>Ga0180085_1000466_pt1 | contig 14300 bp, 13 predicted proteins | sample EasRiv730_16_10D_FD_123013 | JGI IMG/M metagenome (GOLD analysis project Ga0180085, IMG submission 123013) | Soil microbial communities from meander-bound floodplain in the East River, Colorado, USA - East River metaG ERMLT730_16_10D | ecosystem: Environmental > Terrestrial > Soil > Floodplain ... | reverse complement strand
GGCCGGAAGGAAGCCTGGATTCCAGCCCCGGCTTACTATCCGGCAGGTTGACGTTCTTTCGCAGGAATGACGGGAGTTTCTCGGTCTAACGGAGAACCATGATTTCCGATTCTGCCAGGAGAGTACTTCGAATCGAAGCCGAAGCAATCACTGGCCTGATCGACCGCATTGACCAGCGGTTCGAACAGGCCATCGAGACCCTCGATGCCTGCCGCGGTCGCGTTGTCGTCACGGGTATGGGCAAGTCTGGCATCATCTGCCGCAAGATCGCCGCGACGTTTGCCAGCACGGGGATGCCCTCCCTGTTCCTGCATCCAGCCGAGGCCAATCATGGCGATCTCGGGATGATTGTGAAGGGCGACATTGTCCTGGCTGTTTCGAACAGCGGAGAGACGGACGAACTGTTGCGTCTCGCCGAAGCGTTGAAGCGGTTGGGAATTTTCTTGATCAGTCTGGTAGGCAATCCGAATGCCTCACTGGCCCGTGCCAGTGACATTGTGCTGGACGTCAGCATCCGGCGTGAGGCCTGTCCTCTAGGTTTGGCCCCCACTGCGAGCACGACAGCGGCCCTCGCAATGGGCGACGCGCTGGCCATCGCGCTCTCCGAGAAGCGTGGTTTTAAGGTGGAGGATTTTGCGCATCTGCATCCTGGCGGCAAGATCGGAAAGCGGTTTCAGCGCGTCGAGAGCTTGATGCATAGCGGAAACCAACTTCCTGCCGTCGGCGCAAATACGCCGATGCGCGATGTGATCTACGAGATCTCCAAGAAAGGGTTGGGTGTGACGGCAGTGGTCGGGGACGGCAACAAGGTCGTAGGAGTCATCACGGATGGTGACTTGCGGCGGCTGCTTCAGCACGACGAGAGCATGGTGAAGAGCACGGCCAGTGCCTGCATGCATCCGAATCCCCTAACCATTTCCAGGGAAGAGCTGGCTGCCGTGGCGCTTCGAATGATGGAAGAGAAGAAGGTAACGTCGCTGCTTGTAGCTTCTCCAGAAGGGGTTTTGGAGGGCGTGATTCACATTCACGATCTGTGGCAGACACAGATGTTCTGAGTCCCCCTTAGAGTCACCCCTTACCAAAGGGGGCAGATGGCGCAGCCATCGGGGGTTGTTTTTTTCTCCCCCTTGCGAAGCGCATAAGGGGGAGATTAGAGAGGGGGTCTCGCATCTCCGACCCCCTGCCGCAACAAGCGCGGCGTCCCCCTTGCAAAGGGGGACAAATGTATCCCCCGGCAGCCTTCGGTTGCCACCCCCTTTGATAAGGGGGATTTCAGAGTTCTCGATTGCAGAAGCGGCAGACTCTGGCGTCGGCCTTGATGGTTTCGGCGCAGTGTGGGCAGTTACGGGTGCCCACGGAGTCGCTGAAGGCGCCTTCTTTGAAGGTGCGCTGGTGATCTTCAACGATCTGCTTGATGCGTTGCGCGTCTCGTTTTGTGTGGCCGTGGCTGTAGATTTGGTTGGTCCCGCCTGAAGATTCGATCCAGATATCGGACCAGAGAACTCCCGTCTTGATGCGGACCGAAGAGATGTGCCGGATGTTGATGGATTCTTCGTCTGACGAAAACCAGGACCGCTTGGTCTTGATGACCTGCACCGGGCTCACCGAAATCCTGGTGGGGAAAATCCGGTTGCCCTTGGTCCATCGGCTCGCCGTGAAGGTTTGAGTGTTTTCGGCTGAGTTCACGCCAATGCCTTTTAACCCCCGCCCGAGCCTGACTCCTGGCCGCTTCCCCGCAACAGGGCTACGGCGTAGTCACGGTTGAGTCTTGCAATAAATTCAACAGAAATTTCCTTCGGACAAACCGCTTCACAGGAATTTGTGTTCGTACAACTCCCGAAGCCTGCCTCATCCATGGCTTTCACCATGCTGAACGCCCGGCGGTAGCGCTCTGCCTGACCCTGGGGCAGTAATCCAAGATGGGCGTTCTTGGCGGCTACAAAGAGCATTGCAGAGGCGTTCTTGCAGGCGGCGACGCAGGCACCACACCCGATGCAGGCAGCGGCGTCCATGGCGCGCTCGGCTTCAGTCTTGGGGACAGGAATCGAATTGGCTTCGGGTGCTTGTCCGGTCGACACGGAAATGAATCCGCCGGCCTGGATGATGCGGTCGAACGCCGAGCGGTCCACGACCAGATCTTTCACGACGGGAAACGCGTTGGCCCGCCAGGGCTCGACGACGATACGGTCGCCCTCTTTGAAGTGGCGCATGTGGAGTTGGCACACAGTCGTCGCGCGTTGTCCGCCATGAGGGACTCCGTTGATCACGGCAGAACAGGTCCCACAGATGCCTTCACGGCAGTCGAAGGCGAAGGCGATGGGCTCCTCGCCGCGGCTGATCAGATCTTCATTCACGACGTCCAGCATTTCCAGAAATGACATGTCTGGAATGATGTTCTTCGCTCGGTATTCAACAAAACGCCCCAGCGTTTTCGAGTTCTTCTGTCGCCAAACTTTCAGGGTGAGGTTCATGCGTACGGGATCCTCGATCGGATGAATTCTCCTTAGCAAGGGGAGCAGAGACTGCAGGGCCTCGGGGATTGTCTTTGGAAAGTTCGCTCGAAACGAGCCACGGCAACCCCCGCGCGGTTTCTGTCAAACCGCTGTCCCCATTTTGCTCAGGGGGACTATTTGTAGCTCCGTTGCGCCATCTTTACTTCCTCGTAAGTCAAGGGCTCCTTGTGCAGCACTGGGGGCTTGCCTGCACCTCGATACTCCCATGCGGAAACGAACGAGAACTGTTCGTCGTTGCGCAGGGCTTCGCCGTCCTCAGTTTGAAATTCCTCACGGAAGTGGCCACCGCAAGATTCGGCACGTGTCAGTGCGTCGAGGCAAAGCAGTTCGGCGAATTCCATGAAATCAGCGACGCGTCCGGCCTGTTCGAGTGATTGGTTCAATTCGCCGCCTTCGCCCAGCACGTTGACATTCTGCCAGAATTCTTCGCGCAGCGCCGGAATCTGCCGCAAAGCTTCCTGGAGCCCCTTTTCATTTCGCGCCATCCCGCACTTGTCCCAAACCAGCTTGCCGAGCTCGCGATGAAACGAAGTGACGGTGCGCTTGCCGCGGATCGACAACAGTTTCTGAAGGCGCGCCTTGACGTCTTCTTCGACCTTGCGGAACTCAGCATGGTTGGCTGAGACTTTGGACTGCTTCGTCGACCCAAAGTAGTTTCCGATGGTACTCGGCAGGATGAAATAGCCGTCGGCCAGTCCCTGCATCAGAGCACTGGCGCCAAGGCGGTTGGCGCCGTGGTCGGAGAAATTAGCTTCGCCGATCACGAAGAGGCCGGGCAACGTGCTCATCAAGTTGTAATCGACCCAAAGTCCCCCCATCGTATAGTGGACAGCCGGATAGATGCGCATTGGTGTTTCGTAGGCACTTTCACCGGTGATGCGCTCATACATCTCGAACAGGTTGCTATACCGTTCCTGGATCGCCTTCTCCCCCAGCCGCTTAATCGCATCCGCAAAATCCAGATAAACACCGAGGCCTCCCGGCCCGACTCCGCGCCCTTCGTCGCAAACTTCTTTAGCAGCCCGTGAGGAAATGTCACGCGGCGCCAGGTTGCCGTAGCTTGGATACTTGCGCTCCAGATAGTAATCGCGTTCACCTTCTGAAATTTCGTGCGGCCGCCGCTGGTCTCCTTTCTTCTTCGGAACCCAGACGCGTCCGTCATTGCGCAACGATTCCGACATCAAGGTCAGCTTCGATTGATGATCCCCGCTTACCGGTATGCAGGTGGGGTGGATCTGCGTGTAGCAAGGATTGCCGAATGCGGCGCCCCTTTTATAGGCGCGAAAGGTTGCTGTAACGTTGCATCCCTTCGCATTGGTTGAAAGGTAGAACACATTGCCATAACCACCGGTGGCCAGCACGACTGCGTCGGCTGCATGTAACGAGACCGCCCCGGTTGCCAGGCTGCGGCTGACAATGCCCTTCGCCTGACCGTCGACGACTACCAAGTCGAGCATTTCAGTCATTGGGAACATTTGGCATCGCCCTAAGCCAATCTGGCGCTCCAAAGCCTGATAAGCGCCGATCAAAAGTTGCTGACCGGTCTGGCCGCGGGCATAAAAGGTACGCGACACCTGCGCGCCGCCAAACGAGCGGTTGGCAAGCAACCCGCCGTACTCGCGCGCAAACGGAACACCCTGAGCCACACACTGGTCGATGATGTTGACGCTGACCTGAGCCAGACGATAGACGTTAGCTTCGCGAGCTCGAAAATCGCCGCCCTTGATGGTGTCGTAGAACAAACGGTAAACGCTGTCTCCGTCGTTCTGGTAGTTCTTGGCCGCATTGATTCCCCCCTGTGCTGCGATGCTGTGCGCGCGACGGGGAGAATCATGGAAGCAGAAGCACTTGACGTTGTAGCCTAGTTCGGCGAGCGATGCCGCAGCAGATGCTCCAGCCAGCCCGGACCCCACGACAATGACGTCGAACTTCCGCTTGTTGGCCGGGTTCACCAGCTTCATTTCCAGCCGGTAACGCTCCCACTTCTGCTGCAGCGGGCCCGAGGGAATTTTGGAGTCAAGTTTCATAGTCGAGTGACGAGTGACGAGTGACAAGTGACAAGCAAAAAACGCGGAGTCTGAGTGCATCTCCTCGTCACTTGCCACTCGTCACTTGTCACTTAAGTATCCCTGCCAACACAGCGAGCGGCATGGAAGAATTACCCAGAAAAACGATGACTGCCAAAATCTTCGAAATGCGATCAATCCACGCGGCGGTCTGCTTGTTCTTGAGGCCTATCGACTGGAACGTACTTCCCACGCCGTGGCTCAAGTGAAGGCAAAGCAGCGCCATGGAAGCAATGTAGAATGCCGACACCGCTGGATGTGAAAAACCCAAAATGGTCATCCGGTACACATCATGACGATTGGTTGCATCCCGCAACTGCAAATAGCCCGGATCTACGAGCCCGACAGTGAAGTGCATCAAGTGGTACACGATGAACGCGAACAGCGCTGCGCCGCTGAGGAACAGCGTGCGCGAAGCATAGCTGGCCCTATAGGGTTTGTTACGATCGTACTTCTCCGGCCGGGCTGCATGGTTGCGGAGAGTCAACTGCACGCCAGTCAGAATGTGCAGAAAGACGAGGACTAACAGCCCCAACCTTGCACCCCAGAGCAACGAAGGCTTGGACTTGAGAAAGACCGCGTAGGCATTGACGGACTCGGGCCCAAGGAACACCTGCAGGTTTCCCAACATGTGCACTACGACAAAGCCAAAAAGGCCCGCACCGCTCAGAGCCATGATGTACTTCTTGCCGAGCGTGGAATGGTAGAGAGCTGAGAACACGGTCATATGACTAGGAGCGGACTTTGCAAGACTTGCTGGCACTCTTTGACTTTCGGAACACACAACATTTGCTATTGGTCATTTGCGATTGGCGATTTGCTATTGAGGGCCCGATATGCGGGCGGTCTTGATCGAGGCACTGACGATTCTGGCTAGCTGGGAATTTTCCTCGATGATCGCTGTGAGCAGCTCAGGCTTTATCAGCTCGCTGCGAAGAATTATCTTCAGCCAAATCAGGGTTTCGTTGAGCTCTTTCAATACGATGCCCAATTTGTGAACGAAGTCGGGCCGGCTTTCTGCCGATCGGGCTTCAGCGTAGTTGGGCGCCGGAGAAGTACCTGATCTGAGTATTTGCCCGGCGATATGCCTGCCCGCTTGTGTTTTTGGAAGCCGCGATGAGAGCTTAGTTATTCTGACGGCAAAATCAATTAATCTCTCCTCTATTGCTTGCGCTTTCTCCTGTTTCACATCCACTACCCGGCCTCACGGTCAGGTCACTATTCGTCAATAGCAAATCGCAAATAGCCAATGACCAATAGCAGATACTCTTTCATTTCAGTCGTAGTATTCCAACCCCAGGTGCGTGATCAAATCCTCGCCGCGCAGATACCGCAGTGTGTTCTTGAGCTTCATCAGCTGAATGAAGAGGTCATGTTCCGGATAGAGCTCGGGTGCGCACTGCGGGCTCTTGAAATAGAACGATAGCCATTCTTGAATGCCCGACATGCCAGCCCGCTTGGCTAGATCGAGGAACAACACCAGGTCGAGGCAAAGCGGCGCGGCCAGAATACTGTCGCGGCACAGGAAGTTTACCTTGATCTGCATCGGATAGCCGAGCCAGCCGAAGATGTCGATGTTGTCCCAACCTTCCTTGTTGTCTCCGCTGGGCGGATAGTAATTGATGCGAACCTGGTGATGAAAGTCCTTGTACAGTTCCGGGTAGACATCGGGCTGGAAGATATGGTCCAGCACGGAAAGCTTCGACTCTTCCTTGGTCTTGAACGATTGGGGTTCGTCCAGAACTTCACCGTCGCGATTGCCTAGAATGTTGGTTGAGAACCATCCCTTCAGACCCAGCATGCGGGACTTCAATCCTGGTGCGATGATGGTCTTCATCAAGGTCTGCCCCGTCTTGAAATCCTTTCCACAAATGGGGGCCTTGTTCTTCTGAGCCAACTCAACCATTGCGGGGAAGTCAGCGGACAAATTCGGCGCCCCGTTGGCGTAGGGGATTCCGAGCTGCAACGCAGCGTAGGCATAGATCATGCTTGGAGAAATTTCGGGATCGTTCTTCTTCAATCACTTCTCAAATTCATCGAGTGACGAGTGCACCTTGCCTGGCTTGAGAAAGATCTCGGTGCTCCCGCACCAGATCATCGCAAGCCGATCTAAGTCTTGCGACTTCTTGAAATTCTTGATGTCGTCGATGACCTGCTGGGCTTGGTCGTACTTCGTCTTTCCCTTCTTGACCGTTTTGCCGTTGAGCCGCTTGACATACTTCTTTTCAAATACGGCACTCCAAGGCTTGAGACTCTGGAGCTGCGGTTTCAGAGAGTCCAACAGCGTTCGCTCCAGCACGCCTGAACGGAGTGTGGTCTCGTAGCAATTTTCACCGTGAATGTCCCAGCCTCCAAAAACGAGGTCATTAACGTCGGCCAAGGGTACGAAATCCTTGATCATCGGAACACGCTTGTCGGTGCGCTTTCCGAGACGGATCGTGCCCATCTGGGTCAGCGACCCGAAAGGCTTGGCCCCCTGAGTCCGCATGGCTTCGACACCGGCAATAAAGGTCGTGGCAACCGCGCCCATGCCAGGAATGAGCACACCGAGCTTACCCTTGGGCGAGGCGATCTTCGTGCCTTTCTTGATCACTGTGATTGGTTCTCCAGTCTTAGGAATGTGTGTAGAGCGGCAATAACCGAGCAAAACAGTCGTGAATGATGCAATGAACGTAGGTGATTTGCAACTTCAAATTCGGTTGGGAAGGGCCACAGAGGCACAGAGACGCGGAGAAAGAATTGCGCGGGACGCAGATTTCGCAGATGAACGCAGACAAATAACCGCAGAGACGCGGAGAAGCAGAGAGAAGCAGAGAGAAGGCTTGGCCTCTTTCATTCTCCTCTCAGGAGAAAGGGTGAATGAGATGTGGCTTCAAACGCCGAAGACGAACCATCTTCAAATCCTGACGGCTGTTCTCACAAGAGCTCTCCGCGTCTCGGCGTCTCTGCGGTGGCGCTTACTGCTCTTTTGAGGATGATGAGGCTGAAGCCCGCTCAGTCGAGTCCTTTGATCTGCGTTCATCTGCGCAATCTGCGTTCCAGAATCACCCTTCGGCGCGGCCGACGACGATGATGCCGATAGGAAGATCCGCGGCCGGCTTGGACTGCGACTTAACCTTCAAAACCCAGTGATCGAGCTCATCTTTCTCCAGCGTGGCGTTGCTTGCTGCAGGAGGCGGCGAGGCCAGATTGATGACGGCCGGGTGATTGGTCCCAGAGGCTTTTCGGCTCAGTGCCACCACTTCGTCGGTGCTCATGACGCCATCGGGATCCTTTGTGTCTTCGGAGGCTGGAACCAGCAACACAAAATCCGGAATCGGAGCGGCGCCGAGATGGTTGCCGTCCTGCAAAATGAGGCAGTAGCGGAGGGTATAGACACCGGGTTTGATGGCTTGTCCACGATAGTCAGATCCAGCCGCACCAAATTTCATCACTCCCAGAAGCTGGCCCAGGTGCAGCGCCGGATACTTCGCGTCAGGTGAAGCAGGCTTTCCGAGGTTGGCGATCTCCTTTCGAACCCACACCTCGCACCAGGCTACTCCCTGTTCGTTCACGATCTTGTAGCCTTGGGCCTGCAACACGGCTTGCAGGCTGGCGCTCAGGCCCTCCGGTGCGGTAGAAACCGGTTCGAGCTTGTAGGAAGCGGCCATGGCGTCTAGAGCAGCACCGCGACAAAGTAAGACAGCCATCAAAGCAACAATTCTAAGTTTCATCGGTGTCTCCTGACAAAGTCGTCACCGCCAAAGCAGGCTGGATTCCGGCTCGCGCTGCGCTTGGCCGGAATGACGGCTCGGGTCGTTTCAAACCATAGAACATCGAATCTCTGCTATACCGCTGGCGACAGGCCCAAGGCGCCCGTGCTTCAGCTAACAAAAACAAACGGAAGCCGAAGCTTCCGTTTGTTGGATTGTTCAGATTGTGTGATGCAAGAAACAGCCAATTTACTTCATGGAAATTACCTGTGCCGGCGTTGGGTAGGAAAAATTGCCCACAAAGGAGCTTCGCTTGCCATTCAACTTCCAAGTTACCCCGAGGCCCCGGCCTGTGAATTCGTCGTTCAATGTGAAAGCGGGCATCGCGTGCATCAGCTCTGTCAGCGGCTGGTAATAAACATCTTCGTTCCCGCAGAGGTGGTCCTTGCTGTGCATCGATCGGGTTTCGATTTGCGCGAGTGACCCGGCGGCCAGTTTGGCATACCCATGCCGATCCCCTTCGCCCACTTCAAGCTGAATGGGAGCCGCTTCGACTTTGACGACATCCTTCAAAAGATCCCCGGCTCTTGATTGAGCAAACGCTTTCAGCGCCGCTTGCTGTTCCGCAGTCGCGCGGCTATCAACAATCAGAATCGATTTTGCCGGATAGGGGCTTGTAAAAGGATCACCCAACGTCGCGTTTGCTTTGACCACGCCCACCACACCGAGCCCGTTCAATGCCACGCCGTTCCAGCTTCCCTCTTTTATATGCCAGGCAAGAATCGCCTCGGTGCCGGTAAGATTCACCTCGCTGTTGGCTACACAACTCCCGGTATAGACATCAGCGCTGCGCGTCTCAATGTAGTCTCCTCGAATCTTGCCGGCCGATGCGGCTACAACAGGGGCAGCCGCCGCGACGACCAGACATAGTGCCAAACCGGCGATCATCAGCTTCTTCATAATTGACCTCCTCAAGCTCTGGTTTCAAGCGTACCCAAATTTCGATTGCCGATCCATTATAACTTGCCTTTGCCCAGCCCTAACAAAAGAACCTCAGGCTTTTTTGTGCCAGCTCCGGGGTGACAGTTGTGGGCTAGCCAGGAAACCCGAAGACCGCAGCCGCAGTCTTCGAGTTGCCTGGTGGATCAGAATGCCTCTTTGAAACAAGCCCGTCCTGGTTTGCAGCTTTCGGGCTCGACCACTTGTCCGTCAGGCCCAATCACCCGCTGAGTGAGCGCGCACCAGTAACTGTCATCATTTGAAGGGGGAACAGTGGGATCCCGCTCGGATTCGTAAAACTGGCTCTTCCACCGAACGCAGTTGCAAACTTCGTGCCCAAGATTCTGTAGACGATGATACATGGCTTAAGCCCCTCCTTGAGCCGCTTGCAGGAGAGCCCGCTTAGCAGCCACGCGTGCGAGTTGAACTTTGTAACCATTCTTACTAAGAGGCTTGGCTCCGCTGACGGCAGCGTTGCCCGCCTCCGCCGCCAGGCCTTCACTCACCGATTTGCCAGCCAAAGCTTTTTCAGCGTCCTGAGCCCTCCACGGAACCGGTGCCACATGTCCCAGAACAACGCGAGCACTTTGTATCGTCTTGCCGCTCATCTTGAGAGCCACCGCGGCAGCCGCTAGCGGCCAATCTAAGGCTTCCTTCTGCCGAACTTCATAAGTAGCGTTTCGCACTCCCTTGGCAGGAGGTACGATGACTTCACCCACGATTTCGTTCGACTTCAAGACAGTTTCTCGATCACCGTCTTTCTTTGGCGTAACGAAAAACTCCTCAGCGCTCACCTCTCGCCAACCCGAGCTGCCAAAGATTCTGACCTTGGCATCCAGCACGATAAAGGCAGGCGCCAAGCTCGATGGATGGACAAAATACGCGGGTCCCGAATTACCCAGGATGGCGTGGTACTCGTTCTGGCCATCCGCGATCAAGTCCTTGCCGGCGTCGTCTTTGGGGAAGTAACCCAGACCACTTCGGAAATACCAGCATCGGGGCCGCTGGCACAGGTCACCGCCAACCGTTCCCACATGGCGAATCTGCGGGCTGGAGACTCCTTCAGCGGCCTGGGCCAGAGCAGGATACTCCTTCTTCACGGTTGCATTGCCTAGCAGTTCATCCAGCGTTACCAAAGCGCCTAGCCGCAATCCGCTTGAGCCGCTGTATTTGATCCCTTGAAGTTCCTTGATGTCCTTGATATTGACCACACGCTTCGGTGTTGTCAGGTGATCTTTCATCAGGCTCAGCAGGTCGGTGCCCCCGGCCAAAATCTCGGTCTCCCCCCACTGGTTGCCCAGGAGGCTCACCGCCTGCTCTTTTGTGGTGGGGGCGGCGTATTCAAATGCATTCATGAAGAGAGCCCTCCTTTCTTTTCCAATGCTGCCAGTATCCGAGCCGGCGTAAATGGCGCTTGAGGCACTCGAACTCCGATAGCGTTTGCGATGGCGTTGCCGATAGCGGCTGCAGGCGAATTAGCCGGTGGTTCGCCGAGGCCGATCACTCCGCGAGCGTCCTGCTCGGGATCGTCCTTCCACATGTGAACGACGAAATCACCAATGTCGCCGATGCCTGCCAGTTTGTAAAACTCCATGTTGGCATTGAGCGGCCTTCCGGTGACATCGTCCATCACCCGCTCCTCGAACAACGAGAAGCAGACACCCATGATCATGGCGCCAAAGACCTGGCTCTCGGCGGTTTTCTCGTTGATGATCATCCCACAATCTTGAACAGCGACAAACTTGTTCATCTTCACAATACCGGTTTCAATGTCCACAGTGACATCAGCCATCTGGACGCCGCCGACCCCTTGGTCGGTAAGCTTGCCGTCGGCTGCAGACGGTGATTGAACATTCTTTCCGGAAACCACCAGCGGCGTTACTCCCAGTTTAGCCGTAGCCTGCTTCCAAGTAAGGCTCTTGGCTGGGTTACCTTTCACCTGAACTTTTCCGCCCACCGCCTCCAATTCCGAGGGTTGGACAGACAAAGCTGGGGCGACCTTGGCGAAAAGCTCTTCGAGGGCGTTCTGCCCCGCGCGTCGCGTGGCTGCACTCACGCCACCGACCGTCGTGCTTCCACCCGACGCTCCGGAAGCCGGATACTCAGGTGCGCGGCCAATGTTGATCTTGATGGCATCAATCGGCAGCCCCAAAGTTTCTGCGGCCACCATTGCGAGAACAGTGCGTGTACCAGTCCCCAAATCCTGCGTTCCCATGTGCAGAGCTACAGAACCATCCGGATTGATGGTCAGCCGTGCTTCGCTAACGTGGCCGCGTCCGCCCCAGGTATGGAAACCCAGGCCGACGCCCTTCTTGAGGTGCCCGGCCGTTTGGTCTCCGCGTGGATGCCACTTCTTCTTCCACTCCATCAGCTCAGCGGCCTTTTGCAGCTCTCTGCGATAGAGGTCCGCCCGCTCACCGGCCAGGCTGAGGTTCTTGATGTAGAAGTCGAGCGAATCCATGTTCAACTTGGCAGCCATGTCGTCCAGAGCAGCGAAGGTCAGCCAGCAAGCCTGCGGATGATTCGGCGCGCGCCAAGCCCTCTGTGGACCAGTGTTGGTTGCGATGGCCGAATGCTTCTTGCGATTGTTTGGAATGTTAAGCACGTAAGGAAGCGGTGCCATGCCCCCTCCACCCGGACCGCCGGTGGACCAAGACTGATGCTCCCACGCTGTCAGGGTTCCATCTTTCTTCGCGCCCACCTTGATTCGTGCGAAGTGCGAAGGCCGCACGCCGGCGACAAACAGTTCAGCGTCGCGTTCAAGGAAGACTTTTACCGGCTTCCCTCCTGCCTGTTTTGAGAGGTGCGCGCCCTCAAGCCCCCAGGAATCGGCGCCGAACTTGCTCCCGAAACCGCCGCCAATGTGATCCATGCTGACCTTGATGTTACTTGCGGGAATTTGCAGAGGCTGGGCAAACTGTTGGACCATTCCGCTGACATTCTGCGTTGAGGGATAGACTGTAAGGTTGTCTCCCTCCCACTCCGTGACCTGTCCATGGGGTTCCAGACAGCAATGAGTGATGACCGGGATGCCATATTCACCTTCCATCACGACTTCTGCTTCCTGAAACGCCTTGTCCGGATCACCTGCCACTTGTTCCGCCGCCGGCTTGGCACGGTCGCCCGCCTTGCTCAGATCCCGTTCGTTAACCAGGTGGGGCAGCTTCTCGTACTTCACGACAATTTTGCGCAGGGCGTCTTCGGCGGTATGCTCGTCAACAGCCACGACACCGACAACCTCGTCCAAGGCCCACAGAATCTCGCTTCCTGGGCCTTTCTTCTCACAGATCTTTACCGCTTTCACGCCAGGCATTTTCTCGGCAGCACTGATGTCAATGCTGACAACCTTCGCGTGTGCGTACGGACAGCGCAGGAACTTGGCGTACAGCTGGCCAGGCCGCTTGAGATCGGACGCGTACTTCGCTCTGCCTGACGCCTTGTCCGGACTGTCCAACTTGGAGACGCGGCGCCCCAAGATGGCGCGCTTCGATTTTTCGGGCCATTCGTACTTAGGCATTGGCGCGTCCTCCTTTCTTCTTGGCAGTTTGCAGGACTGCCTGGGTAATCCCGACATAGGTGCCGCAACGGCAGAGATTGCCTCCCAATCCCTTGCGCACCTGCTCGATGCTCGGATTAGGGTTCTTGTCGAGGAAGGCTTTGCACGCCATCACAAACCCCGGTGTGCAGTAGCCACACTGCTGGGCATCATTGTCCACAAAGGCTTGCTGCAGCGGATGCAGCTTGCCCGGCTCAGACAAGCCCTCAATAGTTTGAATGTCTTTGCCCTGAGCCTCGATAGCAAGCATCGTGCAAGAGTAGATCGATTTGCCGTTGACGATCACGGTACATGCGCCACAAGTCGTGCGGTCACACACCCGTTTGGCACCGGTGAGTTCAAGTTCGTCGCGCAGCGCATCCAGGAGCGTCAATCGTGGCTCTATGTTCAAGGCCTTATTGACTCCGTTGATCTTTAGGGTAACAGGCGCTTTGCCAGGTCCGATGACCTTGGCACTTTCGCTGTCAGCAGCCTCCAAAGCCTCAGCGCCTGCCACGATCCCCGAAGAGAGAACTGCGCCCGCTCCCTTTAGGAATCCACGACGAGACACTTCCAATTTGGATGGCGGTTCAGGATGATCACGTTTTGGCATTCAGCCCTCCAGTGAAAATTGAGAACCTATGGGATGATTTGTTTGATTGAAGCAACTCTTCCAAGCAGAACTGAACCTGGAAGCCTATTTGAACAAAAGAGAACAATTGGAACCTAGACTCAACTTCGTTGATTTTTAGGCGGCAATTGCTTGGAGATAGACAATTACGTTTCGCTCGAAGAATGCATCATAGAAACTGGCTTTTCCTATTGTCAACACAAAACACCACGCTCCAGAGGTATAGTTACTTCCTTTCACGAGAGGCTTACAGTCGGCGTGCTGCACTCAGCCGTTTTCGTCGAGCGTGTCGATCTGTTCCCCCAAGAATTTTGTTGTACCTGCCTGGTCCAGATTTAACGTGAACGTCACATCGTCGTAACGTTCACGTCACAAATCGTGCATAAGCTGACGCCGCGGAATGAGGACACTCACTTCCATGTCTCACCGGTTTGCGGAGCAATTGGACGAGCTCAAGAATCGCATGCTATTCATGGGCAGTCTCGTAGAACACGCCATTCATCTCAGCATTCAAGCCATGTGCGAGCGCGACGAGCAGCCTGCGATGCGCGTCCTTTCTGAAATTGAGCCCCAAGTGAATGACCTGCACCTGGAACTGGACGACCGGGCCCTGCAATTGTTGTCGTTGCAGCAACCCTTGGCCGCCGACCTTCGTTTCATCACGTCCACCATGAAGATCAACAGCGACCTTGAGCGCATCGGCGACCAGGCCGTCAACATCGCACAGCGGGCACTGTCGATCGTCTCGCAACCTGAACTAAAGCCCCTGGTGGACATCCCTTTGATGGCCGACATCGTCAAGAGAATGGTGAAAGACGCACTCGATGCCTTCGTGCAGAAAAACACCGATCTTGCCCGGGAGGT
>Ga0180085_1000465_pt1 | contig 14305 bp, 14 predicted proteins | sample EasRiv730_16_10D_FD_123013 | JGI IMG/M metagenome (GOLD analysis project Ga0180085, IMG submission 123013) | Soil microbial communities from meander-bound floodplain in the East River, Colorado, USA - East River metaG ERMLT730_16_10D | ecosystem: Environmental > Terrestrial > Soil > Floodplain ... | reverse complement strand
GTCAGAAACTGGGACAGTCACCGATCGGTATCGTTGTAGATCTTAGGAAAAGTTCGTCAGCTCTTTTTTCTTTTCCAGCCCCAGGGGGAAGTTTGTTCTCTTGACTAGGGGAGGCCTTATAAGTGTTCTCTTGACTAGGGGAGGCCTTATAAGTGGTTAGACTTTCGTTCAGCGTTGAAAGAACCCCCTCTGATGCAATGCCAAGAAGTTCCTTATTTGTTGTTTATCGCGCGGGAATCCGTCGTAAACCTTAAATGCTGACCCTGTTGCCTGCAGCCTTAGGTTTTCTGATGTAAAAGAATCCATCATCCCCCAGCCGCTCTGCGCACGATGTTTGAATCCTGCAAAGACTACCTTGATAATTCGATTGTTAATCCACGCAAAGTAATAATGACGGATGTTGACGGCGTCGGGAATTACAGCCAGAACGTAGTTGCTGTGTTCCACCGTGAAGTCGAAGAAATATTTCCCTGAGAACCGTTCGTTTTTGCTCCAGACGTCGTAGATCATCTGAACAATCTTGTTGTGGAAATATCGATCTCTATCCTCGATAACGTAGATCTCGAAGTTAGCAGGGGCGCGCTCATAATAGGCCCCGACACCTTCAAGGCACGCAGTCTGTACCTCTACATTAGCTACAACGAGATACTTTGAGGCCGCACCAGTCTCGTCCAAGATGCTGACTCCTTCAGAACCTGCGTAGACTATTCCTTCAGCCTTAAGTCGGAGATTCTCCAGTGGAGCATACTCAGATCCATTGCTGGAGAAGTCCTGGAATTGATCGCCCAATTGACAGGCTGTGCCTAGGGTTACGAGGAGAGTCCATCCCAGAGTAGTAGTAACCTTGCTCATTTTGGGAGTTCTATTCAAAGTCTAATGTCAAAGTTGACCGGCCCGCCGCCCGGGCCGCTCGCCATTGAAGAACTGCGTCAATCGGCTGGGTCCGGTCGAACGAAAGGTTAGGCGTTACTTTGATGTCCAACGCTCGTCAAGCCACTGGGCTGCTTGGCACATTCGAACCGAGCGAGGCGCTTGCTTCGAATGCCTTTCTCACAATCACGCTCATGTTCCCTGCAACCGTTCTCGACCAACGGTCCAGCGAAGTCGGAATGCCACCGAGGAAATCGGGATCAGCGATGTCCTAAGCTGATCGAACATGAAGTTTGCCGCTAGGATCGCCACATCGTAGTGTGGGTACTTGTCGATTGTGGCATCGAGATCGTGATGGGCGACCATTTGATTTCGATACTCCACGATGGTGCTCCGATAGTTCTCCCATTCTGCTTGGCTGAGCCCAAGTGCCTTGAGCAGAGCTGTGCGAATCTCGTCGTGTCGCACTTTTGGTACAACTCGTGTCCAGTGGGTGCCTTCGTCCCACGATCCAAAGACTTTGGACCACTCGACTGCTGCCGCGTCAGCGAGCAAGTTCACTGTCATGATCCAAAACGTCTGTTTTGGCTCAAGGGCGATGCCTTCGATCATGCGACGCACCTGGACCGATTGCGCAAATACCATCAGTCGATGCAGTGGTGCTAGAACAGGGTGTCGCGAGTGCGTCATGTAGCTTTCGTGGAATCAGCGCGCTCCGTTACGAGCTCTTGTGACGCCTAACAGTCAGGCATCAGCCGCCTGCCGCTGCTTTTGGCGGCGGGTCGGCTGGATGCAATGTTAGGCTTCTTCGCTCCTTCATGTGACTTGATAGTATGAGATGCTTTGTGACACTGAAGTCATCATGTAAGAATCTTAGCCTTACTTGCAGTCCGTCGCGTGTTGAGGACAAAGTTTCCGGCCACGACTGCAGCTCGCTCAAAAGCGATAACTTGGCTATCGAGGGCCAGTTGCTTGCGTACCACGTGATCGATCGAATGCGGAAGTCGGTAACCAGGCAGGCAACGCTTCCGCATTGCCAATCCTCAGACCCGCTATCAAATAGAAATCGGCCAGTTTCTTCGGACCACTCCAGTCCCAGTCGTCCCGTACAACATCACTCACTTGGTGGTAGTGCTCCTTAAAAAACTGTTTGACACGTGTCTGAATCTTCGACTGATCGCCGCCAAGACCGACTACATACACAGTCGGAATACCTCTCTGAGCGAACTCGAAACTATCGCTTCGCTGAAATAGGCGTTCAGCAGGGTCCGCTTCTGGCATCAACGTTGCTCCCATCGCTGTTGAAAGGTCATTGAGCAAAGTCTGCAGGTCCGACTGTTGAACGCCGATCCCATAGAAGGCACCGACAGGCCCCCATACTTCCGAGCCAATACCGTCGAAATTCAGATTGGCTGCGATTTTGCTAAGGGACCAAGTCGGGTGGTTTACCCAATGGTAGGATCCCGAGTGTCCCTTTTCTTCTCCCGTAGGGGCAAGGAAGACCACAGACCGGCGCGGGCGCGCCGATATTCTGCAGAATGCTTCGGCAACAGCCAACATGTTGCCCACTCCCAGCGCATTATCTCCAGCGCCGGGGTATATTTTGCCATCGGACTCAATGCCATATGCATCATAATGGGCGCTGTAAACAATTGCCTGTGACGTCAGCTTCGGGTCCGAGCCCTCCAGCATTGCCACAACATTGTCGCTCCTAACGTTTTGTGGCTCGAATGCGAAGCGGATGGATAGCATCCCCTTCTTCCCGAGATTCGGCGAGACAAATTCACCAGCTTTAGTTTTGGCAAGTGCCTCCTGAAAGGTCATTCCCGTCCCTGCAAAAAGCTGTTCTGCAGCTGCCGGGCTCAACAGAGCCGCTGGAGCAAGCCCACTGCGAAGGTGTGGTAAATCCAATAACGCCAAGCCGCGTAGGTAGCTGTGCCGCCTCGCAGAATCAAGGTCGGCGGAATTAGGAAGCCACAGAACACCAAGGGCACCGCGTTCCGTAACCCCTCGCACGATTGTGACCAGGCTAACAGAAGCCCACTGTTCGACCTTCGCTTTGTCTGGCACACCTTCCACGAGCGCTACAATTTTGCCTCTAACGTCCATACCCGCAAGGTCATCGCGTTTGACCACAGAAGACACGACACCATATCTCGCGAAGACTATTTCTCCCCGCACCTCAACCTGTCTCGTAAGTAGCGTTTGCGATAACGTTCCAGGTATGATGATGATCTCCTGTCCCTGTTTGAATGACTGGTTCTCAATCTTCACGAATGATTCCGGCAAGACTCTGAAGCCTCTGAGGTTAACCTTTTGGAAATAGCTCCCGTGCTCCCCAAGAGGTTTTAGGCCGATGGCTTTCATGCGCTCAGCGATGTAACGAGCTGCTTTCTCACCTCCCTTCTGTGCTGCCCCACGTCCTTCCATGTCTTTGTTCACCAGAGCGGACACTACCTCTCGAATTGTTTCGGTTTTGACAAAGGAAGTCGCCTGCTCCTCGGCCGGAGTGAGGGAATGTTCCGCTCGAGGCGATGCAACGGTCGTCTGCTGCCAGCTTTGCACTTTGTGCGGTATCATCACGCTGGCAAGGAACAATACGGAAACGGCGAAGGAGCGGTAGGGATTTTTCACTATGCCTCCATGTAAGCTGATGCACTGCGGGAAGAGCCGTGCCCTAATAAAATAATGTCTCAAGATGCCTAACGATCCCAGCGTCACCCGCCGCCGCGCTTTTGCGGCGGTCGGGTGCACGCTGTGTTAGGCAGATCAACGAAGCTGTTCTAACAGGGTTGACAGCTCTTTGGGCGCCGATCGCTGTGGATTGTGATCAGCCGTCAACCGTTCGACTCGCCACCCCTTCGTCTTGGCTCGGGCGGCGAACATGTCAAACGCGTCCGTTTCGGCACCGCGGTCGACCGTCAGGATATATGTGGAGGAGATTCGGGCGCGTAACTCACTTTTCAACACGATTGGGTCCGTGAACGTCTTCGCAGCCTGGGGGACATCCGTCGGCGGCGGAGTCCCGCCCCTCACCCATCTTGGAACGACGAAGCCGCCCTGAAGTTCGTCCGGTGGTCGACTCGATCCTTGTTTTGCCGCCAGGTCTGCTACGCTTTCGCCGCTCTCCGGAATAAACGCATCGACATACGCCAGGTGCGCGATTCGCTCTGGGATTCGATCCGCCACACCTGTGATGATCATCCCACCGTAGCTATGCCCCACGAGCATCACGTCTCGAAGATTCTCGTACAGGATCGTATTCACGACGTCGGTGAGATGTGTCTCTAGTCCGATGTCCGGTGACGCAAGGTGGGCACGTTCGCCAAGCCCCGTCAACGTCGGACGAAATACGACGCTGCCACGGGATGTGAGCAAGTCGCTTACGGTCCGCCAGTCCCAACCGCCGCCCCAGGCGCCATGCACAATGACGAACGTCTTCTTGGTGCCGGTCTCTTGTGCCGAGGTTTGCCATAGCGCGCCGAGAAAGACGAGCGCAACGAGTATCGTAACAATCCGTCGGTGAATCACGTCTCCCCCTGCTGTCTGCCTAACGATACTCAACGGCGGGTTGGACGGCGCTCCCGGGCGATCAGTTCTTGCGAGCGCGAACAATCCGAGTCACGCCTCCCAGCTGAAGCGGGCCAGCCCCGCGTCGCCGTACTTCGCTCGTGAGGTCGGTCTCCCAAGCGCGTTGCTCGTGCTCCGGGAGTTCGTTCAGCAACTGGGTCAGCCCAAGGGCTCGCACCCAGTCGACGATCTCCGCATCCGTTTCAGACTCGAACACAGTGACCTCCATCTCCTCAACGTGATCGAGCAGGAATCCTGCCCGACCGAAATCACGCGTGACCCGCTCAAGATCTGCATAGCGAAACGTGCCGGGCGCCTCCGCCTCAATGCGCGGTAGCGCACGGTAACGCTGCAGGAGGCGTCTCGGAAGCGTGTAGTACGGTACACGCTCGGGCTCCGCCCACAGAGCTGCGACGAGCACGCCAGTGGGCAACAGCGCTTGCTGGACATTCACTAGGGCCGCGACAGGCGCCGCCATGTACATCAATCCCCAACGAACAGTGGCCGCGTGAAAGTAGTTGGATGGAATGTCCTGTGCAGATGCCGCATCTGCCACGCGAAGGTCGAGATTCGACAATCCACTCAGGCGTGCTTTTTCCCTCGCCATCTCCAATACCCCGTCCGCCAGTTCGACACCGACGACGAAACCATCTGGAGCTACTCGTCGGGCGGCCCGAAGCGCCGGCTCGCCACGTCCGGTCGCCAAATCGAGGACGCGCATGCCTGGACGAATTCCGGCGAGGTCGAGCATCCGCTCGCTGAGAGGCGCGGTCAGACGCGACTCGACACCGTCGTACCTTCGCCAAAACTCCTCGGGACTGAGAACCTTTCGATCTGTCACGGCACGATGGTCCGCACGTCCGTCCAACGGCGCGCGAGATAAGGTGCACCCCGAGTTTCGGCAGGGACAGTGCTTTTCTGTCCCTGCCGAAAGGAAGGGGCGGAGCGCAGCGGAGTCGCGACCGCAGGGAGCGATGTCAGCTTCATTGAGCAGATAGGCGGCGCTCGCACCGAACCGCGCTGTTGCTGAGGAGCGATGGGTGCGTTCAGCGCTCGCAGTGACTCCTGTCCAGCGCCGCCTAGCGGCTCAATTGATCTCTCGTTATGCCGTTACACATTTAGGATTTGGCACACTGCCGAGGCTATGGCTTCGGTTAACTACCCCAACCTTGAGGCCTCGTTTGACAAACACGTCTCGCACTACATCGCCCGACGAAGACAACCCGATCAATGTCTTCGCAAAGCTCGCGTCCGCGTCCCCGGACGGTTGCCATTCAGACCACGCTCGAAAGAGCAACCGGTCAGCAACCTCTCGACCCAGTAATCTGCGGACCTCCCAAAAAGCCCCGCCCCACGTTTCGCCTCGCGCGTGGACTTCATTCCGTTCGCCTGGTGATTGATCATCGAATCGCCGCTGATTCTCTAGGTTCCGTATGTAGGGCTGCTTCAGGGCCAGTTCTTTCGCGAGTACTGGAGAGATTCGCGGATCGTTCAAGAAGCTGGCCGAGTAATAGTCGCCCAGACCAGAGTTCACCGCCCCGACGGTCTTAGGCAAAAGCGCCAAGGATGGTTTCGTCACCTTCAGAACGTGCATCATATACGTGTAGAGCAGCGAGTGACGATCCGCCGCGATGTTTTCAGCCAAAGTGATTGTCTGATTTGCTGGGTTGTACATCGTGTTGCTCTTATATTTCGGATCTACGCGGACCTTGATTATGCCTTCCTTGGATTTATAACCGATCCTTTCCATGTAGGTCTGGAATTGATAGAACGATGACTCGAGTTCCTTCTGCATCGGAGGTGTGAGAGCCGAAGACTTCTCAAACCCGACTTTCTCTCGGATCTGTCGGACTTCCGTCGCCAAGGTCTCCACGCGGGAGCTCAGCGCCTTCGTTGCCGCCAACTCCTTGTCAATGTCAGCAAAGCCGGACTTTAGATCCTCAGCTTTCTTGCGGAGCTCGTCTAGATTTGTGGTCATCTTTTCGAACTCAGCGACACGGATGGCCGCCTGCTCTGACAGGGTTGAGAAGTCAGAGTACGTGCGCACTCCAAGAAAACCAAGAGCACCGCCAAGCAAAACAAGGGGAATACCGATCAGGTAGGCGAGAGTCTTGGCCCATCCAGTCAGGCGGTTCGCAATAGCTTCAGTGAGTTCGACCTCGACGACCTTCTGGTCCTTGAGGTGCTTTTTTAGGGCTGTCGCGATCTCCTGTTGCAGTGATGGAGCGCCAAGCTGCGCGCCGCAGTCACCACAGTATCTCTTGCCGTCAGGATTGGTTGCTTGGCAATGGCGGCATTCCATCGTCGGCCTCGTGGTTCATCCGTGGTTCCGGTTGGTCCCAAAACATTTCCGTTGGCGATTCTCTCGTTCTCTTGCCGCGGTAAGGCGCTGGATGGTCTGCATAACCAGTGATTATCTAGACCTGCATAATTCATACGCCAGTTCTTTTCTTTGAACAAGCTCGATCTTTAAAGCCTTAAGATCTCGTTTTCTTGAGCGGGATAACATGCCGATTCGGTATGATAGGCAGAAAACGGGATAGTATCCGATGATAGTCATACCTCCTGCCATCGCCGAGCAGTTCGAGCAGTTCTTGACTCGAAGAGCGCTGCCGCCCGCGGTCAGGCTTGTCTATGCAAAATGGCTACGTTTTTATTGGGACTTTTGCCACAAGTATTCCCATGATTCTTTTCACTCTGACAGCTTGCCGTTTTTCTTGAGAAAACTGGAGGACAAACGTTAATCGGAGCCACAGCAGAAACAAGCGCAGCATGCCGTGTCCTTGTTCTATGAAATGCAACCTGCAGGCAGGGCAGAGAGTGGTTTTCTCGGGAAGGTCAGGAGAACATGGCGGATACACCATTAGCTTTCTGTCGGCGCGTAGTAGCCACGTTTGGCGCGGGCAACCAGCTTCTTGGCGCCTTTGGTGGGGGGGGCGTTGAGCTTGACGCTGACGGCGCGCCACGCACCGTCACGCTTGGCGTTGGAGGGTTTGTAACCGATTGTGTACTGGTTGCGGATGTCGTTGGCCACTTGCGTACAGAGAGCTTCCACTTCATCCGCTGACACCGGAAAGAAATATTTGCCGCCTGTCTCTTCAGCTAATTCTTTCAGGTTGCTGGCCGCTTTCTTCTGGGCCCGTGAACGCTCGCCCTCAGGGTCGAACAAGCCAATGACATAAATGCTCGCCTGTGATTCCCGTGCGAATTCCAGAACGCTGCTGAACTTGTAGCGGCTGTCGCGGTCTTCGCCGTCTGAGATCAACAGCAGCGCTTTCTTGTCTTCCTTCCCCTCGCGAATATGCTCCAGTGATAGGTACAAGGCGTCGTGGAGGGCAGTGCCTCCACGGGTGTCGATGTTGTCCAGAGTTTCTGCCAGGTCGTCCTTGTTCCGGGTGAATTCCTGGTCGATGTAGACCTGATCGTTAAAGTTGATGAGAAAGATCTCATCTTGCGGCTTACAGGTTCTGACAAAGGTCGTGGCAGCCTTGTTCACGCGCTCGCGCTTGGTTCGCATGCTTCCGCTGTTGTCAATGACCAAGCCGAGCGACACGGGGACATCCTCTTGCTTGAAAATGGTGATCTCCTGCTGCACCTTGTCCTCAAATACGGAAAAATCGTCCTTCTTGAGGTCTCTAATCAGGCGGTCTTTGTCGTCAAACACCGAGACGTGGAGTGTCACCAGGTTCACATTGACGTTCAACGTGTAGTCGGAATCCTTGCTTTTCTTCGGTGTCTCTTGCGCAAGACTGAAAGCCAGCAGGAGGCACAGGAGCAACGCACTGATAAGGCAGACAGCTTTCTTCATGATGGCAAATCTCCCAACTCAACCCGTAGGGGCAAAATAACCGGTCTTGGAGCGAACGGAAAGGGAAGGTAAGCCTTTGGGCGCGTTAAGCTTCACCTTGATCTTGCGCCAGCGCCCATCTTTGGCCGGGTTTGTTGAGGCGTAACCGAGCACATACTGGTTTTTTAGCTCAATCGCGATCTTGGTGCAGATATCTTCCAGTTCGTACACGGAATTCGGAAAATAGGCCTTGCCTCCAGTGATCTCAGTCATCTCTTCCAAAATCGCCCGCCCACTGCGACCTTGTGAAAAATCCGAATAGTAAGAATTGACGATGCCGATGGCATAAATTTGAACGTCCGACTCCTTCACCGCGTTGCGCACGTTCACCAGGGAATAGCGGCTACGGGTGTCTTCGCCATCGGTGATCAGCAGAATCGCCTTTTTCGGGTTGTGACCCTGTTTCATTTTCTCCAGGCCAAGGTAGACGGCATCGTAGAGCGTCGTCGAACCCTTTGCGCCTTTGTACGCCAGTCGATTCTGGATGTCGGCGACATCGTTGGTGAACTCTTCGTCGAGGCTTGGCTTGTCTGCAAAGGTGAGCAAAAAGAACTCGTCGTCCGGATTGCTGGTCTTCAGAAAGGCGATGGCTGCATCTTTCGCGCGGCCGATCTTGTCGCCCATACTGCTGCTCACATCGAACAGCAGTCCAATGGAGGTCGCGATGTCCTCGTTGCTAAACTGCGTAATCTTCTGTTCAACCTTGTCTTCGAACAGTTGGAAGTGATCCTTCTCCAGGCCTGTCACAAAGCGGTTGCTAGGATCCGTCACCGTGGCATTCACCAAGACGAGGTCAACCTCAATCTTGATGGAAGACTGCCCGCTCTTCGCGGCTGCAGGTGGCTCAGGATTCTCCGTCTCTTGCCCGAGGAAAAGAAAACGGCTGGTGAGCAGGACCAAAACCCAGAGCAGAAAGGTGAGACTATGCCGTTTCAGGCTGTGACGGGATGTGTGATGGGTGCTTCTCCTCATGGTGCCACTCCCGGAAAGAAGGCGTCAGCGGCTGAAGGGCAGGAGTTTTGCGACCTTATTCTAATCGGTCGATAACGAAAAAAAGTATAGACCGAATCATTTGGGCTGGCAACTAAGTACTCGACGCTAGGATTCGAACGCCAAAGAACAGCAGACCAACTCCCATTTTAGACGGTCGAACTGCTCCTGAGTCCCCCGGATTCTGGCTCACCGTTGCTTGCAAGGCCGGGTGCGCTTGGGACGCAGAATGTCGTGTTGCACCAGGCAAAAACTTCTTGATCTTCGTTCAGAATTGAACAAAGATGCCGGTCAGATTAGTTTTCGTATTTCCGGCGTTCTCATCATAGTTTTGGAACGGAACGCCGGCCTCCAGGAAGAGACGATGAGGCGGTTTGTGCTAATCATTTCGGATCGATGAGCTCTCTGAAGTCCATCGCCATTGTTCCCGCCAGGTTTGAATCCACACGTTTCCCCGGAAAACCCCTCGTTACAATAGCCCAGAAGACAATGATCCAACACGTCTACGAACGCTCGCTTCAGGCGAAAAGCGTGAGCGAAGTTATTGTGGCCACCGACGACGCGCGCATCCTCCAGGCGGTGCAGGCGTTCGGAGGACAGGCACGAATGACTTCTTCGTTGCACCGTTCTGGCACAGACCGTGTGGCTGAAGTAGCCGCCTCGAGCGATGCCGATGTGATCGTGAATGTTCAAGGCGACGAACCGTTGATCGATCCGGGTGCTCTGGATGCAGTGGTCGAGCCGTTTCAAACGGACCCCAATCTCATGATTTCAACCTTGAGTGTGGATGGGACAGACGGCGAGTGGGAGAATCCCAATGTCGTAAAGGTCGTCGTTGATCACAACGGCTTTGCACTCTATTTTTCCAGGTCACCCATCCCGTTCTTTCGTGATTGGTCTCCGAAAATGGGCGAGAAGCAGAGGTTTTGGAAGCATGTTGGTCTGTATGCCTATCGGCGGAGTTTTTTGACCGGCCTTGCAACGCTGCCAGAATCGTACCTCGAAAAAGCCGAGGCATTGGAGCAACTTCGTTTTCTGGAGAATGGCTACCGCATCAAGGTTGTAAATACCCCTTATCAATCTCTAGCGGTGGACACACCGGAAGATCTGGAACGAGTTAACGCATTCATCAAGGAGCGCTCATGGCAACCAAGTTCATCTTCGTAACGGGCGGCGTCGTTTCCTCTTTAGGCAAAGGGCTGGCCGCGGCATCGATTGGAAGGCTGTTGGAGAGCCGTGGTTTCAGAGTGACGCTGCAGAAATTTGACCCCTATCTCAACGTCGATCCTGGAACGATGAGCCCCTACCAACACGGTGAAGTATTCGTAACAGACGATGGCGCTGAGACCGACCTCGACCTTGGACACTACGAACGGTTTACGAATTCGCGCTTGACGCGCGACCACAACCTCACCACCGGTAGAATCTACGAATCGATCATTCAGAAGGAACGACGCGGCGACTATCTAGGCAAGACCGTGCAGGTGATTCCCCATGTAACCAACGAAATCAAAGCGGCAATCAAGAAGGTGAGCGTCGACGCCGACGTGGTGATTGTTGAGATAGGCGGCACGGTAGGCGACATCGAATCGCTGCCATTTCTCGAAGCGATCCGCCAACTGCGGCAGGATGTTGGCCGGGAAAACTCACTGTTCGTGCATCTCACGTTGGTGCCCTTTATTGGCGCCGCTGGGGAATTGAAAACAAAACCCACGCAGCACAGCGTGAAGGAATTGCGTGCGATCGGTATTCAGCCGGATATTCTCCTGTGCCGTACCGACCGCTTCCTGTCGAAGGATTTGAAAGCGAAGATCGCTCTGTTTTGTTCGGTGGACGAGGATGCCGTCATTACCGCGAAGGATGTGGATTCAATTTACGAAGTCCCTGTTGTATTGGGAGCCGAGGGTCTCGACGAGATCATCCTCAGGCAGCTGCACCTGCCGCTGCGTGAATCGGACATGAGCCAGTGGCAGCAGCTCATCGAGCGCATCAAGCACCCGGCGGACGAAGTACAGATTGCGATCGTTGGAAAGTATGTGGAGTTTGAGGAGTCCTACAAGAGTTTGAAGGAAGCGCTGGTGCATGCCGGGCTGATCCAGAACCTGCGGACCGTGATTCGCTGGATTGAAGCGGAGGGAGTCGATGGCGAGGGGTGGCAGGAGCAGTTGAGGGCTTACGACGGCATCCTTGTGCCGGGCGGCTTTGGAAAGCGCGGCATCGAAGGCATGATTCGCAGCATCTATTTTGCGCGCACCGAGAAGGTTCCGTTTTTCGGCATTTGTTTGGGAATGCAATGCAGCGTGATTGAATTTTCCCGGAACGTTTGCGGGCTGACAGACGCCGACAGCTCTGAGTTTAATCCGGCCACGCCGCATCGGGTGATCTACAAGCTACGCGAGCTGCGTGGCATCGACGACCTTGGCGGGACGATGCGGCTCGGCGCTTACCCATGCGTCCTCACGGCTGGCTCGAACACGCAAAAGGCTTACGGGGAAATGGAAATCTCCGAGCGGCATCGTCACCGTTATGAGTTTAACCGCGAGTACGAGGAGACAATGATTGCGCATGGACTAAAGATTGTCGGTGCCTCTCCCGACGGAAATTTTGTGGAAGTCGTGGAGGTTGAGGGTCACCCTTGGTTCGTAGGGTGCCAGTTCCATCCTGAGTTCAAGTCAAAACCACTGACGTCCCACCCTCTGTTTAAGGCGTTCATCGAGGCTTCCTACGCCCATCGCCGTGCCCGGCAAGATCAACCGGCAACTGAATTCGTCGCGCGGGAAGCGACGCACAGCCAATAGCCCTGGGAGCACCAACGCCTCGCCTTCCCGAGGGCTGGCTGCCAGCTCGGCCGAGGAAGGGCGCAATCGCCGGCGCCTCCGAAATCTGCTCTATGCACCCAACGCGAGAATTCAGCATTGGTTCTGTTCTGGTTGGAGGAAACCAGCCACTGTTCCTGATCGCAGGCCCTTGTGTCATCGAAAGCCCGGAGCACTGCCGTTTCATCGCCACGGAATTGAAGTCGATCGCAGAGCGCTGTAATGTTCCGCTCATTTTCAAGGCTTCCTTCGATAAGGCAAATCGCACGTCGTCCGGGTCATTTCGGGGGCCTGGCACCCACCAAGGGTTGACGGTCTTGGGTTCGATTCGCGAAGACCTTCGGCTTCCCGTATTAACCGACATTCATGAGGTGGAACAGGTGAAACCTGTGGCGGCGGTAGTCGATTGTCTGCAAATTCCCGCGTTTCTTTGCCGGCAAACAGACCTTTTGGTGGCGGCCGGCAAAAGCGGCTGTGCAGTCAATGTAAAGAAAGGACAGTTTCTCGCACCCTGGGACATGGAGAACGTGGTCAAGAAACTCGAAACCAGCGGTTGCCAGCGCACCTTGCTCACAGAGCGTGGCACTTCCTTTGGGTACAACAATCTAGTGGTTGACGTGAGATCGTTCCCAGTGATGCGGCAGTGGGGTTGGCCCGTGGTATACGATGTGACGCACAGCCTGCAGTTGCCGGGCGGGCAGGGGACAGCGTCGGGTGGGCAATCACAGTTTATCGAGTATCTTGCCCGTGCCGGAGTTGCCGCTGGCATTGACGGTCTATTTCTCGAAGTCCACGAGAATCCCGCGAAAGCACTCAGCGACGGACCAAATGCATTGCAGTTGGATCGCTTGGAACCCCTCTTGCGCACATTGAAACGTGTCCACGCAGCTGTAAAGGACTAGACCGTACCTGGCTCTTTTTCCAAGTATTGGAGAAGGACTGACTTCTGACATCGACATCGGGGCCCATGACCAAAGACAGGGTTCACTTCAAAGACGTTCCCAAGACCTCGGCATTTTTTCTCGACTATCTGCACGACTTCTCAAAACTTGCCCGCTTTTTCCCTTTTTCCTACGCCTTGGATCATTTCAAGAAGGAAGCAGGTTTGGGTGTGGCGGTGCCGCACCGACTAGAGCTGTGTCAGATCCTGGAGGAGCAGAACCGGTCATTCGGAGCTGGAGTGCGCACCCTGGAAAATTTGGAGAAGCTGCAGGATCGCGACTGCTTTGCAGTGGTCACAGGTCAGCAGGTAGGCCTGTTCACGGGGCCCGCTTATACCATTTACAAGGCGCTAACGGCGGTGAAATTGGCTGCGCATTATGCCTGTCGTGGAATCAAAGTGGTACCGATTTTCTGGATGGCGTCCGAGGACCATGATTTGGCGGAAGTGGATCACTCACACGTCATCGATGGCGATTCCCACTTACAACTCGTTCGTTACGAGAGTGGGCCTGAGGATGCAGCCAGGCCAGTCGGTAAAGTTCGATTTTCACAGGCCATCGAACCCTGCCGGCAAGAGTTTCTGGCGTCCTTGCCGAATTCGGAATTCAAGATCGACATTGAAAGCCGCTTGAGTGCGGCCTACCGTCCGACCAAGACATTTTCCGAGGCCTTCGGTGAGGTTCTGTCCTACCTCTTTTCGAATTATGGGCTCATTCTGGTTGATCCGCAGGATGAGGCACTCAAGCGTTTGGGCGAGCCCATCTTTGAGAAGATCCTGCTCAATGGAAATCGATTCCAGTCTGTCATCCAGTCGCGCAGCGACCAACTGGTTGCGGCGGGCTACCACGCCCAAGTCACGATCGAGGAGGAATCGACCGGCCTGTTTTTTGAAGAGGAAGACAAGCGTCGCGCGCTGATACGTGATGATGGATTTCTCAAGATCAAAGGTACCGCGCACCGTCTTCCTTTGACGCACTTCCAGGGGGCTCTGAAGGAGTCGCCCTGGAAATTCAGCCCGAACGTTTTATTCCGCCCGCTGATGCAGGATTTGCTGCTTCCGACGCTAGCTTACGTCGCGGGACCCTCGGAGGTTGCCTACCTTGCGCAGATTGGGCCGCTGTATGAGGAATTTGGGCGGAAGGCACCCATTATTTTCCCGCGATTCAGCTTTTCAGTGGTTGAAAGAAAGATTGGGAAAATACTGGACAAGTATCAACTGAAGTTCGAAGATATTTTTCTCGGGAACGAAGCTCTCATCAAGAAAGTAGTG
>Ga0180085_1000464_pt1 | contig 14312 bp, 14 predicted proteins | sample EasRiv730_16_10D_FD_123013 | JGI IMG/M metagenome (GOLD analysis project Ga0180085, IMG submission 123013) | Soil microbial communities from meander-bound floodplain in the East River, Colorado, USA - East River metaG ERMLT730_16_10D | ecosystem: Environmental > Terrestrial > Soil > Floodplain ... | reverse complement strand
GAAGGGGGGTCGGAAAGCCCGATCAAAAGCAGGCACGGGAAGAACGACTCCGCCGCGCACGCCGTGATTTGGTTCGACGGACCGCTGCCGAGGCCCGCGCGCGAGTGCCTATAATCATCGTGTTGCGCTCCCCGTTGTCACGCTCCCTGGAGATCCGCCATGACCCTCTCCCGCCGTTCGCTGCTGGCCGGTTCAGCCGCCATTGCCTCGGCTGCCGCCATTTCCCAGACGGTCGCTCAAGCTGCTGATGAGCCGGCTGTCGATCCGAAATCGCTCGGCAAGACCAAGAACACGAAGTTTGCCGTCAACATTGAAATGTGGTTCGGCAAAACGCCGTATCTGGAGCGCTTTCAGAAAGCGGCGGACCTGGGCTTTCCCGCGGTGGAGATCTGGCCCTACAAAGGGAACGACCGCGACCCCGATCGGCTGGCTGCTGCGGCCGCGAAGGCGGGGGTGGCCATTGCCCAGTTCACCGCCTGGGGCTTTCGGCCCGGCATGAACGACCCCAAGCAGGAAGACGCCTTCGTTGCCGCGATTGAAGAAGCGTGCCAGGTCGCCCACAAGCTAAAGACGACCAAGATGTGCGTCGTCGCGGGGGACAACCAGCCGGGCATGACCAAGGACGAGATGCATGCCCAGTGCATCAAGGCCCTGAAGCGTGCCGCGCCGATTTGCGAGCGCGAACGTGTGATGATGATCCTGGAGCCGATGAACGGCCGCGTCGATCATCCAGGGCATTGCCTGTATGGGAGCGCCGATGCGCTGAAAATCTGCGACGCGGTCAATTCGCCGATGCTCAAGATCAACTGGGACCTCTATCACATGCACATCAGCGAAGGAGACCTCTGCGGTCACCTCAAGGAAGGTTTTCGCCACGTCGGCTACTTGCAGCTGGCCGATCATCCGGGCCGCAACGAGCCGGGCACGGGCGAAATCAACTACAGCCGCGTGCTGCGGCAGGCCAAGGAGCTGGGCTACGACTACTACGTCGGCCTGGAGCTGCGCCCCAAGACGACCGACCTGGCCGCGGCGATCGCCGTGAACAAGGCCGATCAGTGGTGAGCCAAAATGAAGACGTTGAGTGAACGCGCAACCTGGCGAATATTATTCGTCCTTGGCGTTCTCGCGTTATCCGTGCTCGCCACCGCACAGCCGCAGTATTTCAGTCGTTGGAATATGTGGAGCGGACCGCTAGCGGGAGGATTGTTGTTTGGGACCTTTTTCGGCCTGATCGCCTTGGCAGCGGTTTGGACGGTGTCGGATGGCCGCGACAAGTCACACGGATTTGGCAATCGATGGTGCTTTGCGGCTCCGCATTAGTGGCAGTGCTTCTTAACGGGCTGCTCAGCAACATGCCAGACGGCCAATTCCCCGCATTTGCTGGCGTGTTTGGTCTCATTGCCGTTGGACAGTGGCTGCTCATCGCCATTCCACTTTGGCTCTTGTTGACTCGAAGAGGCATTTCGTTTCGCCACGTTGGCGAGTTGTCGCCCGATGTCCGCGCCACCGACCAGCAGTTTGGGATTCGGGAGATTCTTATCGTGACAGCCGTAACGGCATCGCTATTGAGCGCGATTCGGTGGCTTTTCGCGTCGCTGCCTTGGGCCCCGGACGAGTCGATGCGCCGGGGCCTGATGATCTTTGGCTACCTCGCACTGTGCAATGTCTTCGTGACGTTGCCTTTGCTCGTGGCTCCGCTCTTGCGACGATTCGCACACGTGTCCACGCTCATTGCTTTGGCTTTCATCGCCTTGATCACCTCCTGTGAGGTACCGGCGTTTCATCAGGTCGAACGCAATTCCACAAATGAGCGCATCGTTTGGATCACCTTATGGGTTATGAACTACGTCCAGGCGATGTGGGTACTCATGGCGCTGGGCACGCTGCGAGCCGGTGGATATCGCCTGGCTGCCGGGCAGACCACTGGTCCGGCCGCGAAGATTGCCGTGAATCAAGCCGAGCAGTCGTGAGCATTCGAGTATGGGAACGACATGAGCGACTTGCCGGACTTGCTGCCGCAGAACATTGCTACGTCAGAGTCGGCCCGCGCTCGGCGGTTCTCGAAGGCGTCTCTGCGAATTGGCCTGGCATGTTGGGGTGTAATCCCAATTGACCCGCAGTCAAGGAAAAATCCAAAGATAAGGAGCCGAGTTGCAAGAATAAATTGTGGCAAACACTGCTGATTGGACGACTTTCAGGAAAGGCAGGCTCTTGGAGCCTTGTTACGCTCCCTCGCCAGTGGGCCCAAAACATGGACCACATATTCGGCGCTTGGCTGGCGCTGGCGGCCATCTTTGGCATCATCATCTGCCTGTTTGCCGCGATTCTCTGGGTGTGGAGGACCATGTACCTCATCCACCGGGAGGAAGACTTGCACGACCGGTTTCATTCTCGCGGAACGTCGGGCAGCGATACGCTCACGCGGGCCTAGTGGTCCCTGCTTTGAACGCTACCTTGCACCGCTGAAACAACTCATCGAGACTCCGCGGGCTGTCGGTCAAGCGGGCCGCGCTCGCTGGCGTGGCGCCAAGGATCCAAGCGTTCTTCGCAGACCAGGCAAGCTGGCAGCGTGCCCTACGCCTCAAGCCGCGTCGCGCTGGGTGTCGGCCTGCTGGTCGTCTGCGGCGGGGTCCACGATCTTGAGCGTCGCTTTGCGCGAGATGCGGCGTTCCTGGACGAAGCCCCGCTTGCCGGCCTTCAGGAAGGTATGAAAGGCCGCGGCGGGTCCGGTGCTGAAGTCGCGCTCGAGCAGGTCGAGCACTTCGTTCCAGCGAAGCCCCTGGCGGTAGATGATGCGATAGGCCTCTTTGAGTTGGAGGACCTGCTCCGTCGTGTAGCCGTTGCGGCGGAGGCCGACCTTGTTGAGGCCGACGATTTCGGAGGTGCCGGCACCTTCGACGATGACAAAGGGCGGCACATCCTGCACGATCTTGGCCAGGCCGCCGACCATCGCCAGGCGGCCGATGCGGCAGAACTGGTGGATGGCGACGCCGCCGGAAATGTACGCCCGGTCTTCCAGGTGAACGTGACCGCCGAGCATGCAGTTGTTGACCAGGATGCAGTGGTTGCCGACGCGGCAATCGTGGCCGATATGGGCGGCAACCATGATCAGGCAGTTGTCGCCGATCGTGGTCGTGGCGTCGTTCGACCAGCCGCGATGGATCGTGGCGTTTTCCCGAATGCGGTTGCCATTGCCGATCGTGAGCGTGCCACCCGGATCGTGCACGTGGACATGCTGAGCCCGGCCGCCGATGACGGCCCCTTCGCCGATCTCGTTATGCTGACCGAGCGTGGTCCGGCCCTTGACGATCGCCCGGGCCTGGAGCGTGCAGCCGTCGCCGATGACGGCCCCGGCTTCGACGATGCACTGCGGGCCGATGATGACGTCCTGTCCAAGCTCGGCCCGCGAATCGACGATCGCTGTGGGATGAATCTGGGCCACGGCTTGTCCTTTCGTGCGGCGGGCGTCCTTGTCCGCCGGCATTAGGGTGCTGGGTCGATCCCTAAGGCACAAACTTCCATCGGCCGGTCGAGCCGGTTGCGTTGGCGGGCGTCGTGCCCAAAGCAACGCTGGCAAGCTGACAGAGGGCAACTCGATGGCATTACGAATTGCCCGTCTTTCCAAGCTTACCGCCGCGAACCAACCGCCCGGTCCAAAGAATCCATCGGTTCGATCCGCGGGTCCACTTTGAAAGACGGGAGCGGATTATGGGGATTTTGCCAATCTTGTCGAGTTCGGTTTTTTTCCGGGAATTGACTGGCAGGCGGGCGGCTCGCCTACTCCTCAACCTTCCGCCGCCGCAGGATCGTCTCGCCCTGACAGCATTCGCAAGGTTTCAGCTCGACCATCGGGATGGCGCAGATGTCGCACCAATAGTCGAGCTCCTGTTTCCCCTCTTTGGTCACCTCGAAGAGGCGAATTACCTGCACGGCGGGCAGGCCCTGGTACTTGCGGACGAGAATCTCGACTTCGGGCTTGCGGAGCCGCTCATCGACTCGAAAGGCCCGCCCGCGGACATCCTCGACGATCGGCACCAGCGTGCCATCGGCCGTTTGCAAGGCGAGACTGCGGTCAGCCGCCTCGGGGACCGTGGTGATGCCAAACCGCTTGGCGAGTGCGTCGTTCAAAAATACGACGTGGCCGCGGTAAGTCTCGAGCTTAAACGGCGGCGGGTCAGTGGCAGCAATCAGCGACGGCACTAGCGTGGCCACCACCGTGATTAAACAGACCGCAACCGATCCTCTGCCACTCTGCAATCCGCAATCCGCAATCCGCATTTCCCTCACTCCTTCGCCACGCCGACTAGCACCGCCTCAAGGGCCAGAGGCTTTGCCGCGTCGCCCGCCTTCGACTTACCAGTGAAACGGACGATCACCCATTCCTTCTCGGCATCCTCGCGAACCGCGAGCGGTTCCTGCGAATCTCCCGGCCGCTGAAGCGAGAGGATGGCCGGGTGGCTGGCGCCGGAGGTTTCCTTGCCGGCGGCGACGAGCGCCTTATAGTCGAGCACGCCTGGGTCTTTGTCCTTGTCTGCGGGCGACGCGACCAGGAAGTCGCGCGTCGGCGACGTGCCCACGTGGGCCCCATCGACCGGCTGCTGGCCGTAGCGGAGCGTATAAACGCCCGCTGGAATCTCCTGATCGCGGAAGTCAGTCGCCTTCCGCGGATAGCGAATCACGCCGATCAGTTGACCCGGCGTGAGCGGGGTGATTACGTCGTTGCCCGTCTTGGCGTCCGCCTTGATCGGCCACTCCTTGCACAGCCAGATTTCGCACACCGTCCGCGATTCCCCTTTGGCGAGCTTGAAGCCGGTCGGCTCCATGAGCGCGGCGATCTCGGGCGCAATCGCGTCGGCAGGCGCCGCCGATTCGATCTTTTGGACCTTGTATTCCTGGGCCGCAGCCTCGCGGCAGACCAGGCAGCAGATCGCAGCCGACGCCAGCACGCAAATCGAGCGAATCATCGACAAGCCTCGCAAACAGGTGGGACAAATCAGGCAGGAAATCGACGCATTCAGTATATGTCCGCTGCTCCAGGGCGACAAACGGCCGCCGCCTTACCGACTTTCCTGCATCCTTTATAATTCATGATGCAATTACCCATTCGCATGCTGACACCCGACCCCTGACACCCGACACCCGACCCCCGACTCTCTTGCAGATCCTCACCTACCCCCATCCGACGCTCCGCCGCGTGTCGAAGCCGCTGCGCCGCGTCGATGCCGACCTGCGGCACACGATCCGGCAGATGTTCGACCTGATGTACGAGGCCAAGGGAATTGGCCTGGCCGCCAACCAGGTCGATCTGCCGCTGCGGCTGTTCATTGTCAACCTCGAAGCGAAGCCCGACGCCGGAGAAGAGCTGGTCTTTATCAACCCGGTCATCTCGCTTCCCCGCGGCGGCAGCGAAGAAGCCGAGGAGGGCTGCCTCAGCCTGCCGGGGCTGTACGGCCAGGTGGTGCGGCCCAAGCAGGTGCGGCTCAATGCCTATTCGCTCCAAGGGAAAGAGTTCGAAGCCGATCTCTCGGGGCTCTTCGCCCGCTGTTGCCAGCACGAGCTGGACCACCTCGACGGCGTTCTGTTTCCCGACCGCATGAGCTCCACGGCCCGGGCCGACATTCAGGAAGACCTCGACGAGTTCGAAACCGACTTCACCAGCCGCCGCAGCACGGGCGAGGCTCCGAGCGACGACGAGATCGCCAAGCGCTGGGCCGAGTGGGAGAGCAAGTACGCGTGAAGCGGTTCGTGTAGCCGAAGTCGCCAGACTTCGGGCAAGTGCTTCAACTCGACGAGCCCGAACTTTGGCAAGTTCGGCTACAGTGGCCGTCGGCTGGTCTATCGCGATTTGGCCTAAAAACCTAGAATCGCGGGCAGGCAAATTGCCCATAGCGCGCAGCTTCGCAGCGCGGTTGGCGACTGTCGCAACGGTTTCTCTTCCATGACCTTACGCTACTGGACCGCCGGCGAATCCCACGGCAAGACGCTGCTGGCCGTGGTCGATGGGTTCCCGGCGGGGGTCCAGCTCGACACCGCGCCAATCGACGTTGAGCTGCGGCGGCGGCAGGGGGGCTATGGCCGCGGCGGCCGTCAGCGGATCGAAACCGACACCGTCGAGATCCTCACCGGCATTTGGAAGAGCATCACGCTCGGCAGCCCGATCGCCCTTCAGGTCGTCAACAAGGACTACAAGCTCGAACGGCTCGACGATCTCGATCGTCCGCGGCCTGGGCATGGCGACTTGACCGGGGCAATCAAGTATCTCGGGCCGATCCGCGGCATTTTGGAGCGGGCCAGCGCCCGCGAAACGACCGTTCGCGTCGCGGCCGGAGCGCTGACCAAGCAACTGCTGGCGCACTTCGGCATCACCGCGATTGGATACGTCGTGGAGCTCGGCGGTATCAAGCTCGACGTGCCCGATTTGCCGCTCGCTGAGCGGTTCAAACTCCGCGACGCCAGCGAGATTTATTCGCTCGACTTGGCACGCGATGACCAGGTCAAGCATCTCATCGACGAGACCGGTAAAGCAGGAGACACGCTCGGCGGGATCGTTGAAGTGCGCGTCGAAGGGATTCCGTTCGGCCTGGGCACACATGCCCAGTGGGACCTGAAGCTCGACGGCCGTTTGGCCCAGGCGGTGATGGCCGTGCAAGCGATCAAAGGGGTTGAGATCGGCCTCGGTTTCGAGGCGGCTCGCCGGCCTGGCTCGCTGGTGCACGACCCGATTCATTTCGACGCGAGTAAGAAGGACACGCCCACACTTGGCTACGAGCGGCCCACGAACAATGCTGGCGGTCTCGAAGCGGGCATGACCAACGGCCAGCCGCTGGTGATCCGGGCCGCCAAGAAGCCGATCAGCACGCTCCGCAAGCCGCTCGACTCGGTGAATCTGGCGACAAAAGAAGCGGATGCAGCGGCCTACGAACGGAGCGACATTTGCGCCGTGCCGGCGGCGTCGGTGATCGTGGAAAACGTCGTCGCGTTCGAGGTCGCGCGGGCCCTGGTTGAGAAATTCGGCAACGACAGCCTGGCCGAGATGCAGGCACGGCACGAGTTGTTCTTGAAGATGGCTAGAGAGAGGTAAGAGATCTTAGATTTCAGTTCTCAGGTCTTGGTCCGAACAAGGACGTTCGCCATGACAATCAAACGACGGATTCTGCTTTGCCGCTTTGGCTTTGTGCTGTTTTGTCTATTGCCCACGCTGACGGTGGGGCTATGGATTGCCTCGCGGTCCGAAGGGGGTTCCCGCGTCCCGCTGGCAAAGGCAGCGTTGGAGCGCGAGTTGACCAGCCAGCTTGGGCTCGTCGTTGAGATCGATCGAACGAGCGGGAGCCTCGATGCCTTGCATTTGGACGGCATGCGGATTCGCGATCCCGAAACCAGCGCCATCATCTTCCAAGCGGCAGCCGTTGAGTCAATTCACTCCGAATCGGGTTGGCGCATCGAGGCCTTCCAACCACAACTGGACGCCACGCATCTGCGCCGCCTCATCCCGCGACTGCACGACCGGCTGCTCTGCGGCCCAGCCGAACAGCTCCCGCCAATCGCATTTGTCACTCGGAATCTGATCCTCGCCACAGATCAGCAGCAGCACTCGGTCGCCCAGTTTTCGGCGCGCTTAGGAGTGCACGATGTGGGCCGGGAATTTGTCGCCGAATTGCATCTGCCAACCACCGACGCCGAGCCAATCCGCTTGACGGTGGCTCGCAACCAGCAAGCCAATGCGCCATCGACCCACTGGCAGCTAGCAACGGGTAGTCAGCACCTTCCTCTGGCGGCCCTGACGGAAATCCTGCCGGAGGTCGCTCGGCTCGGCCACGAATGCCAGTTCGCCGGCACAATCTCAGGTGGGAAAACAGACTCGGGTTGGTCGGGCGAACTAGCGGGCTCACTGACGAACGTCGATTTCGACGCGCTCGTGACCGAACATTTTCCGCATCAACTGAGCGGGATCGGCACGGTTAGAATCGAGCGGGCGGTTGTGGCCGGCGGTCGGATCGAGGAATTCCGTGGCAATATTGAGATTGCCAGCGGCTCGATCAGCGGCTCGCTCTTGGCCGCAGCCGAGGAACATCTACAATTCGAGCCGGCAGGCGATCCTCAGGCCAACGAGTTTTCTGGCATTCCATTCGAGCGGCTGGCAATTGAGGTTCAACTCGACGGGCGGATGTTCCGGATTCGGGGCTTGGCGGGCATGGGGAATGACGGAACCGTGCTGAGGAATCAGACCGGTCCGCTGCTGATGACCCGACCCGGGCATGCCGTCCCCGCGGTGAATCTGCTCCGGGCTTTGCTGCCGGACAATCAATTCCAGGTGCCTGCAACGCGCCAGACCGACGTGCTCGTGGGGCTGTTGCCCGTACCTGACGCTGTGCCAACGCGAACCGCCGCGCGGCAGATCCACGTTCCCACTCGCCTTCGCACCAGCGGCCCCGCCGAAGCAGCGCCGGTGCTCCGCCAGCCCGGATTACGGTAGCCAGCCAAGGGGTCGCGTCAAATTTTGCTGTTGCTCAATTCTCGTTGTTCGTTAAAGTTCGCGGCGACGGTTGGACCCGCAATGCACCCCGCTGCAACATGGGTCGAGCAGTTTCTGGCCGAAGAAGCCATCCAGGATGGATGGCCTCGCCAGCCGAAGACGCCCGACTCACGCCTCCAGCCGCCTGGCGCTCGTCCTGGAAATCAGCTTCCCGCCGCTGATGGGCGAGTGTTTCCGAACGGATTCTCGGAGACCCAACGCATGCCGCTGCTAGCTGACCCGGTGCTCTGCTGGTGCCTGTTCGCGATTCAATTGGTCGGACTCGTCTCGATGGTCCTGGCCCGAATGCCCGAGACGACTTCGCTGCACGCCTTCTGCCGGACGTGCTTTCTGGGCTGTCTCGTGGTGGTCGGCTTGGCGACGATTGGCACCAGCATCGACTGCCACACCACGAGCTGCTGGGCCTGGTGCGCCACGATCTTCTCTGTGATGTCGGTCGGGGCGACCGCCGATTTGGGGCCGGCGCGAGCGGCGGAGGAGCTTAGATTTTAGAGCTTAGATCTTGGAACTTTGGCGTTTCGGTGAACAAACTAAGTTCTAAGTTCTAAGGTCTAGGTACAAAGCCCTCTCTTTCGCAGCTAGCACACTGCACTCGCTCATCCTCCCCCTTGCAAGGTTTGCCTGCGCGGAACAATTTACCGCGCAGCCCGTGAAACTGGCCCTTTCGCCCCATCCGGCAAGCTCGCCAGGCGCGGCAAAATCGAAAAAAACCTTCCGTCCGGCACGATCGGTTGACGACAAGTAATAGCGGGTAGTCATCCCAGACCGAGCTTGCGCCGGGGGGCCAAGCAACTGGCGACGTCGTGATTGGCGGCTTCGCTTCCCCTCCTGCCCGTTCTCGGGCGATGACTGTCCACCGCTTCCACCCGGACGGCGCGGCCGCCGGCTGACCCACGGACCGGCCGCCACATGCCTCGCCGCCTGCCAGGGGAACCGCAGCGGCTTGGCACCAGGCACAAGTGAATCAACCTCAGGAGGGGGACCCATGCGACGTTACGTGTTCCGGTTGGCGATTCTGTCGCTGGCCGTGCTGGGGCCGACAGTGGCCCGGGCCGACGACCAGCAGATTGCCCAACAAATCGTCCAGAAGCTCCAGGCCCAAAAACAGGCCGGCGGGCTGAAGGGATTCAGCATTGATTTGTCGGTCGAAGACGGGACCGTGTGGCTGTCGGGCCGCGTCGCGAGCGCCGACCAACAAGCCATGGCCCTCGACATCGCCCGCCGCATTCCCGGCGTGAAGCAGGTCGTCAACGACCTGGATGTCGCGCCCGCTAGCAAGCCCAAGGCCATGTTCGCCGGCATGAGCAACGCCGTGCAGCAAGCCATGGGCCGCCAGACCAGGCGGAACGACTACGACGCCGAGCAGGTTGCCGGCGAAGAGTCGGACGCGATCGGCTCAGGTGTGCAGCATGCCGGCGGCCGGCCGGTGGTGAAAGTCGCACAGCCCGTTGGCGCGACGCCGAACCACTATGCCTCGCCAGCTTACCAGCAGGCCACGCCGGTCTATGCCGGCTCGCGGAACCAGGTTCCGCTGGCGTTTGCCCCGTCGCAGCAGGTTGCCTACGAGGGCCAGGTTGCCGCCGACGGCTACACTACCAGCGGGCCGGTCCCGATGCACCTGCCCGGCAGCGGCGTCGGCATCGCGCCGGCTCGCTACGATCACCCGCACATGCCCGGCTATGCCTGGCCGTCCTACGCCTCGTACCCCAACTACGCGGCCGTGACCTATCCCAAGCAATACTCGCCCACCGCCTGGCCGTACATCGGACCATTCTATCCCTATCCGCAAGTCCCGCTGGGCTGGCGGAAAGTGACCTTGGAATGGGACGACGGTTGGTGGATGCTCGACTTCAAAGATCGCCGCACGATGTATAACCACTAAGCCGCGATCCAGCCGAAAACCTGAGATTGATCCAGACCCCTGCGGAGCCGAGTGCTTCGCGGGGGTTTTGCTTTTCTTGGGTTCAAAGTTCAAGGTTCAAGGTTCAAAGTTGGGCCGGACTCAACCGACTTGAAACTTTGAACTTGGCCGGCCGCTAGCACTGCCAGCGTTTGCCCGCCCGCAAACTTTCCCTGTTTTTTCTGCCTAACCAGAAAAATCCGCAAGTTCGTTACAGCCTGACACGATAAATAGGTCTGGAAACGAAGGGGCGTTAGGCCCAGGGTTCAGATTCCATCGCATCTACCCCACCGCGGACCCACGCCGCACGCCGGCAACGAACACCGAGGTTCAGTCATGTCTAAGAGGACGGTACTCGCGGCCCTGAGCACCTTGATCGCCGCCGCGTCGCTGACCAGCACCGGCTGCATCGGCCTCACGGCCGGGCCGGACCTGGGTCCGCTGGCGATTCCGGTGCCGATCAGCCCCTACTTCCAAAAGAAGAAGGAAGACGAATTCTGGAACCACGAGCGTTACGAGCGGGCGCCGATTCTGGGGCCAATCATTCCCGGCGGTCCGGCGATCGCCCTCGATCCGCCCAGCGACGACGAAGTGGTCCGCGCCTGGGAAAAAGCCAACCCGATTCAGGGCGGCCTGCCGTTTTTGTACGAGAAACAACGCAACAACGTCCGGATCGTGAAGGACAAAATCGCCGATTACGTCGATCCACCGCGGGTCGTGCCGCTGATCGGCCCCGTCCAACTGCACCACGCCCACTACAAGTGCACGATCTACTACAGCGAGACCACGCGCGTGGGCTGGCCCGTGCCGCACACCCTGGTCGATGAGGACAGTCAGGAAGTGATCTACATCGATCACAACCACTTCCACATGGTCGGCCCGGTCAATACGGGGCCAGGGGCGAACTTCTAAGTTCGCATCTCACACCACTCACACATCCGGACGGATTCCAAATCCGTCCCACAACATACGGTTAGATGAGGCGAACGAGGGATCGCAAGATCCCTCGCTTCGTTGCGTCCTAACCCGCGGCCTTCAGCTCGGCCAGATGCTGCGCGGTGCCGACGAGGCGATCCCAGTTGGCCTGGATGTATTCCGGCGGGCCGCCGATCAGGGCGACGTACTGTGCGACGTGCTCGGTGGGCACCATCTCGATTGCGTTCCACGGGCAGACGGTCAGCTCGTAGGGGTTTGTCTTCTTCTGCGGAATGTGGACGCACACTTCGCAGCCGACGCACCGCTCGATGTCGATCTCGCACCAGGCTTGCGCGCCCTTCACGGCGTGGTGCATCACCTTCATGTCGATGCAATCGACCGGGCAGACTTCCAGACACGACTCGCAGCCGGTGCAGTTGTCGGCGTTGATGACGGCGACTTCCTTGGGCAGTTTTTTGCGGGGACCGGCTTTGGCCATAGGACGGAGCCCTTCGGGTGGGGGCGCACGGTGCGGGGTTTACTCACCGATCTGCATCGACGGGACGTGACGCTAATCCGTGATTTTTTTCACAAGCTCACTATCGAATTATAGGCGGGCCTGGGGGGGACGCCAATCGCCGCACAACGGATTGATGGTAGGGTCCCGCCTGCCGGGCGGGACCTTTGAATCGCAATCCGTCGTCGCGCGAGGTCCGGCTCGGCAAGCCGGACCTACTTGCAACTACTCCGCTCCGGGCGGACGGCCGCCGGTGAACTGCTTGGCCGCTTCGCCGCCCATTTTGATGATCCCTTCCTGGATCTCGATCCGCAACTGGCTGCCGCGGGTCGTCCCCTGGCTGCTGATGACGAGCCGGTCGTTGCCCGATTTCTCGAGCGATGCAACCAGGGCCGGCAGGATCGGATTGTTCGGGTCCATCGAAGCCGAGAACTTCAGGATCGGCAGCAGGGCGACGTTCAGTTGCACCGGCGGAACTGACTTGCCCGCGCTGGCAGCCGATTGCTCGATTACCTTCTTGAGCAGGCTTTCGGCACTTTTGCCGGCGGTGACATACACGCTCTGCGGCCCGATGCCCAGGATCACGTCAAGCTTCTCGCCTAGAATTTCGCGGGCTTCCGCCTCGGTGGCCGGCACCGGAATCGACGTCTTGTGGAGCGTGACGTTGCCGATCTTTCCCGCGCCAAACTGCACTTTGGGCACGTTCGGTTCGTTCTTGGCCAGCTCCAGCGCTTGCTTGAGCGACTTCTCAAACGCCGGGCCATCGGCCACAAAGCCCCCCATCACAAAGTTCAGGCTCTTGGGCTCCAGGACCAGGGCGGCCCCGGCGTCGAGCTTGCCCGACTTGGCCGTCTGCTCAAACACGTCGAGCAGCTTGCCCAGCACGTCCTTCGCCACGGTCCGCTGCTCGGCGCTTAGGTTCGGGTCGTCGTCGATTTGCGTTGTAAGCTGCGTCCTAAGCGTGGCAAACGCCGAGGTAAACTGACCGATATCGGCCTCGCTCAGCTTCGCGGTCATATTCAGCGTCACGGCCGCTTCAGGGAGCAAAACGCCGGCAAAATCCGACTTCGCCTCGGCATTCAGGGCCATCTGCTTGGCCAAATCCGACCCTTCCTTGGCCGTCACATTCACGTCGAGATAGGTCTTCTTGCCGGCCGCATCGATCGCAAAGCCAATCGTCAGCTCGTCGGCTTCGTTGAAAACCTGCTCGATCTGCTTCATCGCGTCACGCGACGTCTTGGCCAGAGCCTCGCGATCGACGCTGCCCGGCTGGTTCTCCAGGGCCCGCTCCAGGCCGATCTTGATCTCGTCGATCGCCGTCTGCCGCAGCTCTTGCGGCACGTTCTGCACGAGCACCTTGCCGGCGATGTTGTACTTCTTCGCCAGGTCGCCCAGCAGGGCCGCCGGATCCTTCGGCAGGCCGGTCAGATGCTCGGCGCTCTCGGCGACAAAGGCCCAGCCCCCTTGTTCCTTGACGAACGCGGTGCGGTCCATCCCGATTTCGAGAATGCCGTCGCCGGCGTCGCGCGGGTCGCCGATGTATTCCTTGTGAATCTCCAGCAATTGCTTGAGATTGCTCACCGGAATGAAGGCAATCGCGTGGAAGTCGCCGTCCTTGGGAATGACGTACATCCCTGCCGGCCGCTTCTTGTCGATCCCCGCCGTCAGGGCACTGCCAAACAGCCGGGCCGTCTTGCCCGCGTCTTCCATGCCCGCTGTGGTCGTGATGTAGCCGATGTCGGCCAGCATTTCTTCCACGCTGGCGATCGACACGACCGCCACCGGCTTGAGCTCCTGGGCCTGGGCCTTGTGGATCATGCCCGCGGCCGGCGCCACGAGTGGCGCCAGGGCCGCCACGGCCAACAGCACGCTCTTCCGCATCAATTTCACGACAGTTCTCCTTACGAGCGATCGGTGAGGCACGCGGGGCGGCTGCCGATGCGGCGCCGAGCATTCGCGGGCAAAGGTGGTTCGATATACAACCCGCCCGCCACAGGGCAAGTTTCAGGCCGAAGGCCAGCGGACCGGTCGAGTTCCAGCCAAAAAACTTAGCACGCGGGTCGTCCGCGGTAAATCAGCCCAAGAGGTTGCGTTCAATCTGCGTCCCGCTTTCCCTCGGGAAGACAGGCGGGATGAGCATCGTTCGAGGTCCGGCCCGATGCTACTTTCCTGGACAACCCTTCCCAAAGTGTTCATTTTTCTTGGGGGGTTCACGAGCACCAGTGCCTAATATCAGTCCACCTTTCTCGCCGCTCCTTCAGCTCTAACGATCGTATCTAAGTCATTACTATATCACGACTTGCAGCGAGCAGCCGTCGCCTTATGGCGACTAATAATATTAGCCGTATTAGTCGGCTAGAACGCTCTACGCGCTCTTCTAGCGCCCTTCTAGCGCCCTTTCGCTGGTAGTACCAGAAGCCCTAAAGCGGTAAGCAACTCACAGCCGT
>Ga0180085_1000463_pt1 | contig 14332 bp, 15 predicted proteins | sample EasRiv730_16_10D_FD_123013 | JGI IMG/M metagenome (GOLD analysis project Ga0180085, IMG submission 123013) | Soil microbial communities from meander-bound floodplain in the East River, Colorado, USA - East River metaG ERMLT730_16_10D | ecosystem: Environmental > Terrestrial > Soil > Floodplain ... | reverse complement strand
TCTCCCGCTAAACCTTTCTCTTTCTGATAGCGCCGCAGACTGGCCCGTGTCTGCGCTCCCAGATACTCCGTCTACATCGCCATCGTAGTAACCCTTTTGCTTTAACTCTGTTTGCGTTTGCTTGACGGTTTTCGACGACACGTGATGGTCGTCGGCAAACGATGACTCTATGGGGGCCAACAGACAGCCCAGGGATAGAACGGCTATTCTCAGAATGAATAACGATCTGGCTCTGCAACTCATGGATATTGCCTCCATTTCGACATTAGAGTTCCGAATGATTTCGGATCTAACCTGGTTTTCGCAGCTTTGCTGCCAAATACGGCGGGCCTGTGCCTCTTGCAGGTTAGCTTCTCGGGCTCGTGTAAATTTGAATCAGAGGAGCAATTATTTCGGTGGGATGAACTGGAGAGAAATACGCTATCGCATCGATAACTGCCTCAAAGCACGCTTAACAAACAATTTCTCTTGGGTGCTATCAAGGTCGTAAATATCTGGACGCCTTTGGAGTTCACCGTTCCCGCCAATCCAGACGGACCAGTAGACGATGTGGACGGGGAGCGGTTTGGCCAGTGTTACGGAAAGTTCTTTCTCCGACTGCATTTCATTTTTGATGCGCTCCGCATCCCAGCCGAGCTTGTCTTTCAAGAGATACTCCGCCAGCTCAACTGGATGTTCGACGCGAACGCAGCCATGGCTGTAGTCTCTTTCAGTGTTGTTGAACAAATGTCGAGTGGGTGTATCGTGCAGATACACGTTGAACTGGTTGGGGAACATGAACTTCACCTTACCCAAGGCATTGCCCGGACCAGGGCGCTGCCTTAGAAGATAAGGGAACTCCTTACCCTCCTGACTGACGTTTCTCCAACCAATTTCAGACGCATGGACGATCTCTTCATTGTTCTCCTTCATGACTACTTGGATTCCATGTTTCTCCGCGTAGTCATCGTCTTTACGCAAGAGTGGAATGGTTTCCTTGATTGCAATGTTCTCGGGAATATTCCAGAACGGATTGAAGGTCAGATAAGTCATCTGATCGCTGAACACAGGCGTCGGATTCTCTTTCTTCTTTCCAACGACGACCCGCATCTGCAGAACGGTTTGGCCGTCTTCGACCAGTTGCAGTCGGTAATCCGGGATATTCACAAGCAGGTGCCGCCTTCCCAGGTCGTCCGGTAGCCAACGAAGGCGCTCCAGGTTGAGTTCGATCTGCCGGATCACTGTTTCCACGGGTGTGTTCAAAACCGAGAGCATCTCGACGTCAGCCACTCCATCCACGGGAAGCCCGTTGCGAGCCTCAAAGGCCCGAACTGCGCTGGCAAGGTTTTCATCAAACAGCGAGCTCGCGTCGCGTACCCGAGTGGTGAAATCACCTTGCCGCTCAAGGTTCTTTCGCAACAGGTTGACGGCGTCTCCGCGGTCGCCCGTTTTCAGCGTTTGCGAATCTGGAACCACGGGCCAGCCGCCTTCTTCAGCGATCCTGTAGTAAACACCCAGCGCCTTGCGAAGGGCCGTGTACTCCGGCAATGCGGGTGCTAGTTTCGCAAGAAGTCCGCATGTATTTTTTTGGGCTAGAGCTTCTTCCAGAAGCGGTGACCACTCTCGCTTTCGCGAAGCGACCTGCCACGCCGGACTAATTCTCTTAGGATTGAGCCGTCCACGATAAAGATGGGCTGCATATTCAAAGAAGGTGTAGGTCAGTTTGGCGTCCAGCCACGCCAGTTCGTTAGCCGATACCGAGTGGGGGGCTTTTGCGATCTGCTGTTCCAGTTCATCGACCGGGTACTCCGCCGGATCCAGACCTTCCTGTCTGGCGTCACGAAGGCATGAGAGGAGTGCCGTGGCTTGGGAATGAACCCGCCTGCCGCCGAGCCAATCGTCACGCAACCATGCGGGCTGAAAATTTCTTTGGCGATAAAAGAGCTGCGTCTCTTTCCAAGGGACAGTTTCGGCTTCTCCCCGCAACACGAATCGCGGGATCTCCGTGGTTACAACGACGTGACGCAGGCTCTCTTGCAGATCGGACCGGGAAGCACGGCCGCAGCCGGCTTCGTGAATGAGAAACACCAGCAACAGAAGAAGCCAGGATCCTCGGAGCGAGCGGAGCGACGCGCGGGTGGGCAGCCTGGTGTCGAACTCACCGCTGATTCGTGCCTTTCTGTGCTGCATCATCATGAAGCACTCCAATTTGGCCCTACTGCGTGCGGCACTTGAATCATCATCCGGGCGAGCCCTCTTTTCAAAGGGTGCCATGCCAGCTCTCCAGGGGGACGACTTTGACCGAACAGGGGGCGTAGTTGCTTACGTATTGGACCGTTGTATCGACCATCCATCCGTCCACGACTTCATCCAGCCTCTGCCCCAGAACAATCCAATCCGCCCGAAAACCCTGAGCCTCCTTGATGATGATGCTGGATGCAGAATCGCCGAAGCGGACCACCGCTTCAGTCCCCTGACATCGCGCACGGAAAATGTCCGCAACCTTCTCGGCTACATACTCCCCTTGGTTTGTAAGCCACTCCCGGTCCAGGTCGCTCAAACCAGGCCTATCCCGCAGCGCGATAGGAAACAGGATACGGACGTGCATATTTTCCCAGTCGCTCAAAGAGAGTGCGCCTCTTACCAAATCCACTGATATGGGACTCTCGTTGACGACTACCAGAACTTTCATGGGTCGGTCCTTCTCAAATAAGTCGGAGCCTTCAAGCCACCATCGCTGGTAGGCTGTGGATCAGTTGAGGAAACCTTTCCCCAACTTCCGCTTTCACAGCAGCGGGAACCGTGCCCCCGTTTTCCTCGAAGTCTCGTCCTTTACGCACAAACCATCTCAGTGCGTGCTTCCCGTCCGCGGTTTGCCGCACGACAATCCAATGAGACTTTGAGCCCGGATCGACGGCATACCCGTCAACATCTCCACCTAGCGGCAACTCAATACTTCTCACATGATGCACTCGACAGACATCATCTGAAAACACGCTGAAGTTGATATCCCTGCCACTTCTATAGAAGGTGCATTCGGTTAGCTTCATAGGGTGTCTCCTCGTCATTAATTCTGGGAGCTGAACGGTTGTGCGAGCGGCGCAGGATTTTCAGATTGGCTGCATTCTTTGTGCGCAACATCCGACGCCTCTGTGTCACGACAATGCGAATCAGTATGCCCAGCAGAAGCAGGAAATGCGCCGCCAAGAAAAACAAAACTAGCCCTGCGAGCACTGAGTTATCTGCCAATCGCATGCCTCACCTCAGCTCTACATTGTTCATATGGCAATCACAGGGCCATTCACTCGAATTGCCGACTTGGCGCACTCTCCGAGCAAACGGCTTAAGTTGGAGTTCGAGCAGTGATCGTAAATCAATCCATCAAGTAGAACTTTTTACACCGGTCGGACGTTTTGGCTTCGGAAGGTCGTTGGTGAGCAATACTGCACAGCCGCAAAATGAAGGAGTGCCCAGAATTTGAGTTGGGCTCTGTAGCCGAGGGCTCTATCAAGGTGAAGGAGGAAATACCATGCGACCACCAAAGGTCCTGTCAGCGAGTTCCATTTGCAGCGATAGGGTGTGGAACAATTCTGGCGAAGAATTGGGAGCCATCGAGGAGTTGATGATTGATGTCAACACGGGACAGGTAGCCTATGCCGTATTGTCCTTTGGAGGTTTCTTGGGTATAGGGGACAAGCTCTTCGCCATTCCGTGGAATGCCCTCAAGCTTGATTCCGACAACCAAGTGTTCAAGCTGAATGTAGAGCGAAAGACGCTGGTAAACGCGCCCGGATTTGACAAGGACAATTGGCCCGATATGGCGGATTCCGCCTGGGGCAATGAGATTCACAAGCACTATGGGTACGAACCGTATTGGGATCGTGGAAAGTCGTTGAGAATGTGAGAAGCAGCGTTTACTTTAAAGGAGGAATCTATGAAGAATTGCAGCCACTCAGGTTGCCATTGCGTTGTAGAACCTGGCAAGGCAATCGTGGAAGATGGTCTGATGTATTGCAGCCAATTCTGTGCAAACGCTCGTGAGTCCTCTGAAACTTGCCAATGTGGTCACAGCTCGTGTGAAAGCGACTGAGCTACAAGAAAGAGGTCGCGTTAGAGCGACCTCTTCGCCTCCTTGCTTTGAGCATTCAGAAGTTTCTCAATGGTTTTCATGAACGGATCGGGATCGATCGGTTTGGCAATAAAAGCCTGTGCTCCCGCTACGTAGGCGTGATCATCCCCCTCCTCGTCACCAGACCAGAATAGTATGGGGGTATGAGAGTCAAATGCTCGAATCCGATGACACACTTCCACTCCAGTACCATCTGGCAGGCGAGAATCGATCAAGTAAAGGTCGAAGGCTTGTTGCTGAGCCAACTCTACGCCGCGTGCCATTGTCGAGGCTGAGGTCACCAAACAGTTATAAAGACCCAGCCAGGTGGAGAGTAATTCACAAGTATCCGCGTCGTCCTCAATACAAAGGATGCGCCTACGCATCACAACTCCTTGCAATCATTTCTGGATAATCGGCAAACTGGCACGCCTGTACCCGTAACGTAGCACACCTGTTGGTGCGAAGAAACGGCAGAATACCGAGCCGCGTCAGAAAGACCGTGTGATTGAGAGTACTAGGAATTGAGATAAGCCCGTTCGAGGAAAATCGCCAGAGCTCTTCATACGCTCTGCATTTCAAGAGTTATTCCCGCCGCGCCACATGCGAGAGATCGCCACTCCTCTAACGTGTAGGGCGGTTCGGGCTGCAGAGCACTCAGCGGGCGCGATGCTCTCCATTGTCACTAACCTTTCCGTCCGGCCCCGACCACTCTTGAGCTTGGCCGCTCTACCCCTCGTCCATCATGTGGCATTTGCTCTCGAATCTGATCAAGCCGTCTATACGCCTCTTGCAGTTGCGAATGCTGCCGTTCCACCAGCTGAAGTACGCCTGCAGGTAAACCGCTCTGCACGGCGGCATAGTATTCCTCCAACGCGGCTCTCTCCCCCCACTCACAGAGAAAAAGCACCGTCTGATCCCCGGAAGGCAAGAGGCGCGTCCCTCTGAGTTCCTTCCATCCACGCAGTTTTGCTTGGCGCCGTGTCAACTGTTTGGTTGATGCAGCACCCAACTTTTTGAGTTCGAGCTCTAATTCCGCGACAAAGAGAGCCTGTTGCAGGGCTTCCGCTCCAAAAAATTCCTTCAGACCTGTCTTCTGTGATCGGCTGGCCGCGCGCAGAAAACCTGCCTGGCTTTCACGGCAGGTATCCAACAAATCGCGAAGTATCTTTGTAGTAAGTTCTTCGTCGGGTATGCCCATACTTAGTTACTCCTGACCCATTTTGATCATAACTCAGCAGAGCGGCTGTTCAATACTGCTCCGAGAGGTTCTTTGGCGCCGCGTTTGCTTGAGTGAACCTCGCTCGGGTTCTTCAGAAGGCGGATCCTCTTGCCGACTCGGCGGTTGTGAAGGATCTGGTTCTGCGGGCGGAGGTGGCAGGTCGTAGGGCTTTCTTTGATCGGGGAGGATCCTGGCGGGTACATCCGGTTTTCGAGACTTTTTCATGATCTCTCCTCGCTAGGGCAGCAGAACCACGGCACCTGACCTGTTTTCTTCAAGACGTGTGCGCAAGAAACTTGCGCTGTTACCCGATCAAGATTGAACAGCTATTAAGGTAGTACCTTCTGCAAGATGAGAACCGTCAAACAGGTGCGGAAGGGCGGCTAACCTTAATGGCCATGACACTCACGGGTGAAAACAAATGGCTGAGTCAGACATTTCTCTTCGATACGTTAACGACGCACTTCCAGGCATGAGCCGAAGCCGAGTCAGGAAGGGGTTTGTCTATCGCGACGCTCGCAACCACGTGATTCGCGACCCAGCGCAACTGGGTCGTATTAAAGCTCTCGCGATACCACCAGCTTGGGAAGATGTCTGGATTTGCGCCTCACCGTCAGGACATCTACAGGCAACCGGGCGGGATAGCAAAGGCCGGAAGCAATATCGTTATCATCCCGCTTGGCGCAAGATCCGAGATGAATTGAAGTATGGCAGGATGAGCGCCTTCGGGAAGGCTCTTCCCTTGATACGACGACGGGTTAGTGCGGACTTGGCACGTCCTGGGCTGCCACGAGAGAAAGTCTTGGCGACCGTCGTCCGCTTGCTTGAACGCACCTGCGTTCGGGTGGGGAATAAGGAGTACGCAAAAGCGAACGGCTCATTCGGTTTGACAACTCTTCGCAACCGTCACGCCGACGTGGCCGGATCTGAGCTGCGGCTCAACTTTCAAGGAAAAGGGGGAAAACCTCACACAGTCGCCATAAAAGACGATCGGCTGGCAAAGATTGTTCGCCGCTGCCGGGATCTGCCCGGATACGAGCTTTTTCAATACTTGGACGAGAACCACCAACCTCAGGTGATCGATTCTTCGGACGTCAACAGCTACCTGCGAGAGATTACCGGTGACGACTTTACCGCCAAAGACTTCCGCACCTGGGCAGGAACGCTCGTGGCTCTGCAAGCTCTTGCGGGAGTGGAGGAGTGCACTTCCAAGACAGGAGCAAAGAAAAACGTCCTCGCAGCAATCAAAGTTGTTGCAGAACACCTTCGGAATACGCCGGCCATTTGCCGCAAATCCTACATACACCCGATAGTCCTGGAGACCTACAGCGACGGCTATCTAGCGCAGCTTTGCAAAATCCATCTGGCGAGCTCATCGGGCACGTCTCGGCTGGAATCTCTGCTGTTACGTCTGCTTCGCCGGCGCAAACCAGTTCCGAATGCACCAAAATCGATTCCGAAGAACTTACTGGCCCAACAAAACGGTGCTGTGAAGCCCAATCCGAAGGTATCCAGAAATTTCGCGGATCGATTGAAGGGCGGTACGGCTGCCTGAATCAACCCAGCCTACGAGATCATTGGCAACAACCGTTACTACTTTCAGGGAGTGAAGATCCGGTCGTTTTTTGGCAAATCTTCGATCTGAGTGTCCAGTTTGAGCCACACTCGAGGCTCGGGCGTCCAGGGTTGGAGACCGGAGGCCGTTTAACGGCAATCACTACGTCACTACGTCAGGAATGTGTTTGGGACTCAGTGTCGTGCGGCTGCTGAGGGGAACCGTCAGATGCATCCAATTCTGCGATCCACAGAGGGAGCAATCCAAGGTTCCTGACGCGGAGACCCAGAGTGTTCGATTTGCCAGACAGTCATTGCAAAAAACAATTCGGTTTTCCAGATGACGTACCGGCTTAAGCTCGCAAGTTGAGCTAGACCGGAACCAACGTTGTCGTGTCATATTCGCCTCTCCGCTGCGCTTCGCCCTCTAACTCAGATTCGATTTCCAACTTGGCTGGTAAACTACTACGCCCTCTTCATGATCTCGGAACTGGACGTTCGTGCGCCGTTTCTGCAGCGAAATTTCTCTTCGTGAGAGCATTCCACTGTCCAATTCACGAAAGTCACTTGTTCCATTGTTCGGTGGTTTCAAACCCTTACCCACCGCGGAAGAAGTTATGTGGTGGTGTAATTTTGTGGGGTCTTTGTCGGGTCATTTTTGAACAGCAGAACCCGCCAAAACACTTACCATTGCCGAAGGTAGCTACACGGGTAAGTTGCCGGTGTGCTGGCTGCCTGCATCCCAAATAAAAGGAGTTGCTCTTATGAAACTATCCTTCAAGAATTTCATGGGTCCGGCGCTAGCCGTCATGTTGCTTACAGTGGCTTGCTCTCGGGAATCCAGCCAGACTCAACCAGTCAAAACGACGACTGATAGCGGAGCCAGTACAGCCCCTGCGTCTCATGACGCTGCGAATCGGGACAAAGCGCTGGTTCGAGTGGTCCATGCCATGCCTGCTCAACCAGCTGTTGACGCGTTTGCGGGTGAATCGAGAACCTTTTCCAACGTCACCTACAAGACAGTAACGCCATATGCTGAGCTGAAAGATGAGAGACAGCGCTTGACCTTGAAATCAGCCGGGCAACCAGGAGCATTAGCAGAGAACAGCGAAAACTTTGCAGGCGGCAAGCATTACACCCTTGTTGCCGTACCCACTTCGGCGCAAGACCCCAAGCCAGAGCTCAGAGTACTGGCAGATGACCTGACGCCGCCCTCTTCTGGCAAAGCAAGAGTTCGGGTGATCAATGCTTCTCCAGATGTAGGCGAAATCGATGTCTATACCATGAACAATGCTGACAAACTGTTTGGAGGAGTGAACTTCAAATCCGAGGCAGGATACACGGAGATAGCTCCAACAACGACTGTGGTGGAACTACGACCCGAAGGTAAGAAACAGCCGTTGCTGATGATGCCGCAGTTTAGTTTTGAGCCCGGCAAAACCTACACGATTGTTGTGATGGGACGGGCTAAAGACCACAAGTTGGAAGCGGTCACAGTGGAAGATCAGTTTGTAGGATCGTACGCTACCAAGTAATTGGTTTTGAGCCGTTCTCTCGCCCTTGGACGGCTTGGAGAGGGAGTGCTACACCAAAGAAAAATCAGTAGCGTGGCACTCCTCTCTCACTGACAGTAGCTAAAAACCTCACTCATGAAGCGTAGAGTTGATGGCCTTGATGCTGGAGCGATCAAGCTGCTTGGCTTCCTCCGCGAAGTGAGGTGGCCGCGAGTTTGGTTGCATCCAAGACGGAAGACCCCTTCACAATCACCCCGCAAATCGTCGCACACGAAGGTTCCATCCCCTCCAACCGGCTGATTGAGCACCTGTTCAGCCGCAGTCAGGTTCCACTCCAGGTCACATCCCGCGATCAATATTGAACATCGCAGCCGTTGAGTCGACGCCAGACTAAATTGACCAGGAGAGCGCTCCTGAAGTTGATTCTTGAGACTGAAGGGAGTCAGAACATGAGTGGAACAATTCAATTGCGAAGATCAGCGGCCCTGCTTGGGCTACTGGTGGCCATAGTATTCGGAGGGGCTTTTGGATGGGTGGGAACTACCTTATGGAACTCCTCATCCAATAGTTCAGGACCACTCGTGCCTCTCTTCCTTGCCGGTGAAACGGCGGCCCGAGGGACCGAAGTGTCCTTTCTTTCCGGATTTACTCCGATCGTCAAGTCGGCCCTCCCGGCCGTCGTCAATGTCTCCACATCGAAGAGAGTGCAAGTCGAACGTGAGACTTCTCCTTTCTCTGGGCCTTTCAGGGATTTCTTTGGACCCGATCTTTTTGATCAATTTGGTGGTCCGCGTGAACGACAGGAAAACAGCTTGGGCTCGGGCGTGATTGTCAGCTCCGAGGGCTACATTCTTACCAATAACCACGTTGTGCAAGGCGCCACCGATATTCAGGTATTCCTGTCTAACGAACGGCAACTTAAAGGTCGCATTGTCGGAGGCGACCCCAAAACCGATATTGCCGTCATCAAGGTGGAAGAAAAGAATCTTCCGGCTCTAACCCTCGGAAATTCAGCAGGGGTTCAGGTTGGGGATTTCGCTTTGGCGATCGGGAATCCATTTGGCGTCGGGCAAACGGTCACGATGGGGATCGTGGGTGCCACCGGCCGGGGCGGATTCGGCATCGAGCACTATGAAGACTTCATTCAAACCGATGCAGCCATCAATCCAGGCAACTCCGGCGGCGCACTGATAAACGTTCGGGGTGAGCTCATTGGCATTAACACTGCCATTGTTGCGCGCAGTGGAGGAAGTCAAGGAGTAGGGTTTGCCGTTCCTACGAATATGGCACGGCCCGTAATGGAACAAATCCTGAAGCAAGGCAAAGTCATTCGGGGTTACCTGGGTGTAAATATTCAAACCATGACTCCTGAACTTGCCAAATCCTTCGGCTCTAAAACGACTCAAGGAGCCTTAATCGCGGACGTTGTGCCCGACGGCCCGGCCGCCAAAGCTGGATTGCGGCGCGGCGATATTGTTCTTGCCGTCGACGGCGAACCGGTGCTCGACAGCCGTCGATTGACGCTAAGAATTTCACAAGCAGCTCCTGGGACGGCTGTTGATCTCAAACTGCTCCGCGACGGTCAAGAACAGAGCATCCGCATTACCTTAGGGGAGCTTCCATCCGACCCGGAACGCGCGCAGGGGGCGGGGGCGCAACGAGGCCGAGGCACCGCCTTGGAGGGCGTCGCAGTCGATAACCTGACCCCCGACATCGCGCGCCAGTTGAACCTGCCTCCTCAGACTCGCGGCGTGGTTGTCGTGCAGGTTAGACCGGAGACCGCGGCTGCCACGGGCTTGCAGCGCGGCGATGTGATCGAGGAAGTCAACCGCCGAAGTGTTTCCACGGTCGGCGAGTATGAACAAGCGATACGACAGGCTGGCGGTGAGGTTTTACTACTCCTGAATCGGGGCGGAAGTAGCTTGTACATCGTGATTGGTCAGAACCGGTAGGGAACGACTCGAATGAGTCGCGCCACACCGCTGATGATCTGTGGGAGGGCGAGCGTCCCCGCGAGCCGGTGGCGCTGTGGGGATCCTCCTCACAAGCGGCTCGCGAGACGCTCGCCTTCCCAGTACAACCGCTTGCCGAGCAAGAGGATTGGACATGCAGCAGCCTCAAATTCAGATATTGGCGTATGTGGCGCTGGCCATGTGCCTGGGCGGGCTCGTGGGCTTGGATCGTGAAGCTGCCCGCAAGCCCGCTGGCCTTCGAACGCATATGCTGGTTTCCGGGGCAGCAGCGCTTTTGGTTCTCTTGGGGAATGTGATGGTGGAAAATTATGAGACGAAGGTAGCGAGTCGCCTGACTAGCGACCCGATTCGCATCATCGAAGCAGTGATTACCGGGGTCAGTTTTCTTGGAGCTGGAACCATTATTCGCAATCAACGCGAAAGCGGCCAGGTTGAAGGCCTGACGACCGCAGCCTCGCTGCTTTTGGCGGCCGCGATAGGGATCAGCGTGGCTTTAGCGCAATTCGTCGTGGCTCTGGGATTGACGATTCTGATCCTGTTGGTTCTGCGGGTGCTGGGTTATGTGGAAAACCGTTTCGCCGAACAGCCAGTTCCTGCTTCGCCGGGGGAGGAGCGGCCATGAAGACTCTTTCTCTGTCATTCTTCGAGTGGTTTGGCGAACTAGGCCTTTTTGGTGCCCGCCTGGCACGCGCCGCTGCGAAACCGCCCTATGAATTCCGGGAGTCAGTCCGGCAGATGGACGAAGTAGGTTCCAAGTCTGTGCCGCTCGTCGCTCTGGCGGGAGCAGCCATGGGTGTCGTATTGTCACTGCACACCCGTGACAGCCTCATTCGTTTTGGCGCAGAATCGCTCCAACCAGCAGTCATTGTCATGTCCATCATTCAGGAGACCGGGCCAATCATCACGGCGCTGGTCGTCTGCGGACGAGTCGCGGCCGGCATTGGCGCCGAATTGGGCTCCATGAAGGTGACTGAGCAGATTGATGCGATCGAGGCCTCGGCTGTCAATCCTTTCAAATTCCTGGTCGCGACACGTGTTCTGGCGTGTATTTGCATGTTGCCGCTGCTGACTCTGGCTGCTGATTTCACAGGCATCCTGATGGGTTGGGTCGCCACAACGGCAGCCGATCCCATCTCGTTCAATCTTTACTGGGAGCAAGGGACAAAAAACCTGGCCTTTCGCGACTTTCTCCCTGCCACCTTCCGCACCGCTGTCTTCGGACTGATCATCGGTCTGATTGGATGCTTTCAAGGAATCCGAACCAAGGGTGGAACCGAAGGGGTCGGCAGGTCAGCGACGGGCGCTGTGGTTCTAGCCTCACTCTTTGTGATTGTGGCGGATGTGCTTCTGGTCCGTCTTATTTTGATTTTCTTCCGCTAGTGCTTATGGAAAACGAACTTGTGCTGCAGATTCGAGAATTGCGAAAGGCCTTCGGCGAGCAAAAGGTTCTGGATGGAATCGACCTCGACGTGAGGAAGGGCGAGACTTTGACGATACTCGGCCGCAGCGGCTCTGGAAAGAGCGTCTTATTGAAGCTGATCATCGGCCTGCAAAAGCCCGATTCAGGGTCGATTCGGATTGGGGATGCCGAAGTGACCGGAATGGTGGGCGACCAGCTCGACGAGATTCGGAAGAAGATTGGTTTTCTGTTTCAGTATTCCGCTCTCTATGACTCGTTGACTGTAGAAGAGAACGTAGCTTTTCCACTCCGGCGTCACACTCGGATGCCCGATCACGAGCGGCGGGAGCGGGTCCGAGAGCTGTTGGCGCGGGTGGGAATGGAAGAAGCCTCGACCAAGATGCCTGGAGACATCTCGGGCGGCATGAAAAAGCGCGTCGGCTTGGCTCGCGCCCTAGCCATGGAGCCGGAACTCATGCTGATGGATGAGCCAACAGCGGGCCTGGATCCGGTTACAGCCGGAGAGATTATCGACCTCATTCTGGAGCTGCAGCGCTCCCGCAAAATGTCGTCCGTCGTCGTCACACACGAGATGCAAACAGTTCGAGCAGTTTCCGATCGTATCGCCATGCTGCACGAAGGCACTATTCGGATCGAAGGAACCTTCGAAGATCTGAAACGTAGCCACGATTCCCTTGTTGCGACTTTCGTGAAGCAAGGCATGGAGGAGGAGCCATGTCACGCATAGCGCGCTTAGGCGCCTTCATTTTTGGGGCTTTGCTGATACTGACCTTTATCGTCTTTAGGATCGGTGACAAAGACTTCTTGTTCAGCACCACTTATCGACTTCAGGCTCCTTTCGACAACGTCGCCGGTCTCGGCAATGGTGCAGAAGTCAGACTCGGGGGAGTTCGCGTGGGGACCGTGGATTTCATCCAGTTACCCGGCCACGCAGGAGAAAAAGTGCTCGTTGTTATGAAGCTGGAAAGTTCGACGCGAAAGCTGATCCGCAAGAACTCAGTCGTTGCCATTGAGACTGAAGGACTCTTGGGCAGCAAGTACGCTACCATCGTGGCGGGTTCCCAGGAGGCGCCAACCGTCGAAGATGGAGATACGCTGCAAAGCCAGCCGCCCCTGGAGTTTGCCGATCTCATCAGAAAAACCGACGTGATATTAGATTCCACTCAGTCGGCTCTAAAGAACGTTACCGACGCAACGGGCGACATGAGGTCCATTACAAGTAAGATCGACCAAGGGCAAGGCACAGCGGGCGCGCTCATTAACAATCGGGAGATTTACAATGACATGCGTGCCACCGTGGCCGATAGCCGCGAGACTGTAAATCAGGCCAAGGCCGGCATGACGTCCTTTCAGGAAAACATGCAGGCACTGAAGAGCAATTGGTTCCTGCGTGGTTTCTTCAAGAAGCGTGGCTATCAAGACTCTGCCGAGCTGACGAAATATGCGATCGAGAAATTGCCGGACCGCCACTTCTCGAATCGTTTCGAAATCGGTGCCAGCGATCTCTTCGACAAGCCTGATACCGCCAAGTTCAAGAATGAAAAGCTTCTGAACCAAATTGGGGCACGACTAGAGCGTACCCCTTATGACCTGATTGTTGTGGCTGCTTACTCTGGAGTCCGAGGCGAAACGGAGGAGAACCTGGTCCTCACCCAAGCCCGCGCCATGGTTGTGCGCCAGCATTTGACAGAGCATTTCAAAATCCATGACCAGCGCATCAAGACGATTGGAATGGGAGAGGACCCAGCGACTCCAGATAAACGCGCGGCACGTGTTGCGATTATCGTGTACCCTCCCCAGCCCGCACCCGAGGAGAAGCAGCCGAAGAACCCAACCATTTCTTCCCGTTGAGTGCAGGCCTTCCGACGCTGGTCCTTATCGCAAGCCTATCCGCATCAGGCCTTGCGGGTCGAAACGGCAAGCTTGGCTTTTAGGCCGTCGCTGCAGATGAAAGCGAAAAGGCTGGCACCGCTCCTCTTGCCGCCAGACTCTCCATGATTCGCTCTGATCGGCCCCAATCAGACCAGAGAACCCCATTGAGCTCGATAACAGCGATTTTGTCGGGTAGAACTTCAAGAAGTTCAGAGGAAAAATCATGGCGCGACAGCCTTCGATAGAGGGCGTCGAGATTTGCCTCATCGTCGCCCTCACCAAGGCTGTCAGAAAACTCCTCCAGCCGACCCATCAGGTCAGGGAAACAGTAATATCCCAGCGACCATAGGAAATCAGCATTAACCGACAGGATGAGAGTATTCCATAAGCAGCCCGCACCCATTAACTGATCTTCCTTCCCAAAAAGGGGCTTCTCTTTGAACTGGTCCGCGGCACTGACGCGGTGCCCCATGAAGCGACCAAGGTCCCTACCAACCTGAATCCATCCATAGTCCAATTCCGGACCACGCGCCGTAACCCCGAGCAGCAACAGCTTCTCGGGGAGTGTTTGCGCGGCTCCAACGGCGACTTGCACAGTATTCAAGAAATGGTCTTCGGGATAGACAAAGTGGTCTGATGGATACAAGACCACTGTCGCGTTGGGGGTCTCTCGTCGGATATAGGCCAAAG
>Ga0180085_1000461_pt1 | contig 14348 bp, 14 predicted proteins | sample EasRiv730_16_10D_FD_123013 | JGI IMG/M metagenome (GOLD analysis project Ga0180085, IMG submission 123013) | Soil microbial communities from meander-bound floodplain in the East River, Colorado, USA - East River metaG ERMLT730_16_10D | ecosystem: Environmental > Terrestrial > Soil > Floodplain ... | reverse complement strand
GCGAACGAGTGGGGTGTCGTGCTGGCGCTGCTGAACGGCGCGGCGCCGAGCGGCGCGAGCGCGCGCAGCTTCACGAGTCGCGGGCTCCTCGTCACTTCGCTCGCTGCGAGCCGCTCGACGGCGGAGGCCGTGGATCGGCTGAGCCGGGTGGACCTGGCGCAGTTCCGTCCGTTCCTACTGGTGGTGCTCGACGCGGCGGGCGACCGGCGGATCGCGAGCCTGCGCTCCGGGACGCTCGCGCTCGATCCCGACGCGGACCTCGCGCTGCCCGTCGTGTCATCGTCGTTCGACACGGAGGAGGTGGTTCGCGGCCGACGCCTGCGGTTTCACGAGCTGCTCGGCGCCGCAGGCAAGGGCGAGCGGCGCGCCGTCCATCTGACCTACCACGCGGACCACGCCCCGACCGCGGGTCCGCGCTCCGTGTGCATGCATCGTCCCGACGCCGAGACCGTGAGCTTCAGCCGGATCGAGGTCGAGCCGCGCGCGATCCGCTTCCTCTACTGGCCGGTCTCGCCTTGCCGCGCGCTCGGCGAACCGTCCGTGGCGCGCCTGCCGCGTGGTCCGGGGTCAGACCCCGGGGTCTGACCCCACTCAGTACCGCGAGCGTGCGCGCTCGCGCGCCGGGAGGATCTCGAGGCAGGTCGTCCACCAGCCGCTCAGGATCGTCGCCACGAACTCCTCGGGCAGCCCCTCGGCGCGCATCTCGACCGCCAGCGCGTGGTGGTCGTAGCCCAGCGGCCGCAGCTCGACCGCCAGCGCACGATCGCGCTCCTCGATCAGCGCGAACCAGATCCGCGGTGTCCCGTCGTTGGCCGGCCGGCCGAGCGCTCCGACGTTGATCACGTCGCGCCCCGAGGGCAGCGCGGCATGCCAGTGCAGGCCGGTGTGCGTGCAGGCGATCGCGTCCGCCGCGGCTCGATCGCACAGCGTCTCGAGGAACGCGACCGGGCTCGTCGACTCGAACAGGAACTCGTTGACCCGGCGCGGCGAGCCGTGGACGAGCAGGATCTCGCGCGCGCCGACACGCACGCGGCGGCGCGCCGGGAGCGCGCCGAGGAAGGCGCGAAACGCGGGCGAGCAGTGCGCGGCGGTGTAGCGGTAGCTCAGCTCGGCGAACCGGTTGTCGCGCGGATCGGTGTATCCGCAGCGGCAATCCGGAGCGTCCTCCGCCAGCGCCTGCTCGTAGTTCCCCTGGACCACGCGCACGCCGCCCCGCGCCACGAGCGGCCACACCGCCTCGGGGCGCGGCCCGAAGCCGCCCAGATCGCCCAGGCAGTAGACCGCGTCCGCGGCGAGCCGCCGCGCCTCGTCGAGCAAGGCCGCGAGCGCCAGGTGGTTGCTGTACACGCCGCCGCACAGCACGATCCGCCGGTACGGCCCCTCGACGGGCACGCCGTCGGCCACGGGCGCGTGGAGCGCGCGCTCGGCCGCGGCACGCCACGTTGCGTCGCACTCGCTCCCCGCGAGCGCGGCCGCGCGCTTGAACTCCTCGAGCGGCACGATCCGCTCGCCCCACGTCGCGCGACCGCGGTGGTCGGGCAGGCGCGGGCGCGAGCTCAGGTTCGGCATGTCGCCCCCTGGACGTGGCAGGTCCAGCAGGCCGCGTGGCGCAGCGGATACGCCCCGAGCGTGTCCGTGAGCGTCGGGCCCATGCGCGCCGCGGGCTCGTTGACCAGGATCGGGCAGACCCACACGCCCTGGTCGGTCACCACGCGACAGGAGCTGCACTGCAAGTGCGCGAAGCCGTCGGGCGCGACTTCGTCCCCGGCGAGCCGCTGCCAGGACTCGTACGGCCCGCCCCGGGCCACCTCGGCGCCGATGCGGAAAAGCGGCAGCACCTTGAGGCGCGGTCGCTCGACGCCGAGACCGCGCAGCAGATCGAGGAAGCGCTCGCGCCCGGCGGCGCTCGACGCCTCGTGGCAGGCTTCGGTGACGGTCAGCACGGGATCGAATCCGGCGGCGGCCAGGTTGCGCACTCCGGCCAGGACGCGCGCGAACGTCCCGCGGCCGCGGATCGCGTCGTTGGCCGGCGCATCGAGGCCGTCGAGCGACACGCGGAAGTCGAGCGAGTAGCGCGCGCCGTCGGCGATGCTCCGCAGCTCCGCCGAGCGGGCCGAGCTGAGCAGCACCCCGTTCGTCAGCACGGTCGCCGGGCCGTAGGCCAGCGCGGCCTCGAGGATGCGCGGCAGCTCGGGGTTGAGGAACGGCTCGCCGCCCGTGAAGTAGTACTCGCGCGCGCCGAGGCGCGCCGCTTCCGCCAGGTGCGGCCGGATCTGCTCGAGCGTCAGTCCCTCGTGCGTGCGGTTCGTCGGCGACGACGAGACGAGACAGTGCGTGCAGGCCAGGTTGCACACGGTTCCCGCCACCTGGAACCACACGGTGTCGAGAGCGGCCAAGGGTACCTGAGGGATCGTCATCTCGTTTCGCTCGGGTTAGATTGTAGGCTCTCCCGAGGAGCACGCATGGCCGGAAAGCGGATCGTCGTGATCGGTGCTGGTCCCGTGGGCCTCGAGGCCGCGCTCCACGCGGCGCGGTCCGGCCACGACGTGCGGGTGCTCGAGGCCGGTCGCATCGGCGAGCACGTGCGACGCTGGGGGCACGTGCGTCTGTTCTCGCCGTTCTCGATGAACCACTCGCCGCTCGCCGCAGCGGCCCTGGTCGAGGCGGGGGCTCGGCTCCCCGAGGCATCGGCCTACCTCACGGGACGGGAGTACGCGGAGTCGTACCTCGAGCCGCTGGCCCGAACGGCGCCGCTCGCCGGACGCGTGCACACCGGGGTTCGCGTGGTGCAGGTCGGTCGCGAGCGGTGCGGCAAGGCGTCGCCCTTCGGCGAGGCGCGCGCGCGGTTCCCGCTGCGCTTGCTCGTCGAGGGCCCGCGCGGCGAATCGGTCGAGACCGCGGACGTCGTGATCGATGCCTCGGGCACCTACGGGCAGCCGAACCGGCTCGGCGACGGCAATCTCCCGGCGCTCGGCGAGCGGGCGCTCGGCCCGCGGATCGACTACGCGCTGGTCGACGTCGCGGCCGCGCGGGCCAGCTTCGTGGGCCGGCGCGTGCTCGTCGTCGGCAGCGGCTATTCGGCCGCGACCGCGCTCGACGCGCTCCTGGGGCTCGAGCGGATCGAGATCGTCTGGACCACGCGCGACGAAGGGCGATCCCCGTATGCCGTCTCGAGCGCAGACCCGCTCCCCGAGCGGGCACGCCTGGGCCGGCTGGGGAACGCGCTCGCGGCGGGAACGGATCGGCGCGTCGAGTTCCGCGAAGCCACGGTCGTCGAGCGCGTCGCCGAGCAGGCGGGCCGGATCGCCGTGACGCTGCGCGGCCGGGCCGGCCAGGACACGCTCGAGGTCGACCGGATCCTGGCCCACGTCGGCTTCACGCCCGACAACTCGCTCTACCGCGAGCTCCAGGTCCACGAGTGCTACGCGAGCTTCGGCTCGATGCGCCTCGCCGCGGCCCTGCTCGAGGACGGCGCGGCCGACTGTCTGGCCCAGAGCCCGAAGGGCCCGGAGTCTCTGCTCCACCCCGAGCCCGGGTTCTTCGTCCTCGGCGCCAAGAGCTACGGCCGCAACCCGAGCTTCCTGATCCGGATCGGGATCGCGCAGGTCCAGGACGCGCTCACGCTGATCTCGGCCTAGCCCGCGGCGCTCGCGGCCCGCGCATGCAACCGCTCGGTCCAGGCGCAGATCCCGGCGCGGCTCTCGATCGTCCGCGCCACCCCGGGCGTCAGGCGCTCGATCCGCAGCTGATCGAGAACCGCGCACACGGCGAGGTCGGCACGGCTCGGATCGGGGCCGGCGAGCCAGGGACCCGTCGAGAGCATGAGCTCGATCGTCGCCAGGCACTCGTCGAGTTCGCGCTCGACCGTCGCGCGGTCCTTGACGCCCACGCCCTGGCCCCGGGCGCGCCTGCGCACCTCGCGCACCGCGAGACGCGGCACGATCCAGCGCGCGGGCACGGGCAGCCCGCTGAACGCGACACGACGCATCCGCTCGACGTTCTCCGGAACGCACCAGCGCAGGTACACCGAGTAGAAGTACAGCACCTCGTCGGCCCAGTCCTCGACGATCTTGCACCACATCGCATCGCGCGGCAGGCGCGGCGTCAAGGGCGGATCGGCGAAGCGGCGCTCGAGCTCGGTGAGAATGTCGGTCGAGTCGACGATCGGCACGCCGTCGACGAGCAGCACCGGCACGCGGCCGCGCCGGTTGTAGCGCCTTACCTGCCACGGTCCCTGCAGGTCGATCACGTCGTAGTCGAGCTTCTTGAACCGCAGCGCCATGTGCACCTTGGCGCACGGCGGGGAGAGCGTCGCGCCGCGGCGGAGCCCGGGGTACTGGACGAGCGTCAGTCGCGGCGTCACCACGGCCGGACTCCGCCGCTGTGGCCCCCGTCCGTGCGGGTCAACCACTGCACGTAGGCCCATAGCGCGTCGAGCTCGGCCGGCGTGAACGACCGGTAGGCCGGCATCGACAGACGCTGGCGGCGCAGAAACCAGGATGCGACCCGGCCCTCGGCGAGACGCGGCGCCGAGCCCTCGCGCACCCAGGCGTCGAACTCGACGCGCCCGCGGACCAGGTCGTCGAAATCCGCCCCGTACCAGCCCGGCACGAAGCCGCTGAACGACCCGGGGTTGGGCAGCCCACCGCTCCCGGCCGGACCGTGGCAGTCGAAGCAGCGCCAGCGCTCGGCCAGCTCGAGTCCGCTGCGCTCGGGCGTGCCGGCCTCGGGCAACGACATGCGCGCCAGCATCTGGAACGCTGCGACGAGGTCGTCCAGCTCGCGCTCGCCGAGCAGCGCGCCGTAGGCCGGCATGACGATCGTCTGCTGCGCGCGCTCGGCCCTCGCGGTCGGGCTCTTGCTGCGTGCCTTGCTGTTCCCGTCGCGGATGAACTCGCGGACCTGCACGTCGTTGTCGACGTACATCATCCAGCCGCCGGCGGCCCAGGCCGGAACTTCTCCGTCCCGCGCGGTCGGATCGGGCAGCCCGCCCAGGCCGAGCTCGCCGTGACAGGAGAAGCAACCCAACTCGCGCGCCAGACGCACGCCGCGCCGGACCGGATTCGACGAGCGTCGCTCCCAGTACGCGCGAACGAGCCACGGCCCGGCGAGCACGAAAGCGAGCCCGGCCGCGACGAGCAGGAGAGCCAGGACACCACGCCGGCGGCGCGACAACCAGCGCCCCGCCCGCTCAGAGCGCCTTGACCGCGTGCACCTCGAGCCCGTTCACCGACCCGCGCTTGGCGGCGACGCCGGTGATCTCGACCTGCTTGCCGGCCTGCTGCTTGGCCGACTCGAATCCCGACGCGTCGTCGTGGCTCGCATAGAGCAGATACACCTGGCCGTCCTTGGCCAGGAGGCCCATCGGCTGGCCGCCCTTGATGCAGGACTGGGCGCACTTCGCATGCTCGGCGCCCTTGGCCTCGTGCGCCACGTAGCAGGCCATGTCGAGGATCTCGCCTTGAATCGTGACCTGGTCGCCCGCGTGCTTCTCGTCCGCCGCGACACCGAGCGCGGCCGCGGCCAGGCCGAGGGTCAACAACAGCAAGCCGACCGCCTTCGTCGTCCTACGCATGGGCTCTCCTTCTCGAGCGCCGGCTGGGGCGCCCGCAGAGTGTATGCCACTCTCGCCTAGGGCTGCTCGTCGATCTGGCGCAGCTCGTCGAGCAGCGCTTCGAGCTCGGCCAGCTCGCGGCGCAGCTTGTCGACCTCCGCGCGGCTCGCGCTGTCGCCGCCGAGCGCGCGCGCGACGAGGGCCCGCACGCCGGGAGCGAACGCGGCGCCGCGGAAGCGCCCGCAAGCCTCGCTCGACGCCAGGATCGAGACCAGGTCCGCCGCGCGCGCCCCGTAGGTCTCGGTGAGCCGCGCGTAGGCGTCGAGCCGCCAGCACGCCTCGTGGCCCTCGACCAGCACCTCGTTCAGCCGCGCCGTGGACTGGGGCGCGTCGAGCAACGCCGCAACCGCTTCGCGCATGCGCGCCACCACGGCCTCGTAGCTCGCACAGGCGGCGCGGATCGTCCCGCGTACGCCCTCCTGCGACGTGTCGCGGAGCACGATCGCGTTCTGCAGCAAGCGCACGCTGGTGCGGCCGCCGTCGAGCGTGGCCGCGATCCCGAACAGCAGCCGCGACAGGCGGCGGGTGTCGACGGAATCGGCGTCGGCCGTCTCGAGGAACGTGCCGTAGTCGGCGTCGTTCATCTTCGACGGATCGGGCGCGAGCTGGGCCTGCGCGGTCGCGCCGAGGAGCAAGAGCGCGCCCACGCACGACGACGCCTGGAGTCGAAGTCTACGCATGCGGAAAGTATACGAGAAACGGCGCGCCGGAATCCGTTGACCCCGTCCCGGCGAAGGGGGCATGCTGCGGCCACGCCACGGAGGGACCACGCATGGACCGCAGGCGCATGATGCAGCGGACGGGCCTGGCCGTCCTCGGCACGGGGTTTCTCGGACGGGTCGATCGCGTGGCGGGACAGCAGCCGGCTGCCCCGTCCTTGACCGAGCTGGTGCGGCGTCAGTCGACGGGCCGGAGCGCAGGGCTGTTCGTCAAGGGACGCCCGGACGACGAGGGGCCGCCCGAGCCCGCGAGCTACGACCGGCTGCCGCTCGACTGGAACCGGCGGACGGTCGAGCGTCTCAAGGCGCTCCTCGCCGCGCGCGACATCGAGGCGTTCCTCGTCCGCGATCCGCTCAACATCATCTATCTCAGCGGCTACTGGCACACGACGACCGAGCGGCCGCAGGCGTTGTTCATGAACCGCGACGATCGCGACCCGTGGTTCCTCTATCCCGGGCTCGACCGGGACCTCGTCACCTCGTGGTGGTTCGGCGGCGGCCGGATGTACTTCGACTTCCAGCACGCCGAGGACGCGTTCCCGCATCAGGGCCGCGTGCTGCAGGGCAAGAAGGTCGACCTGTTCCGCTTCCTGCTCGAGGGCCTGAAGCAACACGGGATCCAGGGCGCGCGGATCGGCATCGACGGCGAGCTGTACCCGTCCGAGATCGAGAAGGCCCAGGACGTGCTGGGCGACCTGCGCTTCGTCGACGTGAGCGAGACGCTGCTCGAGATGCGCCAGGTCAAGACGCCCGAGGAGCTCGCGCTGTGGCGGCGCGCCTACGTGTACTTCGATCGAGCGCACGCCTTCGCGCGCGACTACGTGCTGACCCACGGAACCGACGTCACGGACTACGAGGTCGGCGTGGCGACCGAGCTGTGGATCAACGATCAGCTGTGGTCCGACCTCGACCTCGCGGGCGGCCAGGTCCACCACGGGGTCGGGAGCGCCGTGCGCATCGCGGTACGCGCCGGCCCGGTCACCGCGGTGCCGCACCCCAACCAGCCCTACTTCAACCGCATCGGCCGCGGGATGGCGCTGCAGGTCGCCGGGATCGCCACCATCGGCGGCTACGGCCACGAGAACTACCGGCCCTACGTCCTGGCCGACGCCACGGGCGAGCTCGACGCGCACATGCGCAAGCTGTGGGAGGTCAGCCGCAACTGCTGCGACATGCAGGTCGAGCGCTCGGTCGAGGGCGTGACCTGCTCGAGCCTGGCCTACGCGATCCACAAGTACCAGGTCGCCCAGGGCGTCGAGAAGTACGTGTACCACCGCCCGGCCCACGGCGCGGGCGTCGAGGGACATCAGGCGCCCTACCTCGCGCTGGGCGACCACACGATGCTGCGACGCAACATGTGCTTCTCCGAGGAGCCGGGGCTCTACGATGCGGAGCACGGCTGCGGCTTCAACTGGAGCGACACGGTCGTCGTCGGCGACAAGCGGGGCTATCGCATGAGCCGCGTGCCCTACTCGGAGGAGTGGTGCTGGCTCAAGCTGTGACGACCTCGCGGTTCATCCGCCACCGTCCGCGCTGGCTGAAACGGAGACCCGGTCGCCGACCGCCAGGCGTCCGCCGCGGATCACGAACGCGTTGAGCGCGAGCGTGCCGTCGAACTCGCGCGCGATCTTGCGCAGCACGGCCGGATCCTGGACCAGCGTGTCGGGGTCGAACGTCGTCATGACGCAGCGGCCGCGCAGGTCGCGCAGGCCGATCTCGACCTCTCCCGCGCGCAGTCGCGCGCCCTCCCACGTGCGCTCGGTCAACCCCTCGACCCCGCCCAGGACCACGTTCGGTCGCAGGCGGCGCCCGTCGTGCCCGAAGGCCGCGATCGCGCCGTCCGTCGCCACGAGGAGCGGCAGGATGTCGAAGCGGCCGGGATCGTCGCCGCGTACCAGCCGGGCACCGGGACCGGCAGCGCGGACGACGTCCTGTCCGACCTCGGGCGAGCTCCAGAGCCGGCCGTCGACGAGCGGCTCGCCGGCCGGGCCGAGCGTGCCGCGGTGGCCGAGCAATTGCGGCTTGGTGCGCGAGGTCACGATGCGCCCGCGCGGATCGAGCACGTAGACGAGTCGATCCCCGTCGATCCCTGCGAAGCCGACCTCGGCCCACTCGAGCCGCTCGCCGGCCATCGACTTGACCGGGTAACGCCACAGCTCGGCGATCCACATCCCCTACCTCGCAAAGATGCCATTGTAGGGGAACGCCGGTCGCGGCTACGAGGAATGCTCTCCGCAACACGGCTCCGCGGTCGCGCGCTGGCGCCGGACGCCGAAGCGCGCGGCGAGCGCGTCGGCCAGGCCGAGGTAGCGTACGTGGGCGGCAACCCCGAGATCCTGTTGCTCGACGCGCTCGAAGCGCGCGAGGAGCGCGGCCTGATCCTCGTTGGTCAGCGCTCCGTCGGCCATCGGGAAGAGACAGTGATCTTCCTTCTGAATGTGCTCGCGCAACAGGGCCGTGTAGCGCAGCGAGCTCTCGGCGAACGCGCGGGACGCGCGCGGCTCGGGCGCAGCGGCCCCGTCGATCGCGCGCTCGATCTCGGCCAGCAGGCGCCGCCCCTCGGCGTGCTCGGCGCGCATCACCGCGGTCGGTCCCTGGTCGGCCGGGAACCCGCGCGCCTCCATCGCCGGGAACAGCTCGGCCTCCTCCTTGCCGTGGTGGCAGCGGTCGGCGAAGCCGCGGAAGAAATCGACGGCCTCGCGGGCCGACTGCGCGTCGAGGCTTCCGCCCTCGGCGCAGCGCGCGGCCATCGCCTCGAGGCAGTCCAGCACGGTCTCGATCACGCGGTGCTCGTCCATCAGGATCTCGGTGGGTCGCATCGCTCACTCCTCGGGCGCGGAGGCCCCGATTTCACCCAGGAACTGCTCGACTTGTGCCGCAAGCGCAGGAGGCGCGAGCTCCCGGGCCCGCAGCGCGTCGGTTCGCGCGGCGGCCAGCTCCCCGCGGTCGCGGTGCACGCGCGCACGGAAATACCACGGCGCGGGCGAGCGCGGATCGAGCTCGAGCGCCCGGTCGAGCGCGACGAGCGCCGCATCGGTCTGCCCGATCTGGGCGAGCGCCATCCCGCGGCCGGCGTACGCGTCGGCGTAGTTCGGAAACAGGCGGATCGCCTCGGCATACGCTTCGGCGGCGGCGACCGGCCGGTCGGCCCGCAAGTGCAGCGTGCCCAGCGTGTGCCAGGCCGCGGGGTTCCGTGGATACACGCGCAGCGCCGCGTTCAGATGCTCGAGCGCGGCATCGAGCTCGCCGCGCTCGGCCAGCAGAAAGCCCGCGTTCATCTGCATCTCCACGTTGGACGGGTTCACGCGCAGGGCCTCGCGTGCATGCTCGAGGGCCTCGTCGTTGCGGCCCAGGCGCAGCAGGGTCTTGCTCAAGCTCGTGTGGATGCGCGAGTCGTCGCGCTCCTCCTCGATCGCGCGCTCGAACTCCTCGACCGCTTCCTCGAGCCGTCCGTCGAGCACGAGCTTCGTCCCCGCGTTGAAGTGCCGGTAATGGTCGACCGCCGGCACCTGGATCGACACGAGATTGTCGTAGGGCGTGTCGACGAACTCGGGGATGTTGACCGCGCGGTTCGCGGCGGTGCTGTTCTCGATCAGGATCGGCGGGCTGTCGTCACCGTTCCCGTCGATGTGGGTCAAGAACATCTGCGTGTACGGCGTGTTGACCTTGGACGAGAACACGAGCCAGCGTCCGTTGGGCGAGAAGCTGTGCCAGGAGTTCATCAGCGACGTGTTGCAACGCATCCGTCGCGGCGTGCCGCCGGCGAACGGGACGATCCACAGCTTGCCGTCGGGGCGCATCAACTGGCCGTTCTTGCACTGCGTGAACACGATCCACTTGCCGTCCGGCGAGACCTTGGGGAACGTGTTGCTCATGCCGTTGGCCGAGGCGCCGGCGATCAGCTCGGCCACGCCGCCACGCCCCTCCCCGAACGGCATCCGGTACAGATCGTACTGGATCGGGGTCTCGTTCGGGTCGCCGGCGTACTTGGCCAGCGGGCGGCCTGCCGGGTAGGCGTCCCTGGCCTCGGCCCGGGCGAAGACGATCGTCTCGCCGTCGGGCGTCCAGACCGGGTCGCAGTGGACGTAGCGCGGATCGTCGGCGCCCGGAAGCGCGCGGATCTCTCCGGTCTCGCGCGTGTAGAAGGCCAGGATCCCGCGCGTCGGATAGAACACCTGGCCGAAGCGGAAGTCGGGGAAGTTCACCACGTAGATCTGCTCGTTCACCGTCGAGACCACGTGGCGGCCATCCGGCCGGATGCGCGACAGGAAGCCCAGCGTCTTGTGGCCGGGCGGCTTGTCCGGGAACGAGCTCCACGTCATGACCTGCGCGCTGTCGATGACCACGTTGGGCTGGATCGGCACGATCCCGTAGGCCCCCTTGTCCCCGGTCGGCCCATCGATGTCGAGCGCGAGGTCCCGACCGCCGGCCGAGAAGCTGTGACAGTTGGCGCACGTCGGCATGCTCGTCAGCACGACGCGGCTCTCGGGGAGCGAGAGGTCGCGCAGGCGCCAGGCGATGATCGGCAGCGCGCCGTCGGGCAGCGGCTTGATCGTTCCTTCCTTGCCCGGCGAAGGCGAGAGCGGTACGTCGCGGTAGAAGATCGGGGCCCCCACGGGATCGCGCGAGGTCTCGAGCATCACGCTCCCGCGCGAGAGCACGCGATCGGGCGCGTCGGCGCGGTAGCCGTAGAACGTGATCCGCGTCGGCCGGGCGACCGTCTCGCGCCGGAGCGTGGCCCATAGCCCGGCGTCGGGCTTGAAGGAGCGGGCCGAGGCCTGGTAGGGGGTCGGCTCGTAGGGCGCGTTCGTGCCCGACATGGCCAGCGGATCGAGCTGGCCCTCGGGAGGCGGCAGCCCCGGCGCGAGCACGTGGACCGCGCCACGGCCCTCGAAGGCCAGCTCGACGAGCCAGCGGTCGGCGACGGGCGAGGCATCGTGCCAGAGGAACGTCGGGGCCAGGATCTCGGGCGGGAAGATCGAGCCGTCGAGCGGGTAGTCGATCGTGATCGTGGCGAGCGTGCCGGGCTCGCGGACCGACGAGAGCAGCGCCGCGACGACCTCCCGGGTCGCTTCGGACTCGCTCCGTACGGCCGCGCCCAGACACGGCAGAACGACGAGCCCGACGCCGAGCGCGAGCCGCGCGCGGCGAGTCACGGGCCGCCCAACACGCGCCCGCCGCTCCGCGCCGCGGCGAAGATCGCGGACAACACCTCGGGCGGCACACCCTGCTCGGCATCCGAGCGCAGGCGCGATCGATCCGCTCCGGCCTCGACCGCCTCGACCAGGAGACCGTGGGCCCCGGCGGCGAGGGCGGCCTGCCCGAGCGCAGCGACGAGGCTCCAGTGTCCGCAGGCGTGGGATGGGTCGACGACCACCGGCAGCGGCGTGGCGCGCCGCAGCGGCTCGATCACGTTCAGGTCGAGGATGCTGCGCGCATAGGACCAGTGGCAGGTCGCCCGCACGCCCCGCTCGCACAGCACGATCTGGGTGTTGCCTTCCTGCGCGACGTACTCGGCGGCACAGAGCCACTCCTCCAGGGTCGCGCACCAGCCGCGCTTGAGCAGCACGGGGAGCCGCGTGCGCCCGACCTCGGTCAGCAGCGGGAAGTTCTGCATCGAGCGCGAGCCGATCTGGAGCATGTCGGCGTGGGCCGCGACCTCCTCGACGCGCCGCGGGTCGAGCACCTCGGTCACCACCGCGAGCCCGGTCACGCGCCGCACCTCGGCCAGGATCTCGAGCCCCTCGAGGCCCAGACCCTGGAACGAGTGTGGGTTCGTGCGCGGCTTGTAGGCACCGCCGCGCAGCAGCCGGCCACCCGCGGCCCGCACGACCTCGGCCACGGCCAGGGTCTGCTCGAGCGACTCGACGGCGCACGGGCCGGCGATCACCTGGACCTCGGCGCCGCCGACCGGCACGCCGCGGACCGTGACCTCGCAGGTCGATCGCGGATCGGCGTACGCCGGCCAGCATCGCCTCAGGATGCTCAGGTCGGGCAGCCGGTCGTGCGCGTCCTGCACGGGCTCAGTCCCGCGGCAGGATCGCGACGGCTTCGATCTCGATCAACAGGTCGGGCCGGCACAGGCCGGCTTCGATCCCGGTGCTGGCCGGCAACGGATCGACGCCGATCGCGGTCAGGAACGCCGTGCGCATGGTGTTGAAGGCGGCGTAGTCCCGGTCGATGTCGCGCAGGTAGCAGGTCGTGCGCACGACATCGTGCCAGCTCGCGCCCTCGGCCACGAGCAGCGCGGTGAGATTGCGGAACGTGCGGAGACACTGGCCCTCGAAGTCGCCCTCGTGAACGGTCCGGCCGGCCTCGTCGACGCTGGCCGTGCCCGAGAGGAACAGCATCGATGCTCCCGGCAGCTCGACGCGCACGCCGCGACTGAAGGAGCTCGGCTTCGCGTAGTCGTAGGCCTCGTTCAAGACGGCCGGGGCACAGATCGCCCGCCGCGGCATCACGGCTCGCCCCGGCACCGGATCGAGCCCGGGGCGCGAGCGCTCCCCGCCTGCGCCGTCGAGGCCGAGCTGGACCAGCTCCGCGCGCGCGCCGGCACTGAGCGTTGGGCGCGACTCTTCGAACGGCGCGAGCACGGCACGGCCTCTCGGCATGCGGACCTCCCGACGGCGCGTGCCGGCGCGACACGGTCCCCGTCCCACGCTGTCTACAGCGCTTCGGGCGGTCCGTCCACGTTCGGGGGTCCGTGCTCTGGACCGAATCGGTCCTCAAGCCGGGTGGCGCGTTTCAGGGCTCGGCGTAGTAGCCGGTGCGGGTGCGGACGCGAAAATCGTTGTCCTCCGTCACGACCCGCAGCGTGTGGAACCGTCCGTCGGGCTCGGTCCAGGACGGGTAGTAGCCCAGCAGGTATTGCTGCCGCAGCTCGGCATCGACGAGCAGCACGGCCTCCTTCAACTCCTCGGGGTCGCGCACGGAGAAGATCCGGCCGCCGGTCTCGTTGCTGACGAAGCGCAGGATCTCGAGGTCGGTGCCACGCTTGTCCTTCGGCAACATCTCGTCGGACACCGAGGGGAAGCCGATCGTGTAGATCGGAACGCTCACGCGCCGGGCGACCTCGACCGCGCGCTCGACGTCGAGCTGGCTGTAGTTGTCGATGCCGTCGGTGATCAGCACGATCGCCTTGCGGCCCTTGATCTTGTCGTTGACCAGGCCCGGCGCCGCGGCCACCGCGTCGTTGAGCGCGGTCTGGCCGTACCCTTCCTGCACGAGCAGGCGCTTGATGAACCAGTCCCGGTCGTCGGTGAACTCGGTGATCCAGGCGACCTGACGGTCGGCGAAGCCGATCAGCGCGAACAGATCCCCGGGGCGCAGCTGGTCGACGAAGAAGCGAATCGCCTCCTTGGCGTGACCGATCTTGTCGAACTGCCGCATGCTGCCCGATAGATCGAGCAGGAAGGCGATGGAGACGGGATCGCGGCCCTCTGCCGAGAAGAAGCGGATCGTCTGCGGTTGCGAGTCCTCGAACAGCCGAAAGTTCGCCTGCTGCAAGCCGCGCACGCTGCGGCCCTTCTTGTCGGTGACGCTGGCCGGCAGCAGCACGATGTTCACGGACGTCGACTCGGCGTGCTCGATCAGCTTGTCGATCGTGGCGTCGTCGAGGGCTGGCATCCGCACACCGTGCGACGTGGGCGTCCCGTCGGCCGCGCGAAGGGCGCCGGCAGCCAGCACCAGCGCGATCCCGACCCCGATCCAGACCGCTGGCCTCATCCGTGTCACGCCATCCACTCCTTCGGCCCACACCTCAGGACCGACCCAACCGGGCCTGCCACGGAGAATTTGCAATCCCCGCGCCACGGAGTCCAGTACGTGGCCGCGGTTGTCGTCTCACCGTGGCTCAATCCCAGCCGACCCGTGCCCGGCCTGGACTCGCGGGTTTCCGGGGCGATCCCGCGCTCCGCGATGCTCCGGAACCGCTTCCAGGGTCCTGAGTGGACGAATCGACACGCCGAGGGCCGTTGAGGAACAGCGGGTGATACCATTCGTCGGCCGCCAGCCCG
>Ga0180085_1000460_pt1 | contig 14356 bp, 23 predicted proteins | sample EasRiv730_16_10D_FD_123013 | JGI IMG/M metagenome (GOLD analysis project Ga0180085, IMG submission 123013) | Soil microbial communities from meander-bound floodplain in the East River, Colorado, USA - East River metaG ERMLT730_16_10D | ecosystem: Environmental > Terrestrial > Soil > Floodplain ... | reverse complement strand
GTGCGGGTGTGGACGTGACGGAGAATCTCCGACACATGCGGGACCGCCTCTCGGTCGGGAAGATGCCGGAAGCCGGCGACCCGATCTCGCCGCCCTTCGGGACGATGGTCCTCGGGTTCGAGTCGGACTCGCTGCACATGCAAGCCGCGGGGGTGGCCGAGGCGCCGTTTTTCCGTTACGGGCCGTTTCCGATCCTCGAGCTCGCGCAGAATCTGGACCGCGTGGTCCTCGAGGCTCTCACCGTGACGGGCAACCCGCCGGGGCACTTCGTCAATCGGTGCTGGTGGACGCTCCAGCTCGAACGCGGCCCGCTGCAAGAGTTCCTCGCGATCTCCCGGGAGACGTCGCCGGTCCCGTTGACCGATCCGCTCAACACCGCCGGGGTCCGACACACGGATTTCGGTTCGCACACCTGGCCGCAGAGGGTCGATATCCAGCTTGCCCAAGGGGGCTTGTTGCAGCTCGTCGTTCTGTCCCTCGAGAATCGGCCGCTCACGTTCTACACGCGGACCACCGGAAAGCAATACTCGAGGGTCGCGGAGTGAAAACCACCGGGACCGACGCGCGAGGATCGCTCAGGCCGCGCGATCCCCAACCCGGGAAGGCGATGGGATGCCCCCCCGGCGCGGCCGTGCCGGTGTTCGTCGCCATGCTCGAGGAGGTCGAGGACGTCGGCGACGATCTCGAGGCCGCCGGCCGGCGCCGGCGATCTGCTCGAGGCCGCCGGCCGGTCGGGCGAGGGTAAACGATGCTCCCCTATCCGAAGGTCGCGCCCTACTTCGATTCGATGCCGCTGTTCGAGCAAGAGAGCTGGGCCGCGGGGACGTTCGTCGGCCGGACGTTCGACGTCGTGGACTTCCTCACGGCTATCCATGACTCCACGCCTCCGGCGGGAACGCGCGTCCACGAAGCGATTTCTTCGGACGCCCGTTTTGTCGTGTCGTGGTTCGTCCAGGGCGCCGGCTGGACGCTCGACTTTACCGGGGTGCACTCGCGCGCGCATTTCATCCTCGAGGGCGGCGCGGGCGGGTTCCCGGTGTTCGTCCCGCGGGTCATGCACTACGTTCCGCTCGCCGAACCCGTCGCCACTACGGTTGGACTGGCGAGCGTCGTCAACCGCGAGCTCTCCGGGACGTTGCGCGCGAACGCGCGGTTCCTCCGCTGCACTCTCGTTCTCTCGGGCAACGCGCCGGGGTCGTTCCGGTTCGGAGCCTATTTCCGTTGCCTATGAATGGACGTTGGGACGTGGGGACCTGTAAGGCTCGCTCGGCGCACGGACGGGTTCAACCTGGGAATCGCTCCTATCGGTGTGCTCACCTTCCCGCCGCTCGTGCTCGGGCTCACGGCAACGCTCCGAATCGTGTCGTACAACGTCGGCGCCGGCGCAATCACGATGAACCTACGGTTTGGGTTCCTCACGACCGATCTCTTCTTATCGACGTCCCGGATTCAGTTCACGCCGCTTGCGGGAACCAACGCGAGGCAAACCCGGTCTATGGGGTGGGGATTGCCGGGCACGCCTCCGAATCCCGGGGGGAGGGCGCCCGGATTCATTCCGCCTCGCGCTTCCGTCCATCTCGTAGTTCCGGGGGGAACCGTCGTCACCTGGGAGCTCTCCGCAACCGCGCGCTACGTCACGGGGTGAACTGAACATGGATCAAGGCGCCTGGGGGTGGGTCCGACTCGCGCAAGAGGCTCTCGCGGGGGTCACGCTGGCCGACAACCTCCGCGGGTTCGTGGACATCCCGCCGAATCAGGGCGCGCTGACCTTCCGGGTCCGAATCCCGGTGTTCGCCGCGGGAACCGTGACGGTCCGACTCCGGTTCGGGATGCAGGACGCCGACGCGGGTCTTATCACCGCGCAGGGGATTGATTTCGTCGCGCTCGGCGCCGTCAACGCTTCCGACCTGCGTTCGGTGAACTGGGGGGGCGCGGCGCCGGCGCCCGGCGGGACGTCGCCGGGGATTATGCCGCCGCGCGTCGCGGTGTTCCTCACGACCGCGGCCGGAACGACGTTGACCTATGAGCTCGTCTGCGCGTGCATCATGAACACGGGCTAACGGTGGGGCGTGCAGCTCGCCAACGATCCGAAGCGATGGGCCCGGGAAATTTCGTCCAACGCGCGCGCGTACGGCGTGCCGGAATGGGTCGTCTACTCGACCATCGCTACGGAATCGAGCTTCGACCCGCGGGCGTTCAATCCAAGCGATCCCGGCGGCGCGCGCGGGCTGATGCAACTCCTGCCGGAAACGGCGCGACGCCTGGGGTATACGGGGAGCCTGGGCAACGACTCGTCGCGGACTTCGGGCCTGTACGATCCGGGGACGTCGATTCGACTGGGGACCAGACTCCTGGGCCAACTGCGTGGCCGGTGGCCGGCGGTGCCGTGGGATCAAGTGTACAGCGCGTACAACGCGGGGGAGCCCTACCAAGCACCACGGGCGAACCTCGACCGCTGGCGCCAGTGGGCGCGGGAGTTCCTCGGAACGGGACAGGATCCAAGCCCCCCTTTTGGTCCGGGCCCGGTGGCGCTCTCGTCGCTGGGCTCATTCTCGCGGGCGCGGTGTGGTGGCTGCTCCGTCCACGAGGCAGGGGAGCTCGAGGGTCCCGCGGCTCTCGCGGACTGTGGTAGGGTGTGAGGCATGGTCGGAAACGCGGCAATCCCGACGTACGAGTATCGCGTCCTCCGGGTCCCGGAGCCTGGCCCGGATCTCCTCGCGGAGATGCTCGCCGACGAGCTCGCCGCGCAGCTCAACGCCTTGGGACGGGACGGGTTCCAAATCTTCGGCGTTCTGCAGGACGACGGGCTCGTGATCCTCGGCCGGGTCAACGGCATGCGGTCGCTCGCCGCCGGGCTCTCGATATGAACTGGCTCCGACGACTCTTGCGGGGGGCGCGGATCGCCGCGGCCGTCCTCGAGGCCGCGCCGACAATCATCCGGGTTTACTTCGTCCTCCGGGACGCGGAGAACGCCGGGCGCGATGCGACCATCTCGAAAGCGGACGTGCCGGCGACCCGGGCAGCATTCAAGCCGCTGTTCGAGATTGCACAAGAGCTCCAAAAGCCGTAAGCTCACGCCGATGCATGGCGCGGGCCCCGACTTCGAGCCGCGGCCGGTTTGCCACCCTCCTAATCCGGCCGCGGCTCGTCTTTTGACCATGGACCCCGGGGGCGGATCTCGGAATCGGTTTGCAGCTCGAGCGCGCCGGGCCTACCGCGCGCCGGCGATGTTCTCTTTGCCCATGTACGGCGTTTCAAACGAGCGGTTCTTGCGCCTGCTCGATTCGTGGGCGCCGGCGACGGTCGTCTCGTGCTTCCGGGCGTGGGTTCGGAAACACCGGGGCGCGTTGTGATCTGTCGGGCGTGCAATCTCCCGCTCGGGGCGTGCGACTGTTCGTTGCTCTCCCGTTGCGGGGTTTCAATGGAGGGACTGGCCCATGTTCGGATTGTGGTTTCTGACGCTGGCGCTCCGGCTGGCCGTGGTGACGAACACGACGCCGCAGCTCGAGGGATCGCCGGCGACCGCGGCGCCGTACACGCAGACGTCGCCGCAGCTCCCGCCGGGCGTGATCCTCGACGACGGAGCTCCTTTCTAGGGTCCCTCGAGGGGGACTGTGGGGCCCCGTCGCGCGGCTCTCGGGCCGACCTGCGGGGCCCCGTTTTTTCCCTCGCGCGCCAGAACGCCGACGCGCTCGAGTGTCTCGACACGTTTCGATGCGCGCTGGCCGATTTCTTCTCCGCGGATCTCCAGGACTGAAAAGCGCCGCGCGACGATGGCTCAGGACGTGCGATCTCGAGAAGGGCAAGGCGACGGGATCCCCGCGTTTCGGTCCGCGCGCGAGTGGGGGCGGTGGCGCGGGATCGGCGGACAGTGGTCCCGGTTTCACGCGGTCGCGCGACAGGCAACAATCGACGGCCGCGTGACGCTCTGCGGCGCGCCGCTCTCCGGCGACGCGATGACGACGCGGTATCCGCCGGAGGGGGCTCGGTGCCGCTCTTGTCTCAACGTGCAGCGCGAGCGGGGCGAGCTGCTCTAGTCCTGGTCGTCGAGCTCGGCGCCGACTTCACGCCGACGCCGACTGTCCGATGGGATCCCTACCCGGTCGATGTTCTCTCGCCGGGCGGATTCACGCTCGAGGCTCGGGACGTCGCCGGCGGGCAGTGGATCGTGGTCCCGCTTCCGTGCGTCGAACCGTGGACCGATGACGAAACGGGCGAGTTCCACGCGCGCGCTTGCCCCGGGGTCCACGCGGACGTCCCGCTCGGCCGGTGGCTCGATTTCCCGGCCGGGGCCCGCGTCGAATTGTGCGTCCGCGCATACAACGACGCGGGCGGCTCGAGCTGCTCGACGTCGCTCTTTCTCGACTGGCCGTTGACTTGCTCGAGTTCACCGGGCCCGTGGACGTTGACCTGCCGGTGATCGCGGACTAGAATCCTAGTAACACTTTTCCGCCGGCGCGCTCGGGCTTCGCATCCCTGGACGGCCGGCCGTGGAGGGCATCTCGATGGACGACAAGCTCGACGGATGCATCCTACCAGGAAGCGCGCGCGTTCAATCGAGCGACCGGGGCCAGCGTCACAACGTGGGATGCGATGTGGATCGAGCTGCGCGTTCAAGCGGCGCCCGGTGGACGTGTTGATCGAAGATGAAATTGTCCGGACGCCACTGGACAAGCGAGCCGGAGATCTGGCGCAGGACAGACGAACCTACCGAGGAAAGAGAAAGACGCACGGCCGACCGATTGGCCGCGCATCTATCTGGCACGCTCAACAATCCGACGACTTCGAGCCTGTTCCGATCGCCGGCAAGTTTCCTAAAGGGTTCACTGCATGGGCGCTCCGGGTGATTCGGTGTACGTCCGAACCGTGGAACGTCTTGCACGTTTGCTCCGGCGATCTCACGCCGGCCGACGTCGGCGGAGGTATGAGGGTGGACTTGATTCCGGCGAGACGTCCGGACGTGATTTCGGATTGCAGGGCGCTACCCTTCCGGGAGGATGCCTTCTCTGGCGTCCTGATGGATCCACCTTACAGCGTCGAGTATGCCGCGGTCCTGTACGGGACCGACTACCCGAGGCCCTCTCATCTGCTCAGGGAAGCGGCTCGAGTCGTTCGTCCCGGAGGCCGCATAGGTATCCTTCACTTCCTTGTCCCCAGCCCCGTCGAAGATCTCCAGCTTGAACGGGTGTATGGAGTCACCACCGGAACCGGCTACAGGATCCGCGCATTCTCCGTCTTTCGTCGACGTGATCGGATGCTCTTCGATGAATCTACACCGCGGCCGACGTCACCGCGGCCGACGTCGGGGGCGGTGTGAGTCTCGAGGATCTCGAGACACTCTGCCGGCTCTGGAAACGGTACGCGCGCGCTCGAGGGTTCAGGCGACCGACCCGCGATGGGCGAATCTGCTACGAAAACTCCGCGGGCGACTCCCTCGAGCTGCTCGCGTACGACGTGCTTCCATCCCGGGACCAGGACCTCGGTCGAAAGCGCGGCGCGATTGTGCGCCTCAGAATCGCGGCAACCGGCGATCTCGAGCGGTCCCGTGTCAGTCTCGATCCTCGACGTCCAGGACGGCCGCGAAAGCGTCCGCCGGCCACCGGGGGTCCATCGGTAGCCTAACCCGGGGTCCATCCGGTCTCCGTCCCGCTCAGGACGTAGGCGGGCCCTTGTAGCGTCCGGATCCGACCCCCTACAAGATCTCCTCTACCTACCAAGTAGAATTCTAAGACAGGGGGTCCAGGGGGGCACGCGGATTGCTTACGCCTTGCTGCAATAGCTTTTATCCACAGGTTTTGTGGTAGTTTTCCACAGCTTTCGCTAAAGATTTGCACAGGCTTATTCTTGTAGGGATTAGGGTTAGCTCTTATAGCATTAATGAAACCCGTGATAATTACTCGCGAATGGTTGACTTTCCTGGTTCGCGGTGGTTTATTGAGGGTCGATCTCGGGCACACTGGCGAAAGTCCAATTGTCGGCGCGCCGACATTCTGAAATCGGGCCGATCCTCGCGGATCTTCTTGAGGCCGACCTATCGGAAGGCGATCACGCAGGGACGGCGCTCGGCAAGGTGCTCGCGGATCTCGGGGAGGATGAGGGATTCGTCACGGTTTCCAAGTACGACGGGCAATCCCCCAGCGGGACGGGTTGGGCTGGCTGTTGCAAGGTCCCGCTGGGGGAGTTCGAGCCGTACGCCATTGCGGGGGCCTACGGTCCCGGCAAGTATCGGTTTTTGATCCGGCGCGCCAACGGCCGGGCCGTGCACACCCTCACGCGGGAATTCACGGAACCGCGCCGCGCTACCGTCAACACGCTCCAGGGGGCCCTGGCCGCCGCGGGTGTCGCTGGCGCCGCTCCGGCGCGCGAGCTCGACCGCCTCGAGCGGCTCGAGACGCTGTTGCATGCCGAACGCGCCGAACGGCAGCGGTTCACTGAAACGCTGTTGACGACCATGCTCGCGAACCTGGCCGGCCACGGGGGCGCCGACGTCAAGGCGATGCTGGAATGCTTCCGCGAGGGGCGCGCGTCGAAAGACGGAGGGCCCGCGCCGACCGAGGCCGTCATGGACGCAATCCGCCTCGGGCTCGAGCTGCGGAGCTCCGTCGAAACGCCGGCTCAGGATGAGGGGGACGGGTCGATGTTCTCGAAGATGATCCCGCGCGTCATGGGTCTGCTCGAGCGCGCGCTCGACCGGCCGGCGCCCACGGCCGGGCAGCTCGGCGCGCCGGCGACGGCGCCCGGGGCGCCGCAGCTCAACGGGGATCCCGTCGTTGCCGCGGTCCGCGCGTACGCTCCCTACCTGTTGCGTGAGGCATCGGCCGGGCACGATCCGGAGCTGTTCGCCGAATGGCTGCTCGAGCGGACGCCGGACGACTGGACGCCGGCGCTCTTGAAGCTCGCGCGCTCGGAAACGACCGCGCGTCACGCGCTCATGGCGCAAATCGACTCGCGGCTCGTGCCGTACCTGCCGTGGATCGACCGCGCGTGCAAGACCATTGCAGAGCTCGCCGAACCGGAGGCCGACGACGATGCTCCTTCCGTTCCGGCCGCGGTGGACGCTTCGACAACTTCCGCCGGGTGAGGTCGGGATATGGACCACGGTCCGAACGATGCGCGCAGGGATCCGACGCGAGGCCGCGGACCCGCGCATCCGCGCGCTCGCCGCGGACGCGACGCGGGGCTGCGGTCCGCTCGACGTCGAATGCCGCGCGCGGGGAATCGTCGGGTTCGTTCGTCGGGTCATGCAGTACACGCCGGACCCTGTAGGGGTCGAGGCGGTCGCGCTCGCGAGCTCTCACGCCGCGAACGTGCTGTCCCGGGGCTACACGTGGGGAGACTGCGACGACGCCACGGTCTTTATCGGCACGCTCGCGCGCTCGGTGGGGGTTTCGGTCCGAATCGTGGTCGCATCGTTCCGCCCGACTCGACAACTTCACCACGTGTTCCCGGAGCTGCTCGTCGCGGGGCAGTGGGCCGACGCCGACATTTTTCGTTCCGAACGGTTCGAGGGAGTCGCCTCGAGGATCGCGCGGGTTCATGTCTAGGATTCTCGTGACTGGGCCCTATGAGCTTGGGCTGTTCCTGCCGGGTCGCCCGCTCCCCGGCATCGGACATCGTTCGGCGCAGAGCGTAATGCTGCAACCGCCGTGTCCCCCGGAGGATCCCGTCCATTGCTCGCGCGGCCCGCTCGGAGGCAACATCTTGCCGGTCGCGACGGCGTTTATCCCGGTGGTGGGTCCGGCGCTGAGTCTCGCGCTGTCCGCGTACCAGGCGAAGCAAGCCATCGACGCCGCGAAAGAGTACGAGCGCGCGGTCAAGCAAACGCAACGCGGGCTCTACCGCGAGGCCGGGGAGCCGATTCCGCTCAAGCTCCAAACGAAACGCGCGCGCCGACAAGCCGCGCTCGAGGCCGCGGCGCCCGCACCTTCCGCAACGTCACGACCGCCGGCGCCGGCCGCGGGGCTCGGGCTGCTCGGCGGATCGCTCGCGCTGTTATGGATGCTCGCATGAGACCAGTGCACCGGATCGGGCCCATGGACGAGACGCTCGGGTTCATGTGGGGCCCGCTGTTGTCGAAGGTGGGAACGGGGCTCACGAAGGGGCTCGAGCTGTACGGGGCCTACAAGGGCGCCAAGGCCGCCGGGGGAAAGGTCAAGCCGATTCCCTCGGGGTACACGGAATACGAGACGGTGACGGCGCGACCGTTCCCCTGGCAGCCGGTCTTGATCGGTGGCGGGATCCTGCTCGGCGCGCTGTTCCTCATGCAACGCCGGCGACGGTGACGGAGGGCCGTTGAGACAAGTTCACCGGATCGGGCCCACGGATTCCCTTGGGTCCATCTGGAGCGATATCAAGATCGCGGGCGTGCTGACCCGTGCCCTGCTCGCCCCGCCGGCCGCGTCCAGTGAGAGCTACGGGGCGCCGGCCGGGGTCCGCACCATGTACGACCGCGGCGCGCCGGTCGGCGCGGGTTACATCCCGGCAAGTGGCGCGCCGGTCGGCGGCGGTCTCGCCGCATTCTCGACGGGGATCCCGTGGACGCCGATCCTACTCGGGCTCGGGCTACTCGTCGGGCTCGGGTTTCTCGGACGTCGCCGGCGACGCTGACGGAGGGCGCGAGACGTGAACGGCAACGGATGGGCCCGGTTCGAGTCGGAGTCGCACCATCTTTCGGGGATCCAAGAGCAAGCGGGCTCCTACTGGGGCGCGAAGTGGGAGCAAGCGAAAGGCCGGCTCTACGCGATCCTCGGGGAGTTCCTGGGGCTGCGAAAGCGGATCCAGGACAAACGTCAACGCCTCACCGCGGCGCTCGCGCGCGCGGAGTCCATCGGGGAAGAAGATCGCGCGTTGCAGATTCGCGAAGCGATCCGCGAGGGCGACGCTCTGATGAGTAAGCAAGCCGCGCTCGAGTCGGACGTCCAGGGGGCCGTGAAGCAAGTTCAGGACGTGGAATCCGGAACGCTCGGATTCGCCCCCGTGCTGGTGATCGTGCCGGTCATTGGCGCGGTCGCGCTCGTCGTCGGCGCCGTGGTGATCCATACGCAGATGACGAACAAGTGGCACCGGAAGGCCGACCTGCTCGAGCAAGGACTGATCGCTCCGGGCCAGCTCGACCAGGGCTTCTCCTTCAACCTGATTCCGTGGTGGGTGTGGGTCGTCGCGATGGGCGGGGGGGCGTGGTGGCTGCTTCGCCGGCGGTGAAACGGTCGTTGACCAAGCGGCAGCGCGAGGAGAACCTCCTCGCGGCTGCGCGGTTCCTCGTTCGTTCCGTCACCGAAGACGCCGCGGCGGACGTGCTGGCAATTGCCGTCAAGAATCTGGCGTTTGCCGTGCAGACGTTCGGCGGGAGCAACCCCGACATCGGAACGGCGTATTGGGAGCCGCTCGACTTGAAGAAGGCCGACCGGCTCGAACGGCTCCGCACGCATACCCGCCTGGCCGACCCGATGGGGGACCCGGGGCGCCGGATCGTGCATTCGGAAAAGGAATGGCGCGAGCTCGAGAAGGCGCGGACGCTCAACCGCGAGCTCACCTATCCGACGCCAAAGGATGATGCCTCGCTCGTGCTCGCGCACCTTTCGCCAACCGGGGGGGATCCGCATTCGCCGCTGACGTGGGCCGAACGGTGGGACGTCTACAAGCTCGCCGATGGGCTCGGCGCGAACCTCGACGGGAAGACGCTCCGAAAGGTGGGATTCGATTATTCTCACGTGGACGGCAGCTCGGCGAAGGCCGTCAAGGCGATGGCGCGCCGGGTCCGCGCGATCCTCCGCAAGAAGGGACCGCCGCACACCGTACGAATCAACCCGCCGGCCGTCGTGGTTTATCCGCGAATCGTTGCAATCGAGGGCCGCAAGCGCGACGGGCACCTGTACCGCCACCGCTTCAAGGCTCAGGCTCCCATCCTGGGGCTCCCTGATGGGTCTCTGTTGATCCCGGCGCGCAAGGGCGTGCCGTTGTGGGGTCGGTTCTCGTGACCTACTGGCTCGTCAATCCGCCCGCCAAGGGCAAACGTCGCAACCCGTCGCTGGCGGTGTACGCCAACCGGCCGGGGAGAAGGAGAAAGAAAGCAATGGCGAGACGTCGCAGCTTGCCGCCGCGGGGGGCAAAGGGACGCTTTCAGAAGCGGAGCCGGGCGTCCCGTCGCCGGCGGCGGAATCAGTACATCCGCAACCCGGGCCCGGTGTTCAACCCGCGTCGACGGCGATCGTCGCGGCGCCGAACCCGGCGAACGCGCCGGAACCCGGGCCTGGCGTCGAAGCTCCGATTCGGGAAGCTCATGCTCCCCGCTCCCTCGAGGATCGCCGCGGGAATGGCGGGCGTCGTCGCGACTCGCATCGTGCCGGGGTACGCCTCGAAGCTCTTTCCAATCTCGAATCCCTGGATGGCGACGGCGCTCCAGGCCGCAACGGCAATCGTCGGTGGGCAGCTCGTCGGGCAGTTCACGCGCCGGCAGCTCGGCGAAGATTTCGCGCTCTGCGGGCTCGTCATGGTCGCCGACGACCTGGCGCAGCTCTACCTCTACCCCAACATGGGCCTCGGGGCCTACATGAACGGCAACGCCGGCGTGGGGGCCTACCTCGACCAGTACCTCTCACCGGGCGCGACGGTCGGGGCTCTCCCTTCGGGGAGTGAGGCCGACTGGGGATCCGCGGGACTTCCCGCGCGTCTCGACTCCCGGCAACGTCTCTAGGCTTTGAACCGGCGCCGCGCGCGCCGACTGAAAGGAGTTCGCAAGAATGCCGCCGCTCACAAGGCCGCGCACGATGACGGTCCAGGACTGGCGCTCCGGGTTCGGGACGGTGAAGCCGGACGAAAAGGAAACGATCTCCCAAACGCTCTGGGAGCGCGTGACCTACGTTTCGGCCGCGACGACGGAGCTCGTGTTTTTCAACCGCGTTCCGGCGAATCAGTTCGCCGGCAACCTCCAGCTCGCCGGCCAGCTCCCGGCGGGAAACTACTTCCTCGTGATGTCCATCCGGGTCATGCCGTACCCGAACGCGACGGAGGGCGCGCAGGCGGCGCAGGTCGCCGGCAACACGGACGGCGCGCTGCAGGACATGATTCTCCTCACGCGCCAGGGAATCGGACAGCTCCGAGTCGGGGACAAGGCGTATGGCGGGCCCTGGCCGCTGTTCATGCTCCCGGGAGCCGGCGGTGCGTGGGGGCTGCTGGGCAACGTCGGGACGACCGCGGCTGGATCCATCGGGCAAGTGCAACACGGGATCAACGGGGTGCCGGACCCCCGCGCGGCCTACGTGCTCCCGATCCCGCTGATGATCCCGCCGCAGTACAACTTCGACGTCACGCTGTCTTGGAACGCGGCTCAGACCCTCACCGGGGGCAACACGGACATCTTCGTGATGCTCGACGGTGAGATGATGCGCCCGGTCCAGTAGGGGGAATGCGTCCCGGGTCGCCACGCAACCGGCGCCGAAAGGCGCACGGCGCGACGACACCCCGGGGTGATTGTGGGGGTCGGATTCGATGCCCGACCGACCCTCGAGCGCGGCGCGGTTCGGAGTAAGGGGCGAACAGCTCCGGATCGCGACCGCGTGTTTTTAAGTGGATCGCGGGAGGGCCAGCGGTGATCACATTCCAGGATCTCTCTTACACCCAGTACCTCGACGCGCTGGCCGCGGAGTACCTCGAACAGCAAGGGCTCTTGGTGCACTATCAGCCATTCGTCTACGGCGCGGACTTCCTCCCGCTCGCCGCGTCCGCAACGCAGACCTTCCGGACGGTGATCGACCACGACGCGGACTTCGTGTTCATCATGCAGACCTTTTCCTCGGTCGCCGCGGGGGTCAACGAGCCGGCGCCCAACGTGCTCGCGCTGCAAATCACGGAAACGTCCGGACGCCGACTCCAGGACCGGCCGACGCTCATCCCCAACCTGTTCGGGACGGGACTCCGGCCGGCAATCTGGCCAAAGCCGTTCGTGCTCCCCGCGCGCTCGACGCTCACGCTCCAGCTTCAAGACCTGTCCGCGGTCGCGCGCGACATTCGCTTCTCGTACATCGGCTGCAAAGCTTTCGTGTCGCCGGCCGCGGGGCCGCCCGGTGGCGATCGCGCAACGGGGCGCTCGGCCGGGCCGACGCTCTACTGACGGAGGGCTCCTCGAATGATCGTCAAGGTTTCGGAGACGCAGGAGTCGGCGCCCGGTGGTCGAGGCGAGGTCTACACGATCCGCGCCGACGACGGGCAACCCGCGCTCGCGCTCTACGGCGTGATCGTCGCGCAGTTCGGCATCGGGACCCTCCTGGACGTGGAGGTCCGGGAGTGTCGCCGGCAGCTCGAGCCGCTCCCGGCGCGCGATGCCGACCGCCACGCTCCGGGGAGCTCGACGCCGGCGATTCTCTGCTCGCTCTGCAACGCGACGCACTACCAGGGGGAACCCGGGTTCGAGTCGCACGCCGCGCACGCGGACGGCGGGATCCGGTTCGTCCCGTACGTCGCTGATGGGCTGCTCGTGGCGCCGGCCGCCGGCGAGCTCGAGGCCGCCGGCGAGCTCGAGGGCGACCCGGAGGGGGGAGCCGGGGCCGCCGGCGAGCTCGAGGGCGACGCCGGCGAGCTCGAGAAGGGCGACGCGCCGGCCGCTGCGAGGGACCCCGACCCGCAATGAACAACTGGTACGACTGGGCCACGCCTCACCGCCTGACGCAGATTCAGAAGGGGCTAGGAGCGGAGAACGTCAATTTCGTTCCGCACACGCTCTCCTTCGACAATCGCGTCAACGCCGGGGGGACGGGGACCGGGAGTGCCGCCGGCGGACTGTCGCCGGAGTTCGCGATCGCCACGCCTCCGGACGGGCCGTGGTTTTGGTTCGGGACGCGCCACTCGAGGGTCAATCTGGATCCGCCGCTCGGGGTCCTCTGGCGGGTCAAGCTGCTCCGGAGCAACCGCTGGCTCGGCCGTCACATGCGGACGCCGGCGGACCCGGATCATGGGTGGATGCCGCTCCTGAGCACTTCGGGCTCGATGCAGACTCAGGCGTTCGACTGGCCTTTCCCGGTCGCGTTCGCGCCGAACGACCATTTCACGATCCAGTGGGCCGACCCTCGCGCTCCCGGGCCGCCGGAAATCGGACAACTGCTGGTGGCGTTCTACGGGGTCAAGGCATTGATCTACGGGCGTGAGGTCGCCTGACGTGCGGATCGCCGGCTACAGGCTCGAGAACGGGTGGGAGACGCTCCGACGCGCGAACGGCGGGCAACTCCCGCGGTACGAGCCATACTCTCTGTCCGTCGAGTTCCTCGTGCCGCCGTCCGCGGACGCTTTCACGCCGACGCCGCTCTTGACCGGGCGCGTCACGAACGACGCGGACGCCGAATTCTGGATCCTCGAGACGATGCATTGCGGCGCGACGCCGGCCGCCTCGACCAACCAACTGCTCGGACAGGCCGAGGACTGCGGCGGGGATCTCTGGTACGGCGCGCTCGTGCGCGTGCAAGAAGAAGAAGCCGGCCGGATCCTGTCGAATGTCCCGGTGTTCCCGGCGACCATCTTCGGGGGCTTCGGACTGACGACGCCCCTCAGAACCGACCGGAGCCGGCAACCCTACGCGCTCCCGTGTCCGTGGGTTCTCCCGCCTGGTGGGACGATCCGGCTCGATCTCGAGACGCGATGGGCCGGACAAGGCGGGTTCGGATTCGACGCCACCACGCGGGTCTGGTTTTCGTTCCACGGGTTCAAACGCTACCTGGACGAGCCGACGCCGGCGTTGGACTGGCTGCTCGAGCCGCGGCTGTTGGCGATGCTCGAGCGCCTCCGGTCGCAGGGCAAGCGCCCGCGCATCGAACCCTACTTCTATGGGCTCAACCTGGCGCCGTCGTTTCAGGAGTCCGAGGCAGCCCTACGTCGCGCGTCCATGAACACCGAACAGGTCACCGTGTCGATCGCGGACGCGGACTTCGCGGGCGTGCATCTCATGGGGCAGATCCACGACCCCAACAACGTTTGGCGCGGGGCTCAGGACGCCTTTCTCGGGACGGCCACGGCGACGCCGGGCGCGCTCAACGACACGGTACGCCTGACGGTCGACCAGGGGCGGATCCGGCTCGACGATCGGCCGCTCGGGTTCCGGACTCTGTTCGGCAACGGCCGTCGACCGTGCAAGCTGCCGGTCCCGCTCTACTTGCGGAAGGGGCAGAGTCTTTCGGCCGTGGTGCAATTCGGAGAAACCAACGGAGTCAACCCCGAACCGTTCCGCGCGCTGATGACGGTCGGCGGGGTGCGGGTGTGGACGTGACGGAGAATCTCCGACACATGCGGGACCGCCTCTCGGTCGGGAAGATGCCGGAAGCCGGCGACCCGATCTCGCCGCCCTTCGGGACGATGGTCCTCGGGTTCGAGT
>Ga0180085_1000459_pt1 | contig 14357 bp, 10 predicted proteins | sample EasRiv730_16_10D_FD_123013 | JGI IMG/M metagenome (GOLD analysis project Ga0180085, IMG submission 123013) | Soil microbial communities from meander-bound floodplain in the East River, Colorado, USA - East River metaG ERMLT730_16_10D | ecosystem: Environmental > Terrestrial > Soil > Floodplain ... | reverse complement strand
TGCCTGTCCCAGGATGATGCGCGCCTGGCGCTCGCGCTCGGCCTGGGCCTGACGGGACATCGCATCTTCCAGACCCTGCGGAATACGCACATCCCGGATCTCCACGGACTGCACGGTAATACCCCACGGGTTGGTCTTCTCGTCGAGAATACGCTGCAGCTCGCGCCCGAGCATTTCGCGCTCCGTGATCATTTGGGCCAATTCGTGACGCCCGATCGATTCCCGCAGGCCGGTTTGGGCGCTCATGGTGATCGCCTGAACGAAGTCCTCTACTTCCAGGATGGACTTCTCAGCGTTCCACACCAGCCAAAACACGATGGCATCCACATTCACCGGCACCGTGTCGCGGGTGAGAGTGGACTCAGCCGTCACGCTGGCCACACGAACCCTCTGGTCGACGTAGCGGCTGAGCGTGTCGACGATGGGAATCATGTGAAAGAGGCCCGGACCGCGCAGACCGATGTAGCGGCCCAGCCGCAGCGCAGCAACTCTTTCCCACTGATCTGCAACCTTGATGGAAAACAGCAGATAGACGCCGATTAGCAATCCCGCGACGAACGGCGCCCGACTACCGAGGGCTGTAGCAAGGCCCGAACCGGCTGCAACTGAAATGGCAAACAACGCCACTGCTACTCCGCTGACCTGACTTTTGTTGCGATCTTGCCACATGGCATCTATCTCCTCTTTTTGCCCGCATCCCTTCGAAGGTCTTGCAGCTGCTCGATGACTTCATCAACGGTGAAGCCTTCCGAGCCCGCACGCGCGGCCAATTCACCCGCCAGCTGGCTCAAACGGCGCTGCCGCTCGACGGCATCACGTTCCACTTTCTGGTGGCTGATGAACGTCCCGGTACCCTGTTGGGTTTCCAGCACGCCTCGAATTTCGAGCTCACGATAAGCTCGGATGACCGTGTTCGGATTGATCGCCAGATCGACCGCCAATTGACGAACCGTGGGAAGCTGATCCCCGCCGACCAATGCCGACGCGGCAATGCCACCGACCACTTGGTCGATGATTTGCCGGTAAACCGGGACACCGCTGTGCAGGTCCAAGCCGAACTGGAGAGGCTTTCGTTGTTTCGAAGCAGCGCTCATGAAACCTATAGTGTACTAGTTATCTAGAACAGTCAACAACATTCTTGAGTCACGAAAGACTGTCAGCAATCCGTGGAGGCTACGAGCTGCTGGGACACCAACCTGTCCCCCTGGGGTTGCGCAACTAGGTTCCGGGTGCTTAGTATGGTGGCCTCACACGGTTGAGAGACAACATGATATAGATGGTTGTAAGGAGAGAAAGGCTATGGGACGTCTGCAGGATCGCGTTGCAGTAATCACAGGTTCAGGAGCGGGAATGGGCGAAGGCATGGCACGGCTGTTCGCCGAGGAAGGCGGGCGGCTTGTCATCTCGGGTCGCGATGAACAGAAAGGTCAGGCGGTCGCCGACAGCATCCTCAAGTCCGGCGGTAGCGCGTTTTTTCAGCGCGCCGATGTGAGCCTGGAAGCCGACTGCCGCGCTCTCATCGAAGCGACAGTTCAGCACTACGGACGGATCGATGTGCTCGTGAACAATGTCGGGCTCAGCACGCGGGGCAATATCGAGGATACGACTGTCGAGTTGTGGGATCGGCTTTTCGCAACCAACGTGCGCAGCGCTTTCATCTGCATGCAACAGGCGGTGAAACACATGAAGGATCAGGGCCGGGGATCGATCATCAACATCGGTTCGGTGAACGCCTACATCGGCGAACCCAAACTGATGGCGTATTCGGCTACGAAAGGCGCCCTGATGACATTGACGAAGAACAACGCGAGCTATCTCAACCGGTATCGGATTCGAGTCAATCAGCTCAATGTTGGTTGGACAGAGACCCCAAACGAACATCGCGTCAAGACGCAAGAGGAGGGCAAAGGCGAGAACTGGCTCGAGGAAGCCGTACGCACGCGGCCGTTCGGCCGTCTGCTTCTTCCCCGAGATATCGCTTTCGCCGCCCTTTACTTCGCCAGTGACGAGAGCGAGTGCATTACCGGATCCGTGCTGGACTTGGAGCAACATCCTGTAGGAGCGCCACCAAACTTCTAACCGGGCGCGCGGCTGCATCGAGGCAGAGGAAGAGATAGGATGCGTTTTCGATCTTGCCAACGCTGTTCAGTTTTCCAAACCTTTGCGGAGAAGAAAAGGACATCAATCAAAAGGTTCCTGGCAGCGCATACTGGAATTTGGGAAAGTGGAACTTACCTTTAGCCAAGAGCCGCGTTCACGCGGCTTGTTGTGAGTCTAAAGGCCAGCCGTTTTACGGCTGGTTTGTCGATGGGAGCAATGATAAAACTCAAGCCCGTTTCTAACCGGCTTTTCCTCAGGCTTCAGCCACCAAGGCCAATGATTCGAAACGGAATGGGTTGAGTTCAGACCCTCAAGCCCGCTGAAGCGGGCTCTGCAGTTCCTACATTCTCGGTGCAGGCGAGACGCCCGCACCACAACCGGAAGCAGCGACAGCTAGCATTGTGGTGCAGGCTTCTGGCCTGCAGAAGCCCGCTAAAGCGGGCTACCGGGAGATCGGCGGGCTTTCGCCAACCAGCCGTAAAACGGCTGGCCTGAATTAAAGAAGAAGCCGCGCAAACGCGGCTGGCAGCTTGAGCAAACGTTTTGCGCGTCGCCACCGATGGAAGACGTATTATTGCTTCGGAATCGTGGCGGGTTCGACCAGAATGGAGGTGGAGTGCTGTGAAAAAGCATTCTCTTTCGGTGCTGCTCTTGCTGGCGTTGATCGAGTTATTAACCGCCCCGCCAACGTGGGCACAAATCGTTGACGCGGAGAAGCTGCCTCCCGTGGCCAAAGTCCAAGTGGATTTTCGCCGCGACATTGAACCGCTCCTCAAAGAAAAGTGTCTGTCCTGTCACGGTGCCCAGCAACAGCTGTCAGGCCTCCGATTGGACACGCGCAACGCGGCCCTCAGCGGAGGCAACAGCGGTGTGGTGGTCAATCCCGGAAACAGCCAGGAGAGCCGGCTGATCCACCTCGTGGCAGGTCTCAACAAAGAGCTGCGAATGCCGATGACGGGCGATCCGCTCACCGCTGAACAAGTCGGCTTGCTACGGGCGTGGATCGACCAGGGAGCTCTGTGGCCTGAGGATTCCTCAAAGTCCTCGTCGCCGATGCTGACCTCCAAAACCAGGCACTGGGCCTTCGTGCAGCCGCAGCGCCCAAAACAGCCCAAACTCAAAAACACCGCTTGGGTTCGCAATCCCATCGATAGCTTCGTTCTAACCCGCCTTGAAAAAGAAGCTATTGCACCGTCAGCCGAAGCTGATCGAGAGACATTGATTCGGCGTCTCAGTCTGGACCTCGTGGGACTGCCCCCCTCACCGGAGCAAGTCGCCGAATTCCTGGCGGACAAACGCCCAGATGCCTACGAGCGATTGGTTGACCAGTTCCTGGCCTCGCCTCACTACGGGGAGAAATGGGCGCGGCCCTGGCTGGACTTGGCACGCTATGCGGACAGTGACGGGTATGAAGAAGACCGTATCCGGCCCCACGCTTGGCGCTGGCGGCATTGGGTGATTGAAGCTCTGAACCGCAACGTCCCGTTTGACCAATTTACGATTGAACAGCTCGCGGGGGACCTTTTGCCGGATGCGACATTGGAGCAGAAGGTGGCGACCGGCTTCCATCGCAATACCCTGACCAATCGCGAGGGTGGAGTGAATCGCGAAGAGTTTCGAACCGAACAGGTCATTGATCGAACCGCGACGACGGGAAGCGTATGGTTGGGACTGACTCTCGGTTGCGCCCGCTGTCACGATCACAAATATGATCCGATCAGCCAGAAAGAGTTCTATCAGCTGGCGGCCTTCTTCAACACCGCGCGCGAGATCGATCTTGAAGCGCCTTTGCCGGTTGAGCGGGGTCCGTTCCTGCAGCGTCAGCCTGAATATGAAAAGAAGCGGGCCACCCTTCTGGAAGAGTTCAAGGTGGCTGAGCTGCAAGTGGAGTGGGAAAAGAGGCTCAGAGCGGCCGCGGCGCATCCAGGCGTGGATCTGGTTTCCGATTACCAGTTGAACCTGGTGCAGGTCAAGACGGATACCGGTGAAGAAACGCTTATGCTCCCGCCTGAGAAGCGAACGGCAAAACAGAAACGGATTCTCACAGACCAGTTCATTCGCAACGGCGGGTTCAAAGAGTTGTATGCGCGCTTGAATGCACTGGCGGAGGAGTATCCGGCGCTGACCGAAGCGCCGACCATGACAGAGAATGATCGTCCTCCCAAGACCCACATCCTGATTCGAGGTAACTTCCTCACGCCCGGGATTGAAGTGCAGCCAGACACACCGGCGCTGTTGCCTCGTCTTCGTTCAGATTCGCGCCCCTCACGTCTCGCACTGGCGCGCTGGCTCGTATCCCGCGACAATCCGCTCACGGCGCGCGTTACCATGAACCGTGCCTGGCAGGAGTTTTTCGGAAGGGGCCTCGTCGATACGCCGCAGGATTTCGGTTTACGATCGAGTCCGCCAACGCATCCGGAGCTGCTCGATTGGCTGGCCGTCGAGTTCATGTCGAGCGGATGGAATGTCAAGGCAATGCATAAGCGGATTGTCGAATCAGCGACCTATCGGCAAGCTTCGAGCACTCGCAAGGATCTAGAGTCGAAGGACCCCGACAACAAGTTGTTGGCCCGGCAGACTCGCCTCCGTCTTCCTGCGGAACTGGTGCGAGACGTAGCCTTGGCGACGAGCGGATTATTGAACCCGGCGATTGGGGGGAAAAGCATCCGGCCTCCACAGCCGGCCGGTGTGGTCGGGAAGTGGAAGGAAAGCGAAGGCGCCGAACGTTACCGCCGCGGACTCTACATCTTGTTCCAGAGGCGCTATCCGTATCCCGAGCTGGTGACGTTTGATGCGCCAGACTCATTGAATTCCTGTCCTCGGCGCGACCGTTCGACCACTCCGCTACAGGCGTTGACCCTGCTGAACGATCCGGTCTTCTTTGAGGCGTCGCAAGCCTTGGCGGTGCGCCTTCTCCAGGAGAAGGACGGCAGCGCGGAAGAGCGTATCGAGCACGCCTATCGGCTTTGTCTCGGGCGCGCTCCCCGACCTGAGGAGAAGGAACGAATGGTTCAGTATCTCCAGCAGCGCAAAGAGCTGTTGACGCGCAAACCTGAGTCGATTGAGAAAGTGTTTCCCGCGAAGATGCTCGATGGAGTCGATCCCGCCGAGGCTGCGCTCTGGATTGGAGTGAGTCGGGTGCTGCTCAATCTGGAAGAGTTTATTACGCGAGGGTGACCATGGACTTCAGGAAGTTTAGCCGCATACAAACCCGTCGAAGTTTTCTCGACCAATGTGCAGGTGGACTTGGAACGATTGCCCTGTGGCATTTGATGGAAGGCGAAGGCCGCACAGCTGCTGCTGGAGATTCACTGCCAGAGATCAATCCGTTGAAGCCGAAGGCAGGGCACTTTACCCCCAAGGCGAAGAACGTGATCTTTCTCTTCATGGAGGGAGCACCAAGTCAACTCGATCTATTCGATCCCAAGCCGGGACTCGTCAAGCACGACGGCCAATCCCTGCCTGCCTCGATGACCAAAGATCTGAAGCTTGCCTTTATCAAGCCCGATGCCAAGGTCTGGGCAAGCCCGCGCGTGTTTGCAAAGCACGGCCAGTGCGGCATGGAATTCTCCGACTATCTGCCCCACACGGCGGCATGTGCCGATGACATCTGCATGATCCGGTCGATGGTGACCGACCAGTTTAACCACCATCCTGGGCAGCTGATGATGACTTCGGGGACAAATCTCCTGGGACGCCCCTCTTTGGGCGCCTGGGTCACTTACGGTCTGGGAAGCGAATCAAAGAATCTCCCCGGTTTCGTTGCGCTCACTTCGGGCGCTGGATCTCCCGGTGCAGGAAGCGGAAACTGGAGCAGCGGTTTCCTGCCGTCTGTCTATCAAGGGGTGCCGTTCCGCAATTCGGGAGATCCGGTGCTCCATCTCTCGAATATCGCCGGGATTGATGCCGAAGACCAGCGGATGACTCTCGATGCCATTCGGGATCTCAACCAGGAGAACTTTGGCCGTGCGGGAGACATCGAGATTGCGTCGCGCATCGCATCGTATGAGCTGGCGTTTCGAATGCAATCAGCCGGACCGGAGCTTCTAGACTTTTCCAAGGAGACGCCCACCACTCTGGAGATGTATGGTATCAACAACGAGTTGACGCGCCCGTTTGGCGCTAATTGCCTGCTGGCGCGCCGCATGATCGAGCGGGGTGTTAGATTTATCCAGATTATGCATCCTACCTGGGACGACCATTCCGACTTGAACAAGAAGTTGAAGAAGAACTGTGACATCACCGACCGACCTACAGCTGCTTTGCTCAAAGACTTGAAGCAGCGCGGCCTGCTGGATAGTACTTTGGTCATCTGGGGAAGCGAGTTTGGCCGCACACCTCTGATTCAGACGTTGGGCATTGCCGGTGAGAGTTGGGGCCGCGACCATCATCCCAACGCCTTCACGATGTGGATGGCTGGCGGCGGAATCCAGCCGGGCCAGGTTGTCGGAAAGACCGATGACCTCGGCTTCAACGTGGTAGAAGACCGAGTCCACGTGCACGACTTGCACGCCACCATCCTTCATTGCCTGGGTCTGGAACACAAACGGCTAACCTATCGCCACATGGGCAGAGATTTCCGGTTGACCGATGTGGAGGGACAGGTGGTCTCCAAGCTTTTGGCTTAACGCCCACTGCATTGCTATTTCTCCTCTGAAGCGACGAAACACTTCGAGTTCACAAAACCTTGTTGAAGAGACTTTTAGAAACGGTTACTTTGTGTCTGATTGCCGCCGACGAGTGGGAGGACCCAATGTCTGCACTTTTTGATTCTTCGGCGCGCGTGTTTCGTGGAACCTTTAGCTACTGCATAGGTGTGGAAGCAGGCCTGATGGAGGCCAAGCTTCCACTTTGAACAGCGTCTGCACCTTTCTGAGTTCTTCCTACAGCGCGATCGCCTGGAAACGAGAGGCGGCGCGGCGACCGACCCAGTCTACACTTGGCGATCCTGTGACTCGCAGGTTTGGCCAAGCCTCTGCGCAAGCCGGTTTGTCCTTCCGGAAGCGGCGTCGTGCTCCTGGTTTGGATTTCCTTCCAGGCCGGGTTGCTGCTCCATCAGTGATTTTCCGAACTTTTTCTGACTTTCCGAAGGACTTCTTTCCCTGGATTCTCCGAGAATACATCTTGGACACGGACTACACCTGATATTGGGGACGCGTTGAAACCTCGTGTAGGTGGCGGTAATTCTGATGATAGGGTTGACCGTCTCGGGCAGTTACTATAGGATTCGATGCTACCAAAATTTCCCTCTATCGTTTTTTGTTTTTCCTTTCCTCAAGCAAAAGGGGGCACCATGCGTCGCTCGCTGAACTTTCTGACCTTGCTTGGAATTGCTCTCTTTCTTAGAACTGAGCATACGGTGGGCTGTGGCGACAAAGTTCTCGTCATGGGTCGAGGGCTCCGCTACGCATCATTGCAAAGCCATCGCCCAGCGTCGATTTTGACCTTTGGCGGTGCAGGTTCGAATACGGCCAGATCCCTGCAAGACCCGAGAGTTGTCAAAGCGCTCAAGAAGGCCGGACACAAGCTTCGAAGTGTCACCGATTTTGGGGAGCTTCGGCAAGCCTTGCTGGGGGGGCGTTACGATCTAGTGATTGTAGACCTGGTCGATGCAGACGCAATCGAACAGATTCTTTCATCGGCCGGGCCTGCACCTTCGTTGCTGCCAATTAGCGCCGAACTATCGAAAACACAATTGGCTGCCGCTCAGAGACGCTATGACGGCGTGCTCGGGGTGTCTGCCACCGAAAGTCAAACACTTCTGAAAATCGATGAAGTTATGAAGAAGAGAGCAAAACGGGCCTCCCAACAGAGCCGGAGCGCGAAGAGCTGAGGAGCCAGCGGCCACTTGGGCCTTGATATTCGTCGAATGGTTGCAGTTCGATTCGATAGTCCCTCCTTCCAAACATTATAGCTACACCTGATCCCTAGAGCCCCGGTTGGGTTTATGAGGCGAATTCTTGCGAAATCTCCGACCCACAGTTCTCGGTTGAGACAAGTTCGCTCTCGATTGCCTATCTACCTGCTGCTTGCGGGTCTTTGGGTATCGGACACTGAAGTTTGCTGGAGTCAGGCTTGGCTGCCACCCAGAGGCGAAGGCACAGTTTCCCTCGCTTATTTGTATTCGAATGTCCACAATCATCTTGGCGGGAGCGGTAACGAGGTTAAGGTAGGGAGAATCTATACACATGGGCTCACGGCCCTCACCGATTTCGGTTTGACCAACAAGATTGCCGTGAGCACGTCGATACCCTACGTTTCCTCCATGTATCGAGGTCATAACGCTCATAACCCTTCAACCTTGACTTTCCCGAACACAACCGACGTCCTTGACACGGGCGCTTACCATGGCGCCCTTCAGGATTTCGGTTTCGCCTTTCGATATAAACTGAAATCTGAGCCGTTTTCGATTACTCCTTTTGTCGGTGCGAGCATTCCAACCCATGATTACACCTTCTTTGCACACAGCGCTGTGGGCGAGAACATCCGGCAGCTGAATATGGGGGTCAACATCGGAGCGCAATTGAAGCCGCTCCTGCCGAATGCCTACTTCCAAGTTCGGTATGCCTACGTGATGCGAGAGAAGATCGAAGTCGAGGGTTTGTCCTACGGCAGCAATCAAAGCCTGACACGGTCCGAGTTCGGGTACTTCCTAACACCGCGACTCACTCTTAAAGGAATTGGAATTCTGCAGATATCGCATGGGGGTCTGAACATAGAAGACTTTAAAGTTCGAACGAACGAGCTTTTCTATCATCATGATCAAGTTCAGCGCATCAACTTTCTCGAACTTGGAGGGGGATTCGATATTGCCATAAATAAATCAGTCGACGTTTTCGCTTCGATCCTGACCACAGCCTGGGGGCACAATGGTCACGCGCTGCGACAAGGACTGGTGGTCGGAATCAATTGGTACTTCAAGACATCCCGTGCTCGTTCCGACCCAGCTGAGCAAACGGCCAGTGTTTGCCCGGTCTGGTGTGCGAACTGTCCCAGACAATACTGCTCCAAACGCGACGTTCGGCTACCTTCCTCTTTTGCCAATGGGATGGCGCCCAGCGGACGCTAGACGCGAGATGGACCTGCATCTCAAGGCACAAAACCAATCCGTTTCAGGAGGTCAGTGAACTGGGGGTTCGAGCGCAGGCGCTTGAATACAGGATCGACTTTGAGCAGTATCAACCGGTCGTGCTGCTCATTGAATGCCCTCTCCAGCCACTCGAGGGCTTTGTCCTCATCGCCAATACGCGCGTAGAACGAGGCCATCCTATACGTCCAAACATTGCCAGTTTCTTGGGTTTCCTCCTGTTCGAGTTCCAGCATCCGCTTGAAATAACCTTGCATACCCCGAGCTTGATAGGCTTGCCTTAGGGAAGCAAGGACGTTGGCAGGAGCCCCGCCAAGTTCCCACCACTTCTGAAACTGCTGGTAGGCTTCGTCGAAACGGCCCATCGCCTCATAGGTCTCCGCCAATCCCCAGATAGCCTGAGCGTCATTGCCTTTTGGGTTAAGGGTACTTTTCCACTGCTCAAGAGCGGCAGGGTATTCCCTTGCCATGTACAATGTCCATGCATGAATCCCGCTCACGTAATATGAGAGGGGATCGAGCACCCGCGCCTTCTGAATTTCAGCCTTAGCGTCTGAGAACCTCGCCAACGCTGTCAACAATTCCGAATAGTGCGCATGGCCCATGCCATCATTAGGATTCAACTGTATCGCGCGTTGTAACTCCGTTTCGGCTTCCTTCCAGTTCCATTCGTAGGCTGCAAGCACTCGGCCGAACGATGCATGTCCCTGAGCCAGGTTCGCATCCAAACGTATCGCTTTTTGTGCTGCTGCTTTCGCTTCGCTATGGGCTTCTTGGGGCTCCAGTTCTCCAACCTGTCCCAACATAAGATAGCTATCGGCCAGGCCGGCAAAGGCGTCGGCGAACGACGGGTCTTTTTCAGTAGCACTCTTAAAAAAATCCCTTGCGTTGCGCGGCCCGTGTTCCGCTACGCCTCTGTGCAAATGGTAAAGACCATTAAGGTAGTCTTTGTGCGCCTCGGAATTTACGGAAGTCCTTCGTGCTAGGCGGTCCTGTTCGTGAGGCGTCAGCTCAGCCTTTATCTCCCGTGCGACGTCTTGTACCAACTCGCTCTGCAATAAAGCCAGCTCACTCACGTCACGCTCATAAATCCTAGACCACAAAATGCGCTCGCTGGCGGTCTCAATCAGTTTTGCGAGGACGCGCACCTTTTGGCCCAAGAGAGAAAAAGAGCCTTCCACAGCTCTGTCTACCTTCAGATCAGCGCCAATCTCAACCAGTGACTTGGTATTGGACTTGTACCTCATTGCGGTCGTGCGCGAGACGATCCGCAGACTTCGGATTTGACCGAGCTGCGTTATGGTCTCCTCAGTCATGCCATCAGCAAGGTATTCGTGTTCCGAATCCTTCGATAGGTTCCTAAAGGGGAGGACCACGAGAGCTTGAGCGGCCTGCTCAGGCGGGTTGACCCCTAGGCGGTGCTGAGCTGGAAGCTGGTAATGCCACCAAACTGCAACTCCGCTCAAAACCACTGCCAAAGCTCCCCAAAGTACCCACCACGACGAGGGCCCTGCAAAGGTCTTGGGATGGGGCTGAGGGGACCCCGGAAAAGTTCCCGTCCCAGACTCCGAATCGCGTGTCACACGCTGTAAGTCGGCACGCAGATCCGACGCGCTCTGATAGCGGAACTTGCGATCCTTTTCGAGGGCTTTGATGATGATTCTTTCTACTTCAAGGGGCAGCTCCAGGTTCAGCTTGCACGGCGAAACTGGGGGACGGTTGAGAATGCCATCGAACAAGACTGCCGAGGTGTTGCCCCTAAAAGGCATGGTCCCCGTTGCCATCTCGTACAACACGGCGCCAAACGAAAAAAGGTCAGTCCGCGCGTCCAGCTCTTCTCCTCTTGCCTGCTCAGGAGACATGTAGGCAACCGTCCCAATGGCAGAGCCAGGACTTGTCAGATGCTCCTCGGTCACCATTTCTGTCGGTGCGGTTGAGGCATATGATGCTTCAGCAATGTCTTTTCCATCTGCAACCAACTTAGCCAATCCGAAGTCCAGCAGTTTCGCTTGGCCCCGATGAGTGATGAAAATATTGGCTGGTTTGATGTCTCGATGAATGATCCCTTTCGAGTGCGCCGTGTCGAGGGCGTCTGCAATCTGAACGGCGAGTCCCAATAGCGTTGCCAAGTCCAACTGTTTGCACAAGAGACGGTGCTTAAGCGTCTGGCCTTCCATCAACTCCATCGTGATGAACGGCCTACCATCGATTTCATCGATGTCGTAGATCGTGCAGATGTTTGGGTGATTGAGAGCTGAGGCAGTTCGGGCTTCGCGTTTGAATCTCTGCAGCGCTTCCCGCGTTTGAGTCAGCCCATCGGGCAGAAACTTCAAAGCAACTCGGCGGCCGAGCTTGAGGTCTTCGGCTCGATAGACCACACCCATTCCGCCGCCACCGAGCTTATCAAGGATCTTATAGTGCGAGACTATTTCACCGATCATTGTGCGTTGAAACGCGACCTAGCCAGGACGGTTCACTCAGACACCGCTTTCCGAATTTACCCGCGCAAAAGCACTTGAGCGTGCTGGACTGCAGCGGCGAACTCCGCAGCTTTTCGCGATATGGACTGGAACGCACCTAATCTCCCGATGGGGACATTCCATCTTTGAGTATTTGACCTGCAAAACGCCGCAAGTCCCGATGTGACATCGAGCATCGTCCCTGCAGACTCACCTTGCAGTCAATGACATGTTCAATGAGTCTTCGCGACTATTCGCCGCTGTGTTCCTTACCGTTCACACGGCTCTCGGGTTCGACTTGCTTGCTCGCGGTGTCACCCTCATCCGTGTAGAAGATGAGTTCTACGCGTTCCTTGCCTAGCGCGATTCGGTCGCCCGCTTGTAATTCGTGGCAATCGACCTGATGACCATTGACAAAAGTCCCATGACTGCTCTTCAGGTCGACGATACTGAAGCCCAGCTCAGACCGTACGAGCTTGGCATGGTTGCGCGAGATGTAGGGATTGGTCAGGGCCAAATCTGAGTCTGACCTGCGGCCGATAAGGACTTCATCCTTCCTCAGAAACAGCGTCTCTTCTCTGCCTTCAGAGCTAATCCACTTTAGAAATGGAGCCGTGGCCAATCGCTTTCGCACTTCCGCGACGAATCGGTAACCCCGCCAGGGAATGGTCTCGATAAACCTTGGTTGCTTCGCCTCATCACCGAGTGCCCGTCTTAGCGAAGAAATGTTCCGCGTCAGGTTGCCCTCCTCGACAAATGTGTCGGGCCAAACACTCTTCAGTAATTCTTCCTTCTCGATAAGACGGCCATGACTCTCGACCAATGCCACGAGGAGCTGTAGCAGCGTCGGAGAGAGAGGCACATGTACCCCATTGCACCACAGGAGTTGCTCAATAGGATCCAGCCGGTAGGTTTCAAAATCGTAGAAACACTTAGTCGGGTGCTTGACCATCTTCTGCATTTTTTCGGCCTTCCTACCGAGTTCTTTCCGGATTTGCGAAGTACTTAGCTCTCTATCATCAAGTAATTTGACCGTCGGGATGACGAGACGCACAGCATGCGGTTCTTCAGGCTCTTGCTCTCGGAAATTCTATTCCGTGCGAGCGGGGTCAGTAAAGGAGAGAAAAGGCCTGAGGGGCACGTGTCAAATGCGTCGCACGAGTTACGGACACCCTGGCTTGAGCGGGTCTCCTGGATGGGGTGCCGCTCCGAGAAATGGAGGCCAATCATGTTTCCTCAACAAGGAGATCTACAGAAGCCTGTACGGGCTTGCACACGCTTCGTTATCCACGAAGCAAACCGCAACTCTCGTGGTTCACATTAAACAAGGAGGTCTTATGAAGACCATCGCTGTAAAACTAGCCAAAATCACATCGATCACCCTGGTTGTGGCCATCGCTATGTGCTTGCTTGGACCAGCACCGGCTAGAGCAGATGTCGTGACTGACTGGAATCTAACAGCTGTGACGGCTAGCCTCAACTCCAATGTGGGTGGGGGAGGATTTATCATCCTCGCTTACGTTCACGCCGCCATTTACGATGCCGTCAATGCGATCGACGGGCGGCACACGGTGTATGCGGTTAGGCCTTCGCTGCTCAACCCCGCGGCCTCGCAGGAAGCGGCGGCAGCTAGCGCTGCTTACAACCTTCTGAAGATTGTTCTGCCAACCCAGCAGTCCCTGCTTGACGCCTCATACACGACGTCTTTGTCGGGCATTCCTGACGGACAGGCCAAGAACGACGGTATCGCCATTGGCAACGAGGTCGCCCAAGGCATTTTGGCGCTTCGTGCCAATGATGGCCTTGGTGCCGTCGTCCCTTATACCTTTGGAACAGGTCCAGGTGTGTATCAAGCAACACCTCCAGCATTTGGCCTTCCTGTTAATCGGGACTGGCCGTTCATACGACCGTTCACAATCCTCAGTTCTTCTCAATTTCGAGCTGATGGCCCTCCTGCTTTGGACAAGAAGACTTGGGCCAGAGACTTCAATGAGGTCAAGAGCCTGGGAGCGGCGAACAGCACCAGCCGGACTCCAGAGCAGACTCAAGTGGGGCGTTTCCACACCGAAAATCCGCTGATATTCTGGACCCGGAACCTTCGCGACTTCGCTTCGACGCGTACACTGAGCTTGGCGGACAACGCTCGCCTGTTTGCCCGCCTCACTTTAGCGATTGTTGATGCCAGCATTGCCGTCTTTGAATCTAAGTATCACTTCAGCTTCTGGCGGCCGATCACAGCCATCGCAGCAGCAGATATCGATGACAATCCCCTCACTGACCCCGAGCCTGCTTGGACTCCCTTGGCAGTGACGCCCCCTCATCCTGAATACCCGGCTGCACATGGCGTGGTTTCCGGAGTCGTAGCACAGACCCTGCGGTCGTTCTTCCGCACAAAAAAGTTGACGCTCCAGTTCACTAGCACGGTCCCTAACTCCGGGTCACCCCACATCTTTACGAACACAGACCAGCTACCTGAAGAGATCATTCGAGCTCGGATCTACGGGGGGATGCATTTCAGGACGTCTTGTGAGGACGGAGTCAAGATGGGCAAGGAAATCGCCCGCTGGATTGCCAACAACTACTTCCGTCCGGTCCACGGCAGCAGCGAGAGCAATCAGGAAGAAGGCGGCGACGAATGATCTGAATTGCGAATTGCTTGGAATTAGCCCCAAGGCACCGTGGGGCAGGTCTCCCGGCCTGTCCAGTCCAGC
>Ga0180085_1000457_pt1 | contig 14366 bp, 8 predicted proteins | sample EasRiv730_16_10D_FD_123013 | JGI IMG/M metagenome (GOLD analysis project Ga0180085, IMG submission 123013) | Soil microbial communities from meander-bound floodplain in the East River, Colorado, USA - East River metaG ERMLT730_16_10D | ecosystem: Environmental > Terrestrial > Soil > Floodplain ... | reverse complement strand
TTGAGTTCGTCGCTCTTGTTCCATCCTTCCGTTTTCTGGTCGAAGTACTCGCCAAACCGGCCCTGCTCAATCGCCTGTCTAGCACCGGCCAAGAGCCGCTGATAATAGGTCAGGTTGTGATGCGTAAGCAGAATTGGGCCGAGCATCTCGTCGGCCAGGAACAGGTGCCGCAGATAGGCCCGGCTGTGGCGGCACGCGAGGCAGGGGCAGACGATTTCCAGGGGCCGGTCGTCGCGCTGATGGATCTGGTTGCGTAGCCGCAGCGGCCCTTCGTCGGTGAAGGCCAGGGCGTTTCGGCCATTGCGAGTAGGCATCACGCAGTCGAACAGATCGATGCCCCGGCGAATTGCACTCAATAGATCGCGCGGGGTGCCGACTCCCATCAGATAGCGCGGCTTATCGGCAGGCATGGCGGGGCACACCACGTCGAGCACCTGGTACATCTCGTTGGGCGTTTCGCCGACCGAGAGTCCGCCAACCGCGTAGCCGGGGAAATCGAGGTCGGCCAAATGCCGGGCGCACCAAACCCGCAGCTCGGAATTCAGCCCGCCTTGAATGATCGCGAATTGGGCCTGATCGGACCTGGTCGCCGCCTTCTTGCAGCGGGCGGCCCAGCGAATCGTGCGGTCGCAGGCGTCGCGTAGGGCGTCGTCGGCCGCGGGCAAGGCGATCACGTGGTCGAGGACCATCGCCACGTCGCTGCCAAGGGCTTCCTGAATGGCAATCGCCCGCTCGGGCGACAGTTCCAGAAGGCTGCCGTCGATGTGCGAGCGAAATGTGGCCTGCCGCTCGGTGACCTTGGTGTTTTGCGCCAGGCTGAAGAGTTGAAAGCCGCCGCTGTCAGTCAGAATCGGGCCATCCCAACCCATGAACCGGTGCAGGCCGCCCAGTTCACGAATGACTTGTTCACCCGGCCGCAGGGCGAGGTGATAGGTGTTGCCCAGGATCATCTGGGCCCCGGTCGAGCGGACCTGGTCGATCGTCAGGCCCTTGATCGCTGCCTGCGTGCCCACTGGCATAAAGGCGGGCGTTTCGACCGGGCCGTGCGGCGTGTGGAAGGTGCCGCAGCGGGCAGCAGAATTGGCGTCGGTGCGGTGCAGAACGAAGCGAAAGGACATTGGTCCAAAGTCTAAAGTCCAATGTCCAATGTCGTTGATCCTAACCTTGGACCTTGGACCTTAGACTTTGGACTGGTTCGTCCCTGCCAATCTCAGTCGCCGCGCAGCTTCAACCCCATCGCCGTCAGCTTTTCGCGGACCTCGTTCAGGCTGGTGACGCCGAAGTTCTTGCATTCGAGCAGGTCGTCGCCCGTCTTGCGAACCAACTCGGCAATCAACGTCAGGCCCAGACGGGCCATGCACTTGCGGGCCCGGACCGAAAGATTGAGCTCGGCAATCGGCCGCTCAAGCAGGGCCTGCTCGTCGGGCGACATCGTTGCCAGATCGACAGTCGGTTCGATCTTGGTCCCTTCGGCGGCAAATTGGCCCAACTCGAGCCCCTTGCTGTGCAGCATGTCGCGGATTTCGACCAGCGATGTCTCGCCAAAATTCTTGCTATTGAGCAGCTCGGCCTCGCTCGTCCGTGTCAGATCGCCCAGCGTCCGCACGCCCATCTTCTGGAGACAATTGCGGCTGCGGACGGAAAGCTCGAAGTCGGTGACCGGGATGTTGAGCACCTGGGCCAGCCGATCATTGCGGCGCTGCGCCTCTTCGTCGAATAGAATGTTACCCGAGGCAGACGCGTCCTTCACATAGAGCCGAGCCCGGGGGTGATCGGGGTAGGCATCGAGCACGCGCTGGTAGCAGAGCTGCGCCCGATCGAATTGCTGGCGGTCTTCGTACAGGATGCCCAGATTGATCAGCGTGCCGACATAGGTCGGAAACGTCGCAGCCGCCCGTTGATAGAGGCCGAGAGCCGATTCGTCGTTGCCGCGGCGGTCGTTCTCCATGGCCACACCGAACAGAGCCCCGGCATGGCGGCCATCGACCCCCCCCGCTCGCTCGAACAGGGCGACGACTTCCGATGGTTTGCCCCCCAAGGCCGCGACCGTTGATCCGCGCTGATAGAGGTACTCGGCAGTCTGCTCGACCGCGCCGGACAGCTTGTCGAGGGTTTCCAGGGCCTTGGCCGGGTTCTTGTCGTAGCGATGGGTCTCGGAAATGGCGAGCGCACAATCGTCGCTGTTGTAGCCCGCCTTTTTGGCCGATTCGAACGCCTTGATCGCCCCTTGATAGTCGCCGAGGGCGAATTTCGTCTTACCCAGATAAAAATGGGCCAAGGCGCCACCGTCGGCGCTGCTCAGCGTTTCCTGAGACTGCCGGTAGCGGCCCAGCAAGAAGTAGCACACACCCAGTCGCACGGCCGCGGCTGGCGAGCGATCCTCGCGGGTCTCTAGTTCCGCCACTGCGTCGCGCAGGGCCGAGAACTGGTTATAGTCGTCGGCAATCGAGCCGGTGAGCTGCGTAATCTCGCGGGGGCCGAACGTACTGTTGGAAAGGACGATGTCGCGAAGATCTGCATGAACCGCTGGCACCATCGGGGGGAGGCTCCGTAATTGAACTTCAGAAGGGCCGCTCGCGGGGGCAAGGCGGGGGATAATCAGCTTAGTCCACCTGGTTTGCGGCAGGTGCCGTCGCGTCCGGCGGCATGAGTCAGGCGCTAACCTGCCAGTCCAGAGCCAGCGGTGGGAGTCGAACCCACAACCCCCGCATTACGAATGCGGTGCTCTGCCGATTGAAGCTACGCTGGCCAAGGGAAGCCGCTCTGGCAGGCGCGCCGCCACCGGTGGATAAGCGGTTCAGCGTAGGGCGCTGGCCAAATATCGTCAAGCCCCGATGGGGCTTGGAGTTGCGACGAGTCGTTAGCCCGCCGTCGTCGTCCTCGTCCTTCTCCTCGTCCCTGACTGCGACCACGAGAACGAGGTCGGTCCTTTAATTCCGACACCGCCGGAAGAATAGGGTTCAGCGTCTGCCCAGCCAAGAAACAAAAACGGGGGTCTCTGACGGACCAAATACGTTTTGGCGCGCGGGAGTGGCCAGGGGCAAGTCAACCACGACCGCAAATTCGTCAGAGACCCCACGGGCCAGCCGAAGGGTTGATACCCGCCAGCAGTCGCTGGCGAGAGTTTCATTCCTTAAGCACGCGGCGCGCCAAATCGATACAGTGCGCGATTCGGCTGGCGAAGATCGCCGTAACATTTGTGGCAGCAATGCTTTCGGGCGAAGCTGCGCCGGCAAATAACAACCGGGCCAGCGATCCACTTTAGGTGGCTCATTTCGCTGCTGTTGCGATTCGCTGCAAACGGTAATTTGGGGCGTTGCTGGGCCATACAGTTCTGCGCGGAATTGAACAGGCAACGGCGAGCGCGAGGCCTGAGCCTCCCAGTACTTCACTGCAACGAAACGATACCGGGGTGCTAACGCACCCCTCTCGCCTTTCCTACGATGGTCGGCTGCCATGCGATCTGCCGTTCAATTGCCTACCGATGCCCGCGACGTATTGATTTCGGTCAATCCCCAGGCCGGCGTGCGCGATCGGCGGGCGATTGCGGTCGAATTGCAGCGGCACCTGGAAGACGTCGGTCTGGCGGTCACGATCGTGACGTCCATCGACGAGCTGGCTGCCTTGGTCCCGGACCGACTCGCGTCGGGGTCGCTGCGGGCGGTCGTGGCGGCAGGTGGCGATGGCACGCTCAGCCTGATCGCCAACCGCACACCGCCAGGCACCCCGCTGGCCATCTTGCCGCTGGGGACCGAAAACCTGCTGGCCAAGCACCTGGAGATCACGGCCGATCCGCAGCAGCTCTGCCGCCGGATCGCCGCGGGGTGGTGCGTCTCGCTCGACGCGGGCCTGGCGGGAGAACGGATATTCACCCTCATGGCAGGCTGCGGTTTCGATGCCGACGTGGTCCGCCGGCTGCATCGCCACCGGACTGGGAACATCCATCATCTGTCGTACGCCAAACCCATCCTCGACTCGCTTCGTAAATACCAATACCCTGAACTGCGGGTGCGATACGCTCCACTGGACTCTGTCGCTGACGAGCTGACCGCCGAAATTGCCGCACGCTGGGTGTTTGTGGTCAACTTGCCGCGCTATGCCGGCGGGCTGAGCTTCGCCCCGCAGGCCTCGGGAACCGACGGGTTGCTCGATGTCTGCACGTTCAAGGAAGGGTCGCTGTGGAGCGGCCTGGTGTACTTGAGCGGCGTGATGCTCGGCCAGCACGAATCGATGGAAGATTTTGGGCGTGTGCAGACGCGTCACTTGCGAGTTGAATCGGCCAGCCAGGCGCCCTTTCAACTCGACGGCGACCCGGGCGGCGACCTGCCCGTGGAGATCCGTGCGTTGCCTGGACGACTGACATTGCTCGTCAGCCCGCAGTGGGCCGAGCGACAAGGATTTGAGATCAGCCCATGACGGCCTACATCAGCAACAACCCGGCTCAGATTGGCCCGCTGCACTGCGGCCAGGGACAGCCGCTGCTGCTCGTCGCCGGCCCTTGCGTAATCGAGAGCGAGGAACTCACGCTGTCGATCGCGCGGCGACTGAAGGAACTGACAGCCGACCTGCCCGTGCAGCTCGTCTTCAAGGCCTCGTTCGACAAAGCTAACCGCACCAGCGGCTCGGCCTTTCGCGGGGCGGGATTGAAGGGAGGCCTCGCGATCCTGTCCGCGGTGAAACATGCAATTGGGCTGCCGCTGACAACCGACATCCACGAATCTGATCAGGCGGCTCCGGTCGCCGAGGTATGCGACCTCTTGCAAATCCCCGCGTTTCTCGCCCGCCAGACCGATCTGCTTGTCGCTGCCGCTCGTACCGGGAGGGCGGTGAACGTGAAGAAGGGGCAATTCATGGCCCCCTGGGACATGAAAAACGTGCTCGCCAAGTTGAATGCCGCCGGCTGCGCGAACGTGCTGCTTTGCGAGCGCGGCACGTTTTTCGGCTACGGCCGCCTGGTGAACGACATGCGGGCCCTGCCCGAAATGCGCTCGCTGGGCGCGCCGGTGATCTTTGACGCGACCCACAGCGTGCAAGAGCCCGGCGGCTTGGGCTTGGCCACCGGCGGCAATCGGGCGATGGTCGAGCCGCTGGCCCGCGCCGCCGTTGCCGTCGGCGTGGATGGCTTGTTTTTTGAGACACACCCCGATCCCGATCACGCGCCGAGCGACGGCCCGAATATGCTCCGGCTGGACGCCTTTCGGGGTGTGCTCGAGCGCGTTCTGGCCGTCCGCAAGGCGGTGGAGAGCTTTTCGTGAAGACTCGTCGAGCGAACCTTTCGAGCCCCGAGCCCCGAGCCCCGAGAAGCGTGGCCGCGGTGATGCTCGTCATCGCGCTCGCCTCTGCGCTGCTAACGGGCTGCGAGACCCGCCCTTCTCCCAAGCCGTATAAGAATCAGCCGGTTACCTCGGTCCGCGGCGGCGGCGACCTGGCCCAGGCTCTCGAATCGCTCCGCAAGATCGAGGCCGCAGGAGGCGGCAGCAGCTCCCCCCGGCAAATGTTCCTGATTCAAGGTACGCCAGCGGAGCATTGGCAATTCAGCGAACCGAGTGCCCGCACGCTGTTTTACCTCAATCAGTGGCTCAATCGCGGACAGGATGTAACGGGCGAGTGGCAGCCCGACAAGCTGATCGAAGGGGTGCCGCGAGCCCTGCAAAACACACCCGGCCTGAGCACGCTCGACCGGCTGGAGTTCATGGAGCGGGGCCCGGTTCCCGGCGATCCGCAGCCGGCCGATCTGACGTTTTTGCAACAGGCGCTGTGGCAGTACGACATCGTTGGCCGCGTGCGCCGCGAGCCCCCGCCCGCGCGGCTCGCGGGGTGGCTCAAGGAGATCGAGAAGAACGTTGGCCTGGCCGAGGCCGAGCGACTGGCCGCAGCCGAGCGGCTGTTCGACTGGACGATTCGCAACCTCCAGCTCGATACCTTGCCGCCGCCGGCCAAGGGACCCGAAGCGACCGCGGGCGAGTCGGTGGTGCCGTCGGTTCCCGCGGCGCTCGGCGAGGTTGGGCCGGGCTATGCTCACACGCCCTATGAATTGCTGGTGCAAGGCCACGGCGACGCCCACGAGCGGAGCCGCCTGTTCATTCAGCTCTGCCGCCAGGCCGGAATCGATGCGGTGATGCTGGCCCGCATCGACGAGAAAATTTCGACCGCGCCCCAGCCTTGGCTTCCCGCGATTCTGATTGATAAGCAGCTCTATCTGTTCGATGCCGAGTTGGGCCTGCCGATTCCCGGGCCTGCGGGCCAGGGCATCGCCACGCTGGCCCAGGCTGTAGCCGATAGCACCGTGCTCCAGCAACTCGATCTACCGGGCGCCGCCTATTCGCAATCGCCCGCCACGCTGAAAAACGTCGTCACGCTGATCGACGCCGAGCCCGAAGCCCTCTCCCGCCGGATGTTCTTGCTGCAAAAGGAGTTGCCCAGCAAACAGCATCTGATTCTTTCGGTCCACCCCAGCAGCCTCAAAACGCGGCTGCTGAGGGATTGCCCGGAGGTGAAGGAAGTCCGGCTGTGGCACGTGCCGTATGAGGCGATCTTGTATCAGTATGGCCGTCCGTTGGCGATGCGCAAGAATCGTGAAATGGCCCAGCGCTTCGAGCGTGGGGACGTGATGTTCTACATGCCCGGTCCGCCGCTCCTCTTGGGCCGCAATTTTCACCTGCAAGGGCAGTTCGAGGATCGCGATCCGGTCCCAGGCGCTCGTAGGCTCTACATCGATTCGCGAATGTCCGACGAACAGCGGTCGCTGCTCTACACTTCGGACCGATTCCGCCAGGCGGTGGGCTTCACCCAGCCGCTGCCCGAAAACGAAGAGCAGAAGAAGGCGATCCTCGAAACAATGGTCGGCCGGATGCAGCGAGTCAAAGAGCACGCGACGTACTGGCTCGGGCTGACGTACTACGAAACCGGTAAATACGAGACAACGATCGAGTGGCTCGACGAGCGCGTTCTCAAAGCGCCGCTGCCCAGTCCCTGGATGGCCAGCGCCCGCTATAATGTGGCCCGCTCATATGAGGCACTAGGGCAAATCGACAAGGCAATCGCCCTGCTCGAAGCCGACGACTCGCCGCAGCAGCACGGCAACAAGCTGCGGGCGATGTGGCTGAAGAGCACTCCGTAGGTTAGAGCACTGCTCTGCGAATTCACGCCGCCTTCTTCATCGCCGCGTTGCACGCGGCGAGGTGGCCCCACAAGCGGCTGGAGCGAACCAAGGAGTTGACCCACCGCTTGGTCTTTTGCGGCCGGAACGTGCTGTAGTAGCGGTAGCGCATCTCGGCTTGCAGGGCGTTGATCAGCGTCCGCGGCCGCTCCCAAGGGGTGATCGACTGGCGATTGGCCTGGCTGCCTTTGCGGATGAACTCGGTCTGGCCGATGCCGTGAAAGAAACGGCGGATGTAGTCGAGCGTCAGCCGCTCGGCAGGGATAAAGTGCTTGACCTTGGAGGTCGGCACCCACCAACCGCGATGCCCGGCCGCGAGCAGCTTGTGCAAGACGTCGGTCTCCTCGCCGCGAATTTCGCCGGTCGCCACGCGGCCCAGCTTCGGGTTGTAAGGAAATTCGCGCTGGACCTTGGTCCGCATCGCGTAGTTGGCACCATACGGCAGCCGCTTGAGATCGAACTCGAACTGCTCGGTCCCCAGATCGCGGAAGGCGAAGGCGCCGTTGATCGACGGCCAGTTATCGAGCAGCCACAGGGGCGGATCGTGTTCGAACCAGGGCTCGATCGGCCCGCCAAAGAAGCTGTACTCGGGCCGCGAGCGGGCCGCGGCCAGCATCTCGGCGAGCCACTGCGGATCCACGAGCACGTCGTCGTCGGTCCAGATAATGAGCTCGCCGTGAGCAGCAATCGCCGCGGCATTGCGGGCGTGCGATTGGCCTTGCTTGTCCTCGAACACCCGCCGCACCGGGAGCAGACCGGTGTGCTTGGCGAGGATTTCGTCGGTGTTGTCCGTGCAGCGGTTATTCACCACCACGATTTCCCAGCGTGTGCCCGCTGGGATTTCGAGTTGCCGCATCTGCTCGAGCGTCTTGTCCAAGAGGTCCTTGCGGTTCCAAGTGCAGATGGCGATCGTGGCGTCCATGCGGAAGTCCTCGGTCATTGGTCATTTGTCACTAGCCATTAGTCAATTGCAATTCGGCCTGTCTCCTGTCCCCCGGCATCACGCTGTTTCCTTGAACCCCAGGTAATACAGCCGCCCGTACAGGTCGCAGCGGCGGACCAGTTCGTTGTGCGTGCCGGCGTCGACGATCCGGCCGAGATCCATCACCACGATCTTGTCGGCCAGAACGATCGACGACATCCGGTGCGTGATCATCAGCGTCGTGCGGCCGCGGATAAATTGTTCGAGAACCTTGTGAATCAGCTGCTCGCTTTCCAGGTCGATCTGGCTGGTGGCTTCGTCGAGGATCAGGAACTTGGGATCGCGCAAGATCGCCCGGGCCAGCAGAATCCGCTGCCGCTGACCGCCACTGAGCCGGCCGCCGCGCTCGCCCACTGTGGTTTCATAGCCATGGGGGAGCTTTTCGGTGATGAACTTATGGGCGTATGCTTTTTCGGCGGCGGCGATCACCTCGCCCGCCGTCGCCTGCGGCGAGCCATAGCGGATGTTGTTCCAGACGGTGTCGTCGAACAACATCGCCTGCTGCGCGACCAAGCCCGTGAGCGAACGGATGTCCCTGATCCGCAGTTCGCGAAGGTCGATGCCACCGAGCTTCACCGCGCCGGCAACCGGGTCGTAAAACCGCGGCAGCAGGTTCGCCAGCGTCGTCTTGCCGCAGCCGTTGGGGCCGACGATCGCCACGGTTTCGCCAAAGGGGATCGTGAGGTTGATGTCCGCGAGCACCTGGTGGCCTGCCTGATAGTGGAACGAGACGTTCTCGAACACCAGGTCAGGCCGCAGCGACGGAAGCGGCCTCGGATGCGGCGGATCGACGATCTTGGGTTCGCGGTCGAGGGCCTCGTACAGGCGATCGGCCGCGGCCATCCCCCGCTGAAGCGTGTTCAAGACTTCCGACATCTTGCGGGCCGGATCGCTCACGCCCACCAGGAGCGCGTAAAATGCCAACAGCGAACCGAGCCCCAGCGGGCGGTCCATGATCGGAATGCCCAGCAGCGTGATCTGCTGGTTGATCACCAGGTACGCGCCGGTGACGATCGCGGTGCAGATGATGACGGTGCCCAAAAACTCGGCGCTGGCCCGGCCGAGGGCGTTATAGAACATGATCCGCAGCGCCTTGCGGAAGTAGCTCTTGCCGCGCTGGTGGAATCGCCGCCGCTCGTGCCGCTCCATGCCAAACGCTTTGACCGCGTAGATTCCGGAGAAGGTCTCGGAGAGCTGCTCGTAGAGCTTGCCCATCTCTTCCATCGCTCGGCGGTTGGCCTTTTTCAGCGACTGCGATAGCCGGGCGATGATCCACACGGCCAGAGGTGCAATGAGCAGCGAAACGATCAAGAGCCGCCAACAGATGAGTGCGGCGCCGACGAGGCAGGCCACCATCTTCAGCGGTTCGAGGATCATCCGGCCTAGGAGCACGTTGACCCCGTTGAACGAGCAGTTGATGTCGCCGGTAAAGCGGTGCATCAAGTGGCTGGTGTGGTCGTTGCCGAAATGGGCCATTTCCATTTTGAGGATCTTGCGGAACAGCGTTTTCCGCATGTCCAGCAGGGCTAGCTGCGTCATCCGCTCGATCAGCATCAGGTTGCAGACGAGGAGCGAGTCTTTGATGAACGTTGCGACCAACAAAAAGCCGACGAACAGTGCCAGCGTGGCGAACGAATCGTTGGGCAAATAGCGCTTGACGATCGGCTGGAGGAACTGGGCCGCTTCGAGCTCCTTTTGCGCGGCATAGCGTTTATTATCGAGGGAGGTCCGCTGCCGCGCGAGATCTTTTGGATTTCCCTGACCGCGGGCGAGGGCCAGATCGACCGCGTCCAGCTCCTTCTGGAACCCGGCGACTTTCTCCTGCCCGGCCTTGATCTTTGAATCGGCATAGTCGTGCGGCGGCTTCTCGCTGAACACGATCTCGACGATCGGCTTGATCAGGCCCAGATTCGCCCCCCACAGCACCGCCACACCGAGCGAACAGAGCAGCGCCGCGGCAAACGTGTAGCGGCGGGCGAGCGTGAGGCGAACGACGCGGAGAAAGTTGCGCATTTCGTCGGGCAGTCTTCGATCGTCGCGGCTGGTGCGAACCGGTGCCGCGGCGATATTGTCTGGGTAATGCTAGCGAGGGGAGATGCGGCTCCCATTCGGCGGTCCGCTTGTATCATATATCGGCTTTTTTCGCCAAGACCGACTTACCTTTCGCGCTCCTCCAAGTCTTCCCAGCCCTCCCAGTTAAGCGACAACACCCCGTCGGATTTAAGCCAAGCACTCGCGCGAATCCGCATTGCTCTCTGGTAGACGAGCGAACTGCTGAACGACATCCCGTTCGAGCGATGGTAAAGAGTTGCTCGACATGGCGCGCACTTCATCCACGAGCGTGGGTCATGTGCGGTCCAGCCAACCTCGCCGCAAGCCGCGCTCAGTTCAGCGAAGTTGCAAAACGCCCACCAGTGGGATGAGCAACTCGCCGCCAATCGGCGCCCGCCAACTCGATCGTGTCTTCATGCGTGCCGGCCTGGAATACGATGTCACCTTGAGTTTCCATCAAGGATGCATCGGCCAGCATCCTCAGTCCGACCCAGTGCGGCAGGGGCGGAATGGCTCCGACTTCGCAGTCCCTGAACCGCTCGGCCATTTCCTGCTCGGTTGCGAGTCGGCAGGCAACGCCCCCCAGGGCCTCGCCAACGGCATGCAAGTTGAGCCGTCGCGAGGCAGGCAAGACGACCGCCACCAGCTCCTCGCCCGCCTTCACCACGACGACTTTTGCCAATCGATGCCCCGAGACGTGTTCCGCGGCGGCCACGTCTTGAGATGTGAACCGCGGAGGGTGATGATGCACGCGGTAGGGAACGTGTTCCTGCTGAAGTGTGGATTCGATCCAACGCGGCAGTTCCATGACGCACCTCGCTTTCGCCAGGGCCCGCGGAATGCGGAGAACCACTCTCCCACTGGCCTGCGGGCCGGGGAAACAACCAGCAATTGTCATTATAGCAATTGCCGTCCGAGGGCGACCGCAAGGAGAAGATCAACGCCGCCGCCTTTCCGCTTCCTCCTTCCCCACCGGCCGCATGACGGCTTTCCACGGGCGCTTGCCGCCACGATGCACGAATCCTCCCCCGGCTTTGAGCCACTCGACCCGCTGTTCGACGGTCAGTTGAGTCGCCGCGACGACTTGCTCGTGCATTAGGTTTTGCATAGGCGCATCGCAGCAGACCGGCGGCGGCACTTTCTTCGCGGGCGCCGAGCCGCTGCTGCACCCCAACTTTCCGCATCGCCGACAATTGAAGGTCCGCCGATATGGTGCAGCGTTAGGTGCGGGCATGGCTTGGACATCCGGTTAGTCGCTACGATCACTCGGCACTCACCGGCCGCAGGCTCGCGCGCCGCGTGGGTAAGCCATTGGCAACGGCTTTCAGCTCTTTCACCCGCTGCTCGATGCCGGTGAGGATGTCGAAGTCGCTCGGGAACGGCGAATCGAACGCGGGCCGCAGCGGAATCGGCACATCGTCCATCCGATAGACCGTGCCAGGGACGTTGATGCCGTAGGTGGCGACGGTGAACGCGACTGTCGCGTGCCGAGTGGTGGGGCTATCCTTGGGATCGAGGGCGATATACGGAATGCTCTTCAGGTGCTCGCGGGCCGGCTGGCTGAAGTTGGCCATCGGGTCGCTGGCGATGATCAGGGCCGCGTCGGCCTCTTTGCGGGCCAGCACGTCGGCCGCCGTGTATTCGCCCGGGTTGAACCGCGGATAGCCGCGGCCCAGGTTTACGCCAAACGGATAGCCGGTCCGCCAGGTGACGACATTGTCGGCCCCCGTGACGTTTCCGTGGCCGCGGTTCGGCTTGCAGACGAACCGCGTGTGGCGGTTCATGTCGCGGGTCAGAGCCAGCACTGCCTCGCTGTTGGCGTGCTTGCCGCGGGTCATCGTCAGCCCCATGCCAAAAAAGATCATGCCGAACTTGGCCCGCTTCATCCGCTCCATGAGGTCCTGCCACGTCGCCAGCGGCACGCCCGTGTCGGCCTCGACCTGCACCGGGTCCAGCTCAATGTCGCCCGCCAGCGCCCGCAGGGCCCAGAGAGCCTCGAAATCGGCTCGCGGCTTGATCTGGATAAAAATGTCCGATGCCTTCGCGCTCTTCGTCTTGCGAACATCGACGATCACCATCGTCCGGTCCTTCCGCCCGTTGGGAAGGAACAACCCCTTGGGCATCAGGCTGTACTTCGTGAAATGCCGCGGATGGCTTTCGGCGGGGTTAGAGCCCCAGAACATGATGAAGTCGCCCCGGTTGCGGACTTCGCCCAGCGACGCGGTCACCTCGCCCACCCCTTGAAAGGCCATTCCGCTGGGGCCGTGGCAGACGCTGGTCGTCGTATCGACGTTGCCGCCGATCCAGTCGGCGATGGCCACGGCGACGCGCTGCGACTCGCTCGTCGTGTCCGACAGGCCGTACACGAGCGGATACCTGGCAGTGGCCAAAATCTGCGACGCTTTCTCGATTCCCTCGGCGACGCTCACCGGGTTCCCGTGAATCGTGCAGGCCGGGCGGTCTTCGATGTCGTGATTCAGAAACCAGCCGTTGCCCAGCACGCAGGCCCGTTCGGCCTTGATGATGCGGTGCCCCTGGACGGTTAGATCGATGTCGTCGCATACGCAGCCGCAAAACGTGCAGGTGGCGTCTTTGACGACTTTGAGATCGTGGCCATTCTCCGCGGCAGGCGAGCGGGAGGCGTCTGCCTCCCGATGGGTTGGAGCTTTCGCTGGCGGATCGACGTTACCGGGGAGCTTACGCTCCCCGCTCGCCTTGGAATGACCATTCGCCCCGGCTCCGGCCCCTGACGGCGTCAGGGGCCTACTTTGCGCAGCCATCAGACACCTGCTCTCAGGTGGTGCGAACAAAACTCGCCGCTGCAGCGCTCCAGGAATTCTTCCAAGTAGGGAGCTCGCACAAACCGCAGCCGCGACGGGAAGGCAGGCCTTCCGGTAGAAGTTTCATCGTACCTTGCGGCTGCGCGTCGGGGATAGGGGCACAGGCACCGATTCAGATGGCAGTTTCGACGCTGTCCAAGCCTTGAATCCGCCCACCAGGTCGAGGACATTCTTGCGTCCCGACTGGGCCAGCACGCTGGCCGCTATCGCCGAGCGATAGCCCCCTTCGCAGTGCACCACCACGGATGTGTCACTGGGTACTTCGCCCAGCCGCTCCCGCAAGTGATTGAGCGGCACGTTGCGGCCGCCAGCGACATGCCCGGCGCGCCACTCTTTCTCGGTCCGCACATCGAGCACGAGGGGCGGTTCTGCGCTGTGGAGTTGTTCGGCGAGAGCCACCGCCGTAATACGTTCGATTTGTTGCACCAACTCGGGTCGGTCGCGGAGGGCTTCCATCCCCCCCTGCAAGTAGCCGGCGACGTTGTCGAACCCAATGCGACCGAGTCGCATCACGGCCTCCTCTTCGGTCCCGGATTCGCCGATCACCACGATGGGCGTTTCGCGGCTGAGCATCGTCCCGCACCAGGTGGCGTACTTTCCCTGGAGGGCAATGTTCAGTGAGCCATCCAGGTGAGCGCCTTCAAAGTCCACTGCGTCGCGCACATCGAGTAGTTGCGCTCCCTGATTGCGGAGACGGACCACGTCGTCGAGCGGCAGTGGCTTCAACGACTGCTGGAGCGTCCGATCGAGAGATGGCCGCTCTTGCCGGTTGCGGATCGCGTCATGCGCGAAGTAAGCGGGCGCTTCGGGCTGCTCGGCAGTGACGAGCCGCTTAAACTCGTCGCGCGTCATCGGCTGGAGGGCATAATTGAACTTTTTCTGGTCGCCGATCGTGGAGACCGTCTCCTTACTCAAGCTCTTGCCGCACATCGAGCCCGCGCCGTGCGCCGGATAGACCAGCGTCTCGTCGGGCAGCTTGACCAGTTTACGCGTGATCGAGTCATAGAGCATGTCAGCCAATTCGTCGGCCGTGACACCGATCGACGCCAAGAGGTCCGGACGCCCGACGTCGCCGATAAAAAGCGTGTCGCCCGTGAGCACGGCGTACGGCTGGGCGGCATCCTTCGCCAGGTCGTACACCAGAATCGAGATCCCCTCGGGCGTGTGTCCGGGCGTTTCCAGGATTTCCAGGCGTACGTCGCCGAACTCGATCTGGTCGCCGTCGTTGACCTTGACAAAGTCAAACTCCGCTTCGGCGCGGCGCCCAAGATAGATCTTGGCTCCGACGCGGTTCCGCAGCTCGATATGGCCGGCGAGAAAGTCGGCATGAAAG
>Ga0180085_1000456_pt1 | contig 14371 bp, 12 predicted proteins | sample EasRiv730_16_10D_FD_123013 | JGI IMG/M metagenome (GOLD analysis project Ga0180085, IMG submission 123013) | Soil microbial communities from meander-bound floodplain in the East River, Colorado, USA - East River metaG ERMLT730_16_10D | ecosystem: Environmental > Terrestrial > Soil > Floodplain ... | reverse complement strand
GGGACCGTCAGCGGCTGTCGAACCTGGTAGCACTGGTCTATTAGCGCGACCGATGGCAGCACGGACCGCCCTGAGAGCTCCGGCTCGCTTCCCGTCCGGATCGTCGTCAGCCAGTCGTCGATTTCCGCTCTGTACGATTCAAACCAAGGCACGTCGGTCGATCCTGTGCCCCGCACGACGAGCGACTCGCCTTCTTCAGGGCAAATAGTGACCTCGAATCGCTCATTCAGCGCCACCGACAGCGTCGCTCGCTCGCAGCGAATCTTCAGCCGATTGGCCAGATTGCGGACCCGGCTCAGTTCGACGACACCGCGAACCGGCTGACCGTCGCACGTAAACGCCAGCTCGGCGGTGCAGTCGGCCTCGATGCCGCCGCGGTCGTCGTCGCGATACGTAAGCACTTCACCTTGACCGCCAAAAATCACCACCAGTTGATCGAAAACATGGGCCCCCAAGTCGATCAGCACACCGCCGCCCGCATACTCCTTGTGCATCAAGCCAAGCGTCGCCGAGGCATAGCCCCCCATCCCGCCCCATTCGTACGAAAACGAAATCGGCCGTCCCCATTGCCCACCCTGCACCAGCGAAGTTAAGAGCCGCGTTACCGGCAACAACCGCTTATACAGCCCGACCGACAGAACTACCTGGTGCTCCTCGGCGACCCGGCACATTTCCTCCGCCTCGGCCAGGTTAAGGGCCATCGGCTTCTCGACCAGCACGTGCAGGCCGCGGCGCATCAGCGCGATCGAGGCGGGAGCGTGATGAAACGGCGGCGTGGCGATAATTGCCGCATCGAAGTCGTCTGGCGACAGGTCGTCGGAATCGCGTAGGACCGTTTGCACGCCGTAGCCGTCGGCCAGCTTGCGGGCCCGCTTCTCATCGCGATCGACGAGCGCGGCGAGCGCGAGCCCCTCATGCCCCGCCAGCACCGGTAGGTGCATTTGCTCGGCAATCGCCCCACAGCCGATCAGGGCCAGGCGCAGGGGCACAGCGCCGGCTTTCGCCGCGGTCGTTTGGGACGGATGTTCGGTTACGATGCTCATGGGTTTAGACGGCTGCCGCTTGCGGGCTCCAGGTCGATCGTCGGTTTACGAGCCCATGCAGACGACTGGCCCAGCGGGGTCCGACCAGGCGGATCATGGCGGCCAACCGGCCCTTGCGCACCTGCGCCGGCCCACGAGCGGCAAGTTTGGCGAGCACGTCAGTCACGGGGCTCAATTCGTCCCAACCGACCCCTTTTTCCAAGGCTCTGCGAAGTGAGGTCCACAGCGCCCACAGCATCGCTTCACCGTGAGCTGCGAGTAGTTCGGGGCGCTTTAGCATTCCTTGGCCCAGGCGAGCCATCACGGCGGCGTGTCCCCTCGCCCGGTCGGCGTCCTTGGTCGTCGCCAGTTGCGATTGCGGATGCTGGCGGTAGAGCGCACCGGCGTGGTCGACGGGAACCAGGGCTGGCTGTGGTAGAGCGATACGGGTCCACAATTCCCAATCTTCGAACCAGCGCAGCGACGCGTCAAAACCGCCGGCGGTCACGACGGTCTCGCGCGGGACAAGCCAGGCATGCGGTGCGCCGAAGTTGGTGCCGATGATCCGGGGAAACCACTCGCTGGTCGGTATATCGGTAATCTGCGTGGGACGCGCGGGATCGTTCGTGAAAAAGGCGATCCGCGAGATGGCAACCGCGCCGGGATGTCGCTCGACCGCACAAACCTTTTGCTCCACGGCATCGGGCGTTAACAGGTCGTCAGCGTCCAGGAATTGCACGTAGTCGCCGCGAGCGGCCTGGATGGCTACGTTTCGGGCAACCGACTCGCCCTGATTCTTCTGCCGAATGACGCGGATCGGATGTCCGAACGACTCGGCGATCACCGCCGAATCGTCGGTCGAGCCGTCATCGACGACAATCATCTCCAGCACCGGATACGACTGGGCCAGGACGGACTCAATCGTCGCGCGCAAGTACCGACTGCCGTTGTAGCAGGGGGTGATGACAGAAACAGTAAGAGGGGATGACACGGATGAACGAGCAACCGACCTGAGAATAGCTATGCTGTGGCTAAAACATTCGCTCTATGCGCCGACGACGCAGGCAGTCCCTTAGCAAGCATGGCAATGACATCCCGGTCCTGAAGCGCAAACTCGTAACCCTGCGAGCGCAAAAGCCCGAGGCAATTCGCGAGGTCGGTCGACGACAAATGAATATGCTCGAACTGAATGATTCGCGGGGCCACGCGGCCAAAGTCCAGGGTGCGGATCACCTCGAAATCCATGCCTTCGGTATCGACCAGCAACAGATCGACTATGGAAACATTGTGCTTACTCAACACATCGTCAAGAGACATGGCCGGGACATGCACCTCTTCGATGTCGAAGTCCCAGCCGAATCGTTTGCGAGCTTGAACCAGGCGGTTCCGATCGGCCGATGCGAATAGGTCCTGTGGACGCTCTCCCGTTTTCAGGCAAACAAAGCGATAGAGGGTAATGCCGGATTGGTCAGTTGCGATCGCCACGTTCTCAAAGGAAAACCCCTGTGTATCCGTGTAGTTTTGCTTCAGTCGTTTGAAAGCATCAGGCTGGGGTTCAATGAGAATGCCGCTCCAGCCCCGTTCGCGAGCGATGCGACCGACAGGATCGTCGGTGGCCCCGTCGTTTGCACCCACCTGCACAAAAAAAAACGGATGCCGGGAATCTTTAATTGACTCGATCACGAGCGAAAGAACGTCAACGCGATTGCCCTGAACCAGATCCGCCAGAGCAGTCCTGCGCGCATGCGCCTCCCACGTTTGCGTTCGCAGGACTTCAAACCCGAGCATTCGCACCAGTTTCTTCAGGAACGAGATCATTCATAATCAACGGGTTGAGGACTCACAACGAGCGCCAGCCGTGCTCTCTGAGGTCTCTGCTACGCAATTCGCCACGCTGTCGTTTCCCAAGCGTCATGCCAGTACGGACAAATGCCTCGGAACGCAGTTCTTTGGAATGGCGCCAATAGCAATTTGGCGGGCGCGTAGTCGGGTCGCTCCGAGTTGTCCAGAACCAGCCATCCACCTTTCCTGATCTTTGGCAAAGCGTGGCTCACACATGCATTTCGGGCGCGGCCGTCAACCAGAACCACGTCAAAGCGGCCATCATCGAAGGCGTCGATCGATGCTGCATACTCATAAAAGTAGGCACTATTGTCCGAGTAGCGAATCGAACGATAGCGATCATATTCCGCGTCACCGTCGGGTGCGGTGCTTGTTGGTGGGCAGAGCTTGTGCCGAACATTGACAATGCCATTATCTGATAGTAATGCTTTGACTTCGCGATGCCATTCCTTGTCGTGCTCAACGGACACGACTTCCGCAACGCGATCTGCAAAGTAAAGCGTAGACCCGCCCGATCCATACTCGAAGGCCTTCATATCTGACCGTAAGACACAATCGAGCCAAGAACGGGCAGAAAATGTAATCCAAGGTTTTCGATCTCGGACAGGCGAACTCCAATAGGTCCGGCGCCACTCAAATAGATACCGCACCTGCCGAGGGTCGCGAAGGATATGCGGGGCGACGCGCGAGAGTATCTTCGCACGATAAAACAAGGACTGCAGTGGCATAAATTGTGCTACCGGAGCAGATTGATCATTGCAGGCATCTGTGCTGTCGTGTTAGGGCGCGGTCCATTCGCACGGGGCGACACAAACTCCGCGATGAAAGCCGCGCCCTGCTTCAAAGGCATTTCCATCAGCGACCATGAAATGTACAGCATTCTCTACACTATCAACTTCATGTCCAAGTTGAGCCAATGCGCACTTAACACTGTACTCACCTGGTGCAAGAGGAAACCGCGGAATTCGACAGCGAATCTCTTGAATGGAGCGCGAGGACTGACCTGCATTAAAGTCGCATGGAGTGAATACGGTCAACATTCGTTGGCCAAGTGCGTTGTCAATTCCAATCCCTACCGTCGTGTATCGGACTCCAGTGGAATGATTCACAAGGATACGCACTGAGCAGTCTCCACCGAGAGGGATGAAAGCAACTGAATTGCTGTCATCGTCGACGACCGCGACATCCATGATGGTTTGTGACGTCGACTTTTGATTGCGAGTGTTGTTATTGCGACTTGCGATGGTTGACTGCCGATAGTGAGATAGGACGCTTGCCGTAACGCCTTGATGTGCAACAGTGCCGCATTGCAACTCTACGGCAGTTGCACAAAGTGATTCGATGGCGGCCATATTGTGGCTGACAAATAGCACGGTACGCCCCGCGCGGGCGACAGCGCGCATCTTACCAAGCGACTTCTGCTGAAATGCAGCATCCCCAACGGCCAGGACCTCATCGACGATCAGGATTTCAGGTTCCAGGTGGGCGGCGACGGCGAAGGCCAGGCGGACGTACATGCCCGAACTGTAGCGCTTGACCGGGGTGTCGAGGAAGTCGTCGATTTCGGCGAAGGCCACGATCTCGTCGAACTTGCGTTGAATCTCGCGGCGGCTCATCCCCAGGATGCTGCCGTTCATGTAGATGTTTTCGCGGCCCGTCAGCTCGGGGTGGAAACCCGTACCGACCTCAAGGAGGCTGCCGACGCGGCCGCGGAGTTCAATCCGCCCGCTCGTCGGCTCGGTAATGCGGCTGAGAATTTTGAGCAGCGTCGATTTGCCCGCGCCGTTGCGGCCGATGATGCCGACGACTTCGCCCGGCTGGACCTCGAAGGAGACGTCTTTGAGGGCCCAGAAGTTTTCGCCGCTGAGCCTTGCCCCAGGCTCCTGGCTCTTGGCACCTGATTCCTGGCTCTTGGCCGCTGGCTCCTGACTCCTGGCTCCTGACCCCTGACCCCTGACCTCTGACTTCTGACCTGCCCTCACCCCAGCCCTCTCCCAGCGGGAGAGGGAGCGGAAAGGCGCCCAGAAGGCATCGGCGATGCTCTCGCGGAGGGTCTTGTAGCCCTGCTGGCGCGCACCGACCTGGTACAGCTTGCTCAATCCGTCAACGCGTATGGCAGGGGGCATGGGGGGGGAATTTCGGATTTTGGATTTTGGATTTGGGGCTATCGCTGGGGTGGCGACTTAGGTGGTCGGCTTAATTCCCTCAATGATCAGGTTGTTCCGGACCTCGACGGCCTCGACGCTGGCGATGCGGCTGTCGTGATAGTCCATGCGCTCAACGTCGGTGAAGCCGGCGGCGCGGAAGGCCAGGGAGAGTGAGATCTCGTCGTAGGCCCACTTGTGGAAGTGGCCGTAGGAACCAACAAGCTGCCGCTTGACGCAGATTTCGCGAAAGAACATTTCGACCCAGCGAGAGTGCCGGTCGTCCCAGTCGGCGGGGTCACGAGTGCGGCAGTCTTCAAATTCGCGCACGTAGTTTTTCCAGAAGGTGTAATTATCAGGGACGCGGAGGCGCAAAACGCCGCCGGGTGCCAAGACGCGAAAGCTCTCCGTCAGGAAGCGGAGCCCCTCGGCATGGGTGAAGTGCTCGAACACTTCACCGCCGTAGATGGCCGCGACGGAATCGGCCGCGAAGGGCCAGCGGTGCATTAGGTTGAAGGTGTTCGTCTGGCCCGTGAATTCCGTCGGCGGAAACAATCCCAGACGAACGCAGAGCCAATCGACCGGCGGCAGCCAGCGGCGTAGGCGTGCGCGCTGCGAGTTATCAACGTTGATCCAGCCCGGTGGTTGAATAGGCCCGCAGCCGACGTTGAGCCTGGGCAGGTTCCGCAGGCGGTCCGCGGCATGGGGTGGGGCGAATGTCGAGGGAATAGCGGTCATTGGGCTGATGTCAGACAGGGCTGGCTTACTAAACTATTTGACAAATTTACGAGACACTTGTATAACTCCGGCTAACGTCTGCTGTGGTGTGTCCAGAGGTCGGGGAGGCGTCAGTGATGGCGGCTTAAGTTGCATAAACTGCATAACGGAATACAGTGATCTTTAGACGTAAGTTATTGCAATGCAATGAGTTACATCGATATTCATGCCCGAACAAAAACGTTTTGAATATGCATGCATAGCAGGCCGGCGGGCCAGCCCTAATCCCCCTAATCCCTAGCCCATAGTCCCTCTTTAGATGATGTCAGCAAACGAGCGTTCGACCCGGCGGAAGTAAAGGCAGCCGACGACGAGCAGGACGGCGGTGACCGCGAGCGAGACGCCGAGCGAGTAGGCATCGAGCGGGCGGCCGAGGGCGGCATTGCGGAAGTTGAGGATCAGGCCGTAGGCTGGGTTGAGCGGCAGGATCCATTGCCAGCGGGGGCCGACGGAGGTGGCGTCCATATAGACGGCCGGGGTGGCGAACATCCAGATTTGGACCATGAACGGGACGACATAGCGGAAGTCGCGGTAGGCGACGGTCAGGGCCGAGAGGAGCGTGCCGATGCCCAGGGCCGCGGCGGTCAGGCCGAGCATCAGGAGCGGCGTGGCGACGATCGCGGCCCCCGGCGGCTTGCCGTAGTACAACATCAGGACGAACAGCATTCCGAAGGCGATGCAGAAATCGACCAGGCCGACGCCGATGGCGCTGGCCGGGACGAATAGGCGCGGGAAATAGACCTTGGTGATCAGGTTTTGGCTGCCGACGACGCTGCCGGCGGCGGAGGTGATGGCGTTGCTGAAGAACGTCCAGGGCAAGAGGCCCGCGAAGACGAACAGCGGGTACGATACGCCGCCGGTGGGCAGCTCCACCATGCGGCCGAAGAAGATGCTGAGGACGACCATCTGGGCAAACGGCTGGAGGATGGCCCAGGCGGCGCCGAGGACGGTTTGCTTGTAGCGGACTTTGACGTCGCGCCAGATCAGAAAGCCGAGCAGCTCGCGGAACCGCCACATTTCGGCGAAATCGACGATCTGCCAGCCGGGCTTGGCCTGAATGACGGTGAGGTGCTGGTCGGAGTGGGGGTGCTCGGCCGACGGCGTGGCCGCGAGGGGCGCGAGAACTGAATCCCTGTCGGAATCGTCGATGACGGTCTCCGCGGGCGTGATTTCGGTGGCTAACGAGTTCGACATGAGGGCGTATTAGTGAGAAGCCGCGGCGGGGAGGAGCTGCGGCGCTGGATCGTAGTAGGGGAGCCAGGCGAGGGCATACTGCGGGGCGACCTTGAGCGTGCAAGCGCCGACAAGGACAACGTAGTAAGGCATTTCGAGGCCTTCGAGGCTGACGAAGTGCGACGAGACCATAAATCCGGCCAGGCTGGCGATGACCATGCGGGCCAGATCGCGAACGCTGGGTTCGCTGGTGGGATAGGACTCGCGGACCATCGGCCAGAGACTCCAAATGCAGGTCAGGTAATAGGCGATCAAAAAGCCGACACCGATGAAGCCCAGTTCGGCGCCGGTCTGAAACCAGAGGCTGTGGGCTTCCTTTCCGATCGGCCAACCGAAATCAAGGTGCGCGTAATAGGGAAAGTGGTCTGGTCCAACGCCAAAAAGCGGCTCACGCTGCATGAGCTCCCAACAATTTCCCCAAAGTTGAAGACGACCTTCAGCAGAAGCGTCGCGTTGTTCCTTGTCGGCAAACGTCGTTGCGAAGCGAGCCAGGACTTGAGGCCCAGCTAGGCGCACACCCGCTGCGACCGTCGCCAGAAAGGTCAAGTAGTGAATGGGCCGTTTCGGAATGAGCAGGAAGGCCACGCCGCCCGTGACGATGAGCGACAACAGGCCGCCGCGCGAGAACGAGAACATGATGGCGTTGATCATTACCAGCACGCCGCCGGCGGCGATCAGCCGCTGCCACCAAACTTTGGCCGCAAATCCGAGAAAGAACATGAAGCCCACGGCCGAGACGAGCTGAATGGCGACGCAGTTGTTGTCCATCCCGCCGAAACCGTACTCGTGGAGGAAGTTGAAACCGTCGTAATAGGACTGGTTCATCTCGAAGGCGACATACGAAACGCTCAGTCCGATGGTCCAGGCGAGCTGTTTGACTTGATCGAGGTTGTCGATCAGCGTAAGTCCCACCATGAAGGGCAAAAGGATCTTGGCCATCGATTCGAGAAAGGCGTAGCCGCGTTCTGGAAACAAGGCAGCAAAGAGCGTGCTCAAAGCGGCCCAACCCCAAAAGCCAATAAAGCAGACAAGCATCGCCCGGCTCCTGCCGAGCTTCCAATTGCCGAAGCCGTTGAGGGCCCAGCCGATAAGTAGGGCAATTGCTACGATACGACTGTAGTTGCCTACTGGCACCGACCAGTGCCACAAAGACTGCGGTCGTAAAATGGAAAATGCGACGTAAATGAGTAGCCCGTAGAAGGGCCGATATAGCGATAGAACGGCTCCCCCATAGGTGAGAGCATAAGTGAACAGCAAGCCCTTCATGTTTCTGAATCGGCGAACGGTCGAGCTAGTTGGTGCGCTGAAAGACGGCCAGTATGCAACTGTCGGGATAGGGAAGTCGAAGTGTGGAGGTGACCTGCCAATAGCGCAACTCGATATTGCGAAGCACTGGAAGACGCCAAAAGACGCTGGCATCCGCCAGGGTCGAGTATGACTCCTCCTTGAACCCTTTGGCTTGCATCAACGACCTCAGGACGTGTCGCTGGTTCATCCGATACGCGGTAGGAAACGTGTCTCGCGCTGCAGTTCGCCACAGGAACCGCTTGACCCAGTTGTGAACGGACATTGGCGTGCAATGGGCCGCAATCGCCGTTAACGACAACCAATTGACCGTGAAGAAGATGACGCGGGAGCCAATGTCCGTCGCTCGAACCAATCCATCCACAAACGCATCAGGCGATTGCACATGCTCGACTACCATGCGCGCCGTGATGAGGTCAAACTTTTCGTCGGGGAAGAACTCGTCCAGGGTGAGCTGTTGCCGGTCGTGAACGAACGGATTCTCTAGAACCGCTGGGTCCGGATCGATTCCAACCATCCTTTCGCATCGCCTGGAGAGTTCGCCTGAAAGGCTTTCGTTGTTCGGGAATGGTGCGCGGCCGCATCCAACGTCTAGCCACGAACTGTGGCTTGTGACAATCTGATCGATCAGCAATTCGTAATGATCTTCTGGAGTGAGGTATTCTGCTTGATATCTTGCAGCGACATAAGGGCTCATCCTTTCACCGTACTTTCGAGAGGTGAAGGAACGGCGGTGCTCTACGATGTCCGAGGCAAACGGAGACACGGTCGGCGAGTACGTCATCTATGCAATTCGCGGCTGAGGCTAACGGGCGACGAGTTCGGTACCGTCTCGTTCGCCGTTGGACGCCGCTACCGGATCTAACTGTAATCGGCCGCCATGAGCCGCCAAACCATCGGTTTCCAGGCAGTCCAACTGCATAAGGGTTTGATCCCAGGCATGATTCCGCTCGACAAAGCTGCGTGCCGACAGGCCAAGCGACATGACGAAATCCTTTTCGGCGAGCAGGTTTGCGATGGCTGTCTGCCAGTCGGTCGGCTGATTGGCAACGAGCAAATGCCGGCCCGGCTCGGCCGTGAGACCTTCGAGAGCCGCCGGCGAGCAGATAACGGGTTTGCCCATCGCCATGGCCTCCAGGACTTTGTTCTGAATGCCGCGGGCGATGCGCAGTGGAGCAATGACAAAGTCGGCGGCGGCGACGTAGGGCCGCACATCGGGAACGGTGCCAAAGACGCGAATGCCGGGCAGTGCCGCCAGCCGTTCGACCACCCGGTCGGGCTTGCGACCGACGAGGGCAAGCGTGAGCCCTGGCAGGCGCTGACGAACGAGCGGCCAGACCTCGGCGGTAAACCACGTCACGGCGTCGATATTGGCGCGATAATCGAGCGCCCCGACAAACACGGCATTACAACGGTCGATTTCAGGCAGCGGCTGCCAGGGACGCGGCCCCTCTGGATGCGGACGAAAGTAATCGAGATCGACCCCATTAGGCACCACCACCGTGCGATCGTTGGGGCAGAAGTTGCGATATACGTCGGCTTCCGCCTCGCTGACGAGCGTGATGGCCTGAGCGCGACTCGGGAGCGAGCATTCCAGGCGGCGAAGCCGCCGGCCTTCGAGTTGAAAGAGCCGGCGTTTGAGGCCGGTCGTTTTCTCGCCGTAGTCGAACCATTTCTGGCTATCGACATCGACGAGATCAATTATGGCGGGCACGGCGGCCAGCCCGGGGCAGTCGAGGTACTGGACCATGCTCGAACAGAAGACAAGCGCGGCATCGAATTGCCGTTCCGCGGCCCAGCGGCGGACCGTTCGGCGCAGCGTCGGCGAAGCGAACAGCCCTTCCGTGGCCGACCAGCCCATTGCCAAAGAGCCAGCTGCACGCACCCAGCGCGTGCGGCCCACGGGCTCGATGGCGACTTGCACGCACAGGCGATCCAGTTCGCGTCGCATATCGGCGGTCACGGGCTCATCGGCCAGCGTAGCCAGGGAAACATCGTACCGCTGGGCGAGATTGCGCAGGATGTGGTACGAGCGGATGCGGTCGCCACGATTCGGTGGAAACGGCACGCGATGCACGAGATAGAGCAGTTGCGGGCGAGTCACGGCTGTGCGGATTACGAGCGGATGAGAGCGGGGACGGCAGGTGAGGGCGACTCGATCGCGGTGGGTAGCCGTTGCCCGAGCGACTGCCGGGCAACTTCGGAAACGGTGCCCCAGCGAAAGCCGCCAAGCAGTTTGTCGAGCTTTCGCGCGGTGGAGCGAAGGTTCACGTAGTGCCGGAACCGTGACGACAGCGAGCCGCCGCGAATGCGCGGCTGATCGGGATCGACTTCCCAGGGATGGATATAAAACACGAACGGCCGGCCGTGCACGCGATTCACGCGGGCGAGCAAGCGGCGGGTCAGCGCCAGCGGATACAAGCGGAAATACCCGCCACCACCGACCGGAATCGCGACGCGGCCGAACTTGACAACGGTCATCGGCAGTTCGGCGATGGGGCCCGCGGGCGTTTCCACGAGATGGGCTTGCGGCTGGGCTCCAGGAACTCCATACCGATCGTGCGTGGTGGGAAAGATGCTGGAATCGATCGTAAACCCTTCCAGCACAAGCGCTTCCAAAGCCCACAGCGACCGTCGCGTGATGGAGAAGCTCGGCGCCCGAAAGGCGGTCACTGGCTGGCCGGCTGCATCTTCAATGCTTCGTTTGGCGCGACGCAAGTCGTCGCGAAACGCCTGCGGACTGAGATCATAGGTCAGCCGATGCCAGAAGCCGTGGCAGCCGATTTCGTGTCCCGCTGCGTCGATTCGCCGTACGAGCTGCGGAAATCGCTCGGCAACCCAGCCCAGAATGAAAAATGTGCCGCGCACGCCGTGTTTCGCGAACAATTCGAGCAGTCGCTCGGTGCCGGCAACCACGCGCGATTCGCGGCTGTCCCATTGGCTGCGTGGAACGACGTTTTCAAATGACGTGACCTGAAAATAGTCCTCGACATCGACGGTCAATGCATTGATCATGGTCTTGGTGGCGAGTCGCACGATGACAAATTGTGCTACGCAGCGTGGACGACGCGCCTGCGATCTGGCTTAGGCGTCCTGTGCGGCCGCGGCGGCGACGTGCAACGGGTTGGCGGACTGCTGGTTTTCCGCGCGGCAAGTCGCCTGCCACGAGGCGCCCGCTGGCGTAAAGTCGGTAACCGTTTCGTCCTGCTTCATCACCAGCGTGTCCAGACTCACGGCCGCGCCGGCCGGCTGCTGCGGCGCGCTGGCCGGCAAGATCACCACGCGTTCCAGTCCCAGCAGCCGGGTAACCGTCGGCCCCTTAATCCAAAACATCCGCAGCAGCGTGCAGAACAGAATGCGCGCGTCGAGCCACAAGCCGGCTGACTCGATGTAATCGACATCGACGATCAATTTGCGGCGAACGCTATCCAGGTCGCTGTCGGGCGGCAAGTTGATCTGCGCCAGGCCGGTGATACCCGGGAGCACCGCCAGTCGATCTTTGTAGCCCGGAATCTGTTCGGCCAGAATTTTCACGAACTCGGGCCGCTCGGGCCGCGGGCCGACGAGGGCCATTTCACCCCGGATGACGTTCCAGAGCTGCGGCAGCTCGTCCAGGTGCAGCCGGCGAAGCCAATAGCCCAGCCACGTCACGCGGGGATCGGCGCCGCTGGCCGACCAGGTCGGGCCGGACTTGGCTTCCGCGTCGAGGCGCATGCTACGCAGCTTGTACATGGTGAAAATACGGCCCTGCTTCCCTTCGCGAACCTGGCGATAGATGCCCGGGCCGCGCGACGTTAATCGGACCGCAACCACGAGGGTCGCAATGACCGGCAAGGCCGGCACGAGGAGCACCAGCCCCAGGAGGCGGTCCAAGACCTCCTTGGTTTGGAAGAACCATCCGCGACCAAGCGGCACGGGCGCCACCGGCGAATGCTCTGCCACCGGTTTGGGCAGGCTGGAATGCGGGGACTGCACGGACCTTGGATTCGGCATTTGGGCGATTGTCATGGCACCAGATCCTAGGTTGATGAATTATTGAGGATTCGAAGACCGCAGGCTGCTCTCAACGAGCTTGGGCTGCAACTGGCTGAGAAACCCGGTCAGAAAATCCTGCAGGGGATCGAAATCGGAATTGCTGCGGCGGTCGGGCACCACGGCCGCCAATTGCAGCTTGTAGAGATGCGACAGGCCGCCGAACGCATAACGCGGCCGCTCGGTTGCTTCCCATTGGGTGCCCGTGGTCCAGCCGTAGATCACCTCAAGCGGCATACCTTCAACGCTGTTGGCGTCGAGGGCCAGTTTCCAGAAAGTGTGCTGGCGGCCATCGGCGGCGACGACCTCGTGCTGCGTGCGGCCGCCGGCAACCGTATAGTCCCGGCTGGAGTAGCAAATCTCGGGCGTGTGCACCGACACGGGGCCGGGCTGACCGACGATCACCGCAACCGTAATCGTGTCGCCCGTCTGCGCGTGCTGATACGAGCGGCTGAAGTAGGCGGGCTGTTCGAGGATCTTGAGCACGTCGGGAGCGAACTCGGTCTCTCGATTGAACCGCCAGTTCCCGAAGTCCTCGGGCAGCACGGTCTTGAGGCGCTCGGCCGCAATCCGCGACGTGGGGCTGAGCTTCCAGCTGTTGGTCATGCGGCCGTGAACGATGCCGGCGGCGATCGTGCCGACCAGGAGCAACAGCGTGCAAATAGCGAACGTGACGTATTTCATTGGTCGGACGATGCAGTTGCAGCGGCAGGGGGGGGTCCAAGATCAGGGGCCAATTCGGTCCGCAATTCGGCCAGGAGCCGACGATCGTTCGGCATGAGGAGCTGGCTTTCCAGGTTTCGTTCCAGGGCGATCTTGAGCTGGGCCCTGGCCTCGTCCACTTTTCCCAAGTCGCGATACGCGACGGCTAGGTGGAAGTGATGCCGCGGATCGACGTTCTCGCCGCGCGACGCCGACAGGAGCAGCGGCAAAGCCTCGGCGGGCCGGCCGCTGTACACCAGGATCGCACCCTTGGTGTCCTGCAGGCCGGGATCCTTCCCCACGATCCCGATCGCCCTGTCGATCAAGCGAATCGCTTCCTCGCGCTGGGCGGACTGCTCGGCGAGCAGCATCGCCAGGTTGTTGAGAGCCGGCACAAACTGCGGATTGGCATCGAGGATCTTGCGATATAGCGCGGCGGCCTCGTCGTACTGGCCCTGCATCAAGCGCACCAGGGTGACCGCATACAGCAGCCCGACATCGTTCGGGAATTTGACGACCGCAGCCGCGAGCAAAGGTTCCGCTTGCTTGAAGTCCTGCTCTTGAGGCGCGTTTTCAGTCAAAGAAGCAGTGAGCACCAGCGCCGGCCGCGTCGTCGCGTCGGTCTTTGCCGCCTCCTCGCAGGCCGCAATCGCGTCCGCCAGCCGGCTTTGGCGGGCGAGCGAACCGACCAGCTTTGGATATTGGTCCGGCGCGACGCCGACGAGCTTGCGATACCACCGCTCGGCCGCCGCGGGCTTTTTCAGACTGGTGTAGAGATCGCCGACGCCGCCAAGCAATGCCGCTTGCTCGGCCGGATTGCCGGCCGCTGCCAAAAGCTCCGCAGCCCGCGGCTCAATCAGCGATTCAACGTCGGTCTCCGGCTGGCGGCTGGCGGCGACTTGAACCTGCAAGGCCAGCGTCCGCAAGCCATTGGTCTCGCCCTGCTCCAGCGTCGCGAGCCATTGTTCGCTCCGCTCGGCAACACCGGCCAACACCTGCATCTGCACGACCAAAGCCGTCAGATCGGCAGATTTCTTCGGCGCCCGATCGACGGCGGCTTCCAGCTCGTCGAGCCACGGGAGGGCTTCGTTCTGTCGCTTGTGACGCGCGAAGAACTGAATGACCGCGGCAAGGCTGGCGGGCGGCGCGGCATCGACACTCGCCGCCAGCTCAAACTGCGTCTGGGCGGCCTTCAACTTGTCTGCGATCAGCGAGGCATCGTCGATCAGCAGCGTTTGCCGCTCATAGAGCTGCGCCAAAAGCTGCCGGTCGCCCGCTGCGGGCGACGATTTGTTCTCGACCAGGCCTTCGACG
>Ga0180085_1000455_pt1 | contig 14373 bp, 9 predicted proteins | sample EasRiv730_16_10D_FD_123013 | JGI IMG/M metagenome (GOLD analysis project Ga0180085, IMG submission 123013) | Soil microbial communities from meander-bound floodplain in the East River, Colorado, USA - East River metaG ERMLT730_16_10D | ecosystem: Environmental > Terrestrial > Soil > Floodplain ... | reverse complement strand
GTCTTTCGGCCGAACCGGTCGGCCAGCGCGCCACTCGCGATCCCCCCGACCGCGGTTGCAGCGAACGACACCGCCAGGGCCTGCGCGTGGTCCATCCGCGTCAACCCGAGGTCGGCGCTGATCGCCCGGGTCAGAAACGTGTAGAGAATCAGGTCGTAGAAGTCGAACGTCCAGCCGAGGAACGCGAGGGCCAGGATGCGCCGATGGGCGGCCGTGATCCGCGGGGACTCGCACAGGAGCATGGCTGCCTCCAAGCCGGCCGACTATAACAAAGGAAGGCGCGTGGGCTTTTGGACCGCTCCCGACTTGCCCGAGCGCGTCCCGGAGCCCAGATTCCCCGTGGGCCTTGTTCTGGGGGCGGCGAGGAACGACATGCGCGATCGTGATCCCGAGGGCTACTACGCCGTGTTGAACGTCTCCTACAACGCGAGCGCAGAGGAGATCCGGCTGTCCTACGAATTCCTCAAGCGGGCCCGCCTCGACGGCAAGCGAGTGGCCGACATTCCGCGCATCCTTGCCGCATACGAGACGCTGAGCAAGCCGGCGACGCGGAAAGCCTACGACAACGGTGACGCGACGTCGCACGGAGTGTCGCTGGCCAAGATGCTCGCCACGATCAAGCCCATCTTCGGCTCGACGCTCACGCTCTCGGTCGTGATCGTGGTGTTCCTGGGAGTCATCGGCTTGACCTTCGCGCCGGGCTGGATGGCCGAAATGCGCTCCTACTCGCCGGGCGACGAGCTCGTGTGGAAGGAGACCGGCAAGCCGATCGGCCGCGTGCTGACCTTCGAGCCGGGTCACGAGTTCGCCGGCGGGATCCGGGCCGACGGCTACCGCGTCCAGCCGGAGCAGGGCGAGCCGGTCTGGATGCCCGCGGGCGACCTGAAGCGTCACGGGACCCGTCGTAGCGACAGCTAGCGGCCGGCGCGAATCGCGAGGGGCCAGCGCACGAGCCGCAGAGCGTGGGGAGCGCCCCAGGCCTCCTCGATCTCGCGCAACAGACCGGGCACGGGATCCACCCGGGTCGCGTCGCGATAGCGCCGCGTGGCGGACCACGTCCCGACGTATCCCGCGAACGCAGCGAGCGTCATGCTGCGCTCGATCGCCAGATCGGGCGCCGCGACCTCGTCGAACGGGAACTCGACGTCGCGGTAGCCGTTCTCGACCAGGGAACGCTCGGACGGCCAGTACGGCCCGAGGGTCTCGGCGTAGAGCCGCCGAACCGGACCGTCGATCGCCGGAGCGATCTGCGCGAGACCGTAGCACCACACGGCGATGGCCCCCGGCTCGACGAGCACCCGACGCGCCTCGGCGAAGAACGCCCGACGATCGAACCAGTGCAGCGCCTGCGCGGCGGCGACGAGGTCGATCGATCGGCGCGCGAGCGGGCAGGCTTCTGCCGCCGAGGCCACGTACAGGACGCGCCGATGGCGCGTCGCCCGGCGCAGCTGGGCCGGGCTCGCGTCGGTGGCCACGACTTCAGCGAACCTCTCGGCGAGCCCCGCCGCGGCCTGTCCCGATCCGGTCCCGCAATCCCACGCACGTCCCCGCGCCGGCGCGAGCCCGGCCACGAAGTCGAACAACGCGGCGGGATAGCCGGGGCGGAACGTGGCGTACTCCGCCGCGACTCGGGAGAAGTGGTCGCGGAACACCGGTCCGTCCATCAGCCCATTCTGGCGCGTGGTGCGACGCGGCGCCGCCCCCTACAATGGCGCCCGGAGGAACCGCCATGCGCAAGCCACTCTCGTGTCTCGTCGCCTTTGCCTTCTTCGGCGCCCTGGCCGCCCACGCGGGAGAGATCTACGGCACCGTTACCGAGGGCGGAAAATCCGTCGGGGAGGGCGTCGCGATCGTGGCCCAGTGCGGGGCCAAGGCCTACCCGGCCGTCAAGACCGACAAGACCGGGACCTACCACCTCGTCCTTGGCGAGAAGGGCAAGTGCAGCCTGACGCTCAGCTACAGGGGCCAGTCGCCCTCGCTCGAGGTGGCGTCCTACGACGAAGGCGTCCAGGTCGACCTGGTGCTCGAGGCCAAGGACGGCAAGTACGCCGCCCGGCGCAAGTAGCCGCGGAGCGCCGCATGACCGCCCCGTCCGGACACAAGGACCGCTGGGACAAGTTCGGCGTGTTCCTGCAGCCCCTCGGCGGGCTGTTCACCGCGCTCAGCGTGGCCGCGGTGGGCTTCGCCGGCACGAGCATGATCGAGCGCCAGCAGGTCAAGACCACCGACGCTCGGCTGTACTCCGAGCTGATGAGCCAGCGCGAGCAGGCCGAGAGCAACCTGCGCAAGGACATGCTCGTCTCGGTGATCCAGTCCTACCTGGCTCCCGAGGCCGGCTCGATCAGCGCGCGTCTCTTGCACCTCGAGCTGCTGGCCTACAACTTCCACGACTCGCTCGATCTGAAGCCGCTGTTCCTCGACCTCGGGCGACAGATCGAGGCCACGAAGGATCCCGCGCGCGAGGGGTACGCACGCCGGCTGCGCCGCGTCGGCCGCGAGATCGCCGACCGCCAGCGCTTTGCGCTCGAGCTGCGCGGCGATTCGTTCCGCCGCACGGTCGATCTGGCGGAGCTCGCGGCGGCCGGTCGATCCGGGGTGGCGCTCGACCCGGCGACGCTGACGGTCGACAAGTCGACGAGCGAGGTCAGCCTGCGCGTCCTCGAGGCCAATCGCGCGACCGAGCAGCTGCTGTTGCGGCTCGAGGTCAGCTCGGCGGCGGTGGCCGAGGTCACGCGGGCCGAGTTCGAAGTCGGGTTCTTCGACTTCCCGATGATTGACAGCACGCGCCTGGCCAACGGCCACCGCTGCGCGGTAATGCTCGGCGCGTTCGGAGAAGAGACGGCCGACGTGGTGACGGTGTGCTTCCCCGGCGAGTACGCGAGCCTCAAGGATCGACCGTACTACGACGAGGTCGTACGCCAGCTCCGGCGGGACGGGGAGACGGAGTAGCGACCCGGTCCCCGATCACTCCCGACGCAGCGCCGGATCGGCGAGCCAGGCGAAGTCGGTGTTGCCGCCGCTGAAGATCGCGCCGATGCGCCGGCCGCCGAGCTCGCCCGCCCGTGCCCGGAGCGCGGCCAGCACGGTCGCCCCCGACGGCTCGACGACGAGCTTCATGCGCTGGGCCACGTCCCACGCCGCACGCAGGGTCTCGGCCTCGCTGACCGTGACGACGCGCACCTCGGCGCCGCGCAAGACCTCGAACGCGAGCGTTCCCAGCCGCGTCAGCAGCCCGTCCGACCACGAGCGCGGGCTCTCGACCGCAGGCCCGTGCTGGCCCGATTCGAGCGAGCGCCGGGCGTCGTCCGCCACCTCGGGCTCCGCGCCCCAGATCTCCGTGCGTGGGCTGAGCGCGCGCAACGTGATCGTGCTACCCGTGAGCAGGCCCCCTCCGCCGACCGGGGCGACCACCAGATCGAGCGCGCCGACCTGGTCCAGCAGCTCGAGCGCCGCCGTGCCCTGTCCGGCGACGACGTCCGGGTGCTCGAACGGGTGGATCAGCACGAGCCCGCGCTCGGCGACGAGCTGGCGGGACGTCTCCTCACGCGCGGCGCGCTCGCACAGGATCACCTCGGCGCCGTAGCCGCGCACCGCGCGGATCTTCGTCGCGGGCGCATCGGTGGGCATGACGACCACGCACGGGACCCCGCGCTTGGCCGCGGCGTACGCCAGCGCCGCGCCGTGGTTGCCCGACGAGTGCGTGACCACGCCACGCCGTGCCGTGGCCTCGTCGAGCCGCATCACGGCGTTCGTCGCCCCGCGGGCCTTGAACGCACCGACCTTCTGCAGGTTTTCACACTTGAAGAACACGGTCGCGTCGAGCTCGTCGTCGAACGCACCGGAGACGACGATCGGCGTGCGGTGGACGTACGGCGCGATGCGCCGCGCCGCGGCGCGGACGTCGTCGAGGGTCGGGATCGCGTTCATCACGGCTCCATGGTAGCGGGAAAACTCCCCGGGAAGTCACTTGACCGTGAACGCAACCGGTTGCGTGGCGACGGCCGAGTCGCCGCCCGCGAGCTTGACCCGGGCGTGCACGACATGCTGCCCGCGAGCGAGCGGCCAGACGAATCGCCGCTCGCCCGCGCCCGTCGTGCCGGCGAGCGCGCCGTCGACGAGCCACTCCACCTCGACGGGCACCGCTCCGCAGTCGATCTCGAACGGAAACGCCTCCAACTCATCGGGGATTCGTGGGTCGAGCGCCAGGTAAAGACCGGGCGTGGGGTGGAGCAGACGGGCCGTGGCGTGTGCCGTGACGGGTCTGCCGCTGTTGACCCGCTCGCTCCCGTGCCGCGCGCACGGACGAAGCGGCAGATCGCTCTCGCGGAACCACTCCTCGACCGTCGGGCAGCCAGGGCCCGCGGCGGAGCCGCTCGCACGGCAGATCGCGACGCGGCGCAGCGTGCGGCTGAGTGGCAAGGGCCGAGTCTCGGTGCTGCGGGCCAGCTCCGCGAAGATCGCCCGCAGCACCAGGGCCGGACCGATCGAGCCCGAGACGCCGTTCATCTCCCGGCGATCGAGGTTCCCGATCCACACGCCGACCGTGTGACGGTGCGAGAAGCCGATGGCCCAGGCGTCGCGATGATCCGAGGAGGTCCCGGTCTTCACCGCGGTCTGCGCAGGCAGCTCGAGCAAGCCGCCCGCGCCGAACTCCAGCCGGCGCGCCTCGGGATCGGACAGGATGTCCGCCACGAGCCAGGCCGCCTCGGCGCTGAACACGCGGCGCGCCACGCGCAGCGGCTCCGCCGGATCGAGTCGCACGCGCAGCGGCCGCCACAGCCCACCTCGCGCCAGCGTCGCGTATGCGCCGACCAGCTCGTGCAGCGTCACCTCGCCGTTCCCCAACGCCAGACCGTCGCCGTAGAACTCGGGCGGCGCTTCGAGCGATGCGAAGTCCAGCTCGCGCAAAGTGGCCTGGAACGCTTGCGGCGTCAACGCATGCACGAGGCGTACCGCCGGGATGTTGAGCGAGTTGCCCAGCACCTCGCGCAGCCGGAGTGGACCGTGAAACGCACGACTGTAGTTGCGGTAGCGATGAACGCCGTGGCCCGCGGGCTCGGCCAGAGGCGAGTCGTCGATCAGCGTCGCTGCCGTGTAGCCACGATCGAGCGCCAGCGCGTAGAGAAACGGCTTGAGCGTCGACCCCGGCTGGCGCGCGGCGAGCACGGCATCGAGCTGACTCCCCGGTGTCTCGGCCGAGTACGGGCCGGCGTTGACCCAGGCCAGCACCTCGTCGCTCGCGTGGTCGACGACGAGCACGGCCCCGTCGCCGGCATCGCGCGCGGCCAGCCGCTCGATCTGGTGCTCGAGCAGGGCTTGTGCCCGGCGCTGCAGCGCACCATCGAGCGTCGTCCTCAGGTCCGCGACTCCGGTTCCCGTGCGCTCGCGCACGTACTGAACGAAGTGCGGTGCGGAGGTGTCGAGCTCGGCACGCTGCGGAACCAGCGGTTGATCGCGGATCTGCTCGAGCTCGGTCGCGTCGAGGAGCCCGCGGTCGTGGAGCCGCTCTGCCAAGCGCTCGATCGCACCCTCGATCGGCGAGTCGGGACGTCGCGGGTCGAAGCGCGCGGGGCTGCGCACGAGCACGGCGAGCGCGATCATCTCCTGGGGTGCGAGCGTCGACAGATCGCGGGCGAAGTAGCTGCGCGCCGCCTGAACGACACCACGCCGGCGCTCGCCGTAGGGCACCTGGTTCAGGTAGAACTCGAGCACGGCGGTCTTGCCGAACTTGCGCTCGAGACGCCGTGCCTGGAAGCCCTCGAGCCAACGCGCCCAGACCGAGCGCCGACGGGGCGCGAGCATCCGCGCCACCTGCTCCGGAATCGTGCTCGCGCCGCGGACGGCGTGCCCTGCCCGGAGGTTCTGCACAACGGCGGCAACACGAGCGCGCCAGTCGACACCGTGGTGGCCGAAGAACCGTCGGTCCTCGGCCTCGAGCAGCGCCTCGCGCAGGAGGCGCGGCACGTCGGTGAGGCCTGCCGTGTCGTGGACGTTGAACGCGTTCTCGTAGGTCACGCTGAGCGGCTCGCCACGGCGGTCGAGCACCCGGACCTTCGAGATCCCGCCCGGCGGCGGATCGAGCGCCTCCGGGAGCGGCGCGAGGGAGACCCAGGTGGCCACGACGAGTCCGCCCGTCCCCGCCCCGGCAACGGCGAAGAGGACCCGCAGCAGCGCGCGCTGTCGTCTCATGTCATTCGCCGTCGCGCACCACGAGCGTCCCGACGACGCCGTTGCCGAAGACGTCCGGGTCGTACATCTCCTCCGCGTGCGGGGGCGGGATCGTGAACGTCCCGGTGGCGATGACCTGGGCCACGTACGACAAGTGATAGCGGCCGGCCGGGAGGTACTCGGAATAGAACCGCGCCACGTCGTGGCGCAGCTCACGGTGGTAGAAGCTCCAGAGCGTCACGGCGAACGCCTGCCAGTCGTCGTAGCGGTGAAAGAACGACGACGCGGGATACTCGATCGCCGCCTTGTCCGCATCGACGACCGACGCCGTGGCCAGGTCGCGCTGGACCGGCTCGAGCCCGCCCGGCACGGGGTCGTCCAACACGACGAAGTTGCGGGAACCGGGGAGGACGACGAACAGGTCGACGCGGACGAGCTCGCCGCGGCGCACCGCCGCCGGGTCGGTGAGCGGAACGAACACACCGTCGCGCTCGACCGAGTATTCTCGGTGCAGCTCGATTCCCGCATCGACCGCGCTGGTGGACAGCTCACGCGGCGACCAGGCCAAGGTGATGCCGTAGTACATGCGGCCCCGGCCCTCGCGCAGCAGGTGCACCTCGGTCTCGCGTCCCGGATCGCTCTTTCGTACCGCGCGCTCGAAGCGCGCGCCCCCGGCGCGCCGATCCTCGAAGGTCGCTCGGCCGAGCCGCTCGCCGCCGAGCGCCGCGTCGACGGTGAACGACGGGCTCTCGCGCTCGTAGGCCCGCGCGTAGGCGGCGACGGCTGCGGTGCAGAACAGGTTCTCCTGCGTGTTCTCCCAGTGGTCGCGGCGGCCGCGCGACTGGGTCACCGAGCGCACGATCTTCATCGGCAGCTCGGCGACACCCGCAGCGGAGAGCGCGGGCTCGCCCTGGGCGATCAGTGCCTCGAGCACCGCGCAGCTCGTGCGCAGCTCGGAGTGCAGCAGCTGCTGGTAGCCGTCGTCGAGCGACTCGGTGAAGACGATCTTGCCCGCGCTCTCCTGGGCCTGGGCCAGGATCGCGGCAAGCGCCTCGCTGCGCTGCGCCTCGGGGGCGGCGAGCTTGCCGAGCGCCTGCAGGTAGTGCGCGCGGCCGAAGAGGTCCATCTGCGCCAGGTGCGGCCGCAAGCGCGTCGCGTCGTCGAGCGTGACCTTGCCCGTTCGGGCGAGCGCCGCGAGCGCGACCGCGCGCACGCTCGACGCCATCCCACGCGAGAAGAAGGTCGGCAACACGTCGCGGCGCAGGAGCGTCGCCAGGTAGTCCTGGAGCTTCGCTTCGACTCCCGGCGGTACCGCGTAGCCCTGTTCAGCGAGCCAGCGGAAGGCCAGCGCGGTGTAGGCCGAGAGGTACGGGCTGGCGTACTCGTCGCGCGGCAAGAAGTACGCCATCGCCCCGCTCGGCGTCTGGAAGTCGGCGGCGCGGTCGAGCGTCCGTTGCGGCAGCAGCTCGGCCTCCGGCCATTGCAGCTCGCGCGGCAGCCAGTCGCGAAGCGCAAGGAAGTGCGAGGCCATGACGCCACGGCTCAGCATCTGCTCCCAGCACAGGTACGGGTAGTCGCGCATGGAGCGGAAGGCCCCGTCGAGGCTGCCGAGGACCGTCGGCGCGACGCCGACCGCGACGTGGCCCACGTCCGTGCGCATCTCCTCGGGGAAGCGCAGCTCCTCGCGAACCTCGCGATCGACCGTGCTCCCGTACTGGGCCGCGGTCTCGAGCGCCTGGCGGCGTCGCACCGGGATCTCGACGACGAGACCGTCCGCGTCGATCCCGTCCCCGGCCCGGATCTCGACACGCATCGGACCAGGCTCGCCCGCCTCGAGCGCGAGCTCCACGGTCTCGCGCTCGAACGGCGCGGCGGTGATCACTTTCTTGAGCTTCTCCGGCCGGCGCACCGAGCCGCGAGCCGCGCCGGTGACGACGAGCTTGCGGGTCCGGTCGGTGCGGTTCATCACGGTGAACCGAGCCTCGAATCGGTCGCCCTCGAGCAGCTGATTCGGCAGCGCCGCGCGAACCTCGGTCGAGCGGTTGACGCGGAAGCTCGCCTGACCGAGACCAAAACGATCCTCCGCGGTCGCGGCCAGGACCAGCACGCGCCATGCGGTGAGATTGTCCGGGACCTCGAACTCGATCCGCGCGCGGCCCTCGGCGTCGGCGACGAGGGCCGGATTCCAGTAGCCGACGAACTTGAACACCGAGCGCAGCGCCGGGTCCATCCCACCGTCGCCACCGGGCGTCGCGCCTTTCTTGCCGAAGGCCTGCAGGCCGACGAGGTTCTTCAGCAGGTTGAAGTTCCACAGGTCGAGCGGTTCGGTCTCGTACATCCCGCGATACGGATCGAAGCCAGCGGCCCCCTCGAGCAGCAGATCCAGCACCGACTCGTCGAGCACGGCCACGGCGAACTGTAGCCGCGGCACTTCGCCTTGGCGGGTCCGGGCGTCGATCTCGACCACCGCGCGCTCGCGCGGCTTGAGCAGCTCGGCCGCGGGACGGACGGTGACCTGCAGCTCCTTGTACGGATCGCGCACCTCGGCGCGGGCGTAGCCCAGACGGAACGCGGGCTTTCCGAGGTCGACATCGCCGTCGCCGGGCGGCCGCTCGACGCGCGGCGACGTGACGAGGACCGACAGGTGGAACCCGGGGATCAGGTCGGGCTCGACGGGGAACTCGAGAATCGGCGTGCTGTCCTCGAGCGTGGTCAGCCAGTGCCGGATGACTCCGCTACGCTCGAGCGTCACCAGCGCGCGCGCTCCGGGGAACGGGTTCTTGATCAGGTAGCGCGCGGTCTCGCCGACACGCAACATTTCCTTTTCCGGCACGATCTGCAGGTGGTGACCGGGAGGCGCTTCCCACAGCACGACCCCGCGGCCCGTGGCCCAGCGATGGACGCGGCTCGTCACCGGCCGACCGAGCGTGTCCTCGATCGACGCGGTCAGCCGGTGCTCGCCCGCTCCCTCCGGCGTGAACGCGCAGACCACGGGCTCCGTGGCGGAGAGGGCGCTGCACTCGCCGGCCGGCTGCCAGTCGTGGGTGTACTGCGTGAGATAGGCGTTCCCCGCCCCTTTGACGCGAGCGGCGCGGGTGACCAAGCGTTCGACCGTGAAACGCACGGGAACGGCCGGGACGACCCGCCCACGCTCGTCGGTGACGATCGCCGTGAACTCCGCCGGCGCACCGGCCGCGAGCACCCAGTCGGCCTGTCGCACGCCCACGTAGCGGTCGCGTCCGGCGTAGCGTGCCGTGACGCGGCCGGCGACGTACTTGCCGCGGTCGTCGCGCACCGCGCTTTCGACCGCCAGCTCGCCGTAGAGCACTCGCTCGGCGCGCACGGGGAAGCGCGTGACGAGCTCGCCGCGGTCGTCCAGGGCCGACTCGGAGCGGTGGATCGTCTCCGTCGCCGCGTCGCCGACGTCGAACGTGTGGCTCTTGGCGACCTCCTCGATCGGGACGAACGATGTCGTGCGCACGAGGCCGGTGACGCGCGTCTCGGCCTCGACATACGGGCCTCCGGCGTGGAGCGACGCCGCGGTCGTGACGGTCACCGTGTCGTCAGTCCGGAACAACTCACCGTCGAGGTCGGTCGTCACCCGGAACGGCGCGGGGGTGAAGTCGCTCACCAGCACCGTCAGGGGCTGCGCGACCCAGCTCCCGGCGAAGTCGGCGCGCAGCTCGAAGCGGTACCAACCGACCGCGCCCGTCGCCGGAACGGTCAGCTCGCCGTCGAGACCGCCGAACGCGTCGAGAGACAGGCCGGCGCGCTCGTGCACGACCTTGTCCAGTGGATCGACGACCTTGAGCGCGTATCCCGCGGGCGGCGCGGGCGCGAGCGTGTCGTTGCCTGCGTTGCGGACCCAGATCTTGTACTGCACGAGATCGCCCGCGCGGTAGATCCCCTGCGCAGTCACGCCCCACGCGCGCAGGTGGCCATGGCGTGGACGGCGCCAGCCGGGGATCCAGCTCTCGTTCGGCCCGCGCGGTTCGACGCGAAACTCACGGATCAACGGCACGAGGGCCAGATCGCCGGCGCGGCGCACGCGCACGGCGAGGTGCGACTTCGTGCGCTCGCGCCAGTACGCGATCCGCTCGGCCTCGGGATCGAGGGTCTCGGAGCCGGGCAGCTCGGCGAGACCGTCGGCGTCGGTCGTCGCGCTCGCACGCGGCTTGGCTGAGGGCTCGAAGTGGTCCAGCGGCCCTTCGAGGACCTGGACCTCCGCGCCGGGCACGGGGCGGCCCGTGGCCAGGTCCGTGACCCAGACCCACGTGTTGTAGTGGCCAACCTTGACGTGGACGTGGAACGGCGTGACCTGCGAGAAGAACCACTGCGGCGATCCGGTGGGCGGCGTCGAGGCCAGCGTGCCGACGACCGCGCCAGAATCCGCGGCGAGCCAGTCGCGGACGTCGAGCGGAAAGCGATGGGCGATGTCTTGGGCGCCGGGGATGCTCACCTGCTCTTCGCGCCCGCGGCTCACGCCCGTCGCGGTGAGCCGGTCGAAGCGCGCCTGCACGCGCTCGAGGTTCTGGACCACGATCGGCAGCTGCGTCGGGACCCCGCTCTCCAGTACCGAAACGGGGTGACTCAGGTGCAGGTCGGGCTTGCGATGGTCGGTCGAGAACCGCAAGTCGATCGGCGCGACGAACGGCCGGCCGAACTGGTCCTGGACCGTTGCGGCCGGCGCCTGCAGCCGGTACGGCGACGCGGCAAGGAATGGACCGGGAAGGTCCACCGGGTACTCGTGAACCTCGACGACTTGCTCGAGGCGCGACCAGGGCTCGCGCGCCCCCCACGGGTCTTCGCCAGCGAGCGGCGGCGTCACTCGCAGTTGCTCGCGGAGGACCCGTTCGTCGACGGGCGAGGCGAACAGCAGCTGCACGGGAGCCTGCGGGTCGCAGCCGTGCGGCGCTCGACCGGAGTCGTTCGCGCTCCACCGCACTTCGGCACTCTGCAGGTCCCAGCAGCGGATGCCGAGGAAGCGCGGCTCGGGGAAGGTGCGGAAGGTCACGAGGTCGCGGTCTTCGATGCCCGACTCGCTGCCGCGCGCGGGACGGATGCCTGGCGTCACGTGCAGGGCCACCGCGGTGTCGCCTGGCAGCTCGCGCGCCGGTCGGACGAGCCACAGGGTGGGCCGCGGCTCGATCGGCTGCTCGAACTCGTCGCCCGGACCGTCCGGCGCCTCGGGCTCCGGCCGTCGCACGTCGGATGGAATCGGTGGCCCGCCTGTGGGTCGAAACTCGAGGTGCCGCGCGATCGAGCCCTCCTCGACCTCTTGCTTGAACACCACGTACAGCACCGGGGTGCCGGGCGACGTCCAGGTCTTGGGCCACACGTTCTCCACGCCCGGCCGCTCGGTGACGAAGGTGTGGTGAACCTCCCCGGCGAGCGTGGCGCCGTCGGTCGTGGTAATGCCCGGCCGCACGGTGATCGAGTAACGCGTGGCCGGGAGCAGCGCCCGGTCCTCGGGGAGCCGGCAAGCGAGGGCCGTTCGGTCGATCCAGCGCCACTGGCATCCGGGATCGGGCTCGATCGTGATCGGCAGCTCGCTGGCGATCCGGTGCATCCGCCCGAGCGGAACGACATCGCGGTCGAACTGAAACACGATCTGACGCTCGGGCGGCACGTCCTCGCCGGCGGGGGTGATCCGCAGGAGCCTCAGCGCAGGCTCGGCGCTGATCTCCACGGCGGCGAGGAACGGCAGAACGAGGGACAGCGTGAGGAGTGAGCGCATGGGCGATCTCCTTCCCGATGTCACGACGCCAACCGTAGCAGAACTCGAATACGCCGCGACCCCACGATTCGAGACCTGACCCCATAATCGGGGCGTGCCCGAGCTGCCCGACGTGACCGTGTACGTGGAGTGCCTGGCGCGGCGCGTCGCGGGCGCCCGGCTCGACGCGGTCCGCCTGGCCAGCCCGTTCCTGCTGCGTTCGGTCGATCCCCCGCTCGCCGATTGCCACGGGCGGCCGGTCGTGGGCGTCGAGCGCATCGGCAAGCGGATCGCGATCGGCCTGGAAGGCGAGCGGTACCTCGTTCTGCACCTGATGATCGCGGGCCGGCTGCGCTGGGCCGCCGTCGGCGCGAAGATCCCGGGCCGGATCGGCCTCGCCGCGTTCGACTTCTCCTCGGGCACGCTGCTCCTGACCGAGGCCGGGACCAAGAAGCGCGCCGCGCTGCACGTCGTGCGTGGACGCGGCGGGCTCTCGGCGCACGACGCGGGCGGCATCGACCCGCTCGCCTGCACGGCCACCGAGCTGGCCTCCGCGTTGCGCCGCGAGGCCCACACGATCAAGCGCGCCCTGACCGACCCGCGCGTGCTCAGCGGAATCGGCAACGCGTACTCGGACGAGATCCTGCATCGCGCTCGCATGTCGCCGTTCCAGCGCGCCGACCGTCTCGACGACGCCGCGATCGCGCAGCTGCGCGAGGCGATGCGCGCCGTGCTCGCCGAGTGGACGGAGCGCCTGCGCCGGGAGGCCGGCGACGGCTTTCCCCTGAAGGTCACCGCGTTCCGCGACGGTATGGCGGTGCACGGGCGGTTCCGCCAGCCCTGCCCGGCATGCGGCAGCCCGGTGCAGCGCATCGTGTACGCGGACAACGAAGCGAACTATTGCGCGACGTGCCAGACCGGCGGCCGTCTGCTCGCCGATCGCGCCCTGTCGCGCCTGCTGCGCGAAGACTGGCCGCGCACGCTCGAGGAGCTCGAGCAGCTCCGCCGCTAGGCTAGGATGGCCGCCATGCGCGAGGACGCCGAGCTGCCGGAAGACCTGCGCGAGCGCTTGCGCGCCGTGCGCTCGGTCGGCGTGATCACCGGGGCCGGGGTCTCCGCCGAATCGGGCATCCGCACCTATCGCGGCGCGGGCGGCATCTACGACGATCCGGCGGAGGGCGAGCGTACCGTCGAAGCGCTGTCGCGGCCCACGCTCGACCGCGATCCCGATCGAACCTGGCTCGCGCTGGCTCAGCTCGCGCGCCAGGCGCTCGACGCGCGTCCGGGACCTGCCCACTACGCGCTGGTCGCGATCGAGCATCGTAGCGAGCGCTTCGTGCTGCTGACCCAGAACGTCGACGGTCTGCACCATGCCGCGGGGAGCCGGAACGTCATCGACATCCACGGCAGCCTCGACACCGCGCTGTGCACGCGCTGCTCGATGCGCCGCGGCCTGGCCCGCGCGGAGCTCGCGGCGCTCGGGCGCACGCCGCGCTGCCCGACATGCGGGGCCTTGCTGCGGCCCGACGTCGTGTTGTTCGGCGAGCTGCTGCCGATGGACAAGCTGCGGAGGATTCACGAGGAATTCGAGCACTGGACGCCCGACCTCGTGCTCGTCGCCGGCACGTCGGCGCTGTTCCCGTACATCCGCGGACCGGTCGAGCTCGCGAGCGCTCGCGGCCGACTGACGATCGAGATCAACCCCGAGCCGACCGAGCTGAGCCCGATCGTCGATCATGTGCTGCGCGGCCGGGCCGGCCTGTGGCTGCCACGGATCTCGCGCGCGCTGCCCGCCTCCGCCAGCGCGCCGCTGCGACCGCGCGACCACCTGGGCCGTCCGCTTCCACCCGGATGCGCGGGCGAGCTACCCGCGGGCGCCGCGGCGTTACCGCTCGCCGAAGCGGTCGAGCACGGGCGGGACCTGCTGGCCCAGGCACGCTGCTTCGAGGCCCACGAGGTCTTCGAGCGCATCTGGCGGGCCGAGGTCGTCGAGGACGATCGCCGCTTCTGGCGCGCTCTGGCCCAGCTCGCGGTCGCCGGCTGCCACGCGCAGCGCGGCAACCTCCCGGGCGCGGCCGCGTTGCTCGAGCGCGCGCGCGGCGACCTCGCGCGCTACCCCGAGCGTCATCGCGGCGTCGCGCGCGGAGAGCTGCTCGACCGGGTCGAGCGCCTGGTCGCGGGCACGCCCGATCCGCGCCGCCCCTAGAGAGTCAGAAGCAGCCCGAGGTCGTCTCGGCGATCAGGTGGTCCACGACGCGCTTGAGATCGCCGGTATCGCGGTACACGCGCAGCTGGCGGTCGGCGCTCGTCCCGTCGCGCAGGATCGTGTGCACGTACTCGACGTCGCGGCGAATGTCCAGCTCGTCCACCACGTCGTCGATCCAGTCCAGCAGCTCGAGCGCGAGATCGCGCACCGGCACCTCGGAGCGCTTGCCGAAGTCGACGAGCTTGCCGTCGACGCCGTAGCGCACCGCGCGCCACTTGTTCTC
>Ga0180085_1000454_pt1 | contig 14387 bp, 11 predicted proteins | sample EasRiv730_16_10D_FD_123013 | JGI IMG/M metagenome (GOLD analysis project Ga0180085, IMG submission 123013) | Soil microbial communities from meander-bound floodplain in the East River, Colorado, USA - East River metaG ERMLT730_16_10D | ecosystem: Environmental > Terrestrial > Soil > Floodplain ... | reverse complement strand
TCGAGGCCGACGAATGCGGTGCGCTGAACGCGCTGCTCGCTGCCGCTCCGGAGGCGGTGCCGGTCTGTAGCCAGATCGCAGCGATGGTGTCGATTGGGGACTACGCAGACCGGGCGCCGCGCGCGTTGGGGGATGGCGAGGAACTCACGCTGGGCCGCCACACGGTGCGCTGGTTCGATACGCCGCATATGCCGCATGCATGGGAGTGCGGACTCATGCTGGACGTGACCACCCGAACGTTCTTCTGCGGCGATCTCTTTACTCAAGGCGGCGCTGGTGACGTGGCGCTCACGGAGACGGACATCCTCGGGCCGAGCGAGAGCTTCCGCGCGCCGATGGACTATTACGCGCACGCGCCCCGGACATCGGCCATCCTCGAACGGCTTGCCCGCGAGCGACCGACGACGCTCGCCTGCATGCACGGAAGCGCCTGGCGGGGCGATGGGGCGAAGCTGCTGCGAGAGCTGTCCATGGCGCTGGCAAACTCGCGAAATGCGACGAGCCAGGAAAGTCTGCAATGAGGTGGATGCCGGAATCCGTTTAGAATCCTCTCTTCGCCATCCTCGTCGCGCTCCCTGCGCCGCATGACTGAAGGCATCGACGGCGTAATCGTTTCAGGCGCCGGACCCGTTGGCCTTGTCACGGCCCTGAAACTCGCGCGCGCCGGAATCCGCGTAGTCGTGTTGGATGCGGAATCGAAGATCCTCGATCAACCGCGCGCTGCCGTGTACCACTCGCCAGTTGTCGAACGCCTCGATGCTCTCGGCCTGCTTGAGGATCTCAAAGCAGTCGGCGTCCTGAAGCAGGCCTATCACTACTGGACTCTCGATCACCGCCTGCTCGGACACTTCAGCTTTGCCGTACTGAAACCTGAAGACACCGCTTATCCGTTCAATCTTCATCTGGGTCAGCCCGACCTGGCGGCGATCATCCTCAGACACTTGCTGCGAGTGCCGGGTGTGGAGGTGCGCTGGCGGCATCGCGTGACGGCGCTGACGCAGGACGGCGAATGCGCCACCGTCACCGTGCTGACCCCCGAGGGCGAGCAACGCATGCGCGCCCCGTGGGTCATCGGCGCAGACGGTGCACACAGCGGCGTCCGACGCGCCCTGAATCTCAAGCTTGATGGCGTCACCTGGCCCGAGTGGTTCGTCGCCACCAACGTACGCTTCGATTTCGAGGCGAACGGCTTCGGCCAGTCCAACGTCGTGCTCGACCCGGAGCACTGGGCGATCATTGTGAAGATCGACCAGACCGGGCTCTGGCGCTGCACGTATCGCGAGGACGGCGAGCTGAGCGAGGAAGAAGTCCGGCGGCTCTTGCCTGAGCGCTACGCACTCTTTGCAGGCACTTTGGCGGACTGCGTGCCTGAAGCGGTCGCTCCGTATCGCGTGCACGATCGCTGTTCGGAGCGCTTTCGCGTCGGGCGGGCGCTGCTTGCGGGCGATGCGGCCCACCTCGTCAACCCGATCGGCGGTCTCGGGTTGACGGGAGGACTGCTGGATGCGGTGTCACTGGGTGATGCGTTGATCGCGGTGATCGAGGGACGCCGGCACGATCAGGTGCTCGACGCCTGGGCACACGAGCGACGGCGAATCCACCTCGAAGTCACCGTTCCCACGGCACAGGAGAATCGCCGCCGCGTCAGCGAGCGCGATCCGGAGAAGCGGCGCCTCGATGCCGAACGCCTGCGGAGACTCACGAACGATCCCGAAGCGGCACGCGAGGCGCTGCTCGGTGTCTTTGCAATCGTGGGCCGGGATCCGCTGCGGTAGGGATCAAGGCCGGGAAGGTCACTTGGAGGCGCTGAGATAAGCCGCAATCGCCTCGATCTCCGAATCAGAAATCTCTGTCTTGCGAAACATCGGCATCGCGCCGACACCGAGGCGAACGAAAACCTTCAGTGCATCGGCATTCAGGTCGCTGCGATCTTCTAGAAACGGCGAAAGCTTGCCCTGGTATCTGGCGGCGAGCGCGGCGGCGCCTGGCAGCATCTGAGCTCCATCCGTACCGGCCCCCCTGCCATGGCACGGTGCGCACACGCGTTCGTAGACTACTTTGCCCGCAGCGATCGGAAGTTTACCGTCCCCGTCTGCTGCCGCGGCGTTCACCAGGCCAAAGAGTCCAGCTGCAGCGATCGCGATGCATGGAAGCCTGCTCATCCGACACTCCGGAACCGCTTGGGCCACACGCCACCACGACCCGGCGCGAGGATGCCGTTGGGGTCTGCCGCGTCCTTCAGCGTCTCTTGGAAATGTCGAAGCGCGTGATTGTTGAACGAAAACGTATCGGCCACGGCGTCCTGATACACCGTGGGGGCGCGGTAGTCGCCCCACCCGTGCTCGGCTGCAATCCGTATTACCTTGCGTACTGCCCGTTCTACAAGGGCATTGTGCGCCGGGTCGCTGCGCGAAATTGACGGTGCAAAGACCATCTGGAACGCGAATGAGTGCCAGTGCAGCGGTGCGGTGACCGCGCTGAAGAACGGTGGCAGGTTAAATTCACGCGTGGCGTCACCGAGTACGCGCTGAGCTTCGAACACTGCCTCTCCACTGCGCGGAATGATTGGAAAGAGGCCTACGTGGCCATCACCACTCACGATCTTCCAGATACCCAGACTGGGTATTCCCAGCGCGGTATTACGGCGAATGCCCGTGGGATAGGGGGCATCCAGATTCTCGAGCTGCTTCGGCGTGATGGGAATGGGGAGACTTTCTCCCTCAAAGGCCGCTGCGCCAGGGATCTCGCGCATCAGCCGCTCCTTGGCGTACTCCCAATTCGCGAGACAGGTCTTTTCCGGTCCATAAAACTGCAGCTCCACTTGCCAGGCCGGCAGCCGGTGAACAGAGGCGAATCGATCCATCTCGGCGTCGACGGCACCGCCCTGCCGGGTCGCGGCCTTGAGGAACTCGCCGTTCCCTAACAGGGCGGTCAGCGGGCTCGCGTACACCGGCTCACCGATCAGGAACGAGTCCGACAGGTAATTTACCGTCTTCACCAGTGGGATCAGGTCTCGACGCCTGAGGACGGTAATCTTGCCGGTGCGATAGTGCTCGGGCTGTGGCATGAGCCGAAAGCCCATCTTCGTCACAATGCCAAAATTACCTTGCGCGAAAAGGCCCGCGGGATCCGGCCCGAACCCATAGCGGTACTCCTGCCAGGTCTTCGCGGCCGGCAGAGCGCCCATTCCGGTCCGCATCACTTCACCATTTGCGAGCACCACTTCCATTCCGCAACTGGCGCCGAAGTGATCGCGAAAATAAGGCAGTGTGTAGCCGATGCCGCGCTCAAGAGAATTGCCGACAGGGCTGCCCCAACCCGGATCGGGACAGTCGATCCAGACCTTAAGCCCGCGCTCATGAATGTAACGATACAGGTCGAAGTACGAAACTCCCGCTTCCACCAGCGCAAAGTGGCGATTCTCGTCGACCTCGAGCACGCGATTCATGCGCTTGAGATCGACGATGACACTGCCCGCGAGATTCGCCGAAGGGCCGCCATACCCGAAATTCTTGCCGGTCGAGATGGGAAACAACGGCACGCGGTAGCGATCTGCAATTCGCACCACGGCTTGCACCTGCTCCACGCTCGATGGAGCGACAGCTCCCGCGGCCAAGCGCTCGTCCGGCGTTCCCCAGACGGTCGAATAGGAATCGCGGTACGGTGTGAGGTCCTCGTCGCTGGTGAAAACCCACTCTTTGCCTACCGCGTCCTCGAACATACGCACGGCAGCGGCGAACTGTTCCGCAGTAAGTCCGGGTGGCAGTACGGCCATGGAAGTTCACACTCCCATCGTCACTTCGGCGTGAGGGTGTTGCGCAGAAAGGCTTCGAGGGTCACCGGCGCACGGCCCATCAGGCGTTGAAGCTCCGTAGAGCCGGCATCGAATTCGCCGGCCCGGATGGCTTCCCCAATCCCCACTGACATTCCGATGATTGGCGCTGGCACACCCTTCGCTTCGAGCATCTTGCGGAACTCATCGGTCGGAAGCGCCTTGTAGGTCACGCTCTTGCCGCTGGCCTTGCTCAAGGCAGCCGCCACATCGGTAAGGCTGTAGGGCGCTGCTGCAGTGATCGGGTATTCACGATTCTTGTGCTCGCCTTTGGCGAGTGTGGCGGCGAGTGCGTATGCAATGTCCTCCCGCGCGACAAACCCGACGCGACCGTTGCCGCCGTTGTGCACGAGCGTTCCCGTCTGCAGCGCTTCGCCGAACATGAGTGGAACGAGATCGAGATAGAGATTGTTGCGGAAGAACGTGTACGGAATGCCACTCTCGCGGATGAGCGCCTCAGTGTGGAAGTGCCCGGGCGAAGCCGCGAATTTGGCGTCGGCGGACGGCTTGATGACGCTCGTGTAGAAAATATGCCCGACGGCCGCAGCGCGCGCGGCGTTCACGACGTTGCGATGTTGGAGCATGCGCTCCTCGCCCAGCGCGCTCGTGGAGATAAACAGCAGCTTGTCTGCGCCGCGGAACGCGCCCTCGAGCGATTTTGAGTCGGTGTAGTCGCCACGCCGTACCGGAACACCCCGAGCGGCGAGCTCGGCGACTTTGGCCGGGTCCCGCACGACCGCGACGATGTTGTTCGGCGCGACTTTACGCTCGAGCAGAAAGCGAATGGTTGCGCCGCCGAGCTTGCCCGACGCGCCGGTCACAGCGATTGAAGCCATGGCAGTCTCCTGGTGTGAACTGCTTGCAAGCTTAGGCTATCAGGAATGTACGCCGCTCGCGGACTCGACGTTTAGCATTGCAAGAGTGCTCCATTGACCTGCGCGACATGAGTCGCCGAGAAACCTTGCAAGTGATTGGCGGCGGCGCCGCAACAGGTTAGGCTCTGCCGCGATGAACGTGACTCGTCGTACCGCCGTCATGCTTGCGCTGGTCGTGAGCTGTGTCGGCTTGCCGATTGCGCGCGCGCAAGCCCCAGTAAACTCGTCGGCGGCCGCGCAGCCCCAACCGATGGCCGGCACGTACGAACGCATTACCGTGCACGGGGCTTCCCTGGTGGGCAATCTCGAGGGCGATACCCCCGACCGGATGGTGTCCGTCTACCTGCCGCCGGGCTACGCAAAGAATTCGAAATCCCGCTACCCAGTGCTTTATCTCCTGCACGGGTTTACGGATTCCGACAGCAACTGGTTCGGATTGCACGGCCCGCATTTCGTCAGCGTTCAGCGCGCGGTGGATCGAGCCTATGCCGCCGGGGCGATGGAAATGATCATCGTGATGCCCGATGCATACACGAAATATCTGGGCAGCATGTACTCGAGCTCGGCGACCACCGGCGATTGGGAGGCGTTCGTCACCAGGGACCTGGTGACCTACATCGATGAGCACTATCGCACGCTCGCTCAGCGAGCGAGCCGCGGGCTTGCGGGCCATTCGATGGGCGGCTACGGCACGATTCGCCTCGGCATGAAATATCCGCAGGTATTCTCGAGCCTGTACGCGATGAATCCGTGCTGCCTCGCGGCGATTCTCGAGCCAAACGCGGAGGCGATGGGGCGCGCAGCGAAAGTGAATACTGATGGGGAGATCGCTGCCGCTGACTTCTTCACCAAGGCCATGCTCGCTTCAGCAGCCGCGTGGTCACCGAACCCACGCAATCCGCCGCACTACTTCGATCTGCCCGTCGTCGACGGCAAACCAGTGCCGGAGACGATCGCGAAGTGGGCGGCGAATGCGCCGCTCGCGATGCTGCATCAGTACGTCCCAAATCTGAAGCAGCTCGATGCGATTGCGGTCGATGCCGGTGACAAGGACCTGCCCCCGATTCCTGACACGGTGCGCGCGCTCGATGGAATCCTGAACGACTACGGGATCGCGCACACGGCCGAGATCTACGACGGCGATCACGTCAATCGTGTCGAGGAGCGTCTCGAAAAGAAGGTGCTGCCGTTTTTCGGCGAGCACCTGAAGAACTAAGGAGAACAGCCCAATCGGCGCCGTTCAATCGTAGTACGCGGGCGCCTTCTTCAACGACGCGTTCGTCGGTGGATCATGCTGGATCCACCATGTCGCGCCGGTCTGCCTGACGAATTCGTCCACCTGCTTGCGCGTCGCGCGCGTCATCGCGGCATCGAACTCGAACGTCGGCACCCGATCGAGAATCTTCTCCTCGGGCACATGATAGAGATCGCCCGTGAGCAGCAGCGGTCCGAAGTGGGCAAGCTTGAGGAACAGCATCTGGTGCCCCGGCGTATGTCCGGGCGCCGTCTTGATGATCACGGTGCCGTCGCCGAAGACGTCGTGATCCGCATTGTTCAAAGTGATGCGCCTGGCGTTCTTCAGGTCCTGGTACGACTCGGGCGTGCGGATGCCGACTTCCGCATCGCTGAACATGATGTCGTATTCGGCCTGCTGCACGATCCAGGTCGAGCCGGCGAACAGGTTGGCATTTGCGGTGTGGTCCGCATGGTAGTGCGACATTGCGAGATACACGATGTCCTGCGGCTGGTAACCGAGTGCCGCGAGCTGTGGCGCCAGGCGCCGCGTAGCTTTCAGTATGCGCTGCTGGACGACCTCGGTGCCGTCATCGGGGATGTCCCGGTCGGGCACTTGTCCGACGTCCCAGATGAGCGTGCCGTTCGAATGCACGACGAGATAGCAGGGCGTTACGAAGCTGACATCCCGGTTCACTTCACTCGCCTTCAGGCCGAAAAGCGCTGGATCCATGGGCGCAATCGTGCCGCAATCGAGGATGTACAACCTTGGGGTGCCAGGGACGGCCGTCGCCGTAATACTCGAACAGCCACCGATAGCAAGTGACAGCACCGCACCGCTGATGGCGGCGACCGCACGAATCGTTCGATGCATTGAGCAAACCAGATCGTTCATTTTGTCCCCCCGTCAGGTAACTTATATACGATGTCAGGCAACAGGCACCGCCAGGCGGACGCGCAGAGGCGGCCGCAATCGGTTAGCGAGCAGCAGTTCCGCATGCTGATCGACGGCGCGTGGACGACCGGCATCGGCGGCCGCAGCTTCTCGTGCGTCGATCCCTTCACCGAGGAAGCCTGGGGATTCGTCCCCGAAGCAGATCCCGCGGATGTTGACGTCGCTGTGCAGGCGGCACGGCGCGCCTTCGACAAGGGTGGCTGGCCGCAGACGCCCGCGGCCCGTCGCGCAGCGCTCCTGAGGCGCCTCGCACAACTCATCGAGGCCAATGCGGATCGACTGGCGCGCCAGCAGATCTGGGAAAACGGCAAGCTGATTTCCGAGATGGGCCCGGGCGCCCAGGTGCTCGCCAACGACTGTTATTTCTACGCGGGGCTCGCGGAAAGCACGCACGGCGTGACAATGCCGAATGCGGCGCCGAATTTCATGAGCTACACGGTTCGTGAGCCGATCGGTGTCGTGGCCACGATTACGCCCTGGAATTCGCCGCTCCTGCTGCTCGGTGCAAAGCTGTTTCCCGCACTCGCGGCGGGCAACACTGTAGTGATCAAGCCCTCGGAGGTCACGCCGACCTCGACGTTGATGCTGGCGGAACTGGCCATCGAGGCGGGGTTTCCGCCAGGCGTGATCAACGTCGTGACGGGTCACGGCGAGCCTGCGGGTAGCGCGCTGGTCAATCACGCGGATGTGGAAAAGATCGCCTTCACGGGTTCGACAGCGACCGGCGCGAAGATCGCGATGGTTGCGGCCGCCCGACACGCGCGCGTCTCGCTGGAGCTCGGCGGCAAGTCACCGAACATCATCTTTGCCGATGCTGACATCGACAACGCGGTCAATGGCGTGATGGCCGGCGTGTTCGCGGCGACGGGTCAGACCTGCATGGCCGGCTCGCGCGTGCTGATCGAGAACGCCGCTTATGACCGCGTGGCGGAACTGTTGGTGAGTCGGGCTCGCAAGATGCGCGCGGGCGATCCGTTGGATGCGGGTTCACAGCTCGGGCCGCTTGCCTCGCGCACACAGCTCGACAAGGTTCTGCGCTACTTCGAGATCGGCAAGAGCGAAGGATTCAAGCTCTTGACCGGCGGCAGGCGAATGGATCGCCCTGGCTTCTTCGTCGAGCCGACCGTCTTTGGCGACGTGAGCAATGCTTGCCGGCTGGCGCGTGAGGAAATATTCGGCCCCGTGGTGGCCCTGATCCGGTTTGATGGTGAGGATGAGGCCAGCGCGATCGCGAACGACACGCCTTTCGGTCTCGCCGCCGGCGTCTGGACCAGCCATGTGCAGCGCGCGCATCGCATGGTCTCGCGCTTGCGCGCCGGCACGGTGTGGGTGAACAACTATCGCATCCTGAGCCACGCGCTCCCATTCGGCGGCTTCAAGCACAGCGGCCTGGGTCGCGAGCAAGGCGTCGAGGCGCTGCACGAATACACCGAGGTGAAGAGTGTGTGGATCGACATGGGCAATCGAATCAATTTTCCAGTGGGCTAGAGAGGCAACATGACGGGCAAATTCGCTTATGACCTCGTCGTGCTGGGATGCGGTGCGGCGGGCCTGTCGGCTGCATGCAGTTATGCCGCAGCCGCAAACGCACAGGGACGCAAGGCGCGCATCGCGGTAGTGGAACGCGCGAGTCGCGAGAATCGGGGCGGCGCCACGCGTTGGACCAGTTCGTGGTTTCGCATCACTGAGGACCGCAAGCTCGATCCGGCATTCGTCGACAAGATGAACGCATTGTCCGGCGGACTGGCCGACCTCGAGTATTGCCGCACCCTCGAGCGCGAAGTCACGCAGACTCTGCAATTCCTCGAGCAGAACGGCATCGAGCTCATCTATTTCAAGCAGCCCTTTCCGAACCGCAACACCGGTGGCGGCCTCGGCATGCCGGCGCGCGGCGGCGCCGGCATCGTCAATGGGCTCGCGAATGTCCTCGAGCGCACGCTGGGCGCCGAGATTCTTTACGAGACGGAAGCCGTGCGTCTCACTGTCGCTGGTGACGGACGCGTCAACGGGGTCATCGTGCGCGGTCGCGACGGCCTGACGAGGACACTGTCTGCACCGTCCGTGGTGATCGCCTGCGGCGGCTTTGAGGGCAACAAGGAAATGCTGACGCAATATCTGGGCGCGAGGGCCTGCGATCTGCCGCTCATTGCGCCGACCCTCAGCAACAACACGGGCGACGGCCTTCGCATGGCGATGGAAATCGGCGCCGCGACCGCCGGGCAGTTCGACATGTTTCACGGCGAGCCCGTCGACGTGCGTTCGAGCAAGCCAGACGCAGTCGTCTACGCGTTTCCTTACGGCATCGTCGTCAATGCCCGCGCCGAGCGTTTCTATGACGAGGGCAAGGACAGCTTCGATTCCACTTTCGAGGAGATCGCGTTCGAGATCTGGCGCAACCAGGAGCAGAAGGCCTTTTTCATCGGCGACCAGACGACGCTCGGGATCGAGCACGTGCAGGCGATCATCCTGACGGACCAGCCGCCCGTTTCCGCCGCCACGCTCGCGGAACTCGCGAGCCGTCTCGGGCTCGATCCGAAGGCGCTCGAGAGAACGGTCGCCGAATTCAATGCCGCGATTGGTCCAGGAAAGTTCAACGCCCACATCCGCGACGGCAAGGCGGCGCCGGGGCTTAGGCCGCCGAAATCGAACTGGGCATTTCCGATCGCATCGCCACCGTACATCGGCTATCCGCTGATCTGCGCAATCACATTCACGTTTGGCGGCGTGCGAACGGACAGCTTGGCGCGTGTCGTCACGCCGTCGGGCACGCCGATTCCGGGTCTCTACGCAGCCGGCGAGGTGACGGGCCTCTATTACCACCAGTACCCCGCTGGCACGTCAGTATTGCGCGCGGCGACTTTCGGCCGCATTGCCGGGGCGCACGCCGCGTTGATGCGCGCTCCTGCGCTCTGATTCGAGGTTGCAGGGTCGTGGACATTGTGCACGGGGGCCGGATGGAGTGGGGTGAGAATCTTGCCGCTCAACGCGCGGGCCGGCTGGCGCACAAGATTCTGTTCGAGGGCGAGGAGAACAGTCCTGACAACTTCCTCTGGGTGCTGGCCAACGAAGGCTCCGACTATTACTCCCCACGTCACCGGCACCCCTGGGACCAGGTGCGCTTGTGTCTGGAAGGTGCGATCCCGATTGCGCGGGATCTGAAAATCAAGGCGGGCGAGGTCGGTTATTTTCCGGAGAGCGTGCATTACGGACCGCAGGAAGGCGGTCCCGACCGGCTGACGCTCGTGTTGCAGATGGGTGGCGCAAGCGGCTTGGGCTTTCTCAGTGCAAGTCAGGTGCGGGCGGGCCGGGAGCGGTTGCTTCGCGAAGGCGTGTTCGAGCAGGGCGTGTTCCGGCGGACGAACGGTGAGGGCAGGAAGAACGAGGATGCGTACGAAGCGATCTGGCGCTGCGTCACCGGCCGGCCGCTCGTTTATCCGAAGCCGCAATACCGCGTGCCCGTTGTGTTCCGTCCCGATGGTTTTGCGTGGCGCGACGTCCCCGGCGCACCCGGTGTGCGCCACAAGTTTCTCGGGAGCTTTCCTGGCCGCGGACTGTCGCTCGAATTCCTCGCGCTCGATGCGGGCGCGATTCACGACGCAGGGTCATCGCGTGACCGCCGGTTGATTTTCGTGCGCGAAGGAGAAGGTCAGTGCAATGCCGAGCCGTACTTCGCGCAATCGGCCATCCGTCTCGAGCCGGGCGAGACTGCGACCTTCACCGCCAGCGCCGCGACCGAGCTATTCGTGATCACTGTGACGCCGGTGCGCGCAGTGACTTGAGCGGCTCGACAGCGGCCCTCCAGCGGAGGCTCCGAACGGTACGCGATCAGTCCAGCTCCCCTCGATCGATCGCCAGGACGGTTCGAAGCAAGACGTTTACGCCGTTGGCGATGTCATCCGGCGGCGTGTACTCCTGCGGCGAGTGACTGATGCCGCCGACGCTCGGCACGAAAATCATGCCGGTCGGAGCGAGGTGAGTCATGTCCTGAGCGTCGTGTCCGGCGCCGCTCGGCATGAGCCGGTGAGTGAGGCCGAGGGATGCTGCGGCCGCAGCAATGATGCGTCTCATTCGTTCATCGGTGGGAGCGGGTTCAGAGGCGACGTCGAGTTCCTTGAAACCGATCGGTGTCTGGCGCGCCATCGCGATCTTCTCTGCTTCCGCCCGGATCGCGTCGTACACCTGCTGGATCTTCTCCGATGCGAGATCTCGAATTTCCAGACTCATGACCACCCTACCCGGGATCACGTTCGGGGCGCCGGGTTCGGCGCGGATTCTGCCGACGGTGGCAACCTGTCGGCCGGGCAGCGCAGTGGCGACCCGGTGGACGGCGAGCGCCAGCTCGGCGGCACTTACCAGTGCGTCACGGCGGCGGTCCATCGGTGTCGTGCCGGCATGGTTGGCCACCCCATCGACCGTGACGTCCCACCAGCGGATGCCCACGATTCCCTCGACCACGCCGATATCGACTCCGCTCTCGTCGAGAACCGCACCCTGCTCGATGTGCAGCTCGACAAAGGCCTTGAGCTCGCCGGGGTTTCGCCGCGCCTGCACCAGGCGCTGCGGATCACCGCCGATTGCAAGAATGCCTTCACGAATCGACTTGCCGCTGTGGCTCACCACATCAAGCGCGCCCCCTTCCAGCCTGCCGGTCATCGCGAGGCTTCCGATCAGTCCGCCTTCCTCGTCCGTGAAACTCACTATCTCCAGCGGATGTCGCATGCGCACGCCGTGTTCGTGCAGCAGTTGCGCGACCTCGATCGCGCCCAGCACGCCGACGTCGCCGTCGTAGTTGCCACCGCCCGGAACGGAGTCGATGTGCGAACCCGTCATGATCACCGGGAACTTCGGGTCGGTGCCGTCGCGCCGGCCGATGATGTTGCCTGCCGTGTCGAAGCGCACCTGAAGCCCGGCTTGCTGCATCAACCCCTTGATATATTCACGGCCTGCGATATCCGCCGCGCTGAAAGCGATTCGGCTCACGCCACCGCCGGGGTTGGCGCCGAATTTCGCCAGCTCGACGATGCGCTGCTGCAGTCGATCCGCATTCGCGGCCGGCAATTCGGGTTCGCTGGCCACCGCCGTCAGTGCCAGTGCCGCGAAAAAACTGCCAAGCAGGGAAGATTGGAATTTGCAGACCCGCATGCGACGTCCCTCCACCAGGAGGCGCATGATGGCATGGATGGCTGCGAGTCCGATGGAGGAGTGCGCCTCGTCCGCTGCATGCCGTTGGCACACCGCACCTACATCAACGGGCTCACGCTCGACGTGCTGGCCGGCGATGTCGACATCCTCGACATCTTCTCCGACTGGCCGGCGACGGTGACTTACTACGCGAGGTGCATGGGTCTCGACTAGCCCGTTGCGGTGTCGGCGCGGGCGACCCGAGCGTGGTCGCCCGCTCAGTGTCTTCTGCAGTCGGCAATTCTGCCGGAGGCGCGTAGCATGAGGACATGCGGGCCGCGACCCTGCTCCTCATCCTGGCTTTTGCCCTCGGGGCCAATTCGTGCCGTCACACGCGGACGGAACCTGTGACTCTTGCGGTCGCGAGTGTCAGTGAGCCCACGCCGATGGCATCTGTCCCGGAACCAGCGCGAGCACCCGATCCCGCATCAGCAGACTCGGCCTCTGCGGATACCGCGACCGTGCGCGGGGCCATTCAGGTGAGCGCAGACTTTGAGGGCAAGGTGAGACCCATCCTCGAATCGCGCTGCCAGCCCTGCCATTTCAGTGGCGGCATCATGTATCAGCGCCTGCCATTCGATCGCCCCGAAACGATCGCCGTCCTCGGCACGAAGCTCTTCAGCCGCATCAAGGACGAGGGCGAGCAGCACCTGATTCGCGAGTATCTTGGTCAGCAATCGCGATAGCGGGCCGCGGCCAATCGCTGCGGCTTAGCAGCCCGAAAGCCGGCTGGCCTAGCCAGTTCGGAGCACCGCCCCTATAATTCGCCGCCCTGCGCGGTGCTCAGCCGGCAGATCCACAACGCGCCCGTAGCTCAGTTGGATAGAGCACCTGGCTACGAACCAGGGGGTCGGGAGTTCGAATCTCTCCGGGCGCGCCAACAATTCCTTAAAAAGCTCAAGCAATTGCGCGTGCGCCTACGCCCGAGCGTTCAGCGTCAACAGCGTGAGTGCCTGAGATTTGCCGGAGTTGGCCCCGCAGACCCGGTTCGCCGCCTCGATCAGCTCGGCAAGCTTGTAGTGAGGAGCGTATGTTCACCGCCAGCGTGAAAGAATAGCCAATAAGCGCCTGGGGAAACAGCCATGCGAAGACGCGAATTTCTAGAAACGGCATTGGGCACGGCCGTTTTGCTGCCTACCCACTCGCTTATCGCGCAATCTCTTGCGACGACCACGCCCCCGATCTCCGATCTCGTTGCACGCACGTTGACGGGCGGCAGCACGACGCTGCCGGGAACGGACGTCGCCAATCTGGCGGCAAGCCTGAGCGGAAAGTTGCTGCTGGCGGTCCATGAGGGCTACGAGCAGGCACGACAAGTCTGGAACGGCGCGTTCGACAAGCGCCCTGCACTCATTGTGCGTTGCGCCGGTGCTTCCGATGTCGTGCGTGCCGTGGAATTTGCCCGCGAGCATCAATTACTGACGGCCGTGCGCGCCGGCGGTCACAGCTCTTCCGGCAAATCGACGTGCGATGGCGGGATCGTGATTGATCTCTCTCAGATGCAAGGCGTGCGCGTCGATCCGCTTGCGCGCACGGCGAGGGTCGGGCCCGGTACGTTCCTCGGACAACTTGACCGCGAAACGACTGCATTTGGTCTCGTAACGACCGCAGGCACTGTCTCGCACACCGGTGCTGGTGGGCTGACGCTCGGTGGAGGATTCGGGCGCGTGTGTCGGCGCTTTGGTCTCACGTGTGACAACCTCCGCGCGGCCGACGTTATCACTGCCAAGGGCCGATTCGTGCGCGCCAGCCAACTGGAAAATCCGGATCTGCTATGGGGACTGCGTGGCGGCGGCGGCAACTTCGGCGTGGTGACCTCGTTCGAGTTCCAGCTTCACGAGATGAATCCGACGATCGTGGGCGGAGTCATCCAGTGGCCATTCGAGCAGGCGCGAGAAGTGCTGCGCTTCTACTCAGACTACTCGATGGACGCTCCCGACGCGCTCAATCTCGACGTCAATTTGCTCTGGCCCCCGGCAGAAGATCCTTTCATCGAAATCGATGTCTGCTGGTGTGACGATCACGCCAAGGGCGAGGAGGTCTTGCGGCCACTGCGGCAGCTCGGCAGGCCCCGACTGGATGCGATTGCGCCGATGCCCTACGTCAAGCTCCAGTCGAGTTCGGATCCATATTTCCCGCACGGGAGACGCCGTTACATCAAGTCGGCTTTCACCCGGGAGCTGAGCGCCGAGGCAATCGACACAATTCTCGAGGTGTTTCAAATCAAACCGCACGGGCTCGCAATCATCCTGACGGCAAGCGGTGGCGCAATAGGACGTATTCCCGTGGAAGCCACGGCCTTTTCAAACCG
>Ga0180085_1000452_pt1 | contig 14436 bp, 14 predicted proteins | sample EasRiv730_16_10D_FD_123013 | JGI IMG/M metagenome (GOLD analysis project Ga0180085, IMG submission 123013) | Soil microbial communities from meander-bound floodplain in the East River, Colorado, USA - East River metaG ERMLT730_16_10D | ecosystem: Environmental > Terrestrial > Soil > Floodplain ... | reverse complement strand
GAACTCGCCCATGGCTCCCCCTTTGGCGGGAACTGAGCCCAGTGCGAGTCCTATTTTTAAACTGACCCACTACCGGGCAATACATTGTTACAAAAAACGCGCAGAGCGACAGCCGGCCGCAAGACAAGCCGCGTAACATTGCGGCCCATGATGCGCTTGGCATTTGCCGTGGTACTCGGCTTTGCCACTGTGACCGCAACGGCGCAGTCGGTCAGGAGGCAGGACGGCGGCCGCGACCGGCAGATGAGCCAGGAAGAGCGCCAGCGCATGCGTGACGACATGCGCGAGGCCTACCGCCACCGGCAGGACCGCCCGAACAAGGCAGCAGGGCAACAGCAGGCGCGGCCGCAGCAGATGTCGCCCGAAGAGCGCGGCAGGCTGCGCCGCGACATCGAGGACGCGAACAGGGACTTGAAGCGCTAGATCAGCACGAAATCGTGGTCTGTCCCTGATTTGCCTGGGACGGATCGTTCGCGGCCGGCCCCGATGAGTAGAGGCGGCAGGTGTTCTTGCCCGCCTGCTTCGCCGCGTACATGGCGATGTCGGCGTGCTTCACGAGCGCGATGGCGTCCGCGGCGTCGTCGGGGAAAATGCTGATGCCGATGCTCGCGGTCACGCTCGCCTGGGCGCCGGGAAGCGTGTAGGGCCGCACCGTCTCGATGAGCAGCTTGTTCGCCACCACCTCGACCGGCTCGGGATCCTGCACTTCCTCCAGCACCACCAGGAACTCGTCGCCGCCGAGGCGCGCGATCAGGTCGCTCGCGCGCAGGTTGTCGCGCAGCCGCCCGGCGAGCTCGATCAGCAGCGCGTCGCCCGCGTCGTGACCGTAGGCGTCGTTGATCTGCTTGAAGCCGTCGAGGTCGAGGAACACCACCGCGAGCTTCGAGTTCTTGCGCCGCGCGCGCTGCACCGCCTGCTCCAGCGCCGGCATCAGGCTGGTGCGGTTCGCCAAGCCGGTGAGCGGATCGCTGTAGGCGAGCGAGGCGATGCGCTCGCGCGCGAGCGCGATCTCGGTGATGTCGCGGCCCACGCCGCGGTAGCCGAGGAACGCGCCTTCGGGCCCGAAGCGCGCGTCGCCGCTGATCGACAGGTACCTCACGACGCCGTCGGGCATGCGGCGCGCGAACTCGAAGTCGCGGAAGGGCACGTGCTGGTCCAGCTGGGCGCGGTGCGCGGCCCAGCCGGTTTCGTCGGGACTCTCGCAGTGCAGCTCCCACGCCGCCTTGCCGATGACGCCGCGGCCCATCTCGGGGGGCAGGTAGCCGGGCCCATACACCAGCTGGGTGAAACGGTGCGCCTCGTCGGTCTCCCAGAAGAAGTCCGAGGACATCTGCGTCAGGCTGCGGAAGCGCGCCTCGCTCTCGCGCAGAGAAGCCTCGGCCTGCTTCCTTTGCAGGAACTGCCCGACCTGGCTGCCGATGACGCGCGAGGCTTGCAGCAGGCGCTGGTCGGGCTCGCGCGCCTTGAGGCTGGAGAAGTTGAATACGCCGATGATCCGGCCCTCGGCCACCACGGCGAAGGCGAAGCCGCCGCGCAGGCCCGTGCCCTGCCACATGCTGCGGTCGCGCACCCGCGGATCGCGCGAGATGTCGTTCGACCAGACGGCCTCTCCGGATTGCCAGACGGTGCCGGTCAGGCCTTCGCCGGGACGGAAGACGAAGGTGCGCGAGCGCTCGATGAACGGCGCGATCGACGGCTCGGCGATCGACCAGGAATCCTGGAACCGCAGCAGGTCTGCGTCGACGCGAAAGTAGCGGCCGCAGGCGAAACCCTCGGTTTCGCACACCACGCGGATCACGCTCCTCAACCCGGCGGCCGCGTCCTCGGCGGCGGCGAGCAGGCGCGCCACCTCGTGCTCGAGCCGCAGCATCTGCTCGGCGCGTTTCTCCTCGGTGACGTCGCGCCCCACGCCGCGATAGCCGGCAAAGCTGCCGTCGGCGTTGAACACCGCCTCGCCGCTCACGCGCATGTAACGCACCGTGCCGTCGACCATGGTGCGCCACATCAGGAGGTCGTGGAACGGCTGGCGCGCTTCGAGCGTCGCGCGGTGCGCGTCCCAGCCGCCTTCCGCCTCGAGTCCGGTGTCCCAGCGCGGCTGGCCGATCAGGCGCCGCTGCAGGCTGGGGTCGCCGCCGGCCACGTTGCGGCCCTCGAGGCGGGTGAAGCGGTACTTCGTGTCGAGCTCCCAGTACCAGTCGGACGACAGGTCGGTGAGCGCCCGGAAGCGCGCCTCGCTCTCGCGCACCGCGCGCTCGGCCTCTGCGCGGCTCAGGAACTGTCCGATTTGCGTGCCGATGGCGCCGAGCGTCTGCCACAGGCGCTTGTCGGGCTGGCGCATGCGGCGCGAGGTGAACTCGAGCACCGCCGCGACACGAGCGCCGGCGCGCACCGGGAAGATGACCGTCGCCCGCAGGTCCGTGTCCTCCGCCAGCTTGGTGCGGATTGCGCGCGCGTCGCTCGCCGAATCGGCGACCCACATCGGCTCGCCGGACTGCCACACCGTGCCGATGAGGCCCGCGCCCGGACGGAACACGACATCTCTGGACGCTTCCACAAAGCGCTGCGCGCCCGCCTCGCCGGGAGCGGCCCAGTGCGCGAAGCGGCGCAGCACGCCCGCCGCCTCGTCGAGTTTCCACAGCTCGGCGCAGTCCCAGCGCAGCGAGTCGCAGATCGCCTCGAGCGCGCCGTTCAGCGCCTCGGGCGCGGCGTGCGCCTCGGCGAGGCGCAGGGTCACGGCGTGGTCCAGCTTGAGAAGCTGCTGGATGCGCTTCTGCTTGGTGATGTCGCGGCCGATGCCGCGGTAGCCGATGAAGCGGCCCCGGCTGTCGAACATCGGCTCGCCGCTGACGCTGATGTAGCGGCGCGCGCCGTCCGGCATGTTGCGCCACATCAGAACGTCGCGGAACGGGGCGCGCGATTCGAGCACCGCGCGGTGGGCGTCCCAGCCGCCTTCGATGTCGACCCCGGTTTCCCAGCGTTTCTTGCCGAGGATGCGCTGCGCGAGCCCCTGCTCGGCGGCGGCGTCGTTGCGCACCTCGACGCGCGTGAAGCGCAGTTCGGCGTCCTGCTCCCAGTACCAGTCTGAAGTGAGGCCGAGCAAGGCAGGCGCCGCGGCAGCGGATTGCCGCGGTGCGGTCGCGCGTTTTACCGGCGAGCGCTTTGCTGCTGGCGCCATGGCCCCCCTTCCTTCTCCCCGTGTCCAATCTACTGGACGTTTATCGCTGCGTCCAGCGCACTTTGTCGCTATAACAGATGAGAGATGGAATTCGCATAGTAGGCGAGAAGCGGCATTTCTTCCTGCCGCGCGTGAAACAGTCCCTCTTTCTCCTCCACCAGATGACGCAGGCGCAGCATGCGCAGGCCGACGCCGATAGCGTAGTCGAAGTCGCCGCGCGGGATGTAGACATGCGCGCCGCGTGCCTGCAGGCGCGCCAGCAGCCGGCCGACCTCGGCCTTGAGCTCGAGCTCGGACAGCGCGCGTTGCGGCTGCGCCACGAAAACGGTCGCGATCAGCGGCACCGGAAGCACGGGCACGATGCGTCCGACGGCATCCATCAGCTCTCGCCCGAGCGCACCGACGGCGGCACGCCGTTCTTCGCCGGAAAGCCTTTGGAAGTCGACACCTCGCTCACGCATCGAGATCGGCGTGCCGAAGTTGACGCAGGCATAGCCGAACCGGTGCCACTCGCTGCGCAGCATCAGCGACAGGTTGTGCAGCACGAAACGAAACGTGATCCAGAGACCCTTCACTCTCCCCGTGGAGCCTCTGTCTTTCAGCAAGGATCGATCTTCCAGCACGCGGTCGTAGTTGAGGCCGAGCGGCACGAACACGAGGTCGCGCTCGCCGCTGACACTAAAGCCGCGCAGCATGTAGTCGAGCACGCCGAGCTTCGGCGCGCGCATGCGGCCGTCGCGCGTGAGGCCGCCTTCGGGGAACACCGCCTGCGGCACGCCCGCCTCGGTGGCCATGGCGATGTAGCGCTCGAGGACGCGGCGGTAGAGCTCGTCGCGCGAGTCGCGCCGCACGAAATACGCGCCCATGGCGCGGATCAGCGCGGAGAGCGGCCAGATCCGCGCCCATTCGCCCACGGCGTAGGAGAGCGCGGCCTGGTCGGCGGCGAGGAAGCCCGCGAGCACGTAATCCATGTTCGAGCGGTGGTTCATCACGCAGACCACGGTCGCGTTCGGGTCGATGCGCTCCAGGCCGGCGGAATCGACGTAGCCGATGCGCACGCGGTAGAGCAGGCGCGCGATGCGGCGGCCGAGCCAGTAGCCGGTGCGGAAGTAGAGATAGGCGTTGAACGCCGGCACGATTTCGCGGGCGTAGCCTTCGACGATTTCGAGCGCCACGGGAAGCGGCACTCGCTTTTCCTTCGAGAATTGCTCCGCGGCTTCCTGCACCTTCGGATCGGTCAGAAGGCGGTGAATCAGCGCCTGGCGGCGGGTGCGCTGAAAGGGGCGGATCCCGATGCGCAGCCGGGTGGAGACGTCTTCGATGACGCGGTTGGCGCGATGCGTGAGCATCCAGCGCAGCGCCGGCACCACGACGTGCTCGTACAGCGCCCAGAGCGCGAACAGCCCGACCGCGACGACGACCCAGAGCGGCAGCGCGACGCTTTCGGTCATCTTCTTTCCCGGGCGAAAAGGTACAGCCCGCTCCCGATCACGATCGGCGCGCCGAGCCAGACCCCTGCGCCCGGCACGTCGCCGAACACCAGGTAGCCGAACAGCGCCATGTAGACCACTTGCTGGTAGAGGAACGGCGCGATCACGCTGGACGGAGCATAGCGGTGGGCGAGCGCGAGCAGGTAGTGCCCGAAGCCGCCCAGCACGCCCAGCAGGCAGGCCACCGTCCATTCGAGCCATCCGTTCGGCGACTGCCACGCCGCGATGGCGAACGGAGCGAGGCCGATGGCGGCGCCGACCGCCGGCAGGTACTGGATCGTCTCCGGCGAGTCGTAGGCGGCGAGCCGGCGCGTCATCATCATGAACCCCGCGTACAGCACCGCGTTCGCCACCGAGGCGAGCATCGCCGGGTGGAACTCCGCGCTCCAGGGGCGGATGATCACCAGCACCCCGGCGAAGCCGACGAGGATCGCGATCCACCGCGCGGCGTCGAGCTTCTCGCCGAGCAGCGGCGCGCTCGCCAGCGCGATCATGATCGGCACCGAAAAGAAGATCGACGAGGTCACCGTGAGCTGCAGGTACTGCAGCGCCCAGAAGTTGATTCCGGTCATCGCGATGAACATCAGCGCGCGCAGCATGTGCCAGCGCAGATGTTTTGTTCTCACGAGGGCGAGGCCCCGGACGGGAAAAAGCACCACGCCTGCAAACAGCACGTGCGTGACGAAGCGCAGCCATACCACCACGATCACGGGCAGGCTTGCGACCAGCCACTTCGCGCTGCCGTCGAGCAGCGAGAACAGCAGGTACGTGAGCGACACGAGGCCGATGCCGATCAGGCGGTTGCGCGCGCTGTTGGCCTGGAGCAAGGGCTACCGCAGGTTCTTCACCACGGAATCTCCGTGCCGTCGTGCGAGAGGAATCGACCAGAGTCTTCGCGCTTCAGATCTCCGATTACTCTTCGTAAACCTTGTACCGACGTCTCCGGCGAGAGCGGCGCCTTCTCGCCGCCCATGTCGGTGCGCACCCAGCCCGGGCTCAACGCGACCACGATGATTCCGCGATCCGCGAGCGCGACCGACAATCCTTTCGCCAGCGCGTTCAGCGCCGCCTTGCTCGTGGCGTAAACCAAGCCCGAGCCGCCCGCTTCCGCGATCGACCCGAGGCGGCTCGACATCACCGCGATCGTCCTGCGCCCGCTCGCGGCGACGTTGTCGGCGAGCGCCTCGATCAGCGCCGCCGGCCCGAGCAGGTTCACGCGCAGCACTTCTTCCCACCCTTCGTAGTCGAGCCTGCCGAGCGACATGCCGCGCGGGCCGTAGATCCCCGCATTGCAGAACAGCAGATCGATCGGCTCGCCCTTCAGGTTTTCTGCCAGCAGCTTGATCTGCTTCCTGTTCCGGACATCCAGCCCATATTTCGCTTGTTCGCGGCGCTCGGTGCCGATGACCTTCCAGCCGTCGGCGGCGTACTGGCGCGCGAGCTCCTTGCCGAGGCCGCGGCCGGTTCCGGTGATCAGAGCAGTAGGCATGCGTCGCGCAGGAACACCGTCAGGTCCGTGATCGGCGGCCGCGCCGGCACCTGGTAGAACATGTCGGCGACGAAGCCGCGGTGATAGCTGGTGTGGTTCACGACGTGCAGCAGCATTTCCGCGCGCGTCATCGCTCCCTGGCCTCCTCCCACGAAGGCGAAGCTCAGCCTCTCGTCGAGCGCCGCGGGCGCCAGGCCGTCGCTCCAGGCGATGTACCAGTCGTCGAGCTCGCGTTGCGCGCGCCGCAAACCGTCGAGAGGCGGCGCCTCGGGCGTGTTGCGCGCCGTGTATCCGTGCTCGCGGCCCTCGAGATGAGCCTGGAAGATGCGATCGATGACGTAGTTGTGGTTGAGCGTGTGAACCATGTTCTTGAAGAGCGTCGTGCGAGGCTTGGTCGCTTCGCCGGCCGGGAGCCCGGCAACCGCCTCGAAGATCAGGTCGTTCGCCCAGCGGTGGTACCGGGTGAGCATGCGCGCCGTGCGTGTCGTCGTCATAACGCAGCAAGGACTTCCCGTGTCACATCGCGCGTGCGCGCATCGCCGCCAAGGTCCGGGGTAAAGATCTTTTTCGCTGTGACCGTCTCGATCGCTTTCATGAGCCGCGCCGCCGCTTTCGCTTCGCCGAGGTGCTCGAGCATCATGGCCGCAGTCCAGAAGGTGGCGATCGGGTTCGCCACGCCCTTGCCCACGATGTCGAAGGCCGAGCCGTGGATCGGCTCGAACATGGAGGGGAACTTGCGCTCCGGGTTGAGATTCGCGGTCGGCGCGATGCCGAGCGAGCCCGAGAGCGCCGCGGCGAGGTCGGAGAGGATGTCGGCGTGGAGATTCGAGGCCACCACGGTATCCACCGAACCCGGTTTGAGAACCATGCGGGTCGTCATGGCATCGACGAGGATGCGCTCGGTCTTGACGTCCGGGAAGTCCTGCGCCACGTGGTAGAACACTTCATCCCACAGCACCATGCCGTGGCGCTGCGCGTTGGACTTCGTCACCAGCGTGAGATGCTTGCGCGGGCGCCTGCGGGCGAGCTCGAACGCGAAGCGGTGGACGCGCTCGGCGCCTTTGCGGGTGAACACGGACGTTTCGGTGGCGATTTCCTCCGGCAGGCCCTGGTGGACGCGGCCGCCCGAGCCGGAGTATTCCCCTTCGGTGTTTTCGCGCACGATCACCCAATCGATTTCTTTGGCATTTACCAGCGGGGATGAAATTCCTGGCAACAGCCTCGAGGGGCGCACATTGGCGTACTGGTCGAAGCCCTGGCAGATCGGCAGCCGCAGGCCCCAGAGCGAGACGTGGTCGGGCACGTCGGGCGCGCCGACCGCGCCGAAGAAGATGGCGTCGAATTTCTTCAGCCGTTCCAGGCCGCCTTCAGGGATGTAACGACCGGTCTCGAGGTAACGCTTCGAGTCCCAGTCGAAGTGCTCGAAGTGCAGCGCGAAGCCGTCGGCGAGCCTGTGGAGAACTTCAATGCCCGCGGGAATGACTTCCTTGCCGATCCCGTCGCCGGGGATCGACGCGATGCGGTGCGTCTTCAAGCAGCGATGGTCGACTGGCTTCTGATTTCTTCCGCGATGGCGGCGCCGACTTCGGAGGTGCTGCTGTTCCCCTTCATGTCCGGCGTGTGCGGGCCTTCGACGATCACGCGCTCGATGGCGCGCACGACGTCCGCGGCGGCGCGCGCGTGGCCGAGGTGCTCGAGCATCAGCGCGCCCGACCAGATGGCGCCGATCGGATTGGCGATCTTCCGGCCGGCGATGTCGGGCGCGGAGCCGTGCACCGGCTCGAAGATCGACGGCGCGCTGCGCTCGGGGTTGATGTTGCCGGAGGCGGCGATGCCGATGGTGCCGGCGGTCGCCGGGCCGAGATCGGACAGGATGTCGCCGAACAGGTTCGAAGCCACGATGACGTCGAAGCGGTCGGGGTTGAGCACCATCTGGATGGTGAGGCCGTCGACGTGGTACTGGTCGGTGCGCACGTCGGGATACTTCTTCTTCATTTCGGCGAAGCGCTCGTCCCAGTACGGCATCGTGATGGTGATGCCGTTCGACTTGGTGCAGGAGGTCAGGTGCTTCCTGCGCGTGCGCGCGAGCTCGAACGAGTACTTCATGATGCGGTCGACGCCCTTTCGACTGAAGACCGATTGCTGCATGACGGCCTCGCGCTCGGTTCCCTCAAAAACTCTCCCCCCTACGTTGCCGTACTCGCCTTCGGTGTTCTCGCGGATCACGATGTAGTCGATGTCGCCCGGCTTGCGGCCCGCGAGCGGGCAGGGCAGGCCCGCGAACAGGCGCACCGGCCGCAGGTTGACGTACAGGTCGAACCAGCGGCGGAAGTTGATGAGCAGGCCCCACGCGGAGATGTGGTCGGGAACGATGGCCGGGTTGCCCGCGGCGCCGAAATAGACGGCGTCGAACCTGCGCAGGATGTCGGGCGCATCGTCCGGGCACATGCTTCCGTGCGCCTTGTACCAGTCGCAGCTCCAGTCGAACTCTTTCCACTGGAAGCGCAGCCCGTGCCTTGCGCCGACCGCTTCGAGGACGCGCACGCCTTCGGGCATGACCTCGCGCCCGATCCCGTCGCCCGGGATCACCGCAATCGAATGTTCTTTCATGTTTCCCAGTATATAGAATCGCCGCATGCGCTTCGCGGCGATCGAGACGTCGACCGACTGGTGCTCGGTGGCGGTGTGGAACGACGGCGAGATCCGGGCCGTCGAGCGCCGCGCCGGCCATCGGCATTCGGAGCTCGTCCTGCCCATGCTGGAAAGTCTTTTGAGAAAAGAGAAACTGGACGCGGTGGCCTTCGGGGCAGGCCCGGGCGCCTTTACCGGCTTGCGCATCGCGTGCGCGCTGGCGCAAGGTCTTGCCTTCGCGCGCGGCCTGCCGGTCATCGGGATCTCGGCGTTCGAGGCGCTGGCGCAGGAATCCGGCGCCGGGCGCGTCGTCGCCTGCATCGATGCGCGGATGCGCGAAGTGTATTATGCGGCGCTTGAAAAGCGCGCCGGGCGCTGGCACGAAGCGATCGCCGCGCAATGCGTGGCGCCGCAGTCGGCGCCGCGGCCGGCCGGAGACGGCTGGGTCGGAATCGGGAATGGATTCGACGTTTACGGGGAATTTCTCAGCTCGAAGGTGTCGGTGATCAAGCCCGGAATTCACCCCACCGCGGTGGCCGTGGCGCAGCTCGCGGCGCCTCGGCTCGCCGCCGGCGAAGGCGCGGACGCGGCGCAGGCCGCGCCGGTGTACTTGCGCGACAAGGTCGCATTCACCAAGGAAGAGCTTGAGCGCCGTACTTAAAGACTTTCCACACCTCGTGCCCATGAGCGAACGGGACCTGGACGAGGTCATGGCGATCGAAAGGGCGATCTACGCGCATCCGTGGACGCGCGGCAATTTTGCCGATTCGCTGCGTGCGGGCTACGAGTGCCGCGTGCTCAGGCTGGGCCCGGAGCTGCTCGGCTATTTCGTGCTGATGGTTGCCGCGGGCGAGGCGCATCTCCTGAACCTTTCGATCACCGCCGCGCACCAGCGCACGGGCCATGGCAGCGCGCTGCTTGGCGAAGCGGCGGACCTGGCGCGCAAGCGGGGCGCGAGGAGCCTGTTCCTCGAGGTGCGGCCGAGCAACCGCGCGGCGCAGGCGCTCTACACGCGCTTCGGCTTCCGCAAGATCGCGGTGCGGCGCGGCTACTACCCGGCTCAGGCCGGCCGTGAGGACGCGCTGGTGCTCACCCTGCCGCTGGCATGAGCCGGCGCGCGGAGGTTCTCGCGGAGATGGGCATAGCGCCCGTTTGGCGGCTGCGGGAAAAACCGGCTGTTCCGGGATGGATTCCGCTTAAGAGCGCTGTCTCCGGGTGCACGAAGTGCGGCCTGCACAAGACGCGCACGCAAACGGTGTTCGGCGTCGGCGACGAGAACGCGGACTGGATGCTGATCGGCGAGGCCCCGGGGGCGGAGGAGGACCGGCTCGGCGATCCGTTCGTCGGCCAGGCGGGGAAGCTGCTCGACAGCATGCTCGCCGCGATCGGCCTGTCGCGGCGCGAGAACGTCTACATCGCCAACGTCCTCAAGTGCAGGCCGCCGGGGAACCGTAACCCGGCGCCCGAAGAAGTCGAGAAATGCACCCCGCACCTGCTGCAGCAGATCGAGCTCATCAAGCCCAGGCTGATCCTGGCGATGGGCCGCTTTGCGGCGCAGACCCTGCTGAACAGCGACGCCTCGATCGCGAGCCTGCGCGGCCGCCTGCATCGCTACGCCGGCGTGCCGCTCATCGTGACCTACCACCCTGCCTATCTGCTGCGGACGCTCGAGGACAAGGCGAAGGCCTGGGAGGACCTGCTTTTTGCAAAGAGAACAATGAAGGAAAAAGAGGGACAGGCCGGCTGAGGGTGGCGGCGGGGCGGCTTTATTCCCGGACCTTGTGCGGGTCCTCGGCGCGGGCGAAGGCGAGCAGGCGGTCGACTTCCTCGCGATGCGTGCGGTGGTTGCGCCAGTACCAGAGCTGCACCATCGTCATGGTGCCGGCGACGAACAGGCCGAAGACCACGATCACCGCGTAGATCGAGTAGCCGACGTTGAGGAGGAGCGAGTAGAGCGCGATCATCACCAGGATCGAGCTGTTCTCGTTGAAGTTCTGCACCGCGATGGAGCGTCCGGCGCCGACCAGGTGGTGGCCGCGATGCTGCAGCAGCGCGTTCATCGGCACGACGAAGAAGCCGGCGAGGGCGCCGATCACGACCATGAGCGAGACCGCGAGCCAGACCTGGCCGACGAAGTTCATCACGATCACGATCAGGCCCATGGCGATGCCGAGCGGGATCACGCGCACCGCGCGGTCGAGCGCGACCCAGAGCGAGGCGAGCACCGCGCCGATGGCGATGCCGACCGCGGTCACGCCCTGCAGGATCGCCGCCTTGGAGAGGTCGAAGCCGAGCGCGGCGCGCGCCCATTCGATGACGATGAACTGCAGCGTCGCGCCCGCGCCCCAGAAGAGCGTGGTCACGGCGAGCGAGATCTGGCCGAGCCGGTCGCGCCAGAGATGGCCCACGCAGCGCGTGAAGTCCTTCAGCGTGTCGACGGGGTGCGAAGGCAGCTTCTTCAGCGCCACCCCGGTGTGCGGGACCTCGAGGTTGAACAGCGCGGCGATCGCGTACACCACCACGATGATCGCGATCGCCGCCTCGGCCGGTGTGTCGATCGAAGTCTCGATCAGCGGCATGTCGAAGTGCAGCAGCACGCCCGATATGCGCACGTGGATCAGCAGGCCGCCCAGCATGGTGCCGAGGATGATCGACGCCACGGTGAGGCCTTCGATCCAGCCGTTCGCCACGACCAGCTGGCGGTGCGGCAGGTATTCGGTGAGGATGCCGTACTTCGCGGGCGAGTACGCCGCGGCGCCAAGGCCGACGATGGCGTAGGCGATCAGCGGATCGACCCCCCAGAGCATCGTCACGCAGCCGACGATCTTGATCGTGTTCGCGATCAGCATCACCTGGCCCTTGGGCAGGCGGTCGGCGAAGGCGCCGACGTAGGGCGCGAGCGCCACGTAGGAGACGACGAAGAAGAACTTCAGGTACGGCGTGAGCCACGACGGCGCTTCGGCCTGGATCAGCAGCGCGATCGCGGCGACCAGCAGCGCATTGTCGGCGAGCGACGAGAAGAACTGCGCCGCCATGATGATGTAGAAGCCGTAGTTCAAGCGCGAGCCTTGTCCCTCCCCGCAGGTCTCTTGTGTTTTTTGCGCCGCGGCGCTTTATAGCACAATAGCCTTTCATGCCCCGGCCGATCCGCGCGACGATTTCCGCAGCCGCGCTCGCACATAATTTGACAGTGGCGCAGCGCCATGCCGGCGCAGCGAAGGTCTGGGCGGTGATCAAGGCGAACGCCTACGGCCACGGCGTCGAGCGCGCCGCGCGCGCGCTGGCCGCGGCGGATGGGTTTGCGGTTCTCGATTTTCACGAAGCGCTGCGCCTGCGCGTGGCCGGGGTCACCAAGCCGATCCTGATGCTCGAAGGCTTCTTCAATGTCGCCGACCTCGAGCTTCTGCCGAAGCACGCGCTGACGCCGGTGATCCACAACCCGGAGCAGGTCGAGATGCTGAAGCGCAGCCCGCTCGCCGGCGAGATCGACGTGTATCTCAAGGTGAACAGCGGCATGAACCGCCTGGGCTTCGGCGTCGAGAGCCTGCGCCCGGCGTACAACTCGGTGCGCATCCAGCCGCGGGTCAGGAATGTGACCTTCATGACGCACTTCGCCGACGCCGACGGCGTCAACGGCGTGAAAGGGCAGCTCGAGTGGTTCAACGAGCTGACCAAGCCCTTCGAGGTGCACAGCCGCTCGCTCGCCAACTCGGCGGCGCTGATGCGCTTCCCGGAGGCGCGCGGCGACTGGGTACGCCCGGGCATCATGCTCTACGGCTGCTCGCCCTTCGGAGATCAGAGCGCGGAGCAGCTCGGCCTGAAGCCCGCGATGACCCTCAGCTCCGAGATCATCGCGACCCAGACCCTGCAGGCGGGCGAGCGCGTAGGCTACGGCTTCTCTTACGAGGCGGTCGGAGAGATGACCGTCGGCATCGTCGCCTGCGGCTATGCCGACGGCTACCCGCGCCACGCGCCGACCGGCACGCCGGTGCTGGTCAACGGCAAGCGCGCCCGCATCGTTGGACGCGTATCGATGGACATGATCGGCATCGACATCTCCGACCATCCCGAGGCCGCCATCGGCACCCCGGTCACGCTGTGGGGCGAGGGACTCCCGGCCGACGAAGTCGCCGGCTCGGCCGGCACGCTGAGCTACGAGCTGCTTTGCAAGGTCACCGCGCGCGTTCCTATCGTTGAAATTCCATGAAAAAGCCAAAAACGGCGTACGTGTGCTCGGAATGCGGCGCGAGCGCGCTGCAGTGGTTCGGCTCCTGCCCGTCGTGCGGCACCGCGGGCACGCTGAGCGAGACGATCAGCGAACGGGGTTCGGGCTTTCGACCGAAGTCCGCGCCCGAGACGGTGGGCCTGGCTGAGGTTCAACCCAGGGACCTCGAGCGCATTCCGACCGGAATCGGCGAGCTCGACCGCGCGCTCGGCGGCGGGCTGGTGGCGGGGCAGGTCGCTTTGCTCGGCGGGGACCCGGGAATCGGCAAGTCCACCCTGCTGCTTCAAGCTTTATGCACTCTTTCAGACTCTGTTTTGTATCTGACTGGAGAAGAATCGGTGGAGCAGGTGGCCCTGCGTGCGCGCCGCCTCTCTCTGGAGAGCGCAGCCGTGCGCATTGCCGCGGAGACGCAGCTCGAGCGCGTGCTCGGCGCGCTCGAGTCGGCGCGGCCGCGCGTGGCGGTGATCGACTCGATCCAGACGCTCTGGTCCGAGAGCCTGCAGTCCGCGCCCGGCTCGGTGGCGCAGGTGCGCGAGTGCGCGGCGCAGCTCACGCGCCATGCCAAGCGCGCCGGCACGGCGCTGTTCCTCGTCGGCCACGTCACCAAGGAAGGCGCGATCGCCGGGCCGCGCGTCCTCGAGCACATCGTCGACACGGTGCTCTACTTCGAGGGCGATCCGAATTCTTCGTTCCGGCTGGTGCGCGCGGCGAAGAACCGGTTCGGCGCGGTGAACGAGCTCGGCGTTTTCGCCATGACCGAGAGAGGTTTGAAGGGCGTCAGCAATCCGTCACGTCTATTTTTATCCGACCATGGAAAACCCGTTCCGGGATCGTGCGTCCTCGCCACGCTCGAGGGCACGCGCCCGCTGCTGGTCGAGATCCAGGCGCTGGTCGACCCGGCGCACACACCGAACGCGCGCAGGCTATCGGTCGGGCTCGAGGCGAATCGCCTCGCGATGCTGCTCGCGGTGCTGCACCGGCATGCCGGCATCGCGACGTGGGAGCAGGATGTCTTCGTGAACGCGGTCGGCGGGGTGCGGATCGGCGAGCCCGCGGCCGATCTCGCCGTGTGCCTCGCCGTGGTTTCGTCGTTCTCGGACCGGCCGATTCCGGCGAAGGTGCTCGCTTTCGGCGAGATCGGTCTCGCGGGCGAAGTGCGCCCCGCGGTTCGCGGCCAGGAGCGTCTCAGGGAAGCGGCAAAACTCGGCTTCGAGCGGGCCGTGATTCCTCGCGCGAATCAGCCGAAAACCAAGGTTCCCGGGCTCGAAGTCCTCGCCGTAGAGCGTATCGACCAGGCGGTTCGCTTACTCCGGGAACTGTAGTCGCGATCGTCCTCGCGATGTCCGGACTGCGCGGGTTGACTTCCAGCTCGCGCGTGCGGGGAAGGATCACGAGATCCAGGTCTTCCATGGCGATCGCGCCCACG
>Ga0180085_1000451_pt1 | contig 14438 bp, 14 predicted proteins | sample EasRiv730_16_10D_FD_123013 | JGI IMG/M metagenome (GOLD analysis project Ga0180085, IMG submission 123013) | Soil microbial communities from meander-bound floodplain in the East River, Colorado, USA - East River metaG ERMLT730_16_10D | ecosystem: Environmental > Terrestrial > Soil > Floodplain ... | reverse complement strand
GGTTATGGGCGAACCGCAGCACCTCGGCCCCGGCCGCGGCAGCCTCCGCCCCGGTTCGGTCGGAGGAACCGTCGTCGACGACCAGCACCTGCGGAACGAATCGGCGCGTCGTGCGCACGACCTGGCCCACCGTCTTCGCAGCCTCGTACGCCGGGATCAGAGCCAGGATCGTCAAACCGCATCCTCACGGCAGCTCGCGCGCGCGCTGGGGGTCGAACCACTCGAGCGCCACCGCTCGCGAATCGTAGCCCAGGAATTCGAGTGTCGTGACGGCTCCTCGTTCTGCGGCGAGCAGGTGGTGGATCTCGAGCCGACGCAGCACGGGTCGTCCCGCGTCGTCGCCGTAGGCCAGGAACCGTAGCTCCTTCGCCTCCATACCCGACGGCAGGGACAGGCGGGCTCGCCGGGCCAGCCCGTCCGCGGTCCCGACCCACAGCGTGCCCGAGGAGTAGGCCGCGCGCGGGCTTCGCGCCTTCAGCCTCAAGGTGTGACAGGCCACGCCGTCGATCCGCTCCACCTCGGGGTCCCGCGTCGCGCTGAAATCGTCGGCGAGCCGCAGTCGCGCCACATCCGTGATCGACGCGCCGCCGAGCAGGCGCTGATTGGCGCTGATGCGGATCGGATGCGTGGTATGAGGCAGGATCAGCCACACCCGATCCCGCACCGTCAGGATCCTGCGTCCCGTGAGGGGGCCCTCGCGGAAGACGCACAGCGTGTGATCGACACCTCGCACGTACACGTCCAGGACCGACTCGGTGCTCTGCGCGTCCCTCTCCTGGACGACGGCGCGGACGTGCAGCACCCCCTCCTCGAGCACGTGCCAGGGAGCGTCGGCGCCTCGCAGCAGCGCATCCGGCCCGAGCAGCGCCGGCAACACGCTGACCCAGGCCAGGAGCAGGATCTGAGGGTCACACATGCGCCAGGGCCTCGACGATCGGGATCCGCGCGGCGCGCCGCGCCGGCAGGGCGGAGGCCAGCACCACGGTGACCGCCATGGCCACCGCCGCCCCGGCGTAGGCCACGCCGTACAGCTTCACGTAGAGGGGCATTCCATGCGTCACGCCCGGAGGCGGGGGCAGCACGATCCCGGAGTGGTTGAGCGCCGCACGAACCGCGAGCGACAGGAGTGCCCCGACGAGGCAGGCCACGCCCGCGAGCAGCGTCGCCTCCGCCACGAACATCCTCTGAATCGCAGCCGACCGGGTCCCGAGCGCGCGCAAGGTCCCGATCTCCCGCGTCCGTTCCGTGGCCGCCATCAGCATGGAGTTCGTCGTCGCCAGGAGCACGACCACGACCAGAACGGCACCCATGAACCCGAAGATGCCCAGGTAGAGCAGTCGCACCTGGCGATAGAACAGGCCCAACTCCTCCCAGGTCTTGCCAGCGACGTCGAAGCCCTGGTCCCTCAGGCTCGCGCACAGCCGGCGCAACGCGGGGCGCGACTCGGCTGCGTCACGGAGCATCACGACGATCCGCGACACGCGGTCCGGGACCAGCAGCAGGTCGGCCGCCAGGCCGAGCGACGTGGCGACGAAGCGGTCGTCCAGCTCCTTGATCGGAATATCGGCGAGCCCGGCCACGGATGCGTCGACCCCGTTCAGTGTTCCGTCGGCGGTCGTCGCCAGGAGCGTGACCGTGTCCCCGACGTGCACCCCCAGCGCCGAGGCGAGTCCGCCTCCCAGGACGACGCTGCGCGCATTCCGATCCGCGAGCCACTGACCCGCCGACAGCGCCGTCGCATGGTCCATCGTCCGCGCCTCGGGACCCGGATCGAGTCCGGTCCCGACGAACGGCACGCTGCGGTTTCCGTTCGTGATCAAGCCGACGAAGTCGATGCGCGGCAGGATCTCGACGACGGCGGGGTCCGCGCGGAGGATCCGCTCGATCGTCTCGGCGTTGGCCAGGCCGTGCTCGAGCGATCCGTCCGCGGCGTCATCGAACGCGAGCGGATCGGCGAGCTGCAGGTGGCCCAGCCCGTTCCGGATCGTGCCCTCGCGCAATCCGTCCAGGCTCTGGGCCATGAACCCCGCAGCGAGCGTGAACGCGGCGAAGCCCACGACCACGACGAGGCCGGTCAGGAGGCTCCGGCGCCGGTTGCGCAGCAGGTTGCGCAGCGCCAGCGACCAGACGGTCACGAATCGACCACGGTGCGGCCGTCCCGCAGCGTGAGCACCCGATGACCGCGAGCGACGACCCGCGGGTCGTGCGTCGCCACGACGAACGCGACGTGCCGCTCGTCGCACAGCTCCTGCATCAGCTCGAGAACGCTCGCGGTGGCCTGGCTGTCCAGGTGGGCGGTCGGCTCGTCGGCGAACACGACTTCCGGCTCATGGACGACCGCGCGTGCCAGCGCCACCCGCTGGCGCTCCCCGCCCGAAAGGAGATCCGGGCGCAGCTCTTCCCGCCCTGTGAGGCCCACGCGGGCCAGTACGGCCTGCGCCCGCGCCCGCATCGCCGCCCGTGGCTCGCGTCTCAACCCCAGCGGGTACTCGACGTTCTCGAGCGCGGTCAGGACCGGTACGAGGTTGAACGTCTGGAACACGAACCCGAACCGGTCTCGCCGCAAGTCGGCCCGCGCGTTCTCGTCCATTTCGCCGACGGACCGGCCGTCCAGGAGCAGACTACCGGCGTCCGGTCGGTCGAGCAGGCCCAGCAGGTTGATCAGGGTCGTCTTCCCCGAGCCCGACGGGCCCTGCAGGATCAGGAACTCGCCGCGCTGCACGTCGACGTCCAGCGCCTCGAGCGCACGCACGCGAACCGCGCCCATGCGATAGGTGCGGCTCAGCCCTCGTCCGGCCAGGAGAGTCAACGCCGCGATTATACCGGAGCGCCTTACGCCACCCTTCTATCTTCCCGGAACCTGGTGTAGCCTTAGCGGGATGTCGGACGTTCGAGCTGCCGAGCGCTGGACGCGCGCAGACCTGCACGTCCATACGTCCTTTTCCGGTTGGCGCAGCCTGCGGGTCCTCGATGCCCAGGACTGCTACGTCTCCCCGGACGCCGCATTCACGGCCGCGCGCGCGCGCAGGATGGACTTCGTTTGCTTCACGGACCACGACACGATCGCCGGGGCGCTGGACTTCTTGTCTCGCCGCCCCGAGGAAGAGTCGCGGGTCATCGTAGGGGAAGAGGTCGAGGCGCGGTTCCCCGGCAGTCCGGACTGGATCCACGTCAATGTGCTCGACGTCGACGAAGAGCTGCACGCGGACATCGTGCGACTCCGTGGCGACGGCATGGCGCTCCTCGCCGAGCTGCGGCGGCGCGGCTGCTTCTTCGTGCTGAACCACCCGTTTCAGAGTTTTCGCTCGATCGGTGCGGCGCGGCGGCGCTTGAGCCAGGTGTTGCCGTTGTGTCCCGCGGTCGAGGTGTGCAACGGCACGAGCCCGCGGAGTCACGTAGGGGTCCTCGAGGCGCTACTCGGCCACGCGGGGGGCGAGCGCGTCGTGCGGGTCGGGGGGAGCGACGCCCACACCCTCCAGGGCATCGCTTCGGTCCACACTGCGGCGCCGGGCGCGACGAAGCGCGAGTACCTGGCCAGCCTCCGCTCCGGTACCTGCGCGATCCTGGGCCGGCCGCGCGGCGTGGCTGCGCTCATCGGCGACGTGTACGCCATCGTCGGGGAGTACTACGCGCGCCTCTACGGCGAGCCCGCGCCGCGGAGCTCGCGCTGGCGCCGGAGCTTCACGGTGGCGAGCGCGCTCCTGCCGGCGGTGGCGCTCGGGGTACCCGCGGCGATCACCGCGTGTCAGGCGCTGCGCCAGGAGTACATCGCCCGCTTCGGTCCTTGGGCTCGCGGCCTTCGGACACCGGAAGCGCTGGGGGTACTGTCGTTCGAGGACACACGGTGAGCGCGCGCAGGCTCGTGGCACCGCTCGTCACGTGGGGCGCGAACGCGGCCTGGGGCGCGTCGCAGTGGCTGAATGCTCGCGTTCCGGACCGCCCGTTCCGACCGGCCTGGGCGCCCGCCCCGATGATCAAGAGCCGCGAGCGGACGTTCCCCGAGCTCGGCTTTCCCCGCGAGACCGATTCGCTGTGCCCGGTCTGCGTGCTCGAGGTTCGCGACGCGATCGTCCGCGGCGACGTGGACTGGCGCGTCCTCGTCGACGAGAGCCCGGGGGAGATCCGGGCCCGCATCGTCGAGCGCGACAACCAGGTCTACATGGAGAAGGACTGCGACCGCCACGGGCGCACGACCGACATCCTGGCCATGGACGCGCAGTTCTTGCGCCGCATCGAGCGGCTCTACCCGGGGCGCGATTTCCGCATCGCGCCCGACGCGCTGCACGATCACGGCCGCTCGTCGATTCGTTACGGTCGCGGCGCGGTGCTCACCGTCGATCTGACGAATCGCTGCAACATGATGTGCGATCCGTGCTTCATGGACGCCAATCAGGTGGGCTACGTGCACGAGCTGTCGCTCGAGGACGTGCGGACGATCCTCGACGATGCGATCGGGGTCAAGCCGCGACGGCAGCTCTCCGTCCAGTTCTCCGGCGGGGAGCCGACGATCTCCCCGGTGTTCCTGGAAGCCGTGGCCTACGCCAAGCAGCTGGGCTACTTCTCGATCCAGTGCGCGACCAACGGCATCCGGTTCGCGCAAGATCCGGGGTTCGCGCGCGACGCTCGGGAGGCCGGGCTGCGCCTGGCGTATCTGCAGTTCGACGGCGTGGGGAACGAGCGCCACCGGCATCGCGCGGTCGGCAATCTGTTCGACGTCAAGCTGCGTGCGATCGAGAACCTGCACGCGGCGGGTGTCGACGTCACGCTCGTGATGACCGTTGTGCGGTCGGTCAACGACGACCAGATCGGCGCGGTCGTGCGCTTCGCCGCCGAGAACGTCGACAAGATCAACGCGGTGTCGTTCCAGCCGGTCTCGTTCACCGGCCGCGACGAGCGCCTGGATCCCGAGACCCGCCAGCGCTGGCGCTACACGCTGTCCCACCTGGCCCACGACGCGAGGACGCAGCTCGGGATGACCGAGCCGCTGCGCGACTGGTACCCGCTGTCGGCTTCCGGCCCGCTGTCGGATTTCGTCGATCACGTGCAGGGGCCCGAGTCCCGCTGGGGCAGCTTGAAGTGCGGCTGCCATCCCAACTGCGGCATCGGCACGCTGCTCCTGGTCCATGAGCGCACGAAGGAGATCGTGCCGCTGTCCCGCATTCTCGACGTCGATCGGATGATCGCGGATTTCCAGCGGATCAACGACCGGCACCGTGCGCGGCCGCTGATGGTGGCCCAGGCCATCCTGTCGATCGTGCGGAACTACAATCTCGGCGACGCTCCGGCCGGGCTCGGGCTGCGGAACATGCTGCGGGTCGCCGATGGGCACAGCGGCGGACACATGGGCCTGACCAGCCGCGCGCGGCACGAATGGCGCGTGCTGCTCGTGGCCGGGATGTGGTTCCAGGATCTGTTCAACTACGACTTCCGCCGGACCGAGATGTGCATCATCCCGTACGCGACCCAGATGGGCGAGATCTCGTTCTGCGCGTACAACACCGGGGTCGGCTGGCGGAAGATCGTCGAAAACATGCACAAGAGCGCCACCACGGCCGAGTGGTTCCGGACGAAGGGGCGACACCCCATCTACGCTGGCGGCAAGTCGGTGCCGCTGGCCGCAGGCCCGAGCCCGTCTGCGGCGTCGAGCCTGCGCGTGCTGCCGTCGCGCCCGCGGGTCGCCGAGTCGCGCGAGCCTTAAGCCCGGCTATTCGACCCCGGCCCGCGCGAGCGCGCGATCGAGCGCCGCGCACAGCTCGCCCGCGTTGACGATGTCCTGCGCGGCGCGCGTCGGGAGCAGTTCGAAGGTCGCGCTGCGCTCGCGGCAGACGAACAGGATCCAGCCCTGGCTCGCGAGACCCGCGGGATCGCGGGAGATGGCGTCCGCGAGCGTCTCCGCGTCGAGCCGCGCCGCGCGATCGAGCCGATCGGCGATCTGGCCCAGGTAGGCTTCCGTGTCGAAGCGCGGCTCGACCGTCTCGGGCGGCGCCCCGCCCGTCGGGCGCCCTTCGCCGTCGAGCGGCGCGGGAGGCAGCGTGGCGACGAGCGCGGTCCGCAGGCGGACCGGCTGCGCGCGCGTCTCGCGCGGTCGGGAGCCGACCTCGCGCTCGAGCGTGGAGACGGTCCACGACGCGAGCCAGCCGCGCGTCGCGACGACGTGGGGTGGAAAGACCGCAGGCACGACCTCCGCACCGATCTCGACCTCGTCGCGCGTGAACGTCGCCTTCACCTGAGCGTCTCGCGAGTGGCGCGAGGCGCTGGTCACGACCCCCGGCCGCCGCCGGACGGTGTACGAGAAGCCCTCGGGCAGCGCGAGCAGATCCTCGGCCCGCGCGACGTCCGGGATCTGATCGACGAACTCCACGAGCGCCGTCTCCTCGCGCAGCGCGCGCGCCGAGGGCATCGTGCGCAGCTCTTCGGATCGCGCCGACCGGAGCAGCGCGGCCCCGCCCTGGCACAACCGATCGACCAGCGCGGGAACGGTGCTGGTGGTCGTTCCCGAGCCGACGATCTCGCGCTTGCCGTCGGGGCCGGTCTCGACGCGACGCTCGTACCGTGAAGCGCTGCGGCTCGCGCCGTCCTCGAAGCAGCTCCAGGAGGGCTCGGGCGTGAGCGCCGCGATCCGCGCGAAGACCGAGGCCCCCGGAGCCAGTCCGGCGAACGCGTCGACGAACGCATCCGCGGCCAGGCCGGCGAGGCCGCGTCGCAGCTCCTCGTCGAATGCGGCCAGATCGTCCCGCTCGAGGTGCAGGAGCAGGTAGATCTGCCCGCGTGGCTCGGCGTCGAGACGTGGAGTCTGACCACGCGCGTCCCGTCGCTCGAGCGCGAGGTCGAGACCGTACACGCGAGCGAAGCGCTGCTCGCTCGAGCAGCCGTAGCTCCCGGGCTCGGCGCCCGCGCAGTCGACCGGCACGTCGGCGATCGCCTCTTGCACCGTGCGGATCTCGACCACGCCCGTGCGGGCCTCGAGCGGGGTCGCCCGCGTGTAGAGCACGAGGGGCTCGGCGCGCGCGTCGAGCGCCGCCACGACGGCCAGCGCTCCGAGCGCAGCTCTCACGGGATCCGTTCGAGCTCGCGGAGCAGCGCCGCCGGGCGCGGCCGGATGCGCCAGTTCTCGGTCAGGTCGCGCCAGACGATGTTGCCCTGGCGGTCGAGCAGGAAGGTCGCCGGGCGCGCGATGTCCTTGCCGTCGATCGGGTTGCCTGCGGGATGGCGCACGCCGAACGCCTCGAGGGCGAGGCCCTCGGCGTCGGACAGCAAGGGGAAGGTGAACCCGTAGGCCTGGGCGATCTCCCGGCTACGCTCGGGCGGATCGACGCTGATCGCGACGACCGCCGCGCCGTGTTTCTCGAATTCGCTCACGTGTGTCTGCAGCCCGTGCAGCTCCGAGAGGCAGAACGGTCACCAGTAGCCGCGGTAGAACGTCAGGACGAGCTTGCGCCCGCGGAAGTCGGTCAGCCGCACCGTTTGCCCGTTCTGGTCGGTCAGCGCGAGGTCGGGGGCCGCGGCGAGGCCCAGGCTCGTCGCGCTCGGCGGCGGGAGCGCCCGCGACAGGAAGAACACGTAGCCCACGAGAAAGCCGGCGAAAGCGAGGGCGAGACCGAGTCCGAGCGGCGCGACGATGCGTCCCCGCCACTCGTCGCGCCGGGCGAACGCCCGCCAGACCGCGATGGCCGAGGCCGCGACGCCGAGGAGCGCCAGGGGCAGGTTGACCCAAGGGAAGTCGCGCAGCGCCGGAAAACGCGCGAAGAACGTGAAGTAGCTGACCGCCCCGGCGAACGCGACGAGCGGTCCGATCCAGGCCAGATGGTTCCGGCGCTTCTTCATGGCGTCACCGCGGGAATCTTCTCTCAACTGGGCGCCTCTTCGGCCAGGATTCCGCGGCGCGCGTATCGGATCCGCAACCGTCAGCCCTCGACGGTGCCCTCGACGACGACGGGGTCGGCCTGCTCCTCGAGGTGCGGCTTGCCGTGGAAGTCGATCCAGTGGCCGGAGCGCGCCGCCTTGGTCTCGAGGTAGAACCGGTTGTGCTCGTTCGGCGGGATCACGTGCGGGATGCGCCCCGTGACCTTCACGCCGAACTGGGTCAGCTGGTCGATCTTCTTCGGGTTGTTCGTCATCAGCCGGACGGACACGACGTCGAGGCTCTCGATCATGTGCGCCGCGATCGCGTAGTCGCGCTCGTCGTCGCGGAAGCCGAGGGCCAGGTTGGCGTCGACCGTGTCGAGGCCCCGGTCCTGCAGGGCGTAGGCCCGGACCTTGTTGATCAGCCCGATGCCGCGGCCCTCCTGGCGCAGGTAGAGCAGCAGGCCGCGCTCCATCGCGGCCAGCCGGCCGAGTGCGGTCTCGAGCTGGTCGCGGCAGTCGCAGCGCAGCGAGCCGATCGCGTCCCCGGTCAGGCACTCCGAGTGCAGGCGGGTCGGCACGTCCTCGGCGTCGAGGACGTCGCCGTGCACGATCGCCACGTGCTCCTTGCCGTCGCGGTTGTTCTCGAAGGCCACGATGCGGAACTGCCCGAAGCGGGTCGGGAGGTCGGCCACACCGACGACGCGCACGCAGATCCGCTGCGGTCCGACCCCCACGCAGTCGTGGTCGCGGTCCCGTTCGACCAGCTGATCGAGACTCAAACGGGCCTCCTTCCTTGGCGGGCAGGTCTCGAGACCTGACCCCGCGCCGCACCGTTTATACTGCGCCGGCATGTACCGCCGCCACGAGCTCCTGCCCAGCCGGCCGATGGGCCGCAACATGCACCTGTGGGCCTACGGCGACTTCGGGGCGCCGGTCCTGGTGTTCCCCTCGGCCGCCGGGATGGCCCACGAGTGGGAGGCCCAGGGGATGGTCGAGGCCCTGGCCCCCCTGATCGACTCGGGGCAGATCAAGCTCTACTGCACCGAGAGCAACGTCTCCGAGGCCTGGACCAGGAACGAGAGCGATCCGAGCTGGCGCATGCAGCGCCATCGGGCGTTCGAGGTCTACGTCCTGTCGGAGCTGGTGTCGTTCATCCGGGCCGACTGCCGGTCCGCCGGGATCCGCATCGCCGTCACCGGGACGAGCCTCGGCGCCACGTACGCGGCCAACTTCGCGCTCAAGCACTCCTCGGTCTTCCGCTTCGCCCTGTGCATGAGCGGACGTTACGACGTGACCGACTTCGTCTCGGGCCACGCCAGCCCCGACGTGTACTTCAACAACCCGCTGGCCTACGTCCCCAACCTCTCGGGTGAGCCGCTCGAGCGCGTGCGCAGGGAGACCCACCTCACCCTGGTGTGCGGCCAGGGCGCCTGGGAGGACGGCAACATCCAGGAGACGCAGGCGCTCGCCGACGTCCTGGCGGCCAAGGGCATCTCCCATACCCTCGACCTGTGGGGCTACGACGTGGCCCACGAATGGACCTGGTGGCGGCGTCAGGCCCTGCACCATCTGTCGGGCTATCGCGCGGAGTGACCATGCGCACGCTCGCACTCGGGATCGCCTGCGTGACGCTGTCCGCCGCGGCCGGTGCGGCGGAGCCGCAGGCCCCGTGGACCCTGAAGGACGCGCTGAAGCAGATCGACCGGGCGACGAAGGACCTGCGCGGATTGACCGCCGAGATGCGGTGGGAAGAGCAGATCGAGTCGGACAAGATGGAGGGCCAGGGCAAGGCCTGGATCAGCCTGGATGGACGGTTTCGCGGGGAGGTCGAGGGGAGCCACCCGCGAACGATCCTCGTCGTGCCCGGGATGGTCCACGTGTATCGGCCGCGCGAGGGGACGGCGGAGGCCTCGCCCACCGAGTCGAATCCCGACCGGCTGGTCCAGTACGTCCTGGTGGGCTTCGCGCCCGCGGGCTCGGCGCTGAAGAAGCACTACGAGGTCAACCTGATCCGGGAGGACAACCTCGACGGACAGCGCACCCTGCTGTTCACGCTGGTCCCCAAGTCCGCGGCGGTCCGGGCCGCCTTGCCCAACCTGATGCTGTGGGTCGACACGACGACCTGGCTGCCCGCCCAGCAGTTCTTCCGCCACGGCGGGGGGGTGCTCCAGGTCACGACCCGCTTCACGGGCCTGACCCCGCAGACCGATCTTCCCGAGGAGCGCTTCCAGCCGGCGTGGCCCGAGGGCACGCGGATCCTCGGCAAGTAGCCGGGTCAGACCCCCCGATCCCCGCGGAACCCATGGCAAACCGGGGCTCCGCCAAATACCTTTGCGGGCGAAGAGGTCCGCGCATGCCCCCAGCCGCCGTCGTGATCCGCTCGCGAGCCGAACCGGGCTGGGACTCCGTCCTCAGCCCGGACGCCCTGGCGTTCGTGGCGCGGCTGGTCCGCGAGCTCCGCCCGCGCCTCGACGAGCTGCTCTTCGCCCGCACGAACCGGCGCGCCGCGCTCGCCGCCGGGGATCGCCTCGGGTTCCTCGACGAGACCGCCGAGGTCCGGAAGTCCGACTGGACGGTCGACCCGATTCCCGCTGACCTCGAGCGGCGGGTGGTCGAGATCACGGGCCCCTGCGATCGCAAGATGGTGATCAACGCGCTGAACTCGGGCGCCGACACGTTCATGGCCGACTTCGAGGACTCGACCTCGCCGACCTGGCGCAACGTGGTCGAGGGCCAGCAGAACCTGATCGACGCCGTGCGCCGCACCATCCAGTACACCGACCCCACGAGCGGCAAGGAGTATCGCCTCGCCGACTCGATCGCGACCCTGCTCGTGCGCCCGCGCGGCCTGCACCTGCCGGAGCGGCACCTCGAGGTCGACGGCCGGCCCGCGCCCGGCGCGCTCGTCGACTTCGGGCTCTACGCGTTTCACAACGCGCGCGCGCTGCTCGAGCGCGGCAGCGGGCCGTACTTCTACCTGCCCAAGCTCGAGAGCCACCACGAGGCGCGCCTCTGGAACGACGCGTTCCTGCTCGCCGAGCGCCTGCTCGGCCTCCCGCGCGGCTCGTGCAAGGCCACGGTGCTGATCGAGACCCTGCCCGCGGCGTTCGAGATGGACGAGATCCTGTACGAGTTGCGTGAACACTCGGCCGGCCTCAACTGCGGGCGCTGGGACTACATCTTCAGCTTCATCAAGTGTCATCGCTGGCGCCCCGAAGCGATCCTCCCCGACCGCTCGCAGATCACGATGACCCAGGATTTCCTGCGCGCCTACGCCCGCCTGGCGATCAAGACTTGCCATCGCCGGCATGTCCACGCGATCGGCGGCATGGCCGCGCAGATCCCGATCAAGGGCGATCCCGCCGCGAGCGAGGCCGCGCTGGCCAAGGTCCGCGCGGACAAGGAGCGCGAGGCCGGCGACGGCCACGACGGCACGTGGGTCGCGCACCCCGGGCTCGTCGCGATCGCCCGCGAGTCGTTCGCCGCGCGGATGAGCGGACCGCATCAGCTCCACGTGATGCGCGACGACGTGCGGGTGACCCCGGACGACCTGCTGCGCTTGCCCGAGGGGACGCGAACCGTGGACGGGCTGCGCTTGAACATCCGCGTGGGCGTGCAGTACCTCGAGTCCTGGCTGCGCGGCACGGGCTGCGTGCCGCTCTATCACCTGATGGAAGACGCAGCGACGGCCGAGATCTCGCGCGCCCAGGTCTGGCAGTGGCGCAAGCACGCCGCGCCCCTCGATGACGGCCAGCCGGTCACGCCCGAGCGCATCGAGCAGATCGCCGTGGAAGAGATGGCCCGCGTGGCCCGCGAGGTCGGCCTGTCGCGTTTCAAGAGCGGCCGCTTCGACGAGGCGCTCGAGCTGTTCCTGCGTTTCTGCATGGCCGACGAGATCGACGAGTTCTTGACCCTCGCCGCCTACGAGCGGCTGGAGGACCCATGACGCCCCCGAAAGCGCCCCGCTGGAACGGCATCGCCCGGCCGTATTCGAACGAGGACGTGGCGCGCCTGCGCGGCTCGGTGCAGATCGAGCACACGCTCGCGCGCCTGGGCGCCGAGCGGCTGTGGAGCCTGCTGAGCCAGGAAGACTACGTCGCGGCCCTCGGCGCGCAGACCGGGAACCAGGCCATGCAGCAGGTGCGCGCGGGGCTCCAGGCGATCTACGTCAGCGGCTGGCAGGTCGCGGCCGACGCCAACCTGGGCGGTCAAACGTACCCCGACCAGAGCCTGTACCCCTCGAACAGCGTTCCCGAGCTGGTGCGGCGCATCAATCGCGCGCTCCAGCGCGCGGACCAGATCGAGCACGCCGAGGGGCAGGCCAAGCGCCACTGGTTCGCGCCGATCGTCGCCGACGCCGAGGCCGGCTTCGGCGGGCCGCTCCACTCGTTCGAGCTGATGAAGGCGATGATCGAGGCCGGCGCCGCGGGCGTGCACTACGAGGACCAGCTGGCCTCGGAGAAGAAGTGCGGCCACCTCGGCGGCAAGGTGCTCGTGCCGACGAGCCAGTTCGTCCGCACGCTCGTCGGCGCCAGGCTCGCCGCCGACGTCCTCGACGTCCCGACCGTGATCATCGCGCGCACGGACGCCGACAGCGCGCGCCTGCTCACCTCGGACATCGACCCGCGCGACCGCCGGTTCCTGACCGGCGAGCGCACGCCCGAGGGCTTCTACCACCTGCAGGGCGGGCTCGAGTGCGCCGTCGCGCGCGGCCTGGCCTATGCGCCCTTCGCCGACCTGATCTGGTGCGAGACCTCGACGCCCGATCTCGACGAGGCGCGGGCCTTCGCCGAGGGGATCCACGAGGAGTTCCCCGGGAAGATGCTGGCCTACAACTGCTCGCCGTCGTTCAACTGGAAACGCAACCTCGACGACGCGACGATCGCGCGGTTCCAGCGCGAGCTGGGCGCGATGGGCTACAAGTTCCAGTTCGTCACGCTCGCCGGCTTCCACTCGCTCAACTTCGGCATGTACGAGCTGGCGCGCGGCTACGCGGAGCGCGGCATGGCGGCCTACTCCGAGCTGCAGACGGCCGAGTTCCAGGCCGAGGCCGCGGGCTACACCGCGACGCGGCACCAGCGCGAGGTGGGCACGGGCTACTTCGACCAGGTGAGCCAGGTGATCTCGGGCGGGGAGTGCTCGACGCTCGCGCTCGGCGAGTCGACCGAGTCCGAGCAGTTCTGACCGGAGCGCCAGGCGCCATGGCAACCGCTGCGGCCGGCCGGCACGACCGCCTGTTCTACGGCGGCATGGCGGTCGCGTTGGCGCTCACGGTGCTCGGCGGCTTCGCGGCGACGTACTACCTGCGGTTCCTCGACGGCGGCCCGAAAGCCACGTTCAGCGGCGGACCGTTCACCACGCTCGTCCACGCGCACGGCGCGCTGTTCACGGCCTGGATGCTGCTGTTCATCGTCCAGACGGCGCTCGTCGCCAGTCGCCGTGTCGCGCTGCACCGTCGGCTGGGAATCGCGGGCGCCGTGCTCGCGGCCGCGATGGTCGTGGCCGGCACGCTCGCCGCCATTGCCGCAGCCGGGCGGGGCGCGGCGCCTGAGGGCGTGGATCCGCTGACCTTTCTGGCGGTGCCGATCTTCGACATGGTCCTGTTCTCGACCTTCGTCACCGCCGCCCTGGCCCGCCGGCGCGACAAGGAGGCGCACAAGCGGCTGATGCTGCTGGCCTACGTCAGCATCATCGTGGCCGCGGTCGCGCGCCTCCCGGGCGTGATTGCGCTCGGGCCGCTCGCGTTCTTCGGCCTGTCGTTCCTGTTCGTCGTGGTCGCCGCGACCTACGACCTCCTATCGCGGCGGCGGGTGCACCCGGTCTACCTGTGGGGCGGCGCGCTGTACGCGCTCTCCGTACCGCTGCGCCTGGCCATCTCGGGCACCGGCGCCTGGCGCACGCTCGCGGAGTGGTTGACGAGCTGAGGCCGCGAGAGGCGCGGCGACGAGCGTGATCGACTCGCACCCGGACTCGATGACCATCGCGGCCAGGTAGGCGTCGGGGATCAGGTTGCCGCGTGCTTCGGCGTTCTCGCACGGCCGCGTGAAGATGCTCCAGTGTCGGGCGCCGGGCTGAACCGGGACGCAGTGCGGCTGCGACCTCAACACGTCCGCAAACTGCGCAGCCGAGACCGGACTCGGTAGAGCAAAGATCCCGTTGACGTCAGGGAACTGCATCGGTGTCGTTCATCCGGTCGAGCAGCGCTGCGGAGTCGTTGAGATCGACCCCGGGCAGGAGTCCCGTGCCGTGGAACAGAGGGATCTCGGCGCGGCGCTTCGGACCGCCCGGCTGACGACGGCGTGCGAGCGACTCCCGCAGGGCATCCTGGATCAGGGAGGTCAACGTGCGGCCGCTATCGGCGGCGAGGACTGAGACTCGTGCGTTGTCCAGCCGCGACTTGCGGTGTAGTCTCCAGGCGCCTCCTCGACCGAGGTGTTCGATGGAGACCCAGTGCGTCGCCGGGCCGACGCGCCAGCCGCCACGTCTGCTCGACCAGGTTCGCGCCGCGATCCGGCGGCGCCATTTCAGTCGAAGGACCGAGGAAGCGTACGTGCTGTGGACGCGACGCTTCGTGCTGTTCCACGGCAAGCGTC
>Ga0180085_1000450_pt1 | contig 14446 bp, 18 predicted proteins | sample EasRiv730_16_10D_FD_123013 | JGI IMG/M metagenome (GOLD analysis project Ga0180085, IMG submission 123013) | Soil microbial communities from meander-bound floodplain in the East River, Colorado, USA - East River metaG ERMLT730_16_10D | ecosystem: Environmental > Terrestrial > Soil > Floodplain ... | reverse complement strand
GCCGGTGGCCAGCCAATCCAACGATGCCAATCTCCACTTCCACATGGGGACACTCTATCTACAGCAAAGAACCTTTGACGCAGCCGCCCAGTCATTCTTGCGGGCGCTGCAATTGAAGCCTGATTGCGCAGAATGTTACAGCAACCTGGGATCGGTATTCATGCTGCAGGAAAAATATCCCGAAGCGATCACGGCATTTTCACGGTTCAAAGCGGCGCGACCCGAAGCGGCTGGCGCGTATTTCTACCTGGGAATCGCCTTTGACAAGTTGGATGACGTCGAGAACGCAATTTTGCACTACCAGCGCTTTCTGGCCCTGGATCAGGGAAAGAGCGACAAGCAAAGCTTTCAAGCACGGGAACGCATCAAGGTGTTGGAAAAGCGAAGGAAAAAGCGTTAACCTCAAAATGTAGGGCTCCGCTAGCAGGCATGCCTGATGGCAAGCAATAATTATCGCCATTGGAGTTTCTACATTTTGCGGCCGACAAGGGAGCGGGAACAAAAGTTCTCGGCAGTGCAGATTGGAGTCTGAAACGTGGAACTAACGCTTGCCCAAGAGCCGCGTTCACGCAGCTTGTCTGCAGATCAAAGGCCAGCCGTTTTACGGCTGGTTTGTCGCCGCGAGCAACAATAGAACTCAAGCCCGTTTCTAACGGGCTTTTGTGGGGCTTCAGCCACGAAGGCAAACGATGCCAGATGAAGCGGGTTGAGTTTGAATTCAGACCCTTCAAGCCCGCTGAAGCGGGCTGCATAGAAATCGGCGGACTTTGCTGACCAGCCGTATAGCGGGCTGCCCTCAATGAGAAGGAAGCCGCGTGAATACGGCTAGCCTCAAAGAATACGTCTCGAAGCAGATTCTTCGACCAGCCTCCACTATCCGCGATGAGATCGAGAATCTTGGGTCCTGATCCTGAAATACCGAAACCGGCACCGCGTGCAACGCGAAGGCGAGCTGCCTTGATTTCATTGCCGATCTTCGCATTCACCTGGAGTGGTCAGCTGATCTTCGGCGAAGACTCACTGAAGAAGGATCTTGTCCAGGAGCAGGAGAAACTGAATCGCGAAACCAGTGTGGTAGGAAAGGTGAAGGCGCTCATCAAAATCTCAGATATTCACCTGCGTTCCGCCAGCCAGGATGTGAAGAAAAGTAGTTTCGGCGCAGCAGATCGCAATCTGGAGCTCTACAAGGAGTCGGTTGAAAAGGCACTGAAGATTCTCCAGTCTTCGCGCCGCAACGCCCAGAAGAACCCGGCCGGCTTCAAGGAATTTGAGATATCGCTGCGCAAACAACTGCGCGTTCTCGACGATTTGCGGTCGCACTACTCATTTGATCAGGTGCAAGCCATTGACGCGGCCATTGCAGCCGCAAAGGCGGCTCAGGATGCAATGTTTGCAGAAATCTTCGGGCCTGAAAACACGGGGCGGCGCAGGGAAAAGGATTCGTCCCAGCACCCCAGTCAACCAAAAGAATGATGTCCCCTTTGTCCGATCGATTGCTTTCCAGAGCTCTGCTGCTCGCACTGGCCTGTTGCTGCTGGGGTGTAAGCCTCCGCGCCGAGACCAAGGAAGACTACCTCACAGCGGACGAGGTTGAGCAACTGCGCGAAGCGCAGGAACCTCACCTGCGTCTCAAGGTGCTGGGAGAGTTGTTGGAGCACCGGCTGGACAAGGCGAGGGCCATCAAAGATCCGAAGTCGGTGAAGGCAAAGCCGCCAGAGCCCAAACCGGAAAAGAGGAAAAATACGAAGTCTGACAAACCGGTGGCTGCTGTCCCGGCGGAAAAGAAGCCTGAGCCGGCAGAATCGAAATCGTTCCTTGCCTGGATGGAGGAGTACCTTCAGTGTCTTGAAGAATTGAGCGACAACGTGGAGAATTTTTCCACCTCGCCTCTGGAACCGAAGGCTTATCTAAAGTCGTTGAATAAACTGGAGAGCACACTCCGAGAACATACGCAATGGATCGATCAGATTGAGAGCCAGCTCGACAGGCCGGAAAAGAAAGTGGTCGCAGAGATTTCTGGTGTCCTTGAGGAATTGACGGAGGACCTCAAAGCTGCCAGCGAAAAGACCGAGGAACAGATCAAGCTCTTGAAAGAAGCAGAAAAAGCCCGGTCCTCACGAAGGAGATAAGGCAGCGATGAGTCAACTGGCTCTCTTCGAAGAAATTGAAACTCCACTGGAGCAGGCACAGCGGATTTTTGAGGAGTCGATTGAAGACCTGCGCCTCAGTAGCGACTGCCAGCCTGTGCAGGTGGAGTTCTATCCATTCGTGGGAATTAACCATACGATCCGCTTTCGCGACGGCCAGCTGTACGTCCGACTGAGTGATCTGTTTCAACAGGCACCCGAAGAAGTCGTCAAGGCGCTCTCGATCATTTTGCTGTCAAAACTGTTCCGTCGCAGAATTCCGAGTGCCGTTCATTCGGCGTACCGGTCGTATGTCAATTCGATCGAGATGAAGGAAAGGTCGCTGGTCACCCGCAGCCAGCGGGGACGCAAACAGCTGGCTGCGCCCAAAGGACGGCACTATGACTTGACCGCGCTGTTCGACCGGCTGAATCAGGAGTACTTCGAGAACCGAATTGAAGGCGTTACTCTGGGATGGAGTCTTCGCAAGAGCCGGCGCATTCTGGGACATTTCGATCCTTCACACGGTTCGATCACCGTGAGCCGAATCTTCGACCATCCCGAGACGCCTGAAATGGTAGTCTCTTACATCATGTTCCACGAGATGCTACACGCCAAGTTTTCCACTTCTTCCAACTTCGACCTCAAACATCGTCATTCCCGGCAGTTCAAAAACGAAGAAAAGAAGTTTGCCGACTACGACGCTGCGAACGATTGGCTGAAAGCCAATCTCTAATCGTGGCGATTGGCAATATAAGCTAGCTAAGGATTCTCGGACGACTTTTAGCCTCTGCCGAAGTCACTAGGGAAGAGCCGGAGAATCAGCAAGGAGATAATCATCAGGCGAACATTCTGGGCCCGTTGGTTTGGCAGCTTTGACGCTGTTGCCTTCCTCGTTGCCGTTCTGGTGCTGGTTCTTGCAACGCTCATCAGCTTCATTCGAGGCCGGAGCTCTACTTTCATTTTCAAGGGAGTCGTGGGACCCCGGGAAGTAACGAGGATCCCAAAACTCGATCCCACGCCGTGGTCCCGCTACGCCAATGGAAGTGAGAGCCGGCTCGCAGTTCTCCTGACCGACACTTCGGGTGCCTGGCTAGCTCTGAGTCATGGCCTGAAATCGGTCGGAGTGCCTTTCCTGATCACGACTGACTACCAGCAGGCTATGAAGCACTCCGTTGTCTTGGTGTATCCCACGGTTTCGGGAAATCTTTTATCGGCGGAAGCCTTGAAAGCCCTGGCAGCAGTTCCGCACCAGGGTGCCACTCTGATCGGCTTCAATGTGCTGGGCGGGGGATTGAACGAGGTTTTCGGCTTTGGCGAAGCACTTCCGTCCAGCCAGCATTATGAAATCCAGTTCAGCCGAACACACCCTCTCACGTCATCCTTCATTGATCTCAGGGAATCGGTGATCCCGATCGGCAATCACCAAGGCCCGGGAGTCACGGGGAGCTACAGCTACAGCGATCCTAGGTCAGAGCCATTGGCCGTCTACGAAGACGGAGCAGCTGCCATCATTCACAAGTCGTATGGCACCGGCCAGGCTTACGCCTTTGGACTGGATCTCGGATTCCTGCTGCAGACGGGCTATAGCAATCGCGAAGAAGGGATTGCGCGAAGCTACGTGAATGACTATGAGCCCACGCTGGATGTCTTGTTGCGGCTGGTCGAGGGGATCTATCGTGACGGCCAGAGGAACGCCGTGACTTTGGCGACAGTGCCTGGGAACAAGTCCCTCGCGGTGATGATCACGCATGACGTGGACTATACGCAATCGGTGCTCAACTCGCGGTCCTACGCCGACTTTGAACAAAGCAACGGCGTTAGAGCGACCTATTTCATCCAAACGAAGTACATCCGCGATTTTAACGATGCCGTTTTTTTCAACGAGCAGGGTGTGGCTCTGCTTCAAGAATTGGCCGGCAGGAACATTGAGGTGGCCAGCCATTCGGTTTCCCACTCCAGGGTTTTTCATCGATTCCCCATGGGTGACGGAAATGAACAGTACCCCTCCTACCGGCCCCAGGTTGTAGATACGGTCACAACCCGCGACGGCAGCATTCTAGGCGAACTGCGCGTCAGCAAGTTTCTGCTTGAGAACCTATTGGGTCAGCGAGACGTCCTGTCCTTCCGCCCCGGACATCTCTCGAATCCATACGGTCTGCCTGAGGCTTTGGTAGCGACGGGTTTTCGTTTTAGTTCCTCGGTAACAGCCAACAATTCTCTCACTCATCTACCCTTTCAATTGAACTATGGCCGCACCCAACTGGCGGAGACGGAGATTTTCGAATTCCCAGTCACGATTGAGGATGAAGCCCTGCCCCCGCTGGGAGAGCGATTGCCTCAAGCGATCGACCTGGCCAGGAAGCTTAGCCGCTATGGTGGGTGCTACGTCGTTCTAATTCATCCTAACACTCTAGGTCACAAGTTGGGTTTCGAGCGGGGCTTTGTGAAGGCGGTCAGAGACTTCTCTTGGTTTGGAACTCTTTCCGAGTTTGGGCAGTGGTGGTCTGGCAGAAACAAAGTCGGCGTCGATGTGGTTGGCGGAGCCGACCATTGGACGATTCATCTGGAAATCCCGGAACCTGTGGTCGGTCTGACCCTAAAGGTGCCGGGCAACTTCCAGTTTGAAGCGAGCCGGCCGGCGGATGTGGTTGTTACCCAAAAGCAGGAAAGAGTGCTGCTCCACAAGGCAAAGGGCAACGTCGACCTGATTTTCAAAGCAAAGAGCCGACGGGACAGTAACAACGAATGAAAACGTGAGCTGCGTTCGCACCCGGAGTTCGACTCCCGAGTCCATCCTGTCACAAAGCATGCAGAGGCCGTGTCACCCGTGTTGCCTTCAAGCAGTCGGGCTGTTGACTCTCCGCGGTGACAGGCATAGCATTTTGCTCCATACGCGGCACGTGCCAATTGATAACAGAGTTCGGGCAATGATGCCTGAACATGCTTTATTTATCACATTATCAGGGCAACGATTTCTGGTAATCAGTGGTTCGACATCTGTTACGCCAAGGCCTTCAAACTCAATGATTCTGGACAGGCGGTCGTCTCGATGAAAGAGAACCGAAGAACGGCGCGGAGGTCGGGGGATATTTCCATCGCCGTAAGCCTACTAATTTTCGCCTGGCAGACGCCTGTGCTCCAGATTGCGGTTATCGGCGGACAGATACACGCAGTGGAGAGCCCCCGAATCAAGACACTCCAAGACCGGCTCCAGCACCGTAGTGTCCAGGAGGTCGAGACGTTTTGGCGAAAAGTCAGCGAGCGAGGAGCTCCCTTGATCGAGTCTTTGCCCGGCGACGAGCGGCACCGACTGGTGACGTTTCTCTGGCGGGGCCAAGAAGAAACGAGACACGTCTTGATCGTCGGAGGTGTAGTGCCTCGTTGGGCCTACAGCAAAGACAGTGCGGAACAGAAGCTCATGACCAGATTGTCAGGCACCGACGTCTGGTATAAGACGTACCGAGTGCGGTCGGATGCTCGAGTGACCTACCTGCTCTCCCCGAACGACCCGTTGGTCGAGGACAAGAAGAGCCCGACTTGGCAGGTCGATCCGCTGAACCCGCACCGCTTCGAGTTCAAGCTGGATCCCGAGAATCCTCAAAGCCCAAACGTCACGCCTGCCGTCTCGGTCCTTTCGCTGCCGGACGCGCCTCCGCGGCGCTGGACACAACCGCGTGAAGGCATCGCCCACGGCAAAATCACGGAGACCCGGATTGCGAGTACGCTCCTGGGGAACGAGCGACGCCTCTGGGTTTACACACCGCCTGGCTACCGGGCAGGCACCAACCGATACCCGCTGCTCGTTCTCTTTGATGGGTGGGAGTACCTCCACTGGATTCCGACACCCACGATTCTCGACAACCTTCTAGCCGCCGGGCTTATTCCGCCCCTAGTTGCCGTAATGATCGACACAGTTCCTGGGCGCGGCGAGCTGGCTTGTTACCCACTGTTCGGCGGCTTTCTGACTAAGGAACTTTTCCCGGCGTTGCGCAGGCAATACCCCCTGACCGCCGACCCCCGGAAGATAATCCTGGCCGGTTCCAGCCTCGGGGGCCTCGCAGCAACGTGTTACGCGTTCGAGAATCCACGAGTGTTTGGGAAGGCCTTGTCACAGTCGGGCTCTTTCTGGTGGCGGCCGCCACTCCTCTGGCCAAAGCAATCCGAGAGTAAGGGGACTGACGATGAAGCACCCGAATGGCTCAGCCGCCGACTCGCCGACTCGCCCAAAGCACCGCTGCAGCTCTACCTCGAGGTTGGTCTGCTCGAGAGCTCCGGCTATCTCAGCATGTTGGACGTGAATCGCCACCTTCGCAACGTACTGCAGGCCAAGGGCTACAGGTTTCGCTACATCGAGTTCAACGGACGCCACGAGTTTGCGAACTGGCAAGAAACTCTTGGCGACGGGCTGGTCTTTCTATTGGGTGAAGCGGCCCGACGGCGATGAGGCACGTCGAGCGGAGTCCAGAGGCCGGAGGGGAGACGTCGAACAACGAGGTGCAGCCGACCGCTGAAAAACGCGGCGGCTGACCCCTAGTCCGTTAGCCGGACCATGGATAAAAAAGTGAGAGAGCGCCGCGGCTGACGCAGAGCCGTTATGCCGATTCGATGCGGATCCGAAGGAGCGCAGAATGAAGAGTCAGTCTATCGAAGCTGTCACAAAGGTAACCTCCCTAGCACCACAATTCCTTGTCGATGACTTGTCGGCAGCCATCGCCTATTACCGCGACCGCTTAGGCTTTGAGACGGACTTTGTGTACGAGTCGTTTTATGCGAGGGTTAGCCGTGACGATTTCTCGATTCATCTGAAATGTGCGCCGAAAACCGTTGCAGATCGGACTCATCGCAAGCAGAACGAGCATCTCGAGGCTTACGTCGGGGTTCGGGGAATCGAGGCAATGAGTTGAAGTCGAAGGGAGCCCATATCATTCGATCACTTGAGGAGAGACCCTGGGCCTGCAAGGACTTTTATGTTGAGGATTCCGACGGATATCTTCTCTGCTTCAGTGAAGAAACGGCATAACAAGCCGCTGCAGACCGACGAGCGGCGCGTATGGTTTTTGGGCTCATTGCGAAGCTATTCTCGCGCCGCTCGCGGCTGAGCGCCAGGCCGTTGGACCGCTTCGTGATATCACCTTTCGCGTGGAGCAAGGTTGTGACGTGGACATGTTCACGATGTGACCGGACGTTTCGTCAGGTTAACCAGCGCCACGCCTGTGGGGTAGGGAGCCGGAGTGTGTTGCTAAAGAATAGACCACCGGAGTTGGTCGATCTGTTCGGGAAGCTCGAGAAAACCGTGACAGGTTTTGGTGCCGTCGAAGTAGTCGCCCGCGACCGCTATGCGCTATTTCGGACGACCCGTATCTTCACCGATCTGACCGTGATGCGGGATGCATTGCGGGTAGTCATTCATCTCGGTCGCGAAGTCAGCGCCCCGTACTTTATCAAGGTTGTCCGCGGAGACAGGCGGGTGTCCCATGTGGCAAAGATCCGGACTTCTGCAGACCTTCGCGTGATCACACCATTGCTTCGAGAGGCTTACGAACTCGCGGCGGCGGAAGAGTCCCAGGGCGTGGGCTAACGAGCTTGCTGCCGACGGCCGAGACCGTGTTAACAAAAAGAACGTATTACCAGCGGAACCGGGAGCAGTGGTTGGAGAAGTTAACCGAGTCGGGAGTGCGGCAGCGAGCGGACCATGTCAAAGACTAGACCAACAACTATTGCAGAATATATAAACTCCGCCCCCAAAGAAGCGCAAAAGAATCTGCGCGAAATGTATGCAATTCTCAAGAAAGCTGCATCGGGAGCTACGGAAGGCTTGAAATGGGGATCGCCGGTGTTTGAAGAGAAGCGAATTCTTTTCGCATTTGCCACATTCAAATCGCATCTCAATTTCATGCCAACTCCTTCCGCTATGAAGCCGTTCAAAAAGGAGTTGGCAAAGTACATGACCGGAAAGGGCTCAATTCAATTCCCCTACGACAAACGGCTGCCGAAGGCGCTCATACGCAAAATCGCTGCGCTTCGCGTCAAGGAACTCAGAGAAAAGGATGTCAGATGGATGTAAGGCAAGCGGAGCTTTGCAAGAACTGCGGATGCGCACCTAACCCGCTGCAGCCGCCGAACCGTGCGCGTGGGTGGCAGATGTATGAGACTGAATTCTGCGCTGCCGAGAAATTATGACTTACTCGAAGTCATCCTCCCATGAACAGATACCCCTAGTGAACGACTCCGAAACGGGTAGATTGATCATCGTCTGTGGCTTACCGGGTTCGGGGAAGACCACATTAGCAAAGTGGCTCGAAGGCAAACTGCGTGCGGTTCGCTTGGCTCCCGACGAATGGATGGATGCACTTTCCATCAATCTCTACGATGAGGCAAGCCGCGAGAAAATCGAGGCCCTGCAGTGGAAGTTCGGCCAGGCACTTCTCAAGCTTGGCCTCGTCGTCATCGTGGAATGGGGTACGTGGGCCAGATCCGAGCGGGATGCGCTACGGCTCGGCGCTCGTGATCTTGGTGCTGCCGTCGAGTTGCACTATGTCTCGGCTCCTCCAAACGTCCTCTTCGAGCGGATTCAACACAGGCGAAGGGAGAATCCTCCAATAACGCAGCAGGCTGTCTCGCGTTGGTTTGAGGTGTTCCAAATACCGACGCAGGAGGAAATGGCGCTCTTTGACATGCCGCTCGAAGGCGACCCAGCGTCGGGTTCGACGCGATGCCTCTCGGAAGCATAAGTCGTCACGGCTTGCGTAGGGGCTCAGGATATTCGGGCCTCGAGGTCCGGCGGGCGGCTGAAGCGGAGGCTCCTAACACAACATAAACACCGAGGAAACACTAAATAGTTATGAACACGCGAAAGAACCACGCCGACATGTCAACGGCAGAGAAGGCAGCCTTTGTCTCCGCGGTGCTGGCCTTGAAAAACAAGGTGGGTAGCGTTTTGAACCCCGGAAAAATGAAGCGCTACGACGACTTTGTCCAGATTCACAAGAACGCGATGATCGGGCCGGACATGTTCATGCCGATGCCCCACGGCGGCCCGCTCTTCTTTCCGTGGCACCGTGTGCTGCTCCGGCAGTTTGAGCTGGCGCTGCAGTCGACGGCTGGCGATGCCAATATTGCCCTCCCTTACTGGGACTGGGAGCTCTCCGGAAAGAATAACCCGTTTACCGATGACTTCATGGGCGGAGATGGAGATGGTGCGCAGGGACATCGCGTAGTGTCGGGCCCCTTTGCCTATGCAAAAAAGAAGTTCAAGATTCGTGTCTGGGACGGGACCTCTGGACCTGCCGGGCTGTTGAGAGAATTCGGAACAGACACGACCGCGTATCTGCCGACGCCGACACAAGTGGCATCGACACTGACGAAGACACCTTATTCGCCCGGGCCCAACAGTTGGGAAAGGACGTGTGAAGGTGGACTGCACAACCCTGTGCACCGCTGGATCGGAGGCAACATGGGAGATGCCACGTCTCCAAACGACCCGGTTTTCTTCTTGCACCACTGCTACATCGATCTGCTCTGGGAAAACTGGAGGACGCAACATCCCACAAGCGACCCCTATCTGCCGGCCTCCGGCACGCCAGGCTATGATTTGGCGTCCTTGCTGGTCTTCAACAAGGCGGGCAAGCCGGCGCCCTGGGCAGGCTCGTGGAAAGTGCAGGATACGCTGGACACAACCAGCCTCGGGTATACTTACGCCTGATTCGATAGAGGAAGGTCCTCAGCCCTCCGAATATCGACACGCCTGCAAAACCATTACTCTGACGCCCTAGCCTAACCATGCGCCGCAGCGAGCCCGGCCATCGCGCCCTGGTTGCAGTCCACGCGTCCCGAGGGCCGGGTCGCTGCTTGGGTCGTTATGCCAGACAGAGAAGTGCCCATGATGCCGGAACGCACGGAACTCGAATGGGCGTACGCGCCGACGGATTACTTTGAGGCTCCGTATCGGCACTCATCCATCGAGTATGGACTTATCATAGAGGACGGACACGTCCTCGCGACGTTGACGATTCACACAGCACCCGTCTCGGATCATCTGGAGCAACGGATCGAGGCGATGATCAACGGCATCTTCCTTGTACGCCAGATCCAGACTCATCGTGCCTACACCTTGCAGGGTCCTCGAACGTACCAGCATTCTGCGGGTCGGAAAGACGTATCGATTCGGCTCAGCGGCGTCGCGGCTCTTGTTATCGCCGGGCAAGTTGACGTCGTCGTCCGGAATGCCGGTGGCAAAGTCACTTACGATTCTCGATCGGATCGCATGGAAAAGCACAAGGCACAGCTGGACTCGATCGCGCCAAAGGTCATTCATTCACAATTGTTGCGAAGTCTGCTCGATAGCTACTCACGTGCGGTTGCCGATCCGGACAACGAACTGGTGCATCTGTATGAGGTTCGGGACAGTCTGTCAGCCCACTTCGGCGGCGAGCAACAAGCAAGGGACACACTTCAGATCACGAAGACCGAGTGGCAAAGGTTAGGAGTTCTCGCGAACGTCGAGCCTCTCGCTCAGGGCCGTCATAGGGGGAAGCATCCGAGTAGTCAAAGAATTGCGACCACCGCGGAATTGGAGGAGGCACGCGCGCTCGTGCGGGGATGGGTTCTCTCATTAACTGCGACAATGTGAGGACTGGCTAACCTCGGTTGCAGCCGACCGGCAAAAAGCGCCAGTGGCTCAACCGGGATCGTTATGCGGCACGAAACCCCTGCCAAACCGATGGGACGTCAGTCCCAGCCGGACCGCGTAGCGGCACTTGTTTCCAGTGGTCGGGTTCCTACGAGCTGTATTCGATCGCGATAGGAGTGGCCCATGCCCGCGCTACCGTCGTCTAATCCCAAACAGTTTGTTCAAGGTGCGCCAGTGCTGCATGTCCCGGACGTCGCGGCTACAGCAGCCTTCTATCGTGATCTGTTGGGGTTCACGTGGGATTTCGGCGACGAAACATACGCGGTCGTGTGGCGCGATAACGCCGCGATTCACTTCGTCAGAGACGAAGGAAGTCCAAAGGGCGTCCATTTATTCCAGTGGGTGAAAGATATCGACGCTTACTACAGAGAGATTGTCGGTCGGGGTGCTGAAGTTGCTGCGGAGCCAACAGACCAGCCATATGGTATCCGCGAGTTTGCCGTGCGAGATATCAATGGAGTGGGGATCGTGTTCGGTCAGGACATCGGCCACGCCTGACGGGCTCGCGCCGTGCCGCATAACAAGCAGTTGCAGCGTTATGCCCCATCCCGGAATGGCGGCGAACCGACGAGGCGGCTTTGAATAAACCACGTGAATTCGGCGCTTGGACATTTTTGGAGTCGGGACTTCAACGGGCCGCAGGCAAGGCAAGCGATCCGTTTCTTCCAGGGAAAGACAAGGCTGGAACAGTGACGAGCACAAGATCGGGGTGGAGCCGACGCGCTAGGTTGTCCGCGCAGAAGCTCGGCAGAGGCGTGGCGGTTCAGCGCGCCCGGTGGGCGCCAGCACTCGTGAGGCCAGAGCAAGAACCATGAAGACGTTTCTTGCGCAGACTGCCGACCAATGGAGCCGATGGCTCGCCGAGCACCATGACTCAGAATCCGAGGTGTGGCTCATCTTCCATAAACTGAGCACCGGCATGGCTTCGATCGCTTACGCGGATGCCGTCGACGAGGCGCTGTGCTTTGGTTGGGTCGATAGTCTGGTCAAGCGCCTGGATGACCGACGCTACGCGTGCAAGTTTACGCCGAGGAGAGCGGACAGCCGATGGTCGACCACGAACCGGAAACGTTACGCAGCACTCAAAGCCAGTGGGAGATTGACGCCGGCTGGGATCAATCGAGCCCCGACTGAGCGCAGCTATGGTCCGCCACCACCACGGTTCAAAATGCCCTCGAAGCTTCCACCGTACATACAGACAGCGTTGAGGAAGCATCCGGAGGCGTTGCGGTACTTCGAGGCGCTTGCGCCATCACACCGGCGACGGTATGTCGGCTGGATTGAGTCCGCCAAGCACGAGGAAACGAAGACCAGACGTCTGAAGGAGGCCATTCGCCTCTTGTCCGCTGGCAAGGTACTGGGACTGAAATGAAGAGCCGCCCAACATCGGCTTGCCGCCGACGGCGGCCGGTGGGATCGTGAGCGCCTGAAGCCTCCTAACATGCATTTGCAGCCGTGGCCGCCAAGAGCAGCGGCGGGCGGCTGAACTGGAGGCTTTAGCCGGACGGCGGGAAGGGCACACTCATGACGGACAGGTATGACATCCCGCGAAAGGCCGAATACGGGGTCGACGCCGGATATCTATTGCCACTTGCTGGAATAGTCTGCATCGCAATCATCGTCGTCGCCGCCATATCGCGATCGCTAGTCCAACTGGTTGCAGCTTGTGCCTCATTCTCTTGTGTTGGTACTGGCCTGCATACTTCCCGCCGAGGGAAGTTCTTGGTGTGGGAGGAATTGCTGGACGACCTTCATCTGAGGGGCGACGAACGCATTCTGGACCTCGGATGCGGCCGTGGGGCAGTGTTATTGTCGGCGGCCAAACGGTTGCCAAAGGGGCGTGGATTTGGCGTCGACGTTTGGAGTCGCTCAGACCAAACGGGCAACTCCGTTGGCGCAACATTGCGAAATGCGGAGGCTGAAAAGGTGTCGGAGCGGGTCACACCACTGACAGCCAATATGATAGCGTTGCCGTTTCAGTCGGATACGTTCGATGTCGTCGTCTCGAGCGTTGCGATCCACAACATCAGGGGACGCACTGGTCAAGCAACCGCGATTGACGAGGCGGTGCGAGTCCTACGCCCCGGTGGCCGACTCCTAATTGCGGACCTTTCCGGCACCGGCGCATATGCAAGGCGGCTCGCAGGGCTCGGCATGGCTGAGATCGATCGGCGCAGCCTTGGTTGGCGAATGTGGTGGGGTGGTCCTTGGAGGGCGACGTACTTGGTGAAGGCGACCAAGCCGGAAAGTGGAAAAGGCCGGCCGCCTAACTGCATCCAGCCGAACGGGCCGGAATGGTTGCCGTCGCTCGTAGGGTATCCTTGGCCCGTTCGCAGCTGATGCGCGGTCGTTAGGTATTTTCCGCAGGCTGCCGAAGATCATGAGCTCGAATGTCTCTCTCGGATTAAGCCAAGTTGATCGCATTGCGCAACTCTGCGACTTCCTTGCTCACCCAGGAATGCAGGCGGCACTCGATCACTCTCTCCCAGTCTCGATGCCACACGATGTAGGCAGCCTCGGGTTTGACGCCCCTCTCTGGGTCGGTCTGGGCATCGTCGGGCTATGGTCGGCCCTCGACGCATTTGCTGAACGAGCAGGGATTCCCATAACCAAATGCGCAGCGTGTGACGGGCCGAATTGCTTGTCGTCGCGCTTGACGAGCACCGGCAAACTCAGCGTGGCTGACGAGCGAGCACTCAAAGAGTTGGAAGATGTGCGTCACTTGTTCGCGCACAACTACGCGGGGCGTGCAGACGGCGCGAATATCTCACTAACCGCCGCGCACTTGCGATACTACGCGGGCCAGTCGCGGGAGATCATTGGGAAGCTCCCGTGAGGTCCTGCGGCATACACGCCCCTAGCCCTCCCATCGAGCGAACAGCCACCGTCGAGCCGGTGTCTGCCGCTCATGTCAAACGTTAGCCCTGTAATTGCCATGCTCACTCTCCCGTATGAAGACGTCGAAGCCATTAAGCAGATCCATCGTCGCTGGATCGAAGCGGAACGAAGTGGCAACGCATTGGGCCTGCTTGATTTTTGTACGGATGACGTTCGGTGGATGGTTCCCGACTCAGATGTCCTGGTTGGCAAGGATGCAGCTCGGCCGTTGCTGGTGCACAATGGAAGGGAAATTGTGGATATACAAACGGAAGATGTCGAAGTGTGCGGAAGTGGCGACATCGCCTACAAGACAAGCAAGTACACGACGCGATTTGTGGCTGGGGCTACGGACAGCGAGCAGGTTGCTCGGGGCTCGCACCTATGGATCTTGCATAAGCAGGACAATGAGGAATGGAAAGTAGCTTTGGTGACTTGGCAGCCATCATCAGGGATTTGAGAGCGGTATGCAATAACTGCTACCTATGTCCCACGACTCTTTTGTTACCTATGTCCCCGGCCGCTCAATCTCCCCGGCCGCTCAGTTGAGCGGCTAACCCTTATAAGGCCTCCGGGAGTCAAGAGAACAAACTTCCCCCTGGGGCTGGAAAAGCAGAGAACCGCTGACGAACTTTTCGCAAGATCACCGACGATGCCGATTCGGTGCCGTGTCGGTTTCTGACTTCGTTTCAAAGCGGGCCACAGACCTTGGTCTGCACCAAACACTTATCGAGGCTCAGTGGTGCGGCTG
>Ga0180085_1000449_pt1 | contig 14485 bp, 12 predicted proteins | sample EasRiv730_16_10D_FD_123013 | JGI IMG/M metagenome (GOLD analysis project Ga0180085, IMG submission 123013) | Soil microbial communities from meander-bound floodplain in the East River, Colorado, USA - East River metaG ERMLT730_16_10D | ecosystem: Environmental > Terrestrial > Soil > Floodplain ... | reverse complement strand
CGTGGCGCGGTCCTGGTGCTCGAGCGCAGCGGGGACATCGACGCCGCCCTGCGCTGGCTCGGCGCGATGTTCCGCTACGACGCCGGGGCCGCCGCGCGGCTCTTGCTCGAGGTCGAGCCGCTCGTCCCGGCCGACCGCGTGGCCGAGGCGCTCGCGGCTTCGCCTGCGGCCTGGCTCGCCTGGTCGCGCACGCTCGCTCGCGCCGGTCGCGCCGAGGACGCAGCGGCCGCGTTGAGCGCGGCGCGCGCGCGCTGGCCCGGGGACTTGGGTCTCCTCGGCGAGGCCGCAGCGCGAGCGTTCGGCGCGGCCGACTTCCTCGCGCTCGGGGCGCTTCTGCCGGCCGATCTCGCGCTACCCGCGGAGCGCGGAGCCGGAATGCTCCACGTGTATCGCGCGGTGCTCGCGGCGCGCTCCCACGACCCCGTTCGGGCGCGGGCCGACCTCGCGCGCGGGCAGGCCCTCGACCCGGGGAACGCGTGGCTGCGCATCGTCGCCGGCGATGCGCTCGACACGCTCGGAGCGACCGACGAAGCGGTGAGCCTCTGGAACGCGGTGCAGTTCGGCGCGACGGGCTCGGCGACCTCGACTCGTGTGTCGGTCCTGCGCCGCCTCGCGCGGAGCGACGAGCGTCGCGCCCAAGCCGGAGCGGCCCTCGGACACTGGCGCGAGCTGCTGTCCCTGGTCCCGGACGACCCGGAGGCATCGCGGCGCGTCCTCGCGCTGACCGGCGCAGCGCCTTGACCGGTCGGGAGGCCTCACGTACGCTCCCCGACCTCCGCCGGGGGCCATCGCGCGTGCCGCTCTTGTCGATCGTCGTTCCGGTCTTCAACGAGGAATCGACCCTCGCCAGGCTCCTCGAGGCGGTCCTGGCCGCGCCGTTGCCCGACGGGATCGACCGCGAGATCATCGTGGTCGACGACGGATCGACCGACGGCACGCTCCGCGAGCTCGAGGCCTTCCGGGACGACGCGCGGATCCGCGCATTCCGCCAGCCGCGCAACCTGGGCAAGGGCGCGGCCCTGCGCCGCGGCTTCGCCGAGGCGGGCGGCGACTACGTCGTCGTGCAGGACGCGGATCTCGAGTACGACCCCCGCGAGTACCCGAAGCTCCTCGCGCCGGTGCTCGAGGGCAAGGCCGACGTGGTCTACGGCTCGCGCTTCATCGGCGGTGAGGCCCACCGCGTGTTGTTCTTCTGGCACTACGTGGGGAATCGGTTCCTGACGCTGCTCTCCAACGCGTTCACGAACCTGAACCTGACCGACATGGAGACCTGCTACAAGCTGTTCCGCAGCGAGGTCTTGCGGCGCATCGAGCTCCAGGAGGACCGTTTCGGCTTCGAGCCCGAGGTCACGGCCAAGGTCGCGCGGCTGGGGGTACGGATCTACGAGGTCGGCATCACGTACTGGGGCCGCACCTACGAAGAGGGCAAGAAGATCCACTGGCGCGACGGCGTCCAGGCGCTCGGCTGCATCGTCAAGTATGGCCTGCTGCGGGGCTGAGACCGTGAGATCAGGCCCGGCTCCGGTGCGCGGCCTCGCGGTAGGCCAGCGCCAGAACGACCCCTCCGACCACCGCGACCGTCGCGGCGCCGATCAAGATCCACAGGACCGAGGGCGTGAAGGCGACGTCCTGCCCGGTCACGCGCAGGCAGCCCACGACGGCAGCCGATCCGGCGGCGAACCCCCAGAACGAGGCCGCGGCGAAGTACAGGGCGCGCATCCGACCCCGCGGCCGGTGGGCTCGCCGAGCGCTCGAGCGGTCCGTCGCCGGGTCAAAGCCCGGGCCGTCACGCCCCGGCTCGATCCTCGCGTCCGAGGTTGATTCCATCGGCTCTCCTCAGAGGGTGTTGCCAAGCGGCTCGCATCCGCTCTAGAGTGGTGGCCGGATCGTAAGTTGATGAAAGCCCACGGTCAAGCCAGACGAGCCCGATTGCCGTTGCGGATGCGCAGCGTAGCCGTGCTCGTCGTGGCCAGCCTGCTCGGCTCGGCGTGGGCGCGCCAGACCGAGGAGCCTGCCCCTGCGCCCGCGCCAACGCCCCCGCCCGGCGCGACGTCGCAGCTCAGCGGGCGCGTCACGGGCCACGATGGCGCGCCGGCAGCCGGGGCGACGGTCCTGGCCTATCACCTTTCGAGCGAGCAGCTCTTTCGCTCCTCGGCGACGGACGCCAAGGGGGGGTTCACGTTCGAGGCGGTTCCGTACGGCTACTTCGACCTCGCTGTGCTTTCGTCCGACGGCCTCTACGTCGCGGATGCCGTGGTCAACGTCCCGCCGGCGGGTCGGGCCACCGTGGCCCTGGATCTGGTCCCCGGAGCGACCGAAGCGACGTTGCGAACGTTCCCCGGGACGGACCAGCAGGCGGTTGGAGTCGCCGGCGTGAACCGCAAGGGCGAGGGCAAGGGTTTCTGGGGCCGGCCCGCCGGGATCGCGATCCTCGTCGGGGGCGGCGCCGTGGCGTTGGCCGCGCTCGCGGGCGGCGGGGACAGCAGCGAGCCCACGTCGAGTCCGAGCACCCCCTGACGTGGGATTGACACGGAATAATGGGCACCTTCGCTCAGGGTGGGACGCCCGCCCGAGGAGAATCTTCATGCTCGAACGCTCGCGCCGCATCGTGGCCCTCGGCCTCGCGCTGACGACCGCTTCGTTCGTCCTGACTCCGCCTGTCGGCGCCGGCGATGCCGCCGTGCTCATGGGCAAGGTGTTCCAGGCCGACGGGACGACGCCGCGCACGGGAGTCGTGGTGCACCTGGTCGACCCGGCAAGCGACCGGGACTTCCGCGCGGAGCCAACGCGCCCGGACGGCGCCTTCCGTGTGGATCAGGCTCCCGCGGGAACGTACCGCGTGCTGGCGGAGACGACGGACGGGGCGTATCTCGCCGAGCAGGCCGTCACGGTCGAGCCCGGAGCCAATCGGCCGGTCTCGTTGACGCTCGGCGCGGCCGCTCCCTCGTTCCAGACCGCGCCTGATCCGACGGCCAGCCAGAGCGGCGGGCTGCCCACGTGGGGCAAGTGGGCCATCGCCGGCGGCATCGCGCTCGGGGCCCTGTTCGTGATCAACGAGGTCACGGACGACGAGGACCAGCCGGCAAGTCCGTCCTGATCGGATCCTTGGGACTCTTCGACGGGGCCGACGAGCACGAGCGCATCGCGCGCGCGCCGCTCGCCGACCGCATGCGGCCACGCGATCTCGACGAGTTCGTGGGTCAGGCGCACGTCCTCGGCGCGGGCACCGCGCTGCGGGGTGCCATCGAGCGGGACGACCTGGGCAGCATCCTGCTGTGGGGACCGCCCGGCTCGGGGAAGACGACGCTCGCGCGGATCATCGCGCGGCGGACGGCGGCCGAGTTCGTCCATTTCTCGGCCGTCACGTCGGGTGTGCGCGAGGTGCGCGCCGTGACCGACGCCGCAGCCCTGCGTGGCCGGCGCGGCGGGCGGCGCACGATCCTGTTCGTCGACGAGATCCACCGCTTCAACAAGGCGCAGCAGGACGCGTTCCTCCCGTTCGTCGAGGACGGCACGATCACGCTCATCGGCGCGACGACCGAGAATCCGTCGTTCGAGGTCAACTCTGCCCTGCTATCCCGCTCGCGCGTGGTCCGACTCGAGCGCCTGAGCGAGGACGATCTGGTCCGCATCCTGCGCCGCGCGCTCGAGGACGCCGAGCGCGGCCTCGGCGGGGCGGGGCTCGAAGCCCCAGACGATCTCCTGCGCAGCCTCGCCGCGCGCAGCCAGGGGGACGCGCGCGCCGCGCTCAACGTGCTCGAGATCGCCGCAGCGGGAGCGCCGCGCGGAGCGGCCGGTCGAGCCACGATCACGGCCGAGGTCCTGGCCGACGCGCTGCAGCGCACGGCGCTGTACCACGACCGGGCCGGCGAGGAGCACTTCAACGTCACGAGCGCGCTGCACAAGTCGATGCGCGAATCGGACGTCGACGCCAGCCTGTACTGGCTGGCGCGGCTGCTCGAGGCCGGCGACGACCCGCTCTACGTCGCGCGTCGGGTCGTGCGCTTCGCGAGCGAGGACATCGGCCTGGCCGACCCACGCGCGCTCGCCGTGACGATCGCGGCGAGGGATGCGTTGCACTTTCTCGGCGCGCCCGAGGGCGAGCTGGCCCTGGCCGAGGCGGTGGCCTATTGCGCGCTGGCCCCGAAGTCGAACGCGCTCTACGTCGCGTGGGGTCGGATTCGCGACACGATCGCCGAGGGGGCGACCGACCCCGTCCCGCTCGCGCTGCGCAACGCGGTCACCGGCCTTCTCGCGTCGCACGGCTACGGTCGGGACTACGCCTACGCGCATGACGACCCCGATGCCGTGACCGGGCTGGCCTGCTTGCCCGAGCGCCTGTCCAGCTCGCGCTTCTACGAGCCCACCGAGCGCGGCTTCGAGGGCGAGCTACGGACACGCCTCGCGCGCTGGCGTCAGCTCCGCGAGCAGAAGCGGGGGTCAGACCCCGTCTGACCCCACTCCGGCGCGGAAGCTCTCGGTCTCGGCCGGGGTGGCCCGGCGCCACAGCTCGGCCTGGATCTTGCGGGCGATCGCGTCCTTGCTGTAGCGCACGCTCGACACGAGTCGGCCCTCGGTCGTGAAGAAGTGCGTGCGGCCACGCTCCCCGAGCACGACGATCGCTCCGCTGCGCTCGTCGCGGTACAGTTCTTCCTCGCGTGCCGCCCGCGCGTCACCCAGGGCGTGGCGCGTCGGGCGCTCGCCCGAGCGGTGACGCGCCTGGGCGTGAGACGTTCGTCGACCGCGCGCCCGATGGTCGTGCTCGATGCGCCGGGCCAGGCCGGCGAGGATCCCGGCCACCCGCCGCTCGAGCTCGGCGCGGGGCACGGATCGCGTCCTGCCTGAGGGACCGGCCGTCAGCCCGTGGAGCGCGTGCTGGGCCCAGCGCACCGCCGCATGCCACGGCAGGTCGCCCTGGCGGTCCCACAGCAAGGCCAGCGGCTCTGCGGCGGGACCTCGGCCGAGGACGTTCAGCCCGAGCCGCGTCTCTCCGCGCCGCGATCGCGAGGCCACGACCTGCGCCGTCACGGCGAGAACACCCCGGCCCTCCTCCGCGCGCACCGGCACGACGAAGAACCCGGCGCTGACCTGGCCGAGCAGCTCGTACTGCGCGTGGCGGAACGCGTCGAGCACGCCGCTCTCGAGCGTCGCCGCCTCGTGCACGATCGTCAGGAGCGCCGGCGCCGGATCGTAGAGCCGGTCGACCTGCGGGTGCTGCCGGTCGAGGCAGAGCTGCGCGAAGTCCTCCCAGCGCGGGGTCCCGGTCGGCCCATACCCGACGAACACGTGACGGCTCGACACCGGCTCCGCGTGCTCGCACGAGCTGGTCCCGCAGCGGTGGCACCACACGTGGCCCGGGCGGAAGGCCGCCGCTTGCTGGATCGTGTCCTCGAGGATGCGATCGATGTCGCGGGCGAGGCTGGCCGCGAGCTGCGCCTCGCGCGGGTCGCCCTCCGCCAGCAGAATCCGCAGCGGCAGCTCGACCTGGGCCAGCGTGGACTCGACGAGGTGGCTCCCCGGCATGCGGGTCAGGCGCTCGCGCACGAGCCGTCGCAGGGCATCGAGTGCCTCCTGCGCCAGCGTCTCCGCCCGGTCGGTCATGGGATCATTATCCGCGCTCGGGCCGCCTGCTAGAATCCCCGATCAAGCGGCGGCTCGAACCGACGATGGAACCGCAGCGCGTCTCGCATTTCGAGATCCTCGAGCGCCTGGGCAGCGGGGGCATGGGCGAGGTGTACCGCGCACGGGACACGCTGCTCGGACGCGAGGTCGCGCTCAAGCTGATCCGGCCGCAGCTGCACGCGGAGCCCGCGGTGCGGGCGCGGTTCCTGCGCGAGTGCCGCGCCGCGGCGGCGCTGAGCCATCCGGCCATCGCCACGCTGTTCGAGGCCGGCGAGGCCGAGGATGGCCGGCTGTACTTCGCCAGTGAGCTCGTGCGCGGCGAGACGCTGGCGGCGCTGCTCGCGCGGGGCAGACTCGCCCCCGAGCGAGCGGTCGAGCTCGGTCTGGCCCTGGCCGAGGCCCTGGCCGCGGCGCACGAGCACGGGATCGTCCATCGCGACATCAAGCCGCAGAACCTGATGGTCACGACCGACGGCCGGCTCAAGGTGCTCGACTTCGGTCTGGCCCGCGTGCTCGACGAGCCCGCGGCCGAGCCGGCGGGGACCGACGCGACGCGCACGTACACGGCGACGCGGGCCGGGACGATCGTCGGCACGCCGGCCTACATGTCGCCCGAGCAGGCGACCGGCGAGCCGGTCGACGCCCGATCGGACATCTTCTCCGCCGGCTGCGTGCTGTACGAGATGGCCTGCGGACGGCTGGCCTTCCCCGGCGATTCGATGCACACGATCCTGAGGCGCGTGCTGGCGGAGGACCCACCGTCGGTCGAGATCGTCGATCCGGGCCTGCCCGGCGCGCTCGGAGCGATCGTGCGTCGCGCGATGGCCAAGGAGCCGACCGCGCGTTACGCCTCGGCCGGCGAGCTGGCCGACGCGCTGCGCGCGCTCCGCGCGCCGAGCGGCCTCGCGATCTCCGTCCGCTCGCCTGCGGGGCCGCGCCGGTTCCGCCCCCTGCTGACCGCGGGCTCGCTCGTGTTGCTCTTCGCCGCCTCGATCGGCGTTTTCTGGTGGTACGGTCGCCCGAGCCTGGCGTTCCACAGTCGCGACACGCTCCTCGTCGCGAGCGTCGACAACCGGACCGATGAGCCGGCGTTCGACCTGGCGCTGCGCACCGCGCTCGAGGCCGACCTGCAGCGCTCGCCCTACGCGAGCGTGTTCGACCAGGGCCAGGTCGTGGACACGCTGCGCCTGATGCGCAAGGACCCCTCGACGCCGATCGACGAGGCACTGGGCCGCGACCTGTGCCGGTTCGCCGGCGTGCGGGCCCTCGTGGTGCCCCGCATTCTCTCGGTCGGCGAGGCGTTCGAGCTGCAGGCTTTGCTCGTCGACCCGACCACGGGACGCCACGTCGACCAGATCCGCGTCACGGCCCGCGGCCGCGAAGACGTTCTGCTGCACGCGATCGACGATCTGGCCAGTCGCGTGCGGGAGCGCCTGGGCGAGTCGCTCCAATCGATCACCGAGGCCGATGCGCCAGTCGTCCAGGCCTCGACGTCGTCCTGGGAGGCGCTGCAGCTCCACTCGCTCGCCACCACGCGAGTCGGCGAGGGACGCTTCCAGGAAGCATCCACGCTGTACAAGGAGGCGCTGGCCAAGGACCCCGAGTTCGTGGGCGCCCGTGCGGCCTTGAGCCTCGTGCTGATCCAGCACCTGGGCCGGCCGGAGGAAGGGAAGGCGTTGCTGCGGGAAGCGCGGACGCGCGGGGACACGCTGCCGCAGTTCGAGCGCCTGATGCTCGAGGCGGTCTCGGCCCAGTTCGTCGACGAGAATCTGCCCGCGGCGCTCGAGCAGTACAAGATGGTCTCTCAGCTCTACCCGAATCGAATGGAGCCGCTCAACAACCAAGGGCAGATTCTGCGACTGCTCGGCCGCACCGAGGAGGCGATCGCTGCGTTCGAAGCGTCGGCCGCGCTGAGCGTCGCGGCGCAGGTGCCGCTCCAAGGGCTGTTCTGGCTGCACATCCTCGCGCAACGGCCCGACGAGGCCGAGCGCGACGCGCGACAGCTCGTGAAGCTCGGCCCGGAGATCGCCGACTTCCAGCACTTCCTGGCCTGGAGCCTGTGGGGGCAGGAGCGCTTCGACGCTGCGCTCGAGGTCGTGCGCCGCGTCGTCGCGCTCGATCCTCGCCATCCCTACGGCCGGGCGAACCTCCCGCACCTGGCGCTGGCCACGGGTGCCGCGGCCGAGGCCGAGACGCTCTATCGCGCGCTCCTGCAGGATTCCGAGCGGGGCAACCTGCCGCGCCACGCGAATCTGCCGGCTCAGCTGGCCATCACGCTCCGCGCGCTCGGGCGTACGGCCGAGGCGCGCGAGGTCGTCGCGCCCGACATCGCTCGCCTGTCGTCGCTCGCCGCGCCCACGACGTCGCAGGTCGTCGACTTGGCCCTGCTGGCCGCGGCGGGTGGCGACGTCCCGACCGCCGAGCAGGCCCTGCGCCGCGCGAGCGCGGCGCCGGATCTCGATGCCGTAGGGTGGTTCACACTGGCCCGCGTCTCGGCGCTGGTCGGCCACGAGCCCGAAGCGGTGGCTGCGCTCGAGCGAGCCTTCCGCGCCGGCTTCTGGGACCATTACTTCGCGCTGATCGTGCCCGGCCTGGGCAGCTTGCGCTCGCGCGCCGACTTCCGTTCGCTGCTCGGACTCCCGGCGACGGCTACGGAAACTCCGGGGATCGCCCCAGAGCGAGGACGCGCTGCGGGACCGGCTTGAGGTCCCAGATCAGCCCGAGGGCGGAGAGCCCGCGCAGGCCGTAGTAGGTGAAGTCGATCTCCCAGGGATAGAAGCCCTGGCGCACCGACGCCGGGTAGTAATGGTGGTTGTTGTGCCAGCCCTCGCCCAGCGTGAGCAGGGCCACCACCAGATTGTTGCGGCTTTCGTCGCGGGTCGGGAAGCGCTTCGTTCCCACGAGGTGCGCGGCCGAGTTGACGAGACACGTCACATGGAACAGGACGACCGTCGAGACGAAGAAGCCCCACACGAAGAGCTGCGGTCCGTTCGTCCCGAGCCCCGGCGCGATGCGGGCCAGCAGCGCTCCGAGGCCGAACGTGAAACCCGCGTAGAGCAGCGGCACCACCGTGTCGCGCCGATCGAGCCAGCGCAGCTCGGGATAGCGCGCCAGATCGGGGATCTGCGACCAGTCGGTCGGGAAGTTGCGGGCCGAAGTCAGCCAGCCCATGTGGCTCCAGTACAGGCCGTGCGCATGGGGCGAGTGCGGGTCCGACTCCTCGTCCGCGGCGCTGTGGTGGCGGCGGTGGTGCGCCGCCCACCACAGCGGCCCGCGCTGGACCGCCGAGTTCCCGAGCACCGCGAACACGAGCTGCGCGGCGCGCGAGGTCTTGAACGCGCGGTGCGAGAAGTACCGGTGATAGAACGCGGTGACGAAGAACGCCCGCACGAGATAGAGCGCGAGCGCGAAGCCGACCGCGAACGGGCTCACGCCCACCCACAGCACCGCCAGGCAACCCAGGTGCAGGACGAGGAACGGCAGGACGCGGGCCCAGTCGACCGCGCGCCCTGCCCCCACGTCGATATCCCGGCTCGTTCGATCGAGCCAGGAGAGCGCGCCCCAGCCGCGCAACCTCACGGGCTGGTCGGCTGCTGCGGGCTCGTGGGTGCGACGATCTCCACCAGCTCCACCTCGAACAACAGCGTCGCGCCGGGGCGGATGCGCGGACCGCGCCCCTGGTCGCCGTAGGCCAGGTCGGACGGGCAGACCAGCTCGCTCTTGCCGCCGACCTTCATCTTGCCCAGCCCCTGGGAGAAGCACGGCACGACGCCGTTGAGCGGGAACGAGACCGGCTCGCTCGACGCGTCGAATTCCGAGCCGTCACGCAGCAGGCCGCGATACTTGACCCGCACCGTGTCGGTCGCCGCGGGCATCGGTCCCGTGCCCGGCGTGATCTCGCGGTACACGAGGCCCGAGGGCAGCTTCTCGGCCCCCGGCTCCCCCGCCTTCTTGGCCGCGAACTCGGCTCCGGCGGCCTTCTCTTTGGTGGCCGCCGCGGCGGTGCGCGCCTTGACGAACCCTTCGAGCTGCTGCCGGATCGCGTTCATGTCGACGCGCGGCTCGCGGCCCGAGAGGCCGTCGGCAACGCCAGCCTGGACGATACTCAGCTCTTGAGGGGTCAGCTCGATCTGGGGCAGCCGCGTCGCCGCGATCATCCCGATCGCATAAAGAGCCTTCTGGTCATCGGTCTCGAGCGCGGGCGGCTTGGGCTCATCCGCCGCCGCGCACGCGCACGCGAGCGCGCAACCGAGCGCGACGAGCGTCCGCGCGAACGTCTCTCTCATGGGCGATCCACCTCCTCGCGACGACACACTCCACGAGGGCGGATCCCCGGCGGACCAGCGACGGCGCGTGGCGCTAGGGTACCAGACATCGCTGGTGCCGGCCCAGTTGCGAAACCGGTCCGGGCCGGATCGAGATCGAGATCGAGCGCCCGGGCCACCTCGGGCAGCGGCTCGCGACCCGGGACGGACCGCGTCAGCGCGGTCACGACGACGAGCGTGGCGAAGGATGCCGCGAGCGCGGTCGCGGCCGGGTGGAACGACCCCGTCAAGCCCGGCAGGCCCCGTGCCACGGCCGAACGCTGGGCCAGCTCGAGGGCCAGGGTTGCCACCAGTCCCACGAGGATCGACGCGCCGGCGGCGTGGGCGGTCACGCGGCGCCAGTGCAGCCCGAGGGCCATCACCGGAGCCAGCGTCGCGCCGAACAGCCCGAACGCGAACGTCCCGAGGATCGCGATCAGATCGCCGTAGAGTTGCGCCACGCAGACCGCGAGCGCGGTCACGCCGAAGGACGCGGCCCGCCCCCAGGCCAGCTCGTTCCCGACCCGGCCACCGAGCGCGCGTGGCAGATCGCGGACCACGGCGGCGCTGGCCACGTTGACCAGCGAGTCGGCGTTCGACGTGATGGCGGCCAGGATGCAGGCGAACGCCAGGCCCGCGACGAGATCCGGCGCGAAGCCGAGCAGGAACGCGGGCGCCGCCTCGTCCGGCCGCGCGAGCGGCGCGAGCAGACCGCGCGCCACGAGCGCCGGCACGGCGAGGCCCACGCCGCACCACAGCAGCACCGACAGGGCCTGCCCCCCTGCGACGACGAGCGGGAGGTAGCGCATCCGCGCCGGGTCGCGGAGCATGTAGAACTTGTGCAGCACGTGCGGCTGACCCAGCACGCCGATCCCGAAGACGAAGAACGTCGCGAAGGCGGTCGAAGCCGGCACGCGGCCGAGCGGCTCGAGGAACGTCGGGCCGAACTCGGGCGCCCGACTCACCGCCTGGATCATCGCCGCCGGACCCCCGTTCACCGCGAGCGCCTGGGCGAAGACGACCACGCCGACGAGCGCCATCAACAGACCCTGGAGCACGTCGGTATGGACGCCCGCGACCATCCCGCCGAGCATGCAGTACGCGGCGAGGACGCCTGCCCCCAGCAGCATCGCGGCGAACGGGCTCGTCAGACCGAAGATCGCCTGGAGCACGATCCCGGCCGCCTGCACCTGCAGTCCGAGATAGGCGATGCTCCCGCACAGCACGGCCAGCGCGGCCAGCGCGGTCACCGCGGGCGTGCGCCAGCGCTCGGCGATCGCATCGGGCACGGTGAACACCTCGCGAACCCCGGCCAGCGCTCGCAGGCGCGAGCCCACGACCCACGCCAGGAGGCCCGAGGTGAAGCCGATCGGCAGCACGATCCACAACGAGCCGATCCCCAGGCGGTAGGCCAGCCCGGGCCCGCCGACGAAGACGAATCCGCTGAACGCGCTCGACAGCGTGGCCAGGCCCGTGACGAAGAGGCCGAGACGCCGGCCCGCGATCCAGAAGTCGCTGGGCGTGCGCGTGCGGCGCGAGGCAGCCACGCCGATCGCCAGCACGGTGACGAGGTACAGGATCGCGGCGATCGCGACCCCCGGACGGTCGATCGGGGTCACTCCGGATCCGTGCCGTCGCTCCGGCCTCGCACGGCATGGAGCGCCGGGACGACCAGGAGCGGAGCGAGCCCGAGAACGCCGAGCATGATCCACGCGGCGGCCGGGCGGCCCACGCCGAGGAGCAGCGCCATCGCGCCGCCCTCGAGCAGCAGGGTCAGGACCAGGGCACAGGCGACCCGCCCGCCGGCCCCGCCGCGCAGCGGGACGCTCGAGACCAGGAGCGCTCCGGGAACGAGCAGGCTGGCCACGACGAACACCGCAGAGCCGCCCGGTCCGGCCCACGGGGCGGCGAGCAGCGCGAGCAGCGCCAGCGCGAGCACGATCCGGGCGAGCGGCTGCACGACCCGGCGATTCTGCCACAGCCGGCCGGCCGCGGATCGCATTGCGCCGGCGCATCGGCTGGTCCATGTTGACTCAGGCGCCGTGCCGCCGAGGGGTCATGCCGAGCTCCGAACGATCGATCGCGGCGCAAGGGGCCGAGCGGATCCACGCGGCCTACCAGCGTTACGAGCGCGCCCATTCCGAGCTGACATCGCGCGCCCGCGAGCGCTTCGAGCGCCGGGACTGGCACGCGGCGCAAGCCGACGCCGAAGCGCGCCTCGAGCTGTATGCCCGCGCGATCGCCGAGCTCCTGGCGGAGCTCGAGGCGCTGCTCGGCGCGGATCTGGCCCGGGACGGGCTGTGGCGGGAGATCAAGCGCGCCTTCACCGTGCACCTCGCCGAGATGACGAACGCCGAGCTCGAGCAGACCTTCTTCAACTCGGCGACCCGCCGGATCTTCTCCACGGTCGGCGTCAACCCGGAGATCGAGTACACCTCGGCCGAGTCGGCGAGTGTGGCCCACGACGGGCCCCAGGAGGTCTGGCGCCGCTACCCGCACGACGGCGACCTGGTCGGGCTCACGCGCCGGCTGCTCGCCGACGCGCGGCCCGGCCGCGCCTGGCGTGACGCCGCGACCGACGCCACGCTCGTGGCCCAGCGCATCGACGCCGCGCTGCGCGCCCGCTTCGGCGATGGATCGCTCGACGCCATCGAGTGCCTGGCCCCGACGTTCTACCGCAACAAGGGCGCCTACCGGATCGGCCGCATCCGCCGCGGCGCGGAGATCGTGCCGCTGGTCCTGCCCTTGCTGCACGACACGGGCGGCGTGTTCGTCGATGCCGTGCTGACCGAGCCGAACGACGTGAGCATCGTCTTCAGCTTCACGCGCTCGTACTTCCTGGTCGACACGAGCTGTCCGCGGGACCTGATCGCGTTTCTCAAGTCGATCCTGCCCCGCAAGCCGATCGCCGAGCTGTACACGTCGCTCGGCTTCAACAAGCACGGCAAGACCGAGCTGTATCGCAGCCTGATGCGGCACCTGGCCCGGCACGACGACGCCTTCGTCGTCGCGCCCGGCGATCCGGGCATGGTGATGCTCGTGTTCACGCTGCCCGGCTTCGACATGGTGTTCAAGGTGATCCAGGACCGCTTCGCCCCCCCGAAGACCAACACGCGCCGCGACGTGATGGAGCGTTATCGGCTTGTATTCGGCCACGACCGGGTCGGGCGACTGATCGATGCGCAGGAGTTCGAGCACCTCGAGTTCGCGCGCGGACGCTTCGCCGACGACCTGCTCGAGCGGCTGCTGGCCCATGCCGGCCGCTCGGTCGAGCTGCGCGGCGACGAGGTCGTGCTGCGCCACCTCTACGCCGAGCGGCGCGTGACCCCGCTCAACCTGTACCTGCGCTCGGTCGACGCGACGGAGAGCCGCCGGGCCGTCGTGGACTACGGCAACGCGATCAAGGAGCTGGCGGCGGCCAACATCTTCCCCGGCGACTTCCTGCTCAAGAATTTCGGCGTGACCCGTCACGGTCGCGTCGTGTTCTACGACTACGACGAGCTGTGCCTGCTGCACGACTGCCGGTTCCGGACGCTCCCCGCGCCGCGCACGCCCGAGGAGGACCTCGCCGCCGAGCCCTGGTTCACCGCGGCCGAGAACGACATCTTCCCCGAGGAGTTTCGCAAGTTCCTCGGACTGACCGGCGAGCTGCGCGCGACGTTCGAGCGGCACCACGGCGATCTGTTCACGGTCGAGTTCTGGCGCGAGCTGCAGGAGCGACACCGGCGGGGCGAGCTGCTGGACGTGTTCCCCTACCCTGCCTCCCGCCGCTTGGGGTCCGGTACAATCGCGTCGTGAGCTGGCCGTCCCGAGTCGCTGTCGCCTGCACCCTCGTCGCGGGCGCGCTCGCCGCTGCCGCCGAGCGGCCACCGGTGGTCGTGCGCACCTACGACGTCGTGTCGAACGGCAGGACGGTGCTGCTCGGCCGAACCGCCGACGTCGCGGTGTGGGACGTGACCGACTCCGATCGGCCGATCGAGCGCCATCGCCTCGCGCTCCCGGGCACGATCCGGGCGCTCGCGGTCGAGGGCCAGCGCGTCTTCGCCGCCGCGGGGAGCCACGGCCTGTACGTGATCGATCTGGAAGGCCCGAACGACGAGCCCGAGCTGCTCTCGCGCTTCGACACGCCGGGCTTCACGCGAGACGTCCTGGCCGAGGAAGGCCGCGTGTTGCTGGCCGACGACCGCTACGGGATCCGCGTGGTCGACGTGCGCAACAGCCCACGCCAGCTCGCGCTCCTGCCGACGCGGGACGAGGTGGTGGCCCTCGCGCAGGACGGGGAGCTCGTCGCGAGCGCCGAGGGTCGGGCCGGCGTGCGGTTGTGGCGGCTCGAGACCGGCGAGTTGCCGCGGGAGACCCACCTGGTCTCCGAGGTCCGAGACGCGCGAGACGTCGCGCTCTCGGGCGGTCTGCTGCTCGTGGCGGCGGGACGCGAGGGTCTGGTCGTGTTCCGCCTGGCCGACGACCGCGCACCGGCGCGGCTGGCCAGCCTCACGCTCGATCGCCCGGCCGAGTACGTTGCCGCCGCGAACGACGAGGCCTGGGTCAGCACCGGATCT
>Ga0180085_1000448_pt1 | contig 14491 bp, 14 predicted proteins | sample EasRiv730_16_10D_FD_123013 | JGI IMG/M metagenome (GOLD analysis project Ga0180085, IMG submission 123013) | Soil microbial communities from meander-bound floodplain in the East River, Colorado, USA - East River metaG ERMLT730_16_10D | ecosystem: Environmental > Terrestrial > Soil > Floodplain ... | reverse complement strand
GGTAGGTGAAGGAGGCCGATCAACGTTTGTTGCGAATGACGCGCACCCGATGAGCCTCACTGTCGCCAATGTAAATAGTGCCGTCGCGGGCGGCGAAGATACCGTGAGGTCGTGACATCTCGCACAACTTGGGATCACCTTCCGGGCCATCACCACGGCGGCCGGTTCCGGCGATGAGTTCCAAGGTCTGCTTGCGGACGTTGATCATTCGGATGCTGTGACTTTCCGTATCCGTGAGGTAGATGTTGCCATTGGATCCTACGCTCAGGCCCTTGGGACCGGAAAGCGTTGCGACCTTGGCCGGTCCGCCATTGCCCGTAAATCCTTGAGCTCCTGATCCGGCAACATGGTGAAGCCTGCCTTGCTTCAAGTCCAGTTTGTAAACCGCATTGCCTTCGCGCAGTGCCAGCCACAGGTTCCCCTGTTTGTCGAAGTCAATCGCGCGTGGACCATTGAGAGGTGTGCCTGAAATCTTCGCGCCGTCAGGCGTCGGAGCTCGTTCGCCTGTGCCTGCAAACGTCGTGATAATACCGCTTTTCAGGTTGACGCGACGGATTCGGTGATTGCGAATGTCACAAATATAAAGGTTGCCTTTGCCATCAAGCTGAATGCTGTGCGGTTCATGAAGCGAGGCCGAAACCGCCGGACCTTCGTCACCAGAGAACCCCGCTTTGCCGTTGCCGGCCACGGTGCGAATCAATCCCGTTCGAGCATCGACGAAGCGCACCACATGGTTCATTCGTTCCACCACGAAGAGATTGTCCCGCCGGTCAAAGCGTACTTCGTAAGGCTCATTCAGTGAAGCTTCCGTGGCTTTCTGACCGTCTCCGGAATAGCCGCGCTTCCCATTTCCAGCAACAGTGGCGATGGTCCCGTCGCGAGACACTTTACGGACCACATGGTTGTCTGTGTCGCAGACGTACAAGGCGCCGCCGGGTCCGATTGCGACGCCGTAAGGATTGTTGACTTGCGCCTGCGAAGCCGATCCGCCATCACCGGAATATCCGCGCTGGCCAGTGCCAGCAACGGTGCTGATGCTGGTTCGCTCCGCCGCAGGAGACAGAAGCCTCGAAGAGACCACACTCGCCAGCAGCGTCGACAGAAGAATAACGATGCGAAGATTACCCGAACCCATTCCGCGCATATCCATGGTCTCTCGCTATAGTTGTTCGACCGAGTATCCCTTCTGTTTGAGCAATTCAACGACGCCATCGGGCCCGACCAGATGCGCGGCGCCGACTACGACGAGGGTCTTGCTCCCGCCTTGAAAATGACTTTCGATTTTCGGGAGCCAGTTTCGATTTCTTTCACTGATGAGCTTCGCGTAGATGTCAGGGTATTCCTTGAAGCTTTGCAGGAGCAGGTCGTTCAGCTGCTTCTCCTGGCCGGCGGCCCAGGCACGCATGATCTGTTCAAACTCTGTCTCAAACTGATCGAGCTCTTTCAGAGTCTGCAATAGTGACTCCTCCTGGCTCCTGGCGGGCAAGCTATCCAGCAGATTGAGTTGAAAGTCAGCCGTCTCCAGCCCCAGAACGTCCTTCTTCGCTTTCCTCGCTCTTTCGAAGAAATGTCGGTCCACGCCATGTTGAGCTTCGTAGCCTAGCTGTTGCATCTTCATAGCCACCAGAGAGAGCGACAGGAACCAGGGCTTCATTCGCTGGAGAGCTTCGATATCCAACCCCAAGGCCTCCACTTTTTGTCGCACAGCCTGATAGGTTGCCGGTGAAAGGATCTCGATTAACGTCTTGCCTTCGGGTAGCAGGGCTTTGGCTAGCATTATCTGTTGCGCGTCTGGCGAATTTAGCGAGTCAAGGTTCACTTCCAAGACTAGCTTCGAAGAGTCGACGAAGGCCCGCTCCATCGCTTCACTCAACGGGTAAATGTCCGGCTTCAGAAGATGGACCGAGCCAAGAAGATATACCGTGCTGTCTCGCGAGACAGCTCTCCATAGGCAGCTTTTCTTGACAGGAGCTTGGCTAGGATTTTGAGGGGTGGTCTCAGACGTACGTAAAACGAGAAGCAGGAGGAGCCAAACAGTGCCCTGGAACCTGTTCCTATGGCGCATGAAACATCCTTTCGCCGCTGAGAATCCGGTGGCTCTTAACGTCGTGGCGGGTCGCTTGTCTTTGGCGAACTAGTGAAAACGCAAACCAAAAATGGAACCCAATAAGGTTGCCGATCGCTGGTGAAGGATATCACCTAAAGCTCCAAGCAGTCCAAGTTGGACAACGGGCTGTGAATTCTGAACCTGTGAATCGCGGATGGTGTCGCAACCACTGCAACATTGTGATGACTGTGAACTTACAACTGCTTGCACGGGCCTTTGCCCTTGACAGGCTGAAATCCAGCAGTGTATATTCTCCCGGTTTTAGCTCCTTCTGGGCGGTTAGCTCAGCTGGGAGAGCACATCCCTTACAAGGATGGGGTCACTGGTTCAAACCCAGTACCGCCCACCACTGTTTGACCAAATGTTGCGGGGTCGTAGTTCAGTTGGTTAGAACGCTGGCCTGTCACGTCAGAGGTCGCGGGTTCGAATCCCGTCGGCCCCGCCAATCCCTCACTACCTAGCAATGAGTCTCCAGAAAGAGTACGTTCACTATCTCTCCCGCCGGGTTGTGGACGAACTCATCAAGCGCGAGATGATTGAGACCTCGGAAGTAGTGGCCCTCAGAGAAAAAGTTCTGGCAGTGATGGAAGCCGAACTAGGTCTTGAGGACCGCATCAACGAGGAAGTGCGAGAGATTTTGAAGGGGTATGCCGACGAGATGCGTAATACCGGTGTTTCCTATCAGGATATGTTCAAGGTCGTGAAGAACAAACTTGTTAAGGATAAGAAAGTGGTTTTGTGACGCATGCGTTTGAGTCGTGAAAAAGTCAACAAACTCTCACATCTGGTTACTGAAGAACTGGTCAGGTTGGATGACCTCGAGTTCATCGAGGATCGCAACACGATACGGTTGGAGATTGTGAAGATCCTGAACGAAGAGCTGAAGAAGGAAGAAACCCTGGATCAGGAAGCACGAAAGAAGATCGCTTCTCAAAAGAAGACGGTTCCGGAAGGCAGTTTGGAGTGGGACATACTGTATCGGAAATACTACGCTGAAGAAGTGAAGAAACTCTGAATTAGTTCTGGAATTCGAAAAAAAAGACGGCCCAAGGGCCGTCTTTTTTGTTTCAAGCGACGAAGACTCAGTTCGTTCGCCGCTTTAATGTCGGACGGTCTTCATCCTTTTGTGTTGGCTCTTCTGAGGCATCTTCTGTTTCACCGCTGGTGCGCCGTTTTAATGATGGCCGGTTTGACTTTTCGCCTTCGGCAGGGCGTTTGCGGTTTTCGATCGCAAGCAGCTTGCCCTTGATATGATCAAATTCTGAAGTGTTGATGACGTACTGATCACCCTCCGGCAAGATGGTAGATATGCTTGCCTGAGTTTTCTCAATACGATCTGCTGTCGGTGGATGGGTCGAGAAGGCTTTAGATAACTTGCCGGGTTTCTTTTTTTCCTGAGCCTGAATTTTTTCAAAGAAGGATACGAACGCGGTCGGATCGTAGCCAGTCTTGTAAACGTACTGGAGTCCTAGAAAGTCTGCTTCCGTCTCGGCTGACCGGCTGAACTGCAGGAACTTGAGTGGAATGAGGAAACCTGCTGCTTGATATAGACCGTAACCCAGCCCGCCACCCAGAAAGATCAGTGGCAACGTGGCGTAGTTGGCAATCGTGCCTTTGGTGTATTGCTCGGTGCCATGACGTGCAGCAACGTGGGCAATCTCGTGGGCCATAACGCCGGCTAGTTCTGCTTCTTCGTCAGCAGAAGTAATCAAGCCAGAATTCACGTAAAAAAAACCGCCTGGCAATGCAAACGCATTGATCTCGTCCGAGTCTACAACTTTGATCGTAAACGGCACTTTCGCGTCCGAGTTGCGAACCAGGTTCTGCCCTACCCGACTTACGAATTCATTGATCTCCGGGTCATCGATCAACTTCACCTGCCTCTCGATGTCCTGAGCCAGTTGTTTGCCTAGCGCAATCTCTTTCTCAATGGACATCATATTCCAATTGCCTTTGTTGATGTCCCGATTCCCTATCTCCTCGACGTCAGAGTTTTTTTTCTTGTCGGCGGCAAGCATGAGAGTGCTTGGAGAGAGGCAAAGAGCCGAGATCAAAGCAAGGGCGATTTGTCGTTTCAATTTCTTCATCGGATCAGAACTCCTTTCCTTCCTCAGGCACTCATCTGATTCATCCATGCTAGCACCCCACGGCTTCTATTTCTCCTAGAAAAAACGCTATTGCTAGATTGTGTTAGAGCGTCAAGGCATGGAAGGGAGCGATGCGGGCAAATGCGTTGGTTGAGCGCGCCACCCACTCGACGAAGGCATTAGACTCGCTTTTAGGAAGCAAGGTTGTCTTCAAGCTGTTAAATGCTCGTTGCCCCCGATCTGGGCAGTGGGAGAGGGCGGCAAAAAGGTCTAATCCAGTGTTCTACAGAGACCGATGGATAATCGTCTGAGCGATTTCGCCACGTGGATGAACTTATAGACTGGAAAAGACCGAAGATGATTACCAAGAAAGTCTCAGCAGGACAAATGTGGAAGAGCGAGCAGACGGGAGAAGTCTTTGTTGTGACCTCGCTTTACAGGGACGTTCTGGCTTCCTTCGCCATGCTGCGGGCCATTCACTCCAGTGCAAATGAAAACAACAAGCGAGCTAAGGTAGTCAGAATCGAAGGCGGTGGGGAGTGCATCGTGGGGTTCAGCATCGCAGAGCAGGTTTGAACAAATACCCTGTCACTTCCGAGAGTTTATTTCTTGCGCTTCGTCGGCGTCGGACGCTTCTCAATCGGCTTGAGTAATTTCGCCTTAGAAGGTCGAGCCACTGCCGTATTTGTTGGAAGTTCTTTTTTAGCGGGCTTTGGACTGGGCTCTGGTTTCGATGCTAACCTTTCGCGCCGAGAAGAGTTCTTAGATTTCAGAACTCCTTTCTTTTGAGCAATTAGAATGATATCTGAACCGTTGGGATCGTAGTCCTCAAAGTTGTAGTTCCGGTATGAATCCAACTTCGCAAAGCCAACAGATTTAAGAGCCGATTCTAATTCCTTCTTCAGGTAGGGATGGATTTCGGTGGTATAGACAGAGGATTCCCAGCGGTTTTCATGCCATCGGAACTTGGCAATACTAAGATTCAGAGTCCTTGGATTGAAGTCCAACAGGCGAAAGAAAAGCGTTTCTTCAGTTCCATTTCTGGAACCTGTGGGGGGGGTAAACCGAGCCTGGTGCTTCATAATGAAGTCATAATTCCTGGCCTGAATTACGAACAAACCACCTGGATTCAAACTCTTATAGACTTCCTGAAATAGTTTCTTAAGGTCTTGAACCGACCTCACGTGGGCTACGGTGTCGCCAAGACAGGTAACCAAGTCAAACCCTTCAGAGAACCTCTTGGACATGTTCATGAAGTCGCCCAAAATGTACTCGACGGTGACTCCGCAGGTTACTGAGTTGGTCCTAGCCTTCTGTATCATCTTCGGACTGGCGTCGATTCCAGAGGCATCCAGTCCCAATCGCCGAAGCATGATGACGTGAAATCCTGTGCTGCACGCAACGTCTAGAGAACTCTTTAATTTATTATCAGTTACGAGTTTCTTGAAAAACATTCCTTCGGTTCCAATACGAGTTGGCCAGGAAATCAGCTGGTCAAAGGAGTCGCTCAGGCGCTCGAAAAACTCAAGCTGAGAAAGAATGTTTTTTTCCATGAAATTCTGCAACTCGCAGGAAAAGAATCACTTCCAACTTGATCGGTTTCTGGAATTTATATCAAACGTGTGAGGATCTGCAAGGGAAAAACGGGACGCAATGCGGGCATGAACGTTCTATTGCGAGGAAGCAAGCGGCTTCAATTTCGAAGTTTCTTTCCAAGTGTATGCAATTCTGTGAACCACAGTCAGATTAGAGAAGAAGGCCATCACCCACAGAACCGGAGCCATCCGATCGGTGAGGGTTCCAAGAATCATCAGCACCATTCGTTCAGGGCGCTCCATGAATCCGACCTTGCAGAGTGGAATCAGTGACTCGGCTCGGGCTCTGGTGTAGCTAGTCATGACTGCACCCACAAGTGCAATACCTGAAAGGACGACGTAAGCCAGCCGCTGTCCTTTCGAGTAGTAGACGATCAGTCCCAAGAACATGGCGATATCGGAATATCGATCAAGAACCGAGTCGAAAAACGCTCCAAACTGGGTGACGTTATTCGTGGTTCGGGCGACCCGGCCGTCGAGCATGTCGAAAATTCCAGCGATGATGATGATCAGACCGGCTTGAAAGAATTTGCCGCGCGCCAAGTAGATCGCTGAAACCATCGTGACCAGAAACCCTGCCAAGGTCAGGATGTTGGGGCTGATTCTCAATGCTGCGGCTCCAGCCACAATTAGATCCAGAATTGATTTGCAGATTTTGCCTATGATTTGACTAAACATTGACTCACTCGGCGGTTTCAGGTTGATCGTGAATCGTGATCAACTTCAATATTTCGAATTCTTTGACGCCGCCCGGCGTTGTTATCCTGACCGCATCGCCCACTTGGTGGTTGAGCAGTCCCTTGCCGATCGGGGATGTCGTAGAGATCAACCCTTTTTGGTGATCTGATTCCTCGACAGATACCAGTTTGTAGGTAATCTCGGTGCCTTTCTGAACATCGTAAAGCACGACCGTCGATCCGTAGGAAGCCTTGTCCGTCGGAAGTTTGTCAAAGTTGATCAGTGCCACTTCAGCCAAGCGCCTCCGTAGGTGCGCCAGCTTGGCGTTCACAATTTCCTGCCGCTGCTTTGCCGTTTGATACTCGGCATTCTCACTCAGATCTCCCAGAGCCGCGGCCTTCTTGAGTTCCTTGGGCAGGTCATTCTTGAGTTCATACTCAAGAATCCTGATCTCGTCTTCAAGCTTTTTTTTGATTTGGATTGTCATGAACAATCATCCTTACAAGATAGGGGCGAGAATATAGCGAATTGGAGACACAAATACAATTCTGAATGAGGGAAGTGATGGGGGCACGCTCCCTTTTGCAGAAATTCACGCTTGTCAGGTTTGTGCTAGACTCAAGTGCTTGTCAACATTAGGTCAAACGGCTGGCAGCAGACTCAAGGAGATCAACTATGCGCGTGCTGGTGACCGGTGGAGCGGGATTCATCGGATCTCATCTTTGCGACCTTCTCGTCAACTTGAACCACGAAGTCATCTGTCTAGACAACTATTTCACTGGGTCGAAAAAGAACATATACCCACTTCTCAATCGTCCGGGCTTTGAAGTCATGCGTCACGACATTATTAACCCGATCGATCTTGAGGTGGATCAGATTTACAATCTAGCTTGTCCTGCTTCCCCTGTGTTTTATCAGGTCAACCCGGTTCGGACCATTCAAGCCAATGTGCTCGGTGTCACCAACATGCTTGAGTTGGCGAAACGAACCAAGGCGCGGATTCTGCAAGCATCGACATCGGAAGTTTATGGCGACCCGACTGTGCATCCGCAACGAGAGGACTATTGGGGGAATGTGAATCCAATCGGTGTTCGGAGTTGTTACGATGAGGGTAAGCGGGTCGCTGAAGCGCTAATGATGGACTATCATCGGCAGTTCGGCGTGGACATTCGAATCGTCAGAATCTTCAATACCTACGGTCCTCGCATGGCGCTGAATGATGGCAGAGTCGTCAGTAACTTTATCGTTCAAGCCTTGCTGGGGGAAGACATCACGATTTATGGGAAGGGAGAACAAACCCGATCATTTTGTTATGTCTCAGATCTGGTTGCAGGACTGATTGCGATGATGAATGTCGCTGGCTTCCAGGGTCCCGTAAATCTCGGAAACCCAGGGGAGTTCACGATCCTGAGTCTGGCTGAGAAGGTCATCAAGATGACCACCGCGTCATCCAAGCTAGTCTTTAAGGATTTGCCTTCCGACGATCCTGTCCGACGCAGACCGGATATTGCCCTCGCAAAGGAGAAACTTGGCTGGGCTCCGACAATCGACATCGATGCAGGACTAGTGAGAACAATCGAGTACTTCAAGCGAACTCTTGATCGAGGTTAGAGTCTGTTCGGGTTCGATATGCCCTGTACCCAGTACGAACTAATACAAGCGCATACACTTGGGTCATTGTCGACGTTTCCCATTGGCCACCCTCTCCCCAATGGAGAGGGCCTCGGGGGTGAGGGAGAAATTGTGACAACACTTACTGCGTTTGTATTAAGAGGGAGAGTTGCCGGGCTTCCGCACGACCAAGGTTCTCGATATCTTGTCGTGCCAAGTAAGGTGTTCTGGGTCGAAGAGCGCCCACAGAAAACCGAGACCAAAGCATCCGAGCGAAACAAGATAGCCAAAGGATCGCAGGCGAGCCTCTTGCACTGTAATGGGATTTCCTTGATAAGAGACGACCTCCAAATGTTCATGATCCATTCCTAGAGTCCTGGCACCGAGAGCCGTGAAGGTGCCGACGTAGGAAAGGAAAATGAGCAATAAGACTGAGCCCATTCCCAGTATTGACGACTTGGTGAACAGCGCAAACTCGGGAACGAAAAAGACTATCAGCACAAAAATCAAGAAGCAGCCGAGGACGAAGAGAGCATCGATGATCCCGGCTCGAGCCCTTAGGGCAAGAGACGCCGCTGACAGACCCTTCTGAACTTGATCTTCCCCCGGCAGGGAACACGGGCTCTCAGTCGACTCGAAGGGCAGCGTAGGTTGGTTGAGGTCTATTTCAATCCGCTCGTCCTTTTCGCTCCTCCGCGCATTACGCCGCCGGCGACTTGAGATTTCAGGTTCGGTCGGAGCTATCGAATTCAATTCTGCAGGAATCTCAAGAATACTTTCGGCTGAACTCCCTTTCGCACGGTCAATCTTCTCCAGAGCTCTCTCAGCCAACGGATGATAAGCAGGGCGCATGGAAGCATCTGTCCCATTCTCCGAGTCCGGTAGCCCGGATCTGACGAATTCCCGCTCACGGAAATCCTTATCGAGCACATCAGACCGAAGCGCAGAGGCATCTGCAGTCTTCTCTTTCAAGCGCTCCAACTTCAAACTGAGTTGCTCACGCCAGTCGGATTGTGGAGCTGGTGCCCTCTGAGCTTGAGCGCCACCTGAAGAAGCCGCCGGCGCCTTGGTTCGATTTAGCTCTATGACATTTCCACCCGCAGGTGATGACGCACGGGGCGCGGCGTCTATGGGACTCTTACAGTGTATGCAAAACTTGGCAGCCGGCAGGTTGAGCAGGCCGCATGTTGGGCAGTTCATGGAAACCCAGAGGCTGGTTCGAGGCAGGAACGTTTGGGTTTGCTTCCTGTCGTCTGCAAACCCGCGCTCAGAGCGATGTTAGCAAAACCACAGCATTGGGGCAATCTTGAATTGAGCCAGCCCACGTGCTAGATTAGCTGCGTTCCGGAACGGCGCAGTGGAAGTTGAACGTGGTGGTCAAGGTTGAGGTCCGATCGTAGCGTGTTCTTCTGAGTTGCCCCCCCTTCTGAGTTGTTGCTTCCGCTGATCTCTTTGCCAAACGCACTCTTCCATCGCTCATGGCTGCCTGCGACTGACTCTGATCATCAGACCGATCGATCGACTCCAGGTGCCCCGGATGCTCCCTTGCACGCCTCGCTGGTTGCGGTGGCCAAGCTCAGTTGGAGACACAGCTTCTTCAACGCTTCACGTCATGCGCAACCGTGGAGAGCACTTTTTGTCGGGTTGTTCTTTCTGTTCCCGATCCTCGCTTGCAGCCTACTTTGGTCGAACGGAGCCCTGGGACAGGAAAAACAGCAACTCGCAGATGCGGTCAAACCAGAGCAACCCCTGAACGAATCCCAATGGCCCGATGGCGTGGAAATACAATCGATCGATCAGAAGCGTATTGGCAAACATGACTTCCGTGCCGCCGGCGAAGTGAAAGTGCGGTACCAGGACATGCTGTTGAAAGCGGATGAAGTCTGGGGGAACAACGAGACTCACGACATTGAGGGGCAGGGCAACGTTTACTTCGAGCAAGGACAGCAGAAGATTTGGGGCGAACGGTTCAAGTTCAACTTGCGAACGAAGACCGGGAGCTTCTACGAGGTGAAAGGACGCGCGGATCCAGGCTTCATTTTTGAAGCGGCGGAAGTGGAAAAGATCGGTGAAGACAAGTACCGGGTGAAGGATGGCTTCGTGACAGCCTGCGAGGACAAGATTCCGAAGTGGAGCTTCAGCGTCAAGGATGCGGTGTTTCGAATTGACCGACAGGTCCATCTCAAGCACCCGATTTTCCGCATCAAGAAGATTCCACTGTTTTACAGCCCATACCTCTACGCTCCAACCAACGAGCGAGAGCGGCAAACCGGGTTCCTCATTCCATCGACAGGAAGTTCGACAACTCGCGGCCGCTCGGTCAGCGAGGGGTTCTTTCTGACTCTCGGTCGTAGCGCTGATGTGCTGGCCACCACGGAATACTACTCTTTGCGCGGAACTGCCGGAGGCTTGGAATTCAACGCCCGTCCCAGCGAGCGGAGTACGATCTTTGCGGAGGGATTTTTTGCCAAAGATCGACTTGGACAAGGAGGGCAGAGCGCCCAGATTAAGGCCGACACGCGATTTGAAAACGGATTTCGAGCAGTGGCTGATGTCTATACTGTCAGCTCTCCGGTATTTCGGCAGGTTTACGGCGACTCGTTCTACAACATCGTTCGGCCCGACGAGGTGTCTTCTGGCTTTCTTACCCGTAATTTTTCCACCTACAGCGTCAACGTGTTTGGTGAGCGCCGCCTCACAGAGTTTTCGGAAGGCGCCGTGACGAGCCGGACGTTTCCCAGTTTCAATCTCTCAGGCCATAGCCGACAGGTGAGCGACTGGCCTCTCTATGTTTCGTTTGACACCTCGGTTGAAGGTCTGAGCCGTTCGGACACCTATCGCTCCACACCGCCTGTTGTGCAACGGTTCGATTTCAATCCGCGCGTGACGGTGCCGCTGAGAAAGTTCCACAGCCTCAGCTTTACGCCTTCCTTTGGTCTTCATCAAACGTTCTACTCCGACCAAGCCTCGCCCGAATCGCCAACAGGGATTTCTCCTCGAAACCTGGTTCGAACCGCCTTCGATTTCAAGGGCTATTTCAGTGGACCCAGTATCGAGAAGGTTTTTGAAGTTGGAGACAAACGCTACAAGCATGTGATTGAGCCGGAGGTTACCTATCGTTACATTAACGGGGTGAGCGAATTCGACCGGGTCATTCAGTTCGACGAGTACGACATCATGAGCGACAGCAACGAGGTCGAGTACTCGATTGCGAACCGATTTTTCTCGCGCCGTTCTGCCTCCGACGGTGGATCCACAACAAACGAGTTTCTCTCCGTCCGAATCGGGCAAAAGTATTTTTTCGACCCCACCTTTGGCGGAGCGCTCATTCCGGGCCAAAGGAATGTCTTCTTCCCACTGAATACGCTGACTGCGTTTGCCTTTGAAGATGCCTATCGCCGTTTCTCACCGATCATTACCCGGGTACGTTTCACCCCGGCCACGCGTTATGAGGCAGACTTCCGCATGGACTATGACCAACAGGCGCACAAGATCCGAGCGGCCAGTGTTTCGGGTGGGGTCTTCACCGGATTCGGATATGCGGCGCTGACCTACTACAACACTCGCAATCTTCCTCCCACACAGTTTCCCTCGAACCAAATCCGTGCCACCCTGGCCTATGGGAACTCTGTGCGTCGGGGGGTGAATGCCGCAATCAGCTCAAATTACGACTTCAACACACGCCAGCTCCAGTACAGCACCTCGCAGCTGGCGTACAATTGGGATTGTTGCGGTGTGGCTTTGGAATTCCGCCAATTCGATTTTGGCGCACGCAACGAGAGTCAGTTCCGATTCAGCTTTTCACTAAAAAACATAGGGTCCTTTGGCAATCTGAGGAAACAGGAGCGGTTGTTCTGACCTTTGATGGGGTACGCTGGTCTTGAAACTCATGAGTTTGACATCACCTGGGACCGAGGAGAGAATGATTGCTGTTTGCACTCGGTGCAGAGATTAGCGTTTCATTGGAGTCGAAAGATCAGTGTCACCATCGAAGCTTAAGTTGTTCCGACTTCTGGGCATCACCTTCCAAATCGATCTCGCCTGGATGCTGGTATTCGCGCTCATGGCATTTTCGCTGGCCGCGCAGTTTTCCAAGGAACATCCGAACTGGAGCATGACCCACTACTGGATTGTTGGAATCGTGACGTGCCTGTTGTTTTTCGCGTCTATCATCTTCCATGAGTTGGCTCACTGCCTGGTGGCGAGAGCTGCGGGGTTGCCCATTCAGTCGATTACGCTCTTCATTTTGGGAGGCGTTTCACACATCGGCAAAGAGGCGCAGCGGCCAGGGATCGAGTTTTTGGTTTCTGCTGCAGGCCCCCTGGCTAGCATCGCCATTTCGGCTTCGTTTGCTGTCGTTCACGTGGCAGCCCGCTCAAACCTTGAAACGGTGGCAGCAGTCGCCGATTGGCTGGCCGAGATCAACCTGCTACTGGTGCTCTTCAACCTCATTCCTGCTTTTCCCCTTGATGGAGGAAGAATTCTGCGCTCAGCCGTTTGGGGAATTTCCGGGGATTTTTCCAAAGCCACTCGCATTGCTTCAGTTGTTGGCCGAACTACCTCCGTCCTGTTCTTTCTTGGAGGAGCGCTATTCGTCGTTGCGGGCCAGTTCACCTACGGCTTCTGGATGGGTTTGATTGGATGGTTCTTGTGGGCAGCATCGCGACAAAATCAGCGTCAGGCAGACCTTCGGGATTCACTCGCAGGCCTTACCGCTTCCGACCTGATGGTTTCGAATTGTCCCCGCATTCAAACCGGGACGAGCCTGGCCAGACTTGAAGATGGTGTGGATGCGAGTTCTCATCCACGATGGTTTCTTGTGCTGAATGGGTCCAGTTTTGAAGGCATCCTCGCTTGGGAGCAGGTCGCGGCGGTCGCGAGAGACCTTTGGGATCAAACCCGAATAGAAGCTCTCATGACGCCACTCGCTGCCCTTCGCTGGGTGCGTCCGCATCAGGGTGTAGTCCACATTCTTGAAGCCATGGATCGGGAAGGTATTCCGCAAGTCCCTGTCGTGGACAACGGACAGTTGCTGGGCGTGCTAGGTCGCGCCGAGGTCTACCACTTCTTGCACCACCGATTTAGCGCAACCGGGTAGCAGGTTGAGGTTAGTCGCCAGGATTCCAGGCAAGGCCTGGCCTTGCCCCCTTTGCCGTCTGCGAGTGAACGACTCCGCTCAGTTCTCCATCTTGGTGAGAGCTTTCTCAAGGAAGGATTGAATGGTCTTCCAGTAGAGCCGGCCACCGACTTCAGCGAGATTGTTGTGGTCTGCTTCGGGAACCGCCAGCCACTCCTTTGGGGCGGTAGCCGTTTCGAAAAGTTTGCGACCCAGGCGAAATGGGATCACTGAGTCGCGTTCTCCGTGGATAATCAGAACTGGACTCGTGATCCGGCTGATTTTCCGGTCATTCTCGTAGCGGTCTTTGAGTAACAGACGGACTGGCAGGAAAGGGTAGGCTGCCTGGGCTACATCGACAGCGGAGGTTAGCGGCGCATGCAGAATGATTGCCGCCGGCGGTTGCGCGACTGCGAGTTCGATGGCAGGCCCACTTCCGAGGGACTCACCCAGATAAATCACACGTCCAGGCTTTCGAGTCAGCCATCCGAGTGCGGCCTGGGCATCGAGAGAGAGACCTTGTTCGGTTGGCGAGCCGTCGCTGCCTCCGTATCCACGATAGTCCAAGAGGAAAACGCCGAAACCCAATTCGTGGAACCCTCGAGCCCAGTCAAGCCGGTGTCCGCGGTGGCCTGCGTTTCCATGAAACATTAAAACATTGTCCAGTCGCTCTCCTGGCCAGTACCAAGCGCTGATTCGCACTCCATCAGTGGTTACGAGGTTCAGCTCTTCCAGCGTCTTGAGATCTTCTCCTGCGGGACGTTCCACGGTTGAAGAGTCTGGGAAGTACTGCAGTCGGCGCTGCACCAGATAGATCAACAGTGCCAAGCCAACGTATGCGAAGAGCACCCAGCCGAAAAATCGCCAGTAACCCGAGTTGATACCGAGCACAACTTGGTCTCCTCGTGCTGACGTCGCAAAGAAGCTGCGGTTACCAGAGCGGCTACTCCTTGGCAGCTTCCGGTGCTGACGTCTGTTCCGGTCTCGCGCGGGAGTAGACGACGCGGTGCGGGAAAGGCATTTCGATGCCTTCGCGGTCGAAGGCTGCTTTGATTCTCTTCCGTAGTTCGCGCGCCGTTTCCCACTGCTTCAGCGGCCGCGTTTTGGTCACAATACGCAAGGTTACTTGAGAATCGCCGAAGTTCTCAACGCCCAAGACTTGTGGCGGCTCCAAAATACCCTGGCCGAAGATGGGATCCCGGCTGAGTTCCTGCCCTACTGTATTCAGCACTAAAACCACCCGGTCGAGGTTTTCCTTGTAGGCGACGCCGACATTGACGACTGCACGAGACCATTC
>Ga0180085_1000447_pt1 | contig 14499 bp, 18 predicted proteins | sample EasRiv730_16_10D_FD_123013 | JGI IMG/M metagenome (GOLD analysis project Ga0180085, IMG submission 123013) | Soil microbial communities from meander-bound floodplain in the East River, Colorado, USA - East River metaG ERMLT730_16_10D | ecosystem: Environmental > Terrestrial > Soil > Floodplain ... | reverse complement strand
TCACCGGCATCACGTGCCGGATCACGGCCACGGCGCCGAGCACGTTCGTGCGCAGCTGCAGCTCGACCTGCTCGGCCGTCGTCCCCTCGAGCGGGCCGAACAGGCCGAACCCGGCGTTGTTGACCAGGACGTCGATGCCGCCGAAGCGCGCGACGACGTCCTGGACCGCGAGCGCGATGCTGGCCTCGTCCGTCACGTCGAGCCGCAGCGCGACGACGTTCGGCGCACGCGCCAGATCGTGGAGCGTCGCCGGGTCGCGCGCGGTCGCCGCGACCAGCCAGCCCCGCTCGGCCATCCGCTCGGCGGTGAGCCGTCCGATGCCCGCGGAAGCGCCGGTGATGAGCGCCGTCCTGGCCGCGCCGGGTGCCGTCATGCCGGCGGAGACGCGGTGAGCGTCTGCGTCCCGAAGAGCCCGACGTAGCCGCGAGGCGAGCGCTCGGGCAGCAGCTCGATGCCGTTCGTTCGCCCGCTCGGCAGCGGCGCGGTCGCGCCGGTCTCGCGTGGGCCGCAGTCGCTCGCGGTCGCGCTCGTGCAGATCCAGGCTGTCCCCCTGGGCGTGGCACGGCCGAGCGAACGGACCTGCAGTCCGGCCTGCGCCACCTGCCAGCCCATGGGCAGGAACGCGGGATCCCAGGGCGCGCCTTCGGTCGTCCAGGCGTGCACCTCGCCGACGAGCGTCGTGGTCAGCGCGTGAGCGTGCGCACGCGCGTGCGCGGCGATGTTCTCCGCCATCCTCGCCTCGCGCCGGGTTGCATCCTCGCCGGGGTCGATGTCGTACAGGAATGCGTGGACCGGCAGTCCGGCCATGCGCAGCTGGCGCAAACGCTCGAGCAGATCGACACGCGCCTGGCTCGACCGCCCGTCCCGGTACTCACGCGACCAGAACGGCGTCGCGAGCAGCGCGGCGACGTCCGCCGCTTCCCCCGTGGACTCGAGGAACGCATCGACGCTCGCCTGCTCGCCGCGCGGCTGCTCGAATCCGACCTCGACGGCGAGGCCGGATGCCGCGGCCGTGCACACCGCCTCGCCGAAGATCGCGGGCAGCTCCTGGGATCCGTGGATCTCGCCGAACAGCACCACGCTGCCGGGCTCGAGCAGCTCCTTCGGCAGCGCGCCCGACTGGTCACAGGCCACGACGGGCGCGGGCGCGCTGTGTCGAGCCACACAGCCGGTCAGGACCGCGACGAGGAGTAGTGGGGAAAGTCGCCACGGCGTCGTACGCATTTCCACTTCCTCCGTCCCGCGAGTTGGCGCAGGGTCGCTTCGATAGTACCTTGTCTAGCATGACACTGAAGGCACGGGTGAGCGGCGGCCGTCTGATCGTCGACGAGCCTACCGACCTTCCAGAAGGCACCGAGGTCGAGCTTCTGCCGTTGGACCCCGGCGACTGGCTCGACGACGAAGACCGTGCTGCACTGCATCGAGCGCTCTCGGCGTCCGGGGCTGATGTCGAAGCGGGCCGCGTGATCGAAGTCAGCGAAGTCCTCCGCCAGCTCCGCTCGGTGTGAAGCGTCGACGAGTCTATTTCGCGGCGGCAGCACGCGATCAAGTTCAAGCGGCTAAGGCCTGGTGGGTAGAGAATTCGCGTCCGATCGAGATTCTGGCGGACGAGATCGAACAAGCGACCGCTTTTCTCTCGAGGCTGCCGGGCGCCGGCTCCGCGTATCCCGGCGCCGGCATTCCCGATCTGCGGCGTCTCTACCTCCGCCGCATTTCGTGCCACCTCTACTACACGTTCACAGATGACGCTGTGATGATTCGCGCGTTCTGGCACGCCAGAAGGGGCCGCGGCCCGATTCTCGCCGACTGAGGCAGGCGCACTCACGCCGCCGTCAGTAGAACCGGGCGGTCACGTGTGATCACGACCGTGTGCTCGTGGTGCGCGGCGAGGCTGCCGTCCTTGGTTCGCACGGTCCAGCCGTCCGTGTCCTCGAACGCCTCGCCGGCTCCGCTGCAGATGATCGGCTCGATCGTGACCACGAGCCCTTCGGTGAGCCGATCGCGCTGCCGCGGATCGTGGTAGTTCGGCACCGCCGGCGCCTCGTGGATCGTGCGGCCGATGCCGTGTCCCGCAAGCTCGCGAATGACCGAAAAGCCCCGGCGCCGCACCTCGGCCTCGACCGCCCGGCCGATCACGCTCACACGCTGACCGGCCCGTGCGGCGTCGAGAGCCTGGGCGAACGCGGCGCGCGCACAGGCCGATAGCCGCCGGGCGAGATCGGATCCGCCTTCGAGGACCACCGTCCGCGCGGCGTCGGCCATGTAGCCGTCTTTCTCGGCCGTCACGTCGAGCTTGACCACGTCGCCGCGCTCCAGGCGACGCGAGCCGGGAACCCCGTGCACCACCTCGTCGTTGACGCTGATCAGCACCGTCCCCGGGAATCCATAGACCAGCGCCGGCGCGGAACGCGCGCCGTGCTGCAAGAAGATCTCCTGCGCCACGCGATCGAGCTCGCCCGTGGTCACGCCGGGCCGGGCGTGCCGCTCGAGGGCCGCGAGCGTCAGCCGCACGATGCGTCCGACCTCGCGCAGGCCGGCCCAGTCCAGACCGGATCCGATCGACATCAGGCACCCGGGCCTTCCTCGACGAACCGAGGGATGAAGGTCGCGTCGCGAGCGCACTCCTCCACCCTCTTCTCGTCGTGCAGAGCGCGACAGAGCTCGGCTTTCCAATGCGCATTCTGTTCGCACGCTCCGAGCTTCGCTACCTCGTCCGGATCCTGCTTCGCGAGGCACTCCTGCACCGCCGCGCTCTCGAGGTCGTCCGTCTGCGCGAGGGCCATGCACGAGGCCGCCTTCCAGCGCAGCGTGATGCCGGGAGCCGCACAGTCGCAGTTCTCTTCGTACGGGCAGGGCTTGTTCCTTTGTACGCACATCGCCGACCCGAGCCCCAGCTCCCGAGCGAAGAACGTCATGGCCAGCGCCGCGTTGCCGACGCGCTGGCTGAACGGCGCACCGACCCCGTGGCCCGCGTCGGTGCGCGTCACGAGCAGGATCGGGCGGTCGGCGCTCGTGGCGGCCTGGAGCGCGGCCGCGAACTTGCGCGATTGCCAGGGCGCCACGCGCGGATCGTTCACGCCCGTCTCGAGCAGCACGGCGGGATACGCCGTGCCGGTCTTCACGCGATGCAACGGCGAGTACGCGAGGAGCGCCGCGAACTCGGTCGCATCGCCGGTCGATCCGTACTCCGTGACGTTGTAGGCGCCGTTGGGGAACGTCTCGTGGCGCAGCATGTCGTAGATGCCCACGAAGCTCACGATCGCGCGGTAGGTCTCCGGGTGCTGGGTGAGCTGGGCGCCCATGAGCAGGCCGCCGTTGCTCCCGCCCTGCGCCCCGAGGCGCTCCCGGCTCGTCCAACCCTGCTCGATCAGAGCCTGCGCGGCCGCATGGAAATCGTCGAACACGTTCTGCTTGCGCGTGCGCTTGCCGGCCTCGTGCCAGGCCTCGCCGAACTCGCTGCCGCCCCGGATGTTCGCATACGCGAGCACGCCTCCGCGCTCGAGCCAGGCCAGGCCGGCACCGAGGAACCCCGGTGCCGTGGGGGCGCCGAACCCGCCATACCCGTGCAGGACCGTCGGGGCGAGGCCGTCCCGTGCTCGCGCGTCGAGCGCGAGCACGGTGACCGGGATCCGCGTGCCGTCCCTCGACGTCGCCTCGATCCGCGCCACCTCGACGAGCGAATAGTCGGCGGCCGGCTCGACCTCGAACACCGTGGTCAGCTCGCCCGAGCCTGCGTCGTAGCGCGCCCAGCGTGTCGGAAAGGTCCAGCCGGAGTAGGCCAGGATCGCCGCCTCGGCGCCCGACTCGGAGGCGATCTCCTCGATCCGGATGCCTTGGCTCGGGAGCGGCACCGTTCGCACGAGCGCTCCTCCCGACGCATGTTGGTCCACGCGCCAGTCCGGACCGGACGTGCGCACGACGAGGAAACCGCTGCCGATCGGGGCCAGGGACTGGATCGCCCAGTCGCCTTCGGCGAGCAGGTCGGATGCTTTGCCGTCCGGCGCGAGCGCGACCACGCGGCCGCGCGGCGTGCCCCCGGAGGCAACGGCGAGCAGGCGATCACCGACGTAGGTCGCCGTGGTGACACCGGCGCTCTCGTCGAGGGCGCGCTGCCATCCGCTTCCCGAGCGCAGGAACACCTCCCACGGTCCGCCGTCGCCCTTCTTTGCCAGCGCCACAGTGTGCTGGCCATCCGCGGAGGTCAGCAGCTGGTACTCCGCGATCGCGGAGTAGCCTTCGCCGAACACCGGAGCGTCGGTCGCAGCACCGCCGAGCACGTGATGAACGAGCACGGCGTCGAACTGTCGCACCGGCGCGCCATCCCTCGGCGGCGGGTAGCGCATGTAGGTGACCCCACGCTCGTCCGCGTCCCAGGCCAGGGTCGACGGCGACGTCCCCCCTCCCGAGTACGGGAGCGCATCCGCGAGCGTCTTTCCGCTCGCCAGCTCCTGGAAGCGGATCGTGGTCAGCTCGCTCCCGCCTTCAGCCGTGCCATAGGCCACGTAGCGTCCGCTCGGCGATGGCCAATAGCCCGAGATCGCCACGCTCCCACCCTCGGCGTTCACGTCGACGATCGTACGCTCCTCGCCCGCGGGCCAGGTCCGCGCCACGAGCACCGGCTGCGGCTCGGGCGGGGTCTCGCGCAGATAGAACAGCACGCCGCCGAGGATCTTCGGGGACGAGCGATCGGCCGACGTCGTGGCCAGCTCCCGGACACGCTCCGCGAGCGCCGCGCCCTCGGCGAAGCTGCCCAGGTTGCGCTCGGCGATCGCGTTCTGCTCGTCGATCCACTGCTGGACCTTCTCCGAGCTCGCATCCTCGAGCCAGCGATACGGGTCCGGGACCTCGATGCCGAAGAACGTCGTGGCGTCGGTTTTCGCGCTCGGCGCCGGCGCTTCGCGACAGCCGATCCCGCAGACGAGCGCGAGGCCGGCGAAGAAAGCGGCCAGCTGCTGGGTCGGTGTGCCTCTCACGACATCGGCTCGCAGGCACAGCCTAACACGCGCTTCGGGTCGTCCTGAACAGGTACTCATCGCAAGCGATACCGTGCATTGCACCGACGACAGTGGACGAGTCCCCTCCAGAGGGTCTCCCAGAGCAGCGTCCACAATGAGACGCGTATCACCCGCCCTTCGTCGAGCTTGCCATACGAATAGCCACGGAGTCCGACGTACACCAGGAAGCTCGCACAGTTCGGGCATCGGACGAAGCTCGCGACAATTACAAGCAGCACGAACGACGAGGAGAATGCGACGAATACACCGTACTGGAGCAACGGCGGCAGCAGACCTACGAAGAGCATGAGCAGGCCGGAGACGACGCCCCCAACGAACGTGCCGGCAACGGCCCGCATCCTCCACCTGTGAGGAAACAAGTCCATCTGCTTCAGCGCCGGCAGTCGGGATGGCCCTTCACCACACCAGTCTCCGCAGCTCCTCCGAGGCCTTGCGGCTGGCCAGGATCTCGCCGCCGCCTTCGATCGTGATTACCAGGTGGCGCTCGTCGTACCACGGGTCACGCTGCGACCTCGACGCTTGCGTAAAAATCGATCTGGCGCAGCGTCCTTCCAGGCACTACGGTCCGATGCCTTGGACGCGGCGGCCGAACACCGTCGATCTTCATCCCACGAAGATGAAGTTCGATTGCCCCCTGGATCCGCCGTAGGGCGGAGTCGATCGTCTTGCCGGTGGCCACACACCCCGGTAGATCCGGAACGGAGGCTCCCCAATCGCTGTTCGGATCCTTGTTGATCCGCACGAGGTATCGGACCTTTCTCATCTCTTGCTCCCCTTCAGCCCCGCCTGACGTTTCACCGCACCAACCTGCGCAGCTCTTCCGAGGCCTTGCGGCTGGCCAGGATCTCGCCGCCGCCCTCGACCGTGATCAGCAGGCGGCGCTCGTCGTACGGCTTCATCTGCTGCACGTAGTTCAGGTTCACGATGTGCGAGCGGTGCACCTGGCGGAAGCACTCCGGATCGAGCCGGGCGAGCAGCTCGCCGAGGCTGACCTGCAGCAGGAACTGGCCGGCCGCGCAGTGCACCTCCGCGTAGTCCCCGGCGGCCTGGATCCTGCGGATCGACTCCACGGGGATCGGCACGATGCGCGCGCCGTGGCGCGCGAAGAGGCGCTTGAGCGGCGTGGCGGCGAGCGCCATCCGTGTGCGCTCGACCGAGTCGGGAGCTGCCGGTGCGTCGAGATGCGCGCGCACGCGCTCGAGCATGCGCGCGAAGCGCTCGGCGCCGAAGGGCTTGAGCAGGTAGTCGAGCGCCCCCAGCTCGAACGCGGCCACGGCGAACCGGTCGTGAGCCGTCGTGAACACGAGCGCCGGCCGATGCCGGATGCGCTCGACGACCTCGAGGCCGGTCAGCTCGGGCAGACGGACGTCCAGGAACAGCAGATCCGGCTCGAGCTCGTCCACGAGCCGCACCGCGGCCGCGCCATCCCCGGCCTCACCGACGAGCTCGATCCAGTCCACTCCCTCCAGGTAGACGCGGAGCGTCCGCCGGGCCTGCGGCTCGTCTTCGGCGATCACGGCGCGCAGGCGGCGGGCGCTCACGCGGACTCCGCAACGGCTTCACAGTCGAGCGGCAGGTCGATCGTCGCCCGCACGCCGCCGCCCTCGGCCGGCGTGAGCGACAGGCTGGCCTTCCCGGCATAGAGCAGGGCAAGCCGCTCGCGGAGCAGGCGCAGGCCGAGTCCGGTACCCGAAGACGGGATCGTCTGAGGCATGCCCGGGCCATCGTCGCACACCTCGAGGTGCAGGCGGTCGCCCTTGCGGCGCGCCGTGATCGCGACGCGACCACCGGCTCGGCGCGGCGCAACCGCATGGAGGATCGCGTTCTCGACCAGCGGCTGCAGCACGAACGGCGGCACGAGACTCTGCATCGTCTCCGGGTCCGCCTCCATGCGCAGCTGCAGCCGTTCCTCCAGGCGCAGACTCTCGATCTCCAGGTAGCTGCGCACGAAGGCCCATTCGTCCGCGAACGCGACCTGGTCCAGCGACTCGCGGTGCATGCGCAAGCCGTAGTGCAGCACCTCGCCGAGCCGCTCGAGCGCGCGCTCCGCGAGCGCCGGGTCGCGGCGCACCAGTCCCAGCGCGGCATGGAGCGTGTTGAGCAGGAAATGGGGATTGAGCTGGCTGCGCAGCGCCGCGAGCTCGGCCCGGGCGAGCAGCGCGTCGGCCTGGGCCGCGCGCGCGGCCTCGGCTCGCACGCGCTGCGCGCTCTGCCACGCGTACGCGCCGCCCGCGATCACGAGGTAGATCAGCCCACCGATCACCGTCTGCCAGGCCAGGTTGATCAGCTCGAAGCGCACACCGGCTTTGCCCGTGGTCAAGAGCGAGTCGAGGCTGCGCAGCGCGAAGACGCCGGCGGTGGTGGCCACCGCGTAGGTCGCGGTCAGCCCGAGCTGAGCGGCGAAGAAGCCGGCCCGTCGGTCGTCAAGCCACGGCAGGCGTTGCGGAACGCGAAAGACCAGCAGTCCCAGGAGCGCACAGGGAAGAACGCTGACCAGCGCGCTGCGGATCGCGGTCGCAGGTGGAGTGCCCACGGCCGCGAACAGCACGGCATACACCGCGAACAGCGGCACCCAGGCCACCCCGTACGTCCGCAGCGGCAGGTTGCGCAGCACGGCGAGATGGTACTCCCTGGCCGTCGTGGAACTCCGCCGCTCGGCGAGCCCTCGGCCCGTTCGAACGGACCCTCGGCCCGCCCGTGGACTCGCCGTGGCCCTCGGCCGCTCTCCTCCCCGAGACTGCCCCCGCGAAAGGAGGCCGCATGAGAGTCCTGGCCATCATGGCTGCGCTGTTGATCGGACCGGCCGCGTCGTTTCCGCAGGTCGTTCGAGAGATCCAATCCGCGGACTACCGCGGCGCGCGCGCGGACCTCGCGCGGCTGGCCGGCGTCCTCGAGCAAGAGCAGGACCCGAAGCTGGCCGCCTATCGGCACTATTGGCGCGGCTTCGCCCTGTGGCGGCGCGCGCTGAACGGCTTCAACGAGACACCGACGCCCCCGGATCTCGAGGCCGACCTGCTGGCCGCCATCGCGAGCTTCCGCGCCGCGATCGCGGCGCAGCCCGACTGGATCGAGCCGCGCATCGGCATCGTCGGCTGCGCCGGCCCGCTGCTGTTCCTCGCGAAGGACGATGGGACGCGGCGCGACGCCCTGCTGCAGGAGTACACCCCGCTGGCGCGGGAGATGGGCGAGAAGGGCGCTGACAACCCGCGCGCGCTGTGGCTTGCGGGCCAGACCCAGCTCGGGGCTCCGCCGCCCTACGGTGGCGATCCCGCCAAGGCGGCGGCCACGTTCCACCGCGGGATCGAGGCCGCGCTCGCCGAGGCACAGAAGGTCCCCGCCTCCGAGCCCGTGTGGATCCCGCGCTGGGGCGGCGCCGAGAATCTGATGAACCTGGCGTACCTGTACACGCATAGCACGACCAAGAACCGCGACCTGGCGCTGGCCTACGTGGAAGGCGCGCTCGTCGCCGCGCCCGAGTGGCATTACGTGCGAGACATCCTGAGACCCAAGACCCTCGAGCTGCCGCAGGCTGCCCCCGGCGTCACGGGTCCGTGATATCGCTCTCCGTCACGACCTTCGAGAGCACGACCTGGCGCTTCGTCTCCGAGTAGCCCAAGCGCCGGTAGAACCGGTGAGCGTCCTCTCGAATCACGTTGCTCCGCAGGCGCAGCGTGGCATACCGCATCGACCTGGCCCAATCCTCGGCTGCGGCCATCAGCTCCTCGCCGATGCCGCGGCGGCGATGGCGCTCGTCGACCACGATCCCCCCGATCTCCGCACGCGCAGGGCTCTCGAGGTCGTGCTTCCCGTGGACATGGACCCAGCCGACCACTCTTCCACCTATCTCGGCCACGAAGACCAGGCCGTCGCCTTGCGTGAGGATTCGCTGCAGGCGCTCCTGGACCTCCGACGTGGGCGCCGGGTAGCCGAGCTGTCCAGAAAGGACCGCAATGGTCTCGGTGTCGGTTTCGACCGCGCCTCGTATGCGGAGCAGCGCGACTCCTTTCACTTCTTGCCTCGCTTCTCGTTCTCCGCGATGCGCGCCCGGACCAGCTTCTTGACCAGCGCGGCGGGGAGCGGCTCGTCGGTCGCGAAGCGAATGCTGCCCTTTCCGACCGGGTAGCCCTCGAGCTCGGCGGCGTGGGCCCGCATCACGTCGGGGCTCATGACGTGGAACGTGCAGTGGTTCGGCAAGGCCGCGAAGCCCACGAGGAGCCCGTGCTGCTTGTAGGCTGGAATCTGGTAGCTGATGACCTCCACGGCCTTCGGCGCCGCGGATCGGATGATCTTGCGCAGCCTCGCGAGCGCGGCCCGGGCATCCGCCGGCAGCCTGGCGAGGTAGTCGTCGACGCTCTCCGCGGGGCGTGCCTTTTTCACCATCCGGTATCCCGTGCGCAGCGAAGCACGACTGCGAGGGGGAGGCCCGCCCCGGCCAGCGAGCCGGTCCCCCATCCTTGCAGGCTCGGCGTTACTCCGTGGGATCCGGACAGTACACGTCCAGGCAGTACATCGGCTCGCATTTCCGGTACGCGGTGACGATGCCCCAGGAGATGGGCTCGCCGCAGCAGCCCGTTCCGCGAGCGCCGACCGCCGTCTTGTACTTGGCGGTTGAGTAGTAGACGCAGACGCCTGGGCTGAACATCGCCTGCACCGGTGGCAGCGTCGCCACGAATGCAGCGAAAGCAGCGAGCACCATCACGGCAGCGATCACGAGCCGGACCGTCAGGATTCTCTTCATCGAACTCTCCCCCGCTCGCGCCGCAAGCGCGACCGCGAGCTCGAAGCCCCACCCCGGAGCGCTGCCGGAATGGAACGGGTCCGGGGAGGGGCGCCCTAGGAACGGCCTGGAGCATACGGCGCAGACACGGCTACTGCAACAGGGCGATGGCGTCGATGGCAACCAGATGACCCTCAGGCCAACGTGCACCCTGAACGGTCGACCTTGCCGGAGGATGATCGGTGCAGAAGAACTCGGCGTAGGCCTCGTTCATCTCCTTGAAGTACTTCCAGTCCGACAGGAACACCGTGACCTTCACGACACGATCCAGCCCGCTCCCGCCAGCTTCCAGGATGGCCTGCAAGTTTCGCAGCACCTGGCGCGTCTGCTCTTTGATCCCGCCCTCGACGAGCCGGCCGGTCGCCGGCACGAACGCGCCCTGGCCGGCGCAGAAGAGGAGGCCGCCAGCGCGGATCCCCTGCGAGTAGGGTCCGACCGCCTTCGGTGCCTGATCGGTTGCGATGACGTCGATTGTGCCGGACATCGCCCCTCCTCACCCTCGCGGCTTGAAGATCCGCTCCGTCGATGCAGGATACTCCGCCAACTTCTCGGCTGGCCTGCGCGGTCGAGCAACCAGCTCACCGCCGCAATTCGGACACCGACCACCCAGCGCACCTTGGGCACACTCACGACAGAACGTGCATTCGAAGGAGCAGATCAGCGCGTCGGCGGATCCTGGCGGGAGGTCCCGATCGCAGCGCTCACAGCTCGGGCGAAGTTGCAGCATGGCTCACTCTCTTGCCGGCCGGCGTCCATGGCCGGACGTCGGCGCCGCCCGCCGCGGCTGCGCAGACCAACGCCACAACACCATGAAGACGACGAGTTTCACGATGCCATGCGGCCCTCAGCGCCTCCCGACTGCATCTCGTGGATCTTGCCACCAACCCAGCACTGCGGGATCGCCAGTACGACGAGCGCGATGGGGTACCACCGGGGGCCGAGCCCCAGGTTCCAGGTCGCCACCACGCCCACCAGCCCCAGGACGGCGCCCACATAGCCGAGGATCAGGGCGTGCTTCATGGGCTTGTGCGGCGCGAGCCGGGCCGTGAGCCACGCCCCGCCGATACTGATGACGATGCGATAGGAGGTCGCGAGCAGCGCGAGCGCGTCGTCGATCGGCTGATCCATCGACGGGAAGACGCCGGCCACGTGCAACGCGACGTCGACGAGGGTCGTGACGCCGATGATGACGAGCACGCCCGCAACCACGGCCCAGATCGATTTCCAGTTCATGCTGGGTTGCCCTCCCAAATCATCGTCTGGCGCCTCACTCTACCCCCGGCGTCGACAACCACCAAGCTCGTCCCGCGAGACGTCGTGAACGCTTCACCCGCTCGGACCTCGCCTCCAACCGCGGGCCAACCCCGCGCCCAGGAGCAAGCCCACCCCCACAAGCGCACAGATCAGAACGGGTGTCACGGGGGTGTGGAGATTGGCCACGGCGATCGGGACGGCGAACACGAATCCGACAATCCCACCCACGAACGCCCCGAGGCGATCCTCGAGCGAGAGCCACCGCAGCTTGATCGCGACGGCCACGGCAGTCGCAACTCCGACGACCCCGCCGACGACGGCGCCGACGAACAGTCCGGGCCTTCCTCCTGCGTTACCGAGGATCGAACCGACGACGGCACCAATCCCTGCCAAGGCCCAAGCTGTGAGGAACGCAGGCAGCGGCTTCACGGGTACTCCCCCTCGGTGTTCCTACGACACGAGCTGCTCCACGATCTCCGCAACCTCATCCGGCACGAACGCGAGGGTCGCGTCGCCGACTGTGAGCTCGACGACGCAACTCGCAGGCGTGTCTCCGGCGGACGTTCGCGACCAGGTGAAGATGTCTCGTTCCTCCGCGATCCGGCGCGCAGCTGCAAGGAACGCCGCTTTGTCGACGCGAAGGTGCAGGTGCATCATCGGCGTCTGCGGCGGATCGGGCACGATCCTCACGTTCGCGATGCCGCGCAGCGCGTCCGCGATCGCGCGCGCGTGCTCGAAGTACCTCGGCATCAGGGGCAGACGCTTGCGCAGCGCGGCCAGCCCCGACGCGGCGTTCGGCCACAGCCCGAACAGCGTGCCGCCGTGTCGCCTGCGCCAGGAGCGTGCCTCAGCTAGGACATCCTCCTCACCCGCGAGACAGCAGCCGGCAAGAGCTCCGAGGCCCTTGTAGAACGAGACGTACACCGTGTCGAACAAGGCAGAGATGTCGGCGGGGCAGCGGCCGTAGAACGGCGTGCACTCCCACAGCCGGGCACCGTCGAGATGAACGGCCGCGCCCGTCGCGCGCACGAACGCGACCTGCTCTTCCAACTCGGCCCACTGCGGCAGACGACCCCCGATCTCGCGCTGCGGAAGCTCGAACAGGACGGCGGCCAGCCGCTCCCGAACTTGCCGCAGGTCGTCGATCGTGATCAGCTCGCGCGCATCCCCGATTGCCACGCCGACGAGGCCGTGCAGGTGCTGGTAGGCCTTGTCTTCATGGAGCTCCAGGTGGCACGTCGGATGGAAGGCGATGGCTCGACTGCCGCGCTTGTCGGCCTGAACGCGCAGCGCGATCTGCTGCGCCATCGTGCCGCCGGGCATGAAGACGGCAGCGGGCTTGCCCAGGACGGTTCGCATCTCGGCTTCCAGCGCCTCGACCGCGCCACCGACGCCGTATCGGTCGACGCCTGAGTCCGCCGGAATCTCGGCAAGCAGCTCTGCGGACTTCCGATCTCCATGCCCGTTGAGCGCGCGCCCGCACGTCCAGCGGTAGCGCTCGAGGTCGTCGTGGTCACGTTCGTGACCCGTTGCCGATTCAGAACACATAGTTAACGGCTGTGATCGCGCCCGAAGGCCCCCTACCCTGGACGGCCAGCATCGGTTCTCGTCGCGAGTACATCCACCATTCGTGCGCGGTCCTTCCGGGCAATCTGCCTCATCTGGATCGAGTACTCCTGCCCTTCTCGCACCTGCAGCCGCAGATCGAACGAATCCTGCCACCGCAGCCCGGTCACCTCACCGGCCGGGAGTCGCTGGCACACACGCCGACCGATGGGCCGCAGCTGAATGTCGGTGCTTGTGACTCGGACTACCGGGTAGCGCCACGATGCATAGCCGAACCAGCCGAGCCAGACGGACATGCCCCCTCCCGAAACTAGACCCAGCCAGCTCTGCAGAGAGAAGTTGCCCGAAGCCAATTGGTACGCCGACATCACTGCATTCGTCACAGCGCACAACGCACCGACCGGCATGAGCACCCGGAACAGCTTGGGGGCGAAGAACTCAACGGCGTTCGTCGGGTTCTGCGTGCTGCTCATGCTCCTTCTGCTCCCGGCGGAAGCGGATACGCCTCGCAGCGGTTCGAGGCGTCCCGCCTGTGCCCACGAGGATGCACGGTGCCGCGGCCCCGATCAACCCCCGACGCACTCGACCAGCCGAAACGCGCTCGTGGCGGTCGATCGTGGCGATCCCTAGAGCACCCGCATGAACGCCACGAGGTCCTTCTTCTCTTGCTCGTTCAGCTTCAGTTCCAGAACGAGGTTGAAGAACTCCACGGTGTCTTCCAGAGTCAGCAGGCGGTCATCGTGCAGATAGGGCGGCGAGTCCTTGATGCCGCGTAGCGGGAAGGTCTTGATCGGGCCGTCGGCCGACGCCTTGCGGCCGTTGATCGTGACCTCCTGGAAGAACCGCTCCACCTTCAGATTGTGCATCAGGTTGTCGGTGTAGTACGGCGGGGCGTGGCAGGTCGCGCACTGGCCGTTCCCGAAGAAGACCTGCTCGCCGCGCTTCTCGCTCTCGCTGGCCTTGGCGGGGTTGAGCGTGCCGAAGACGTTGAGCTTCGGCGCGGGAGGGAAGTCGAGCAGCGCTTCGAATTCGGCCATGAAATGCACCTGGCTGCCGCGTTCCAGGACGTTCGTGCCCTTGCGCGCCGCATCGGCCGGGATGCCGTCGAAGTAGGCCGCGCGCTGCTCGAACTCGGTGAAGTCCTCCACGGTCTTGAGCGCCCGTTGCGAGCCGAACAAGCGTTGGATGTTCAGGCCGCGCAGCGTTGGCGTATCGATCCGATGGCGGTGCTCGTTGGGTCGAATGTCGCCGACCGTGTGGGTCGCGGCGTTCGTATGGCCGTTGGCGTGACAGTCGAAGCAGGCGACGCCCTGATGGGGCTTCAAGCTGCGGCGGTCGTCGGTGGCGTTGAACTGCTGCTGGGGAAACGGCGTCACCAGCAACCGCAGGCCTTCGAGCTGCTTGGGGTTGAGAATGTCCTTGAACACCTCGTTGAAATTGCTCAGCGTCACCAGCTTCCCTTGCGAGACGTCCCCCAGATCCGGCCGCGTGGTCAGATAGATCGGCGCCGGGAACTCGGGCAGGAGATGATCCGGCAAGTCGAAGTCGAGGTCGAAGCGAGTCAGATCCCGATCGGTCTGTTTCTTGACTTCCTCGATGAGAAACTTGGGGAAGATCATGCCGCCCGCCTCGTGGTGCGGGTGCGGCAACGGAAGGAAGCCGGCCGGCCAGGATCCCTGTCCCTTGATTTGCTCCGGCGACAAGGCGGCGAGCTTCTCCCAGGTCATGCCCGCGGGCAACTTGACCCGTACGCCTTCCTGCACCGGCTTGCCCCGCGACATGGTCGTCCCCTGAGCCGGCCGGTTCGCCAGGTCGTAGCGCTGCGCGAGCAGAGCCTGCTGGCGCTGCGCGAAGGTCGGCTTCTCGGCTTGAAGGCGCTTGACCAGC
>Ga0180085_1000444_pt1 | contig 14508 bp, 12 predicted proteins | sample EasRiv730_16_10D_FD_123013 | JGI IMG/M metagenome (GOLD analysis project Ga0180085, IMG submission 123013) | Soil microbial communities from meander-bound floodplain in the East River, Colorado, USA - East River metaG ERMLT730_16_10D | ecosystem: Environmental > Terrestrial > Soil > Floodplain ... | reverse complement strand
GTGGTTGGGAATTCCGCACGTGATCGGGCATCTGGTGCATGTGGGCAATGCGTTTGAGCATTTCCTGGAGCCGGTGTTTGAGCATCCGGTGAAGATTGGCAGCCACGGAGAAGAGTCGCTGGAATGGCTGCTGATGGGGGTATCGGTAGCGATTGCCCTGGCGGGGTTGATGCTGGCGCGACAGTTCTACCTGGCGAACCTGGCACTGCCCGAGAATCTGATGAACCGATTCCGCGGCCTGTACACCACGCTGCTGAACAAGTACTGGGTGGATGAGATTTACGACGCGCTGATTGTCAATCGAACGAAGGGATTGGGAACGCTGCTGGCGCGATTCGACCTGGGAGTCATCGACGGCGGTGTCAACGGATCGGCCTGGTTGACCCGGGCGACTGCTTCGGTCTCTGGCTTTCTGGATTTCTGGGTGGTGGACTTTGCTGTGCGCCGCTCCGATCTGATCTATTACCTAAGCTACCCGATACGCCGCCTGCAGACCGGTGTCGTTCAGAACTACGCGGCCTACACCGTCGGCGGTATTGTGCTGCTGGTGAGTTATTTCGTGATGAGATAAGAACGAAGAAGATCAACCGCAGAGACGCCGAGACGCGGAGAAATTGTACCGAAGCATTCGATTTCAAGAGAACCAGGCGTCTGTTCGGTGTTTCTTGCTTCGAATAACGTTGAAACGGTCGGCCAGCTTAGTAAGCGTGAATGGCGGTGAATCAATTGGCAGTGGTCCTGATCAACGTGGCTTTCAGTCTTCTTCTCTGTGCCTCCGCGTCTCTGCGGTTAGCTTTCGTTTCCGTCTGAGCCTCGCTGTGTTTGATTGACTCCCAAGGAGCTCCGAAACATGTTTCAAAACCATCTCTTGTCAATTGTCGCCTACACGCCGCTGGCTGGCGCGGTTCTGTTGTTGTTCATCAACAAGGAGCACAAGAACTTCATCCGTTGGTTTGCTAATGTGGTAGGTGCGATTGGCTTTTTGGTGTCACTGCCACTCCTGAAGCACTTTGACGTCAATGCAGACGGGATGCAGTTTGTCGAGCGGCACGCCTGGATTCCATCGATCGGCGTGGAGTACCACTTTGGCATTGATGGCATCAGCCTCTTGCTCATCCTCCTGACCACTGGGCTGGGGTTTCTATCGATTCTGTCGTCCTGGTCGGCGATCGAAGAGCGCGTGAAGGAGTATTACATCTTCATGTTGTTGCTGCAGACCGGCATGCTCGGCGTTTTCATGGCCATGGACTTCTTCCTATTCTACGTGTTCTGGGAAGTCATGCTGGTTCCCATGTACTTTCTCATTGGCGTTTGGGGGGGGCCACGCAAGCTGTATGCCGCCATTAAATTTTTCCTCTACACGTTACTGGGGTCCGTGTTGATGTTGCTGGGCATCCTGGCGCTCTACTTCTACAACTACAAGGTCACCGGAGTTCTCACTTTCAGTATTCCCGATCTTCAGAAGCTGGCCCTGCCCTGGGAGTATCAGTTCTGGTTGTTCCTGGCTTTCTTCTTCGGCTTTGCCATCAAGGTGCCGATGTTTCCGTTCCATACCTGGCTGCCCGACGCGCATGTGGAGGCGCCTACGGCCGGTTCAGTCATTCTGGCGGGCGTTCTACTGAAGATGGGGACGTATGGATTCGTGCGTTTCAGCTTGCCGATGTTTCCCGATGCGGTCAAGGACACGGCTTCTCTCAATCTGTCGTATGTCACTTTCGGCTTGGTGGACCACCAGTTCGGGTTGTTGCACATGATGGTCTTTTTATCGATTGTGGGCATCGTTTACGGAGCTTTGGTGGCCATGATGCAGAAGGACGCCAAGAAACTGGTCGCATATTCTTCGGTGAGCCACCTTGGCTTCTGCATGTTGGGGCTATTTGCGCTGAACCCGAATGGAATTAACGGCAGCATCATTCAGCAGATTAACCACGGCATCTCGACGGGCGCGCTGTTCTTGATTGTCGGAATCATTTACGAACGACGGCACACGCGTGAAATTGCGGAATACGGTGGGTTGTCACAAGTGATGCCCGGCTATGCAACGATTTTTCTCATCATCACCATGTCATCTATTGGGCTGCCGTTGCTTAATGGATTCATCGGCGAGTTCACGATTCTGGCAGGAGCCTTTCAGCGACATATCAGTTGGGGGGTGTGGGGCTGTCTAGGGATCGTGCTGGGAGCGGCCTATATGCTATGGCTGTACCAACGGATGATGTTTGGCCAGATCACGAATCCCAAGAACGAAAAGTTGAAGGACCTGAATCTGCGGGAATACGCCACACTGCTGCCGCTCGTGGCAATGGCCTTCTGGATTGGAATCTACCCGAAACCCTTCTTTCGGATTATCGAAAAGCCTGTGAACCAGATCGTGGAAAAGATTAACCCAGGCTTCTTCGCCCGACCTGTGCAAGCTGCTGGTTTGCCAGCTACCGACGAATCGGAGCTGCGGGGCAGGTTGCCCTCAGGGGCAGCAGCCCACTAGCTTGTTGGGTGGCGATTGTAAGGAAGCTTCTCCATCTAACGCTGACGTTTCTCCGGAATTGTCCTCGCCAAACTTCACTCGCGCAATCTTTGCGGCGTTCGGGGCGGGACCGAACCCGAAGCGCTCTTGATTCCGGCCGACAATGATGGCAGCCATCAAGCGGGCGATGTGAGTGCGCGTCAACGCTGGGATTCGTCGGGTGGAGTACAAATGCCAGAAATCATTCTGGCGGTCGACGTTGCTAACAGTCTTCATTCGTGACTGCAAGCGGCTGGGACCCAGATTGTAAGCGGCCACAGCGACGAGCAGGGAAGTGTTGGGACCGAGCGTTTCTCGAAGGCTGACGATGTAGCGGCAGGCCGCCGCCGTGGATTTCTTGGGGTCGAGCCGCTCATCCACCTTGTTGTTCACTTTCAGGCCGTGCAGCCGCGCGGTGATCGGTTCCAGTTGCCACAGGCCCGCGTTGTTAGTTCGGCTGCGAACTCGGGGCTTGAATTCACTTTCCACTAGAGTGATGAACGCCAGGTCTGGAGGCAGGTCAGCGTTCCGAACTTGCTGTCTCAGGGAATCAAAAAGCTCACGCTGGCTTTCCAACACTTTCGCCATGTCCGAACGGTCGCGCGTTTCATATAATCGAGCCCACCGTCGCACCTTCTCCAGGAAATCTGCAGGGATCCGTTCTGCATCCGATCCAAATTCATCAACGACAACCTTAAGCTCAGTGTGAATGAAATCGGACTGTTTCTTCTTCCTGTGCTCAGGCAAGCCAGTGTCGAATGCATGGACGTTTCCGCAAACGGTCAAACCTACGGCTAAACCCATCAAATGCCAGCGTTTGCGGCTAGGAACCCTGTTCTGTTGGGGACAGCTCATAGTTGAACCCACCAAGTTCAGATTTGGCTCCCGCTACCGCTTGGATCTACCAATCAGAATTGCAGCCGCATTGACCTGACGGCACTTGCGACTTCGGCGACACGAGCGTAACGGATGAACCAGGCGTGGAAAGAGCAATCAGTTAGCCACGGGAAGCGACAAAATTGTGCTTTACCCGGGCGGATTAGGGACTTCCAGCCAGGCATGGTTCAACGCTGTTAGTCTAGGAGGAGCGCCCACCAACTAAGATGCATTCAAACAATCTTTGAAATGCGAGTCGGATTCAATTCGACGATTTCAGCTGAGAGGCACGTGACCGATAGCCACAATAATCGGCGTAGCCTGCTAATAAGAGTGGCCCGACAATGATGACGGAGACCAACTGGGTAATGACAATTGCATATGGTGTGACTTGGATTCCAAACGCCGCGAGTCCGAAGTGTGTGACCAGCGAGAGTGCAGGTCCTGCTACGACACAGAACAACATGATGACCAATCTCAACAGCAACTGCATACCGAACAGCCACTCTGGAATGAATTGTTTCATCTGATCCTCCTTGGGACCATCTTTAGTTGGCGAGACGAGTGCCACCCTCGAATCCGAACGGACGAATGCGTCAAGGTGTTTTCCAGGTTGAAGTCGTATTCTGCGTCAAAGGCTGCGCAAGAAGCCAGAAATAATCCTAGCCCGGGTCTGATTCGAGTGAAGGGAATTGATCGACTGCGGCTGCCTCCGACAATGCACGCAGAAGGGTTGCCTCTACTTGTAATGTTCCATGGAACGATCAGCGGTAGGCCAATATGAACAGGCGTCGGAACGGGAACAGAACGCGACCATCCTTTTGAGCTGGATAAGCCTTCGTCAGACCTGCAAGAAACAATTCTTCGAAGCGCCGTTTCTGCACTTCAGACGGCAAAGCCTCAAGGAAGGGTCGTAGTCCGGTACCTCGAATCCATTCCAGAATCGCGGCGGGACTGTTCATCACGTGAATGTATTCGGTTTCCCAAAGATCAAGTTTCGAAGCGAGGGGATGTAGGAGATCGTAATAGAAACCGGGCCGTTCGACTCTAATCGCGTGGATCGCATTTTCCATGCAGTCTTGCCAGGCGGGGTTCATGGCAGTCTCGACCATGAGCTCGTGCACCGGCGACCGAAAATGTGCAGGCATTTGAATGGCAAGCGCACCCTGTGGACGAACCTGATTCAAAAGGCGAGGCATCAACTCCGCGTGGTTGGGCACCCAGTGGAGAGCCGCATTGGAGAATACAACGTCGAATGGTACAGGCGTCGTCCAAGTAGCTATATCACCCTCGACCCATGTCCAGTCAGGATAGGCTTCCGAAGCAGCGTTGATCATCTCCCTCGAGTTGTCCAATCCGATAACTTCAGCGGACGGCCAACGCTGTCGAAGCATTGCCGTGCTGTTGCCAGGACCGCAGCCCAGGTCGATAATTCGGCTCGGATGAGCCAGCGAAATTCTCGAGATCAGATCGACAGACGGCTGCGTCCGCTCGCCGGCGAATTTCAGATACAGGTCAGCGTCCCAATTTGGCATGCGTTTGTCATCCGATCATCCGACGTAACGCCGAACGAGGCTAAATCGGTCGAACAGACAGAACTATCGAGGTAGTCCAGCAATCTCGGTCCCGAGTTTATACAGCGTCTTGCCGGCAGTGACGTACAGGGTTTTCATATCCGGCCCTCCAAAGGCGTTGTTGGTGATCGTGTCCTCGGGAATCGGGATAAATTTGATTCGTTTTCCCTGCGGTGAGATGACATGAACGCCACAGGGAGTGTCGAGTGTCTCGGAAGTGCCGCGGCGCTGGTGCAGTCCGGCGGAGGCATAGAGATTCCCTTGGATATCGATGCTCATGCCGTCGGCGCTTCGTCCAGGATAGAAGTTATAATGGACGCGCATGTTGCGGACTGTCCCGTCGGATTGCAGATCGTAAGCTCGAATCATGCGGGCACCGCCCTCCGCTCCATTGGCTTCGACGAGATACAGCGTCTTGTCGTCTGGTGAGACCTGAATTCCATTAGGGCGCTGGATATCCGGCGCCGCGAGGATACGCGCGATTTTCCCGGGTTCATCAATACGGTAGACAGCAGCGCCGGCCATGTCGGTGAAATAGAGACGACCCTTTCCGTCGATGGTGACATCGTTCGGGCCTTGCAGAGACATACCCGAGCCGCCCTCAGCGAGGACTTCAATGTTGCCGGTACGTAGATCTGTGCGAGTGACCCGAGGCTTGCCGCTGACAGCCGCCCCGCCGCGCCGGAACTCCGCACCCTCACAAGCAACCAGTCTGCCTTGAGGGTCAATCAACAGACCATTAGCAGCGTTGCTGTGCTCACGAAAGGTAGAGACCACTCCATCAATTCCGAGCTTCAGGATCCGCTGCGACACGATCTCGGTGAAGTAGACATTGCCTTCCCGATCCACTGTCGGGCCTTCGGTGAATGCCACTGACGCAGCGACCTCAACTTCCTGTGCTGCTGACGGCCATAGAGGTACAAAGCAGACAAAGAAAGCAGCGATCGCCAGGGTCGTCACTTTACGGTGTGTTGGCGCCATTCCTTCCTCCTCAGAATCCACAGAGTTAACCGGCTGCCTAGAGCCTCATTCTCGCCTGAGGCCGCCGATTATAGACCATGGTTATCGCAGGACAAACACCGGATACCTCGGGCCTCCAGTGGAAGAAATTGGATTGGCTGCCGAAAGTGCTTGCGATTGAGCGGTCCGAGAGCTGTTGGACAGAATCCAAACTGATCACAAATAGTCACGTCGTTGTGTCTTCTTGAACCTCTGGTAGATCGCCCGACCTGCCAGCATCAGCAGACATGGGAGACAACTCGCTGAGACACTCGCAAACCCGATACTTCGGATCAAGACTTTCATAGTCTCTTCGAACGGATCGTCATTAATCAGGTAAGTCCACGTTGACGAAGGTCCCTTCAAGCCTGCCTTCTCCAGATTAATGCCCCGCTCGGTGATCTCGGCTGACAGCAGCGTCTCGACTACGGCTTTATCCGTCCTCCTCAACATTTCGAAGAAGGCGGCGCTGGCCAGACGGTGAAACTGGTCCAAGGGATCTTGGCCGTTCAGTCGAACCAAATGGATACCTTCCCGGATTCGCGCAATCTCGGCGAGGTGATCGGCCCATTGTTGATCGATATGGAAAAGGGTGATCAACGTTTCGACCTGTTCCAATACCGTTTTTCCAACCGCAGAACGAAGCCGTGTGTGGTGGTCCGAGGCGTGAGTTTTCAGGAGATTCGAGGAGGCTCTTCCCAAGAGGAGACCTTGGCGTCGCGTTTGGACAATTTGACGCTGTTCTTCAACAATCATCGAATACTTCCGGAGTGTTTTTCGAATCTCGAAATGCTGGCCCTCAACAATGCGTTGCGTGCGGGCGATCTCGCTTCGGATTACAGGTTGATCAATGGGTTCATCTTGCTTCCTGGGCCGCAGCTTGCCAGGAATGAGATCATTGATTCCGTAGCGAATCATGAGGTCGTCTTCGAGACTGACGAAGAATCGCGAGGTACCGGGATCTCCCTGGCGGCCAGCACGACCCCGCAACTGTCGGTCGATCCGAAGACTCTCGTGTCGATTGGTGCCAATCACATAGAGCCCACCCAAGGCGGTCACCTTTTCATACTCTTCTTCCTCGCCTCCCCCCAGACGAATGTCGGTGCCGCGGCCGGCCATGTTCGTTGAGACGGTGACAGCTTTCAGGGAGCCGGCTTGAGCGATGATCCTGGCCTCCAGTTCGTCCGTTCTGGCGTTCAGCACCTCGCAGCAAACACCTGAGCTTCGGAGACGGACAGCTAGTTCCTCAGACTCCGCCACACTGCTGGTGCCCACAAGAATTGGCCGCCCGATGGCATGGACCGCCGCGATCTCTGCAACGAGAGCTTTGGTCTTGGCCTCCTTATGAGTGAATACGACATCGGGTTGATCGACGCGAATGCAAGCGCGGTTGGGAGGGACGACAACGACGTTGAGTCCATAAAAGTCCTTCAGCTCCTCGGCGGCGGGCTGGGCTGTGGCCGTCATACCCGCGAGTTTAGAGTACGACCGCAAGAAGTGCTGCAGGGTTATTGAGCCCAAGATTCTGCCTTGTGGCTGAACCTGCAATCCTTCCTTGGCTTCCAGAGCCGTCTGCAGGCCGTCGGGCCAATGTCGATCCTCGACCACACGCCCTGTGAGTCCATCAACCAGCTCCACTTTGCCGTCTCGCACGATGTAGTCCACGTCTCTTCGCAACAGCTCTTTAGCATGAAGAGCCAGGTTCAGTTGGGTGAGCAGTAGAACATTTTCTGGTGCGTAAAGGTTGGCGTCATGCAAGAGGCCCTGCGCGCGATCAATCCCGATTTCGGTGAGCGCAATATTGCGACCCTCTTCATCGGTATCGAAGTCGACATGAAGCTTGAGGTCACGTGCAACCGCAGCGAGGCGGTAAGGATCGGTTTCGGGGGCGGGAGTGGTTCCAGCAATCACCAGTGGGACCCGAGCTTCATCGATGAGAATCGAATCGGCTTCATCGACGATTGCATAGTGGAACGGCCGATGAACCAGATCGTCTGCATTCAGACAAAGAGAGTCTCGCAAGTAGTCAAAGCCGGCTTCCTTAGCAGTCAGATAAGTCACATCAGCGAGATAGGCCTGTTGACGCTCTGCTTTGCTAGTACCTTCTTGAATACAGCCCACTGAGAGACCCAGAAACTCGTAGATTGGCCCCATCCATTGTGCATCACGGCGAGCCAGGTAGTCATTGAACGTCAGAATGTGAACTCCCTTAGCCAGTAGGCCATTGAGATAGGCTGGCAGAACAGCCGCCAACGTTTTGCCTTCTCCTGTTTGCATCTCCGCCAGTTTGCCTTCGTTCATGGCAATCCCTGCGATGAGCTGAACGTCGAAAGGTCGCATTCCTAGGACCCTCTGGGCCGCTTCTCTGACTAACGCATAGGCCTCTACCAGCAGGTCATCAAGCTTGTCTCCGTTTTGCATTTTCAGAACGAGGAGCTTTGACAAGGTCTTGATCTCTTGATCAGGAACACTTCGTAGATTGGATCCTCGCCCCTCGATCTGTCTCAGCAACGGTTCATAACGACTGAGATCAAATTCAATGGAACTACCTTGAAGGCGGTTGAGTATTCTTCGGAGCCTGGCGCGGCGGTTGGGCTTCGCTTCCTTGTTAGTGAATGGAATTGATGAGTGTGATGATCGAATAGACATAGAACTTCTCTCCTTTGATCAAACGGACACAGCTTCGTTGCGAGTGCTACCAAAGCGGCTGCACATGTTGCTTTACGCAAAACCGCCTGAAGCAATCATTGATGGCTCGAGTGTGGGTTGCTGTCAGACACGTGCCAGGAGTGGCGGTGCACGTGCAGAATGCAGGGAGGGAGTACCTTGATCTATTTGAGGAGAATTCTGGAGTTCATGAAGCCAGAACCGGAGTGTGAGGATCGGTAACGCGAAGAGAGAAATGGGGAGGGAAAAAACAAGGAGCTGACCAAAAAAAAGGCCATCCGTCTGCCACAAGGGCATGGCGATGATGCCAGTCAGAAGCGCTCCGACCAATGCCCAGGGAAGAACTCTCATAGACAAGGATGACGACATGATGTCTGAATTCTACTGCCAAACCAAGGATAGCTCCAGGTTGAAATTTCGCCTTGCGATCGAAAAGAGAACCGGCCTTCCCGAGTGGCGCGAACGTAGGAAATCTTACTCCGATCGTGCGTCCCAACTGAGATCGCGAACACGTCAGCCTCCAGAATGGGTACTCCTTCAAGGTTGAGCACCTGCCCTTCGACCACAGTCGAGCAAAGGCGTGACGATTCCTCACCTAAAGCCGTCCAACAAAACACTAGTGCAAGCCCCAAACTGATTCTGTATGAATTGGTCTGCCTCCCAACTCTGCCAGGTCAAGTATTTTTCATCATGACCTCGCACCGGCAACCCGCAGAATCGTGATGATTTGTTGATGCCCTCGCTTCGTGGCCCAGGCCAGTGGCGTCGCCCAGGGTTCGTCTTCCGGAAGGTTTGTAGGCGCGCCTCGGGAGAGTAGAAACTCGACCATGTCGGGCAGGTTGCTCCGTGCGGCCCATGCCAGTGGCGTCGAGCGGTAGTCCTCATCCTTGGCGGAAAGCGTCGCCCCTGCCTCCAGAAAAATGGCGGCACACTCCAACCGGTGGGCCCGCGGACGGCCGCGAGCGTCACGCCCGCACAGGTCGTGCAGGGGAGTCGCATGTTGCCAGTTGGGCAGGTCTGGATCCATGCCGCTTTCCAGCAGCAGACGGAGCGATACGGGGTCGCTCCACAAGTACGATCGGCAGCCGTCCACGACGGGTGGGACGCGCGCACCCGCAGCGAGTAGCCGCGCGACCAGGTCGCGCTTGCCTTGAGTGCAAGCAGCTGCGAACACGCCGCCACAACCCGAGTTTGCCGATCTAGGGTCTGCAGATACGCGGCGCACCACCTCATCATCCTCGTCCAACCACACCAAGTCGTAGGTATCGAGGGTGCCGCCGCGCGCGAAGAGCAGCACCCGCACTTCACGAGTCTGGGCGACGTAGGTGGCGCTGCCGGAGGAGTCGATGTAGCTGTTCGGATCCGCGCCGTGCGCCAACAGCAGCTCCACAAGCGAGCGGTTGCCGGTGCGCGCAGCGGCGTGCAGTGCTGCGCCTCGCGGTGCATTCGACCCTTCAGGCTAGTTGGGATCGGCTCCTCGGTCGAGAAGCATCTGTACGATCGCCTCATGCCCAAACTCGACAGCGGAAGACAGCGCGCGCTTGCCGCTCAGTCGTGTGTCAGCGATACGCTTCGGATCTTCATCCAGGAACGCTCGCACGCGATCGAAGTCGCCGAGAGCGGACGCAATCACCAGATCGTAGGTTGCCCCCCTCTCTAGGAGCAACCGAGCGGTCTCGATGTCCCCACGAACACCCCAGAACGGACCACTCCAGAAGGCCAGGTCGATTGGCTGGAAGTCTACCGCAGCATAGCCGCGCTCAGAGCCCGGGCCGGCTCCATGTAGCGCATGGAGATCGGCGCCACGATCCAACAACAGTTTGACCACTTCGCGAGCCGAAGCGGCCACGGCTCGATGCAACGGTGTCCCTCCAGCACGGTCACTGAGGTGCAGGAGTTGAGGCTCGGCGTCGAGGAGCGCTTGCACCCGCACTACATCACCAGAGGCCACGGCCACGTGGATCGGGTGATCAGCCTCGGCTGGCTTGATACGGCCGCGACGGGCGCGAGTTTCTTCAAGCAATTGGACCACTCGTTCGTGGCCCCGATCTCGGGCAACGGTGAGCAACTCTTCGCCGCTGTCTGCACCCGCATCGAGCAGGACCTGTGCCGCATCGAGGTGTCCCTCGCGTACCGCAAAGTAGAGAGGCTGGTCGTATTTCGCCAGCTTCGAATCGCGCTCAAGCAGGAGGCGTAGCGCCCCAGCGTCACCGTTGACGGCGGCACAGATCGCGTCCCACACGTCACAGCCACGGCTCAACCAGGGACCATAGGGAAGGTCGGATTCGAATTCTTCCAGTTTGATCATGTTCCTTCGGCAATGGTAGTGGGGCAGTCAAAGCGCAAGCCGGAAGGTGTTCTGACCGCCTGCCTCGAGTTTTGAGCGATTCTAAGTGCACCTATATTTTGGGTGGTTTTGTGCGCCAAAATCTAGAAGTTTCTAAGCGGGCTGCAGCTCACTGGAGCGTTCGAAGCCCGATAGGCAGGCGAAGGAGCGTAACGAGTCGAAGCGAGTGCTGCTCGATGAGCATCGATGGAGTCGGGTCTCGCAGAATCGGCCGAATCTTTCGAGCGCTGTCCAGACGAGCGACAATCGTCTCTGCAGCGCCGATGCAGCTCCGTTCTGAGCCTGTCCGTATGTAACTGGAAAGCTGCGAGCAGTGCGCATTTTCGGGCTATCGACAGTTCCAGAAATGCGCTTGACAGTCTCTTTTCGCATTACTTATACTCTGCGTCCTGTTTGGGGCGCTGGAGCAGTTTCTGAGGATTTCCTGCTTTTTTCGTTCCACAGCGAACCTCGCGACCGTTATCATTCAAGAACATTTCGCCGCAGCATTGAGATTTTTGAAACACCAAGGAGGGATTGAACGTGGCTTACTGTCCTGAGTGCGAAGCCGACATTGAGCTGGAGGAAGTGGAAAAGGGAGAGATCGTGAACTGCCCAGATTGCGGAGCAGATCTGGAAGTGGTGGGGACCGATCCCGTCGAACTCGAACTGGCCCCTGAAGAAGAAGAGGATTGGGGAGAGTAACCCGGCGAGTGGCGTCAGCGGCTTCAGACCAGAATTTTTTTGAAATTATAGCCACAGCTCCTATCGGGAAATGCAATCGCACCGAAGGGGCTGTGGTTTTTTGTTTTCAGGCGCAACTATGAAAATTGGTTTGCTGTGCTCGATTGTCCGCAAGGAAGAGAAGCTCCTGATTGAAGAGCTGAGGAGCCGCGGACTGGATTTCCAGGTGCTCGATGACCGCGAACTCGTCTTCCGGCTGAACGCCAAGCACATGGACTTTGACGTCGTGCTGGAGCGGTGCGTCAATCACTCGCGCGCTCTTTATGCGTTGAAGGTACTCAATGACTGGGGCATCGCCACCGTGAACCGATTCGAGGTTGCCGATGTTTGCGGGAACAAGTTTCTAACGACGAACGCTTTGATACGTGAGGGTGTGCCTTCTCCGAAAACGCTGCTGGCGTTTACTCCAGAGTCGGCGCTGCAGGCCATCGAAGAACTCGGGTACCCGGTGGTATTGAAGCCGGCGGTCGGCTCGTGGGGACGCTTGCTTTCGAAGATCAACGACCGCGAGGCGGCTGAAGCGATTCTGGAACACAAGGAAGTCCTGGGTTCGTATCATCATTCCATCTTTTACATTCAGGAGTACATCCCTAAGGCAGGTCGAGACATTCGAAGCTTCGTGGTAGGAGATGAAACTATTTGTGCGATTTATCGTTACTCGTCGCATTGGATCACGAACACTGCACGTGGAGGCAAAGCGGAGAATTGTCCCGTGACCGTCGAATTGAATCGACTCTCACTTGATGCTGCGAAGGCTGTGGGAGGTGGCATTGTGGCTATCGACCTATTTGAATCGGACCGTGGGATGCTGGTGAACGAAGTGAACTATACGATGGAGTTTCGGAACTCGATCGACACGACAGGTGTCAATATTCCTGCGAAGGTGATTGATTACGTGTTGCAAGCGGGAAGGGGAAGTACTGAGTACTGAGTACTGAATGCAGGCATTCATATTCATGAGTATTGGGAGAGGTTGATGATTTCAGTTTCGATTGTTGGGGCTTCCGGTTATACCGGTGGAGAGACGTTGCGCTTGTTGCTTGGCCATCCGAAGGTAAAGGTCAGCCAAGTGACTTCAGAATCGAATGCAGGCAAGTATGTGCACTCGGTTCATCCGAACCTGCGCAAGCGCACCGACCTGAAGTTTGTGGCCAGCGCCGACTTGAAGAAAGTCGACCTCCTCTTTTTGTGCCTCCCGCACGGCATGGCTATGGGGCGCATCGCAGAGTTCTTGCAGTTGGGTGAACGGGTCATTGATCTCTCGTCCGATTTTCGGTTGCGGAGTGCCACAGACTATCCAGTGTGGTATGAACACGAGCATTCGAATCCGGAATTCCTCCGGAAGGCGGTTTATGGCATTCCTGAACTGCATCGGGAGGCCATCCGCGACGCCCAGTTAGTGACAGGCGCTGGCTGCCTGGCCACTACAGCGATTCTAGGTCTTTACCCTCTTTTCAAGAACGGGCTCGCCGATGCCCAAAATGTTTTTATCGAGGGCAAAGTGGGCTCCTCGGCTGCTGGGAACAAGTCAAGCCTGGCCTCGCATCACCCGGAACGCAGCGGCTCGTTGCGCTCCTTTCAGCCAACTCGCCACCGGCATACAGCTGAGATTCAGCAGGAACTGACGTTTGATGGCGTGACACCGCGGATCCATTTCTCGGCGACCGCCACAGACGCGGTTCGCGGCATTCTTTCGACCGCGCATGTGCTTCTCAAAGATCACTTGGAAGAGAAAGACATTTGGAAGATCTACCGGAAAGAGTACGCCTCAGAGCCGTTTATACGCATCGTTAAAGAGAAGACGGGCATCTACCGTTATCCGGAGCCGAAGCTCCTGGCGGGATCGAATTATTGCGATGTTGGGTTTGAGCTCGATCCTATGGAGAATCGCCTGGTCGTCTTATCGGCGCTTGATAACTTGATGAAGGGGGCCGCAGGCAACGGAGTTCAGGCGATGAACGTGATGTACGGGTGGGAGGAGACCACGGCGCTGGAGTTTCCAGGACTCCATCCGGTTTAGGTACGATTCTTTCGCGTTGAGGTGCAGTGGTCCGTCCGCAGCGGGGAGATGGTATGCAACGTGGCGCAAAAGCTAACTGGAGCTACTTTTCCTTTGGCTTGGTGTTTCTGTTAGCCACTCAATTTTCACCAGCCAAAGACAAGGAAAAGCAGCCTGAGCCTTATGCACTCCTTTCAGGCACCTGCTTCGATGGGAGAGGTTTCAGGCTGTCAGGTGCCAGCGTCCAGGCCGAGCTGACCTCTGAACCCACGGTAAAGTTGAAGAAAAAGAAGTGGGAGGCGATTTCCAGCCCACGAGGTGAGTTCGCGATTCGCCTACCAGCCGGCCAGCACACGTTCCGAGTCGCGGCGACCAAGGATGGGTTTAAGTCTGTCGAGAAGACAGTGTCTTTTGAAGCAGATGAGCGACAGGATGTTGCCTTGAGCCTGGAAGCCGAGCCAACCAAGAAATAGCTCGCCAAATTAACGATCGGGTTTCTGGCGGCTCGGAGGGCCGTCTGCCAGCTAAAGGCTTGAAGTTGAGCTCGGTTTCTGAGGAGGAGCAAATGACGCTGAATCGACTGCTAAAGGTTGTGCTGCTGGTTTGCTGGGCTGCAGGTTTCGTTCTTTTGAATTCTCTCCCGACCGAAGCGCGGAAGAAGAAAGAGCCGCCCACCAAGTCGATACACGGGCATGTCGTTGACGCGCGAAAGAGGTCCATTGTGGGCGCGAAGGTGTTTATCCGTAACGTCAACAAGAAGACTACGACGACCTTGATTACTGACGAAAACGGACTCTATGCGATCTATGGTCTGGACCCC
>Ga0180085_1000442_pt1 | contig 14556 bp, 13 predicted proteins | sample EasRiv730_16_10D_FD_123013 | JGI IMG/M metagenome (GOLD analysis project Ga0180085, IMG submission 123013) | Soil microbial communities from meander-bound floodplain in the East River, Colorado, USA - East River metaG ERMLT730_16_10D | ecosystem: Environmental > Terrestrial > Soil > Floodplain ... | reverse complement strand
GGTGGGAACCCTGGAGAACGAGATCAAGTCGTTCGACCTGCTGGACAACGAGTTCCAGACGCTGAAGCGGGAAGTGGCCTCCAACGAGAGGAATTACCGCACCTACCTGGAGCGGCTGGAGGAGGCCCGCATCTCGGAGGACATGAACCGGAAGAAAATGGCGAACATCAGCGTGATCCAGCAGGCCGAGGTTCCCGCGAAGCCGATCAAGCCGAAAAAGGGATTGAACATCCTGCTGGGGATGATCCTCGGCGCCGTTTCGGGCCTCGGGTTCGCCTTCTTCTCCGAATACACGTCGGAGAGTTTCTCCACCCCGGGAATCGCCGAGAAGCAGTTGACGCTGCCCGTCCTCACGACGATTCCTCACAGGGACTGACAGCGCCATGTACCTCGATTTCTACAATCTGAAAAGGGAGCCGTTCCGGATCACCCCGGACCCGGATTTCCTTTACTTGAGCCCCAGCCACAAGGAAGCGTTGGCCGCCATCGCCTACGGCGTGGAGCAGCGGAAGGGGATCATCGCCGTGACCGGGGAGGTGGGGACGGGAAAGACGACCATCCTGCGCTATTACCTCGACAAGGCCGATCCGGAACGGTTGAAGGCGGCCTACGTGTTCAACCCCAACGTCTCCTTCCCGGCTCTTTTACAGACGATCTTCCGGGAACTCGGGATCCCCTTCGAATCCGGCGAAGCCGGCGGGATGGTCGAACGGTTTCACGGGTACCTCATCGAGGAGTACAGGAAGGACAACGCGGTCGTGCTGTTTATCGACGAGGCCCAGAACGTGCCCGTGGAAACGCTGGAGAACCTGCGGATGCTGTCGAACCTGGAAAGCTCCGAAGACAAGCTTCTCCAGATCGTGCTGTGCGGTCAAACGGAACTGGAATCCATTCTCGACCGGAACGAGCTGCGTCAATTGAAGAGCCGGATCGCCGTCCGGGCCACGATTTCCCCGCTGAACCGGAAGGATAGCCTGGCGTACATCCGCCACCGGCTGTCGATGTCCACCCGGAAGGAATCCGACATTTTCACGAAAGCGGCCCTGAAGCGGATCGTCCGCAAGGCGAAAGGGAACCCGAGGTCGATCAACATCCTGTGCGACAACGCGCTGATCACCGGGTACGGATACGACGAGAAAAGCGTCGGGTTCCGGACCGCCGGGGAGATCAGCGCGGACATGGAGGGGAGGTCCCCCGCGGGAAATCGGGTGTGGGCACTCGCTTCGATCGGCCTTATCCTTTTCCTTGCCGTTGGATACTGGGTCTATGCGAGGTACCCCTCCGCCCCCCCGCAACCCGCACGCAACCCCGTCTTCATCCAGCTCGAATCCCGAAGATGAGAGGATAGGCTTTCCGAGAGGATCGCCAGGAGACATCATGGGAAAAATCTACGAAGCCCTGGAAAAGGCCCAACGGGAGAGGCGGGGGCAGAAAAAGCCCCCCATGTTCGTCGTCCTTTCCCCCGGGGAACGGCCTTCGACCGGTTTCGAGGTTGTCGCGGAACAGGAGATGGTCACCCTTTCGCGGAACATCGACGCCCTCCTGCCGGATACCCCCAGGAAAATGATCCAGTTCATCGGATCCCAGGCCGGGTAAGGCACCTCCACCGTCATCCGGGACTTCGCCATGGTCTCCGCGGCCAAGCTCGGAAAAACGGTCCTTTTACTGGATGCCGATCTCCAGTGCCCCAGTCAGCACCTCTCCTTCCATCTCCAGCCGAAATTCGGGTGGGAGGAGATCTTGAGAAACAGGAGAACCTTCAGGAAAGCCATCTGCAGAATCGGGGATACGAAATTGCATGTCTATCCGACCCCCCCCGGTTCGGCGTCCCTTCCGAAAGCCCTTTTTTCCCCCGAGATCAAGGAATTCTGGGAAGAGGCCAAGGAGAGATTCGATCTCATCCTGATCGACTCCGCCCCAGCCTCCGCGTCGCCCGACGGGATCGCCCTGTCCCGCTTCATGGACGGAGTGGTCCTCGTCCTGGCGGCCGACAAGACCCGCAAGCCCGTGGCGGAAAACTTGAAAAACCAGATCGTCCAGAACGGCGGAAATCTCCTCGGGATGGTGTTCAACAACCGCCGCTATTACATCCCGGAGTCCGTCTACAGGAGATTGTAAGAGTTGGTCAAGACACACCGGCAGGTCCTGAACAGGATCTACCCGCTCCTTGACCTGCTGATCATGGCCGGTACTTTTTTCGCCGCAGCGTTGGCGGTCGCCCACGCCGAATCCGACATCCATTTTCGCGAATTCATTTCGATGCGGATCAAGATGGGGAATTTCGCGCTCTTTGGCGGGATCCTATTTCTCTGGCACGTCGTTTTTTCCGCCTTCGGACTCTACCAATCCCGGCGCCTCTCCTCCTTTCGGGCCGAAGCCTTCGATATTCTCAAGGCCACGACCGTCGGGACCGTGATCGTATCCAGCCTTTCCTTTCTCTTTCACATCAAGATGGCCAACAACATCTTTCTATCCCTTTTCTGGGTGGTCTGCACCCTCCTTACGCTGTCCAGCCGTTTTCTCCTCCGGTATACCTTGCGGCAGTTCCGGGTTCACGGCAGGAATTTGCGAGACATCCTCATTGTGGGGACCAATTCGCGGGCCATCCGCTTCGCAAGAAAGATCGAAGCGAAGCCGGAATTGGGGTATCGCCTCATCGGGTTCGTGGACGACAACTGGACCGGAACTCAAGGTTTTCAAAAAACCGGCTTTCGGCGGGTTTCCAGCCTCGACCAGTTTCCCGATTTCTTGCGTAAGTATGTCGTGGACGAGGTCCTGCTCTGCCTCCCCATGAGTTCCTTTTATCAACGTGCGTCGGCAATCGTGGGACAGTGCGAGGAACAGGGGATCATCGTGCGATTCCTCTCCGACCTGTTCAATCTCAAACAGGCCAAATCGAAAGCCGATCAGTTCGAGGGAGAATATCTCATAACTTTATATACCGCCACAATTGACGGATGGCAGGCAATTGTGAAGCGGACCATCGATTTTACACTGTCGCTCGCCCTGATCTTTCTGCTTTCCCCTCTTTTCCTCATTGTCGCCCTGTTGATCAAGACGACATCTCCCGGCTACGTCTTCTTTCTGCAGGAGCGGCTGGGGCTCCACAAACGAAGATTCCGTATTTGCAAATTCCGGACAATGGATCCCGATGCGGAAGCAAAACAGGCTGAGTTGGAACACCTGAACGAGGTGGATGGCGCCGTGTTTAAAATCACGAACGACCCGCGGATCACGCCGATCGGTCGGTTTTTACGAAAGACCAGTATTGATGAGTTGCCCCAACTCTTTAACGTCTTGAAAGGCGACATGAGCCTGGTCGGCCCAAGGCCGCTTCCCGTAAGAGACTACGAAGGATTCGACCAGGATTGGCACCGCCGCCGTTTCAGCGTCCGGCCAGGTATCACATGTTTGTGGCAGATCAACGGGAGAAGCGGGCTACCTTTCGAGAAATGGATGGAGCTCGATATGGAGTATATCGATAACTGGTCGCTGGGGCTTGATTTGAAAATTCTGGCAATGACTGTTCCGGCAGTTTTGAGAGGGTCGGGGGCAGCATGAGTGAATACGCGCAAAAGGGAATGAGTTCCACTGGCGCAGCCGGAACAGCTAATAAATCTGATACCGCAGCACTTCATCCATCTCGTTGGAAGAGAGTATGTAATGACACATTATCAGGGCCAACAGCACACATGGCTATGCTATCAGTTGCCGATCAGGCTGTCGTCAGCGCAACAAACTTCCTTACCGGCGTAATAATAGGACGTGCATGCACTAAAGAAGAGTTTGGCCTCTATATGCTCGGGTTCACTATCATGCTTTTCGTAATGACTGTGCAAACTTCTCTTATTTCATCGCCTTATACGGTTTATAGCCCTCGGCTTAAAGGCATTGATCATGCCCAATATACAGGAAGTACAATAATCCATCAACTAGCTCTATCTGCAATAATGGTATTGGCCTTGAGTATTGCCGGTACGGTTCTTACCTTTGGCATTGGACCCAAGAATTTTGCAAAAGTTGTATGGGCGTTAGTCATTGCAATAACATTCATTTCACTGCGTGAATACATCCGCCGAATCTCTTTTGCAAACCTTCGATTTAAGGCCGCTCTTATTTTAGATCTATGTGTAGCAGTTATTCAAATCGGTTTTTTACTTATTCTTGTTATCTTCAATATTTTATCTGTCAGTAGAGCTTATTTGGTAATTGGTATATCCTGTGGAATTGCTTCAGCATTTTGGTTTATTTTAAATATTAAGGCTTTCTCTCTGGTGATAATTCAGGCGATTTCACAATTTTGGTTCAACTTGTCATTCGGAAAGTGGGTTCTTGCCGGAGACATTGCTCTTTTAATGAGCAAACAATTATATCCATGGTTTCTAGCAGGGACCCACGGTTCGGCTGCCACAGGCATTTTTGCAGCATGCCAAGGTTTTGTAGCTCTTTTCAATCCTTTGATATTTGGAATTGGAAATCTCTTAGGTCCGAAAGTTGCTCATACATTCTCGAAGGGGAAAGGCAAACTGCGACGAATGGTTCTAAGGACCACAGTTTTACTTGCTATTGCGACGAGTATTTTATTCTTTTTGATAGTCATTTGTGGAGAAAGAGTCCTAGTATTAATATATGGGGCAAAGTATACTGGAAATAGCACTGTTCTTTCACTGCTCGCTCTTAGTTTCGTATTCTCAACTATTGGAGATCCACCTTCATATGGTCTTTGGGCAATGGAACGGCCAGATATTAATCTCAAGATCAATCTTATTGCTCTAATTGTTACAATTTCTATAGGATTCTTGATGGTGAAATCTTTTGGCCTTATCGGTGTAGCATTGGGGCTGATATCAGCTAATGCAATTGCATTTTTGATTAGGTATGCTGTCTTTGCTAAGCTCACTACCTTCCAGTTGTTAGGAAATCTTCGGAATTAATGTGTTCACGACATGGTCTAATAATGCCGATCAAACAAACAAAATCCCATGGATGATATTTCTCATCCTCACTGTATTGTTTTTTATAGCAGGACACGATTGGCTTATCTCAACTGGGCTAAAGGAAAACTTCGAAGTAACTGCTGATGAATTTAGGATTTCAGTTACGGAAGGCCGGTGGTGGCGCCGAGTAGCTTTCTTGATGCTGGGCCTCTATGGAATAATTAGCCTGACTCAAAAAAGAGAATTTCGTTTCAAAATAAATGGAATTCTCGGATGGCTCATTTTGTTTTACTTCTTTTGGTCTTTCTTAAGCCTATTCTGGGGAAAAGATACAGCCCTCATATTCAGAAGATTAGTTGTTTTTGCCATGTTTTGTTTAGGTGCTTTCGGTGTAGCTTATCACTTTACGTTACGAGATATAATTTTATTTTCAATAATTACTACGGGATTGTATTTGTCAATAGGATTCATTATTGAATTATACCTTGGCACATTTCAACCCTGGGAATCTGGATATCGTTTTTCAGGGACACTTCACCCCAACGTTCAGGGAATCAATTGCTCCATCCTTTTCTTATCTAGTGTCTTTGCTGTTCAAAGTATCGAACGAAGACGAATATTTTTCTTGGGGTGCGCGATCATAGGGTTTACATTTTTACTACTCACTAATTCAAGGACAGCATTCGGAAGTAGCCTCATTGTTCTTTTGCTCTACTTGTATATGATATTGCGCAAATCGGCCAAAATTGTAATATTTCTTGTCGGTATATATATATTCTGTCTTCTTTCCATTTTTTTTAGTGACACTCTATTTCCATTTCTTTGGAAAGTTATTCTGCTTGGAAGAGAAGAACCATCGACAGTTACATTATCAGGACGAACCTTATTATGGAAGGACATCATGATATATGTAGCTAAACATCCATTTCTTGGCTATGGGTACGACAGTTTTTGGACTGGAGCCCAGATGTATAAATTCAAGAATTTACAGGGATGGGTAGTAGGTGGGGGGCATTCAGCCTATTTAGACCTTCTTCTTGGGGTGGGTATAGTTGGGATGGTTACATATGTATTAATGCTTTTAGTTGCAATCAGACGTTCTCATTCCTATTTTAAGGAATTTAATAATAGTGAATATTTATATTTTGTTGTTTTAATTTCATTTAGCGCAATAAATGGTTTGTTGGAATCATCCATGGTGGGTACAGGGACTCTGTCATTTCTAGGCTGGATTGCTTTAGTCCGCTTAGGCTTTCAAAGGCCGTATCAATAATAATACGTTCTATGCATCATGGTTGTCAAACATAGCGTACTGATAGTAATTTTCGTAATTTCGGAGTTCTGTAAAAATAAACTTAAAATATTGCAATACCTATAATGGTAGAGCTATCAATCAATGAATAAGGAATAACAGATGAGAATTCGTCTTCTCCACATCTTATGGGGAGGAATTTTGGGCGGGATGCAAAGACTTGTTGTTGAGCTTACTCGCCACCATAACCCGGAAAAGTATGATATTACTGTCGCGATTCTAACGAAAAGCGGGAAAATGACAGACCAAATTGATAGGAATAAAATCAGGGTCGTCGAGTTCGGTTTGTCAAGCAGCTTGGACATTATAGGGTTCCTCCGCTTCTTTAGTTTTATTCGCTTTAATCGCTTTGACATCATTCATAATCATGAACGTACTATTCTCATGAATTTTATATTTTTGGTAGTGAAACAAAGGCCAGTGCTTGTTTATCACGAGCACGGAACTGTTCTTTTGTCCGGTTCGCATAAAACTCGTCTTTTTTATGCAATTTTCAGTCGCTATTACAACGCCTTTATAGCTATCCACAATGAGATGGCAGATAGTATGAAACAACTTGTTATGGTGCCACAAGAAAAATTGGTTGTAATTGAAAATCCGGTGGACGTTGATTTTTTTAGTCCGCCCATTGAAACAAATGGAAATATTTCATGTTCGAAGAATCCCCAAACAATTGGGACCGTTGCCAGACTTGCCCCAGAAAAAGATTTGAATTTATTTATAGAGACTGCTCGTCTAGTATTACGAAGAAGACCCGAGACGCGATTTGTGATAGTTGGCGAAGGACCATTGCAGGAAAAGTTGCAACGTGACTGTAATCACCCCGAGCTCAAAAATAGTATCTTGCTTGCCGGTGGAACAATTGAGGTTCCAAAGCTCTTGAGATCCTTTGACTTATTCTTATTTACCTCACGAATTGAACCCTTTGGCATGACGTTGCTTGAGTCTTTAGCATGTGGAGTCCCAGTATTAAGCGCTAAACCGGAAGCAGGAGGGGCGATTAATCTTCTTCAGACTCTTCCCGGTGTTTCCCTCGTACAAAAAAGAGACCCCGAAGCATTGGCCGAAAGAGCTTTTAAGCTCTTAGAAAACCCAAAAGAATTAAGAATACTTGGACGATTAGGAAGGGAGTATGTAGTTAAATACTATAATGTTAAAATATGGATTGAAGCACTGGATTTACTTTATTTAAAATTATTAAAGCTAAAAAAGGAACGTAAATCGTTATATGTATGCTTATAAATAATATATTAATTGTTTGTTGTCGTATATGTATTTAAAATATGTATAAATATTCTCAATTCCTTAATAGATAATAATTATAAACAATATAGTTATGCTTATTGACAATTAAATGTTTAATATATTTGAAATAGAAAATACTAATAGATTATAAAAGGCTATTTTTAATGTATAGCATTGATATATCAATAATTATTGTTACTTGGAATGTAAAAATATACGTGATTGATTGTCTCAGGAGTTTAGTTGACAATGTTAAGTGTAATCACGAAATCATTGTTGTTGACAATGCTTCAATGGACGGGACAGCCGAAAATATAAAACATGAATTTTCAAATGTAACACTCATCGCGAATAATAAAAATATTGGTTTTGCACAAGGCAATAATCAAGGGATTAAAATTGCCCGTGGACGCTGTATTCTTCTATTAAATCCAGATACTAAAGTTTTGGGGAATGCTATAGATAGGATTGTCGAATTATTGCATAGCCATAAAGACGTAAGCATAGCGGGGGGAACAATTCTTAATCCTGACGGTAGCTTACAGCCCTCATTGGGGTTATTCCCATCTCTAATAAGAGACTTTTTATTTTCCTGTGGATTAACTAAGCTTTTTCGCAATATTCAACAAAAAGTCAGATTGAAATATAAATATAATAATATTAAAAATGTAATAACACTAAATAGGAGATATTGTAGTGGGGCTTTTTTAATAATTCGTCGCGAATTATTCGAAAAAATTGGACTTTTAGATGAAAGGTACCCACTTTATTTTGAGGAAACTGATTTTTGTTATAGAGCTTTAAAAAGTGGATACAAGATTGATTATTTTCCTAATGTAGAAATTATTCATTATGGAGGCCAAAGTACTTCTCAAATCGGAGTAGACGCTTTAAATATGCATTTTAAAAGTTTATTTATGTATTATTCGAAATTTTTCGGATCTTGGAGATTAATTTGTTCGAGGTTTGCGGTATTTTCCGGTTCATTGTTTAGATTCTTCTTTTATTTCCCATCTTCAATAAAGAATTACAATTCTATAATCCAACACATTGATACTTGTTTAAATATTGCAAAGACTGCTTATGTAGGTATTAAGAGCGACAAAAAAAGTTAGAAATCGCTAATAGAATTATAAATATAATTACTATATTTTTATCACACGTAGTAAAAAATAATATAGATTTGAATAATTTCATTTATTAAGACAGTATTATTGTGATGAAATCAGAAAAAAGAATAACTCTTTTTGAATGTCCCTTCGATCGCTATTCTCTTGAGGAGACAGTCAAGCTATGCCTGCATTGGATTAAAGAAGACCGCCGACCTCATTATATCGTAGGATTGAATGCAAATAATCTAGCCCTTATGAAAAGACATCCAGACCTTAAGGAGGCGGTTTATGCAGCAGACTTAGCACAACCCGATGGAGTCTCTGTTATTTGGGCATCGAGGCTCTTAAGAACTTCTCTTCCCGGAAGAGTTAATGGAACCGATTTAATGAATCGATTGATGGGTGAAGCTGCCCGTTTAAATTTGAGGATTTTCTTTTTGGGTGCAAAGCAAATGGTTATTTGCAAAATGGTAGACATTATTTTGGAGAAATATCCGGGCCTAATTATTTCGGGCTATCGAAATGGATACTTCGAAAAAAATGAGGAAGGACTAATAATTAAGCAAATTCGGGAGAGTCAACCAGACATTCTTTTCATTGGCATGCCAACACCTTTTAAAGAAATATGGTCTTATAAAAATTTAGAAGCACTTAATGTTCCTCTGATTCATGGAGTAGGTGGAAGTTTTGACGTGATTGCCGGTTTTATACACCGCGCACCGACTTGGATGCAGGATTGTGGGTTAGAGTGGCTCTGGCGATTAATGATGGAACCTCGAAAAATGTGGAAGCGTTATCTTTTTAACAATACCTCTTTCATTTTAATGCTCCTGAAAGCCCTACATGAAAAATATGTAAGCGGCAATCCTTCCTCCCAGTAATGACTATATTTTCTTGTATCAGAATATATTTGAGAAAACCCAACTGATAGAACTTTATGTCGATTAGAATCATAGTTATTATTGGAACTCGTCTAGAAGAGATAAAATTGCTCCCATTAAATAAAACTATATAAAAAGATCTGGAATTAAATGTGACACTACCAATTCAAGTAATCAGCGGGAGATGCTCAATTGAGCTTCATCCAGATTCATGGACATTCCTTTCTTTTATGACTGACCGGCCCGCAAGACGGACATTTTTACCCTCCAAGAGAAAACGGCCTCGTAGTGCCGCCGGTTAATCTATCGAACTCCTACTTAATTATTAGGCGAGATGGTGCGTTTGGAGCACGGATGATAATACCTCCACCCTGGTGCTCATACGCTCCAATATCGACGGCCCTACCCACCGGCACCTTGTTCCCTGCGTAGTCCCTCGTCATCCCCACGCCTGTCCCGGCATCAAGGGCGGGGGAGGAAGATTGGAGCGAGAAGTCGGGCGTCACCGTGGAGACGAATAGGGGGTTCGCTTCCAACCCGTTTGCGTCATGTCCTGCCGCTTGCCACAATGCGAATGAATTAAAACTGGTTCCGTTGTGGTGCATCTCTGTGTTACCAATAGGAGGCCAATACAGGTTGTAATTTATATCGGCTGTCTTGTCGTTCTCGTTCCGTATATATGCGTATCCGGCAGCCCCATTGTGATAGACGATATTGTTTTTAACTATATTCCCCGAAACAACCCCTGAAATCCCGGAATTATAGATTTGTATACCATAGGAGTTCTGGGTATTATCATCAAGGTATACGACATTGTTATAGATTAAATTTGCGTTGGCTGTAACTGGATTGTAGGTGTTAACGCTGATCCCTGCACTCCTGTTGGTGGTTTCGGAATCATCCTTCCCCGCATTGCTAACAATGTTATAACAAACTATGACCTTATCCGACTCATAAATTCTGATTCCATTCCCATTTATATTTTTTATCAAATTGTTTCTAATGACGACTTTCCCGTTCGTATTCCCAAACATATCTATATAGATGCCTCCACTTAGGTAATCATTGGTGGCGTCCGTTGCGTCATGAACGTAATTGCTTTCAATGATATATGACATGGTGGAGGTCCCGCTGACTGTGTGAATTCCCCCCCTGTCCGACGTGTCCTTGGCATAGTCCGATATGTCATTCATAGTGATAGACCATGTACCTTGGGAGGCGTCTATTCCGATTCCAGCGGCTCCAACGGATGATATTACATTATTGTGTACCGTATTCGTTCCTATTGTGTTTTCAAGGAAAATACCACCGGATTTGTCTCCAGTAAAATTGCTGATATGGTTTCCAGAAATCGTTACGTTTGTAATCGTCTGTGCAGCCGCAGCCTGTATATCGATACCACTACCCAAGAAACCTCCGTTCTGGTCGAAGGTGTTGTTGGTGATAGTGATATCGCTCATGTCAAAAGTCGCCCACGCTTGAAACCCCTTGTTTGAATACTTTCCTGTGCATTTGTCAACAGTGATGTGACCAGCACAGTTAGAGAAGAAATTGGCTTCGTTCGTCATCTCCGCATCAATGTTTTGGACGACAACGTATGATTTGCAGTTTATGTGAACAGCATGGCCTCTCGCGCTAGCCTCTATGCTGGTGTAATAAGACGCAGGATTGTAGTCCCCCGGAGCGGTATATACGTCCAGGTTTGGGTTGCGGTAAGTCCATTCATATATGGTGTCTGGTGTGGCATCGACAATTCCTAAAGTGGTCCTGTTGAATAAAATATAATCAGGTGTAGTCGCCCCTATGTTTTTTCTCCAAACACCATCCCCCTGCTCTGTCCAGTCTCCCGTAACTCCTATTACGTTGTTCGCTCCTGAGATGTTTGGATTCGCCCCCGTACCATACGACCCAAAGGTAATCGGGGAACCAGGAGACCCGGAAGAAGGAACCACCAACTCCTCCCGCCACGTATCACCCCGGTTGAATAGGATCGAGTCGCCAGCGGAGAAGGTTGAACTATTTACCTTGGAGATAGTTTTCCAGGCGTTATTGGCTGCGGTCCCAGAGTTGCTGTTGTTCCCACCCGTAGCGTTTACAAAATACGTAGCCCCCCATGCGGGAACATACAGTAGGAGGAGGACTAACGCCAGAAAGGACCGTCGCATCAACCTTCCCTGCTCGAAAGCCATTTCTGTCCTCCAGTTGCTGTATCTTCAACCCTTTTTTTATAACCCGTATATCTATACTTTTCGGCAATACATGTCACATTCTTTACTGAAAAAAAGCGAATACAAGAAGGTGGATTTCTCTTAAGTAGTTTATTTCGGGTCAAAGGGCACAATTGAAGGTTCTTACGATAATCGGTACCCGTCCCGAAGCCATAAAGCTCGCCCCGGTGATTTGGCAGCTTGAGAAGCTTGGTGGAGCGGTCCGGACGATCAACGTCCTGTCCTCCCAGCATACCGATCTTCTATCTCCCTTCGTTCGTTATTTTAACATCCGGGTTGATCATGATTTCCAGATCATGAAGGCGGATCAGACACCCGAACAGGTCTGCTCCAGCATACGGACGATGCTGGATCCGATTCTGAGCCAGGAGGCACCGGACCTTCTTCTCGTACAGGGAGACACCACAACAGCGCTGGCGGGTGCGATGGCGGGATTCCATCTGCACATACCCGTTGGGCATGTCGAGGCAGGCTTAAGGTCGGGAAATCTTAACAGTCCATATCCCGAGGAGAGTAATCGTGTCCTTATAACGCGCTTGGCGACCTGGCACTTCGCCGCGACGTCCCGCAATCGAGACACGCTGCTTTCCGAGGGGGTGCCCCCGGAACGCATTTTTGTCACGGGAAATCCCGTCGTCGATGCTCTACAATTCACACTGAAGCGCGCAACGGTGTCGTCTCTTGTGGATGCTATTTTGCAATCAACAGGAGGAATGAAGAGGGTCGTTCTGACGACTCATCGCCGAGAGAGTTTTGGCGGCGTCATGGCCCGGAATCTATCGGTTCTCAGGGGGTTCGTGGAACATCACGAGGATGTAGTGCTTCTCTTCCCGGTCCACCCGAATCCTGCTGTTACCCGCGTTGCCAACGAAATTCTCGCAGGACATCGCCGGATTCAACTGGTTCAACCCCTGGATTACGAGGATTTCATCGTCTTGCTGTCATATGCCTGGCTCATCGTTTCGGATTCCGGTGGGTTGCAGGAAGAATCCCCGACATTGGGGAAACCGCTCTTGATCCTCCGGGAAAATACCGAGCGACCAGAGGCTGTGGAATCGGGTATCGCCCGCCTTGTAGGGGGTAGTCCGGAGAATCTAGCTGCCCTGCTGGAGGATGCGTACGGGAGAGGCAGCTGGGCGGATCGTGTCGGGACAATCGAAAACCCGTTTGGCCGAGGAGATAGCGGCGAGCAGATAGCGCAAATCATTGTGAACGGATTCGGTGCACCACAAGCGGAAGTCTCAAGCGGCGGGGTGGGACGAGATGAGTGATACACCGCGTGCCGCGCCTTCCATAGGGGTCTCTTGAAGATCCCTTGGATGAATCCTCCCACATCGAGGCATTTATCTATATTATTCAGAGATCCGCGATTCGCACTCAAGGCCGCTGTGTACCAGGATCCAAACACCGATGAGATCATATTGCAGACGGAAAAACTGAAGGATTACTCATGGAATAAGGTGCTGAGAGAAAAGTATATAAAAAAGGGATATCTCGACCCTTGACGCCTCCTTGACGGGAACTTCGCGCCATCGGGTGCACACTGAAATACTATTTAGCTGGGGAGGGGAGGGATGAAACGCGTTCTGGTCACCGGGGGCGCCGGGTTCATCGGATCGCACCTGTGCGAGCGGCTGCTGGCGCGGGGGGACGAGGTCCTGTGCGTCGACAACTTCTTCACCTCTCGCCGGCAGAACATCGCCCACCTCGTCGGCAACCCGCAGTTCGAGTTCATGCGCCACGACATCACCTGGCCGCTCTACGTCGAGGTCGACCGGATCTTCAACCTTGCCTGTCCCGCCTCCCCCGTCCATTACCAGTTCGACCCGGTGCAGACGACGAAGACGAGCGTGCACGGCGCGATCAACATGCTCGGGCTCGCCAAGCGGCTCAAGGTGCGCATCCTCCAGGCCTCAACCTCCGAGGTGTACGGCGACCCGGCCCAGCACCCGCAGACGGAGTTGTACTGGGGGAACGTGAACCCGATCGGCCCGCGGGCCTGCTACGACGAGGGGAAGCGTTGCGCGGAAACGCTCTTCTTCGACTATTACCGCCAGCACAACCTGCAGATTCGCGTGATCCGGATCTTCAACACGTACGGCCCACGGATGCACCCCAACGACGGCCGCGTGGTGTCGAACTTCATCGCCCAGGCGCTCAAAGGGAAGCCGATCACCTTGTTCGGGACGGGGAGCCAGTCGCGCTCCTTCTGCTACGTGGACGACCTCGTCACCGGGATGATCGCGATGATGGACCAGGACGAGCTGGTCGGGCCGGTGAACCTGGGCAACCCCGGGGAGTTCACGATCCTCGAGCTGGCGACGATGGTCAAGGAGCTCACCGGCTCGAAGTCCGAGATCGTTTTCCAGCCGCTTCCGCAGGACGACCCGGTCCGCCGCCGCCCGGACATCACTTTGGCGAAAGCGAAGCTTCACTGGGAGCCGACGATCCCGCTCCGCGATGGCCTCACCCGCACGATCGCCTTCTTCCGGGAACTGCTCTCCGTGGGGTGATGGCGCGTCTGTCCGGACGTGGAAGGCGGGCCAACGGGGCAGGGGGGGGCTCGTCGTAGCCGCCGACCGCCGACCGGTTCCCGGACACAAGGTTCGATAACCGGCCTGTCGCTGCGCGCCCCTCCGGTCTTCACGCGGTCTTTCTGTCCAGTTTCACTCCCGCAACTCTACCCCGCACGGGCGTTTTCCGGTCACTCCGCGTCGCCCCGCCCACCCCGCGAACCTCGCACGCCCACGGCCCGCCCCTTGCCCCCACCTCCCCGCAACGAACCCAGGAGGAGCCGACGATGAAGAAAGCGCTGCTGGTCGGCCTCAACCGGTACCCGGG
>Ga0180085_1000441_pt1 | contig 14572 bp, 7 predicted proteins | sample EasRiv730_16_10D_FD_123013 | JGI IMG/M metagenome (GOLD analysis project Ga0180085, IMG submission 123013) | Soil microbial communities from meander-bound floodplain in the East River, Colorado, USA - East River metaG ERMLT730_16_10D | ecosystem: Environmental > Terrestrial > Soil > Floodplain ... | reverse complement strand
CTTCCAATGCACGGGCGGCCCGGACCCCTGTCTGACCATCGCGAAGAGTGCTCGATACGCGACGCCAACCCGTCACACTGCGCAGCGTGATGTAAGTGCCGGCCGCGCGTCCGAGGGTGCGAGCGGACAGCCGCGCACCACGGGACCATGGCACCCGCCAGCAGCTTCGTCGCCCACGCCAGCCCCCGCACAGCCGCCAGACGCGCGGCCGTCGCAACCAAACGTGACGTCACCCTCGTCGGCGCCTGCGCCTTCGAACCCGTCAACGGCGGCGAGTTCCCCCATCGTGGCCGAACTGTCCAAGAATTCGCGGCTCGCCTCGTTGCCCGCGGACATTCGAGAAGCTGTGCTGAGTTTTTCCCGCGACGCATATCAACAGTGCGCGACGAGCGCGACGGGGAACGTGTACGATTGCGGCTGTTTTGTGCGACTGGTACTCGACGCTCGCTTTCGGGCGGGCACCGAAACAACGGGAAGAGCCTCGATGGGAAAAGTGGCGTTCAAGGTGCCGAGCGGGAGAGTCCTGTTCGACGTGATAAATACTCAGTCGAGCAGCTGCGTCGTACCCGCCCAAGTCGAAAAATACGCCAGTGACGTAGCATAAAGCATTCTGGCAGTGACAGCGAGGTCTGACCAGGAGCGAAAGTCGCGCGCTGCCTGTGCAGCACGGGATGTTAGACAGAGCTTCGTAGCCAAGCCGAAAATGGACGTCCGTTATTTTCATTCGCTGGTGACCAATGCCCTGTCCGGAGCATGTCGATGAACGGTCGGGAACCAGGAGGTCAGGTCTAAACATTCGATTCCGCTGCAAACTCCCCACTTCTGAAAAGTGCACGGCCGACCGGCTGGCGTACCTCGGAACCCTGGCAGGAGGGTTGGCTCACGAGATCCGCAATCCGTTGAATGTCACCAACCAAGCGTCTCCCGTTTGACGAGTAACTGACAGGAAGCCTCATCACCAAACCTCTCGTCCTCAAACAGGCTCTGAATATCGATAGAGAACTGATCGTCGTACCAGCAGCCGACGTTAACAGGTGTTCGAGAGTTTCTGAATGAACCCCGCGGGGCTTCAAAATGGATGCCATCTTTGGAGACCAGGCATCTGCCTCAGCAGTTGTTCTCAGCGCATTGTTGAGAGTCACGGCGGCCGCATTTCAGGAAAACGGGGCGGCACCGGCCTCGGGCTTCCCATTGCAATTGTGCTGGGGCTTTTGGGAAAAGCGTCAGGCAAGGGTCAGGCGGTCAGGGCAGGTCCGACAGAATTACGCTTTTGATTGCGTGGTGATATCTCGCTGGCGACGAGCCAGAACTCAGGATAATCGAATGCCTTTGGTGCGCTTTAATTCTGGCCAGAAGATGCTTTTGCTTTGCGCGCTTTGGCGGTCAATTCTCTCACCGATTCGGCGGGAGGTCGTTTTCGCAGTTGCATCGGATGATGCTTTTCAGTCACCTGAACCAAAAGGCGGTTCAATTCTGACGGATCGAGGGGCTTGGGTAAGAACTCATACGCCCCGCGGCGGATCGTTTCGGTCCATGCCCACCGTGTTTCATCATCATCGAAGGGAGCAACAATGATCACTTCGGCTTGCGGTGCTTCAGCATGAATTTCAGAAAGCAGCTGAAATGTGCTTTCAAGCGGCTTTTGAAGGTTGAGGACGACCGCATCAACCGACTTGTGTTGGAGAGTAAAGAGAGTTGTCGCCGCCGATGAACACGGGGTTACGACCGATTGGTACTCCTCTATCGCTTCTGAGACTCTGCGGATGGTCGAGGGATCATCCTGGTCCCATACTATGATCGAGACAGCTTGCGGCATAAGGTTGTTCAAACAAACGCTCACTGGATGGCTTCCCTTTCGATCTCAGCCGACAGCGTACTCTGAAAGAGTTGACGAATGGAAATCAGTTTTTCTTATGCAGTTAACGGGCAAAATGTTTCTTGCTGGAAGCCTCGTTGAAAGGATGAGGAACTTTTTGATTGAATTTGTGAAAAACCCTCAAAATCACACACTCATTTCGTGCCGATTGGGTTCCGGACCATATTAAAATTCTTTATGCTTTCAAACTTGCTGAGGACAAATAGAAGCGCCGTACAGATTCATGGAGCGGCACTCTGCAATTTGCTCCTTGCTGAACACCTTAGCAGCCTCACCGCAATGCTGCCCGAATCGCCTTCCGCTGCTCGCCCAGCCGCTTTCGATTTCGGAAGTGGAAAGAGAGGTCAGGTCTCAACATTCAACAGATCCCGGGTAGCCTCCGGCCGCTTCCTACCCTCGCATGTAGTACGGGTTTCTAGCTCCGTGGCTGCATCTCTATCGTGGAATTATCGGAAGCACCAAAGCCGATGGATGTTGGGCATCGTGATAAATGATTTGTTTCGCGACAAGTGATTTCGTGGAACCTAAAGTCACTTCACCGGTGTTCAAGTTTCGATTGAAACGGGGGAAATTGCTGCTCGAGACGTAAAGACGAACCTGGTGACCTACTTTGAAGAGGTTTCCAGTGGCCCAGAGATCCAACGTGTACCTGTAAATCTGACCAGGCACGATCGGTTCCTGTTTTTCCGTTGAGTTCCGAAAGCGGGCTCGCACGATGCCGTCGGTGAGGTAACGCGCATAACCTGACGGATCGACGTCAGCCACAATCGCCGTAAAGTCGGTGTCAGATGCCGAACTGGCCGCAAACAGTTCGAGGGTGATATAGCCGGTCACCTCCGTGTCTTTTTCAAGCGGCGGCGTCGAGTAGACGAGGACGTCACTGCGCGACTCATTCGGTTTTTGATCGAATGGGCCTGGAGCGATCGCGGCGCCGCAACAAAGCCGGCCACCCAGTGTGGGGACAGGATTCAGCGGATCATAGAGGAAAGAATCCTGTGGTTCAGTTCGTGGCGCTTCGAGTGCGAGCTTGCCGTCACCACGTCCACTGTTCGCGCCGCGTTCAGAACGCAAAAAGTAACGGGTTTGTCGGGCTCGTTTTAACGGAAACTCATCTTCGTTCCTCCAGGCGTTTTCACCCAGAATGAATAGTCGCACAGGCTTCCCACTGGCAAAGCGGTTGTTGTTTCCACGCAGTGCGTAGTCAAACCAATCTAGCGTCGTTTGCGGCATGTCCAGCACGGCCTCTTTGCCAAACACCACGTCGCCCACCTTTCCTTCAGGCGAAGTTGCGGCGTGGGCCCAGGGGCCAACCAGGAGTCGCTGGCCATCGCGCACTTCAGGCGACCGAGCTGATCCTCGCAGTCCGGTGAAGTTCTTGATCGAACCCTTGACAAAGATGTCGTGCCACCCACCCGCATGCAGCCCCTTCACTGTCATTTCCTGGTAGTGGTCGGAAATTTTCCAGCGCTTCCAGTATTCATCATCGGTCTCGTGAGCTACCCAGTCCCTCAAGTAGGGTGCCAGTTCCGAAGTTCCGGGGAGATCGAGCAAGCGATAGTCCTCCACAGGAATGGATTCCACCCATTCCTTGGGCCGCAAGCGCAGAGTTGCTTTGCGCCGGAGCGTGTCAACAGTCAATCCAGAGGTCCAGGAGCTGGCGAACCATTGCATCATCGCGCCGCTCTGGTAGGTCCAGCCATCGTAGTATTCCGAAGCCGTCACGTAGGGGAAGATCGCGGTCAGGTGCGGCGGCTTGGAAATGACGGCCAACATCTGCGTAGCGCCGACATAGGATGCGCCGAACATTCCAACCTTTCCATTGGCGTATTCGAGCGCTGCTGCCCACTCTACGGTGTCATAACCGTCCTCAGACTCGTGGCGGAAAGGGTAGAACTCGCCTTCCGAATCGAAGCGCCCGCGGGTGTCCTGCAGGATCACGACATACCCATGCGAAGCCATCAGGTGAGCGTCAGCAGCTCCGGCGGCCCTGTTGTACGGGGTGCGCTGCAAGAGCACTGGAAACTTACCCGGCGTTGCTGGACGGTAGATATCCGCCATCAACGAAATGCCATCGCGCATCTTGACCCGCGTGCCCGTTTGCACGGTTACCGCGAGTGCGCCTGGCGAGGCCGCCAAACACAGTCCAGGCACTAGAAGAAGGAAGCCCGCTATCATCCAGCAACGGGAATTCTGGACCATCGGGATCTGCCGTGGGCTTGGATCAGCGTTCATCAGTTAACCTCGTTCGAAGGAAGAAAGTGAATTGGAACCTTGCAGCCGTTGAGAATGAAGACACTGTGCTCGATTCAACGAAACCAGACTGGCCCTGATCGATCGATGGCTGCGGGCACGATGACGGGTGGATCAAACTTGCAAAGTCTACTTCAATGTCCGTGTCGAGGGTCCAATAAATGAGTTCGGAAGGGGTCTTCCATCGCGCGAGCCGGGCTAACCAGACCAAGATCATGAAAGCAGAACTGTTCGCTTTTGTGCGCTGCTGACTTTGAGGCTAGAATAGTCACGCAGCAGGCACGACAATTCAGGCTAGCGGAGCACACCGCACCCACAGGTATGTGGCCGCAACTTGGGGAGCCCAGCGGTGTTCAATATGACAATGGGGTGGCTATGTCTATTTCTGTCTTGAAGCGATTCTTTCCTACAGGTTGGATCCTACTACTTCTTGCCCTTCCCTTCGTTGTCTATGGGCAACGACCGCAAAATCGAATTCCCCGCTCACCGGCCGCTAGTGAGAGCTCGAATGTGCCGCCTGGAAGCATCAAGGGACGTGTCGTTGCGGTTGACAACGGGCAGGGCATGAGCAAAGTCACTCTTAGCCTGATCCCGGCGGAACGGAGGGAACAAGGCCGGCCGCTCACCGTTCGAACCACGCCGGAAGGGAACTTCGAGTTCAAGCAGGTGGCGCCGGGTCGGTACCGGCTCTTTGCTTCACGCAATGGCTACGCGCGGCAGGGATATGGACAGAAGCCCGGAAGCGAAAGCGATCTTGCGAGTGCGACGCCGCTGGATGTGCGCTCCGGAGAAACGCTGGACAACATCAACTTGAGCCTGTTGAGAGGCGGCGCCATCGAAGGACGCGTTCTGGACCAGGATGGCGAACCTGCAGCTCGAATTCAGGCGAGTTTGATCCGAGCCCGCTATGTTCAAGGCAAGCGCGTGCTGCAGCCTGCGGGATCGGACCAGACCGACGACCGAGGCCAGTTTCGCATCTATGACATCCCTCCCGGCACTTACTACCTGATGGCAACTTCGCGGGTTTTTGGAATGACTGATGAGAATCGAGCTGTGTATCCGCCCATCTACTTTCCCGGGGTTCTCGATCCGCAGGAAGCAGCCAAGGTGAAGATGGTGCCCGGTGGCGAACTTCGCGGATACGACCTCACATTGTTTGAAACGACAGGGTATCAGATCACCGGTAAGGTCACTTCGCCAGACGGGCAGCCAACCCGGCGCGTCTTTGTCACCGCGCACAAGGTGCCTTCCTCTGGTTTGACCCAGCCTTCTTCGGCGCAAGGCACAGGGGCGCAGGGAGAATTTACTTTGCGGGGACTGATTCCGGGAAGCTATCGCCTGGTCGCTCAGGAACGGCGCGAGGATCGGTTCCTGACGGGAAGCACGGTTGTGGAGATCGGCAATCAGGATGTGGCTGGAGTCGTTCTTCCCCTGGGCAACGGAGCTGAATTGCAGGGCAGGGTTGTGTTGGAAGGACAGAAACAACCGGGTAGCCTGACCTCACTCCGGGTGACGGCCATTCCCCTGGGTGACACCGCCGGCTCGGGATTCCGCGCCCGGGGTTCCGCGGGTGCGAACCCACAAGAGGACGGTACCTTCGTGTTAAAGGATCTCGTGGAAGGCCCTGCCAGAATCGTGCTCTCACAACCGCCCGGCGGCGCCTATGTCAAATCCATCCGGGCGCAAGGGAAGGACGTCACCGACGCGACGCTGGATCTCCATAGTGGCGATCGCATTCAAGGTGTGGAGATCGTCATCGCCGCCGACGGCGCGCAGTTGAGCGGGAGCGTCAAAGAGGGTTCGAGCGGCCCGCCGGTGTCCGGCGCTTCAATTCTGCTTTTCCCAGCCGATGCTCAGCTGATTGGACCCAACTCGCGTTACGTTCGCACTGTGAAGACTGGGCAACAGGGAGAGTTCGCGCTGCAAGGTCTGGTGCCAGGTGAATACAAGCTCTGCGCGGTGCTCGATCATGAAAGCGGCGCGGAGTTTGACCCCGAATATTTGCAGAGTCTCGATCGCGTGTCGAAAGCCGTCACTCTCAGTGCCGGGCAAGCTACCAGCGAAACGTTGGAGGCGGTTGCTCCTCCTGCGCGAGATTGAGACTCGTCAGTACGATTCGAATTCTCTTTCTCGTGTCTCGAACTCACCAACCTGCCGTCAAAACCTCCAAAGGTCCTGTGACCCCTTCCTCTGAAGGTACACAGGTCGAATTCCCGGACCCGAGGCTTGTTTTGTGAGAAGCCCTACCAATCGGGATAGGTGCTCAGAAAGGTGTGTTGCCTGACCGCAGCTGTCTGATCTCCGTCGCTGCGCTGCGCGTCCACCCCCAGATGAAGAAGGGGGGAGCTTTGATCTTCGGCCTGCCTTGGTATGCCTTTGTCGAAAAACTCCTCGCAGTTGGTCGGGCTGTTCCCCGATAGAAGGGTCGCCGTTGCCGCCGGGTGGTCGTGTCTGCTGCTGATCGGTGGCGCGGTCTACGCTTCTCACCGTTGGTTCTTTTTGAGCAGCAATGATGTGATTTGGTTGCGCATCATGCAATCGAAGCCGCCGCTGACGCTGGCTTGGGAGCAGTTCGCGGTGGGCTCACCGTTGGACTATCGTCCGCTGGCGACCCTATACTTCCTGGCATTGCAAGCCCTGTTCGGCGATTGGGCGCCTGGCTACTATGCGTTCAGTCTGCTGTTGCATATGTTCAACGCGCTACTTATTTTCTTTGTGGCGCGGACCTTCCGGCTCTCATGGCCGCCTGCCGCAATTGCCGCGCTCTTCTTTCTCATCCATCCGGCACCAGTGCGCGCGGTGCGCTGGGTGAATGACGCAGCGAATCTACTGCAAACTTTCTTCCTGCTGTTGTCTTTGCTTTTGGCTTGGCGTTCTCTTGTCACGGGAGGGAGACGCTCCTATTGGCTTTCCCTGGCTTGCGGCGCTGCCGCCGTCTTCTCCAAAGAGTCAGGCCTCGTCGCGTTGGTCCTTCCGTGTGTGCTCGATTTTTCCCTGGGGGGTCTCCGGCCATTGAAGCGCTTCGCCCGCTATGCCCCTCATTGCCTCGTAGTGGCGTTCTACCTCTATCTCTACTTGTCGATTGCTCATTCACCAGGATGGCGCTCGCACCCAGAGGTCTTTGGAATCGGGAGCCACGTTCCACGAAATCTGGCCTACAGTGTGGGTTTTGCCTGGCTGGCGCCGGACGATCCTTCGTCGCTTCTATCGAGCTTCCTTGTGTTCCTGGGGGTGATATCCCTGTGTGTGGTCGTGACCGCCTTTCGGGACCGCAGACTGGGAGTCTTTGTGCTGTCGTGGCTACTGCTGGGTGCATTGCCCACGGCCCTTTTCCGAACTACCGGAGGCCTCGCCTCAACCGGAAGATATGTGTATTTTTTCTTGCCTCCCCTGTTACTGGCAGCGGCGGCGTGGGCAGAGCGAGCCATCGAGGCACTGCGCCAGTGCCGTTGGAAAAGTCGCTTAGCCCTTGCGGCCCTCCTGCTGTTAGCCTTCGCGACGGGTTTGCGGACACGCCGACTCGCTGTGGCGCCGTTTGAGATACATCCCGGGCCGGTCTTGTATCATTTTGCAGTGATGTGGATACTCGACTACCGTGAGGCGACGAGCTACGTTCTAGACGAATTCGGTTGCCCCAGACGAAGTTCGTTGGAAGAAGCCTCCTCTTGGGGAGTCGGTCTGGCGGCTCAAGCGAAAGAGCCGGCATTGCAGGTGCTGGGCCGCGTGGTCACCGCAGTGGCCGAGAGTTCCCTGGGTCAGACCGCAGCCGCCATGAATGCCCTCGACGAGGCTGCCGCAATACTGGCAGGCCAGCCAGCCAATCTAGTTAGCGGGTTGGCCCTTGGCTCTCGCGATATCGTTCGCTTGAAGCAGCGTTTGGCAGTGTCACCCTTGTTGCCGGTCTGCTGGGACCCTTCGTCGTCACCATTCTGAAGGACCTCCGCAAACCTCTGAGATGGAACATCGTCATTCTAATTCACGCTGACGGTTCCTGCCTAGGACAATCCGCGAAGCCTTCACACTTACCTTCCGATCCTATTTCATATCTTGAAAGGACGAGTCCCAATTCTCGTTGACAGGAAAAAAATCCTGGTGATATACCTTCGTGCAACTTTACTCAGCGAATTGTTGAAGATGCAATGTGACCCAATCCTTGTCTACAAGTACCACAATTTCAATCCCCTGAACTCGACCTTCAACGCGACCGACCCTTCCACTTTTGGAACATTCAACGGAACTCGCGGGTCGTTCTCAGACATAGGCACGGGCCGTTGGCACGGAATTATTGTGGGTCGGTTGATGTGGTAGAAAAGAAGTTTCACTCTTGAACTCGGTCTCGACGTCTCCTCGTCCTCGATGTCGCGGCGGTGCGGCGGCATGAAGGACTTCTTTGTCTTACGACACCAGGAGATGGACCGGGTAAGGCCTTCGACGCATGGAGCTGAGTGGTGAATCCTAAGCGCTCGACAACGACGCTGTGATGGTTGATCGGGAATCAACGGTTTGACTGAAACACTACACTATGCCTAGAACAATTTGTTTGTCGGTTCTTTTGGCTGCTTCTTCCCTCTTTGCCCAGAACCCAACCAGCGCAGGGCGCTTCCATGTTGAGCCCCCGACGCTTCTGAACCTCGGCTTCGAGTGGTCGATTCAAGGCGACGCCAACCGTAACGCCTCCGTCTCTGTTGAATACCGTCAGACCGGTGAAACCGAATGGCGCCAGGGCCTCCCTCTTCTCCGTATTGGCGGCGAAAACGTGTACCGGCGCCGTGAAAATCTCGACTATACCGTACCCGATGGCTTCGCAGGTTCCATACTCAATCTGAAACCCGGCACCGAATACGAATGCCGCTTCCAGCTCACAGACCCCGATGGCGTCACGGGTCAGACCACCCATACCATCAAAGCCAAAACCCGGACTGAACCTCAGCCTTTCCTTGGCGGACGAACCCTCCACGTGTACCCGCCTGGCTACGAAGGTACGCGCGTCGAGCCCAGCTTCACCAGCCTGCTTCAAGCCTACTACGGGGCAGGGCTTGGCGACTGGAGCGTCGTTTGGGAACGGCGCGCTCAGGCGGGCGACACCATCCTCCTCCATGTTGGCCTCTACAAGCCCGAACGCTTCAACTACGTCGACCCCCACATGGCTCCCTTTGACGGCACCATGTCGCTCACCCTCAAGGGCACGCCAGACAAGCCCATCACCATCAAAGCGGCAGGCGATGGCGAAGTCGTCTTCGACGGCGACGGTAATGCACGGTTATTGGATGTCATGGCTTCAGCCTGGCACATTGTCGAAGGCATCACTTTCCGTAACACCGACATTGCCATCTTCGCTGGACAAAAGGAGGTCATCGGAGCAGTCGGGTTAACTGTGAAGAACTGCCGATTTGAGAATGTTGGCTTCGGCATCTGGACGGAGTATGCCGGCTCGCGAGAGTTTTACATTGCTGATAATCTGTTCCTGGGTCGCGACGACCGCTTCCGACTCATCGGCTGGACAGGTCCTCTTTGGGCCAGTGCCGGACCCTACGGCTCTCACCTGCTCAAGAGCTATTATGCCGTCAAAGTCTACGGTCCCGGCCACGTGATCGCCCACAACTCCATCGCCTACTTCCACGACGCCATTTCTATTTCCACCTACGGCACCCCGGAAAAGGATCCTGACCGGCGCGCCTCTGCCATCGATATCTACAATAACGACATGCACGCCTTCGGTGACGACTTCATCGAAACCGACGGCGGCGTCCACAACATCCGAGTCTTCAACAATCGTGGAGTCAATGCCGCGCACGGAGGCTACAGCTCACAACCCGTCTTCGGCGGACCCGCCTACTTCTTCCGCAATATCCTTTATCACGTCCCCAGCGGGGTTGCCTTCAAGTTCAGTGCTAAACCGGCCGGTCTCTATACCTGGCACAACACGATTATCGGCGAGCACATCGTCGGCGACCCTTCAGCTAACATGCATTTTTTGAACAATCTCTTCCTCGGCCGCGATACTCCCAACCGCGGCATCCTGCGACTCGCCAATGCGACCGAAGCCTGGAGCTCGGACTACAACGGCTACCGGCCCAACCAAGGCGTCAAGGACCAGTACTCAATTCTCGCTCCCAAGGCCGGCCAGCGACTCTATGAGCCGAAGAAGGAGGACTGGCAATCTTTTGCGACGCTCGCTTCTCTCCAAAAGGCCATCGGCCAGGAAACTCACTCCATTGAAGTAGATTTCGACATCTTCGAACGCCTGACTCCGCCCGATCCCGCAAAGCGTCACGCCGTCTACCACGCCATGGATCTCAACTTCCGCCTCAAACCGAATAGCAAAGCAGTCGACTCCGGCGCGCGCATTCCTTTTATCAATGACGACTTCACCGGTAAGGCTCCCGACCTCGGCGCCCTTGAAACCGGCAAGCCCGCGCCTCACTACGGCCCCCACTGGCTCACTTGGCAGCCGTTCTACCGCTAGTCTCCTCATCTGTAGCTAATTGTTTCACAGTTCCCCTTTGCGGACTCGTTCCCCGTTCTTACCAGCGACACAGGCCTTGGGTTGCTACTTGAAATCGTTGGCAGGTCTCCTGCATTTCATCTATTCCAGCTGCAAACTCTGGTTCTGCTGTTGAATGTTGTTACGTACGACGATACGCTTGGCACTGGCCTGGGAATGATCCAACCACTGGCGTAAGCCAGTGGTTCATGCCGCATATCAGTCCCAGATACCGACCGCGTCAGCGGTCGGTGCTTCACGTCCACCATGCCGTATGAAGCGCCCCGCAACAAAACCGTACATGCTTCCGCCAGCTACCGGCTCTATCTCCATCTGGTGTGGCCAACCAAGTACCGAAAACATGTTCTCGGAGAAAAGCTCACACCAGTCGTCAAAGCAAGATTCTTGAAGTGTGTCGGACCAAGCAGTATCAACTCTTCGTTGTGAAAGCGGCTGTCGATCACATGCATGTCCTGCTGGGAATGAGACCGACACGGGCCGTCAGCGACGTTGTAAGAGACCTTAAGAGCAACAGTTCGGCGGCCGCCTTCGCGACGTTCTCCCGCCTTAGCGAGATTATCAAAATGGATGTCCTCTGGGCAGAAGGATATCGTGCCGAGTCTGTCAGCCCGGGTGAACTCGAAAGAGTCAGGCGGTACATCGTCAGCCAAGCCGAGCATCATCGCGTAAGGTTCAGATTTCGAGCTACCAGGATGCGAAACGCGTCGACTACGGGGAGGTCAGATCTAAGGCAAAGAAGCCGCCTTCACCATGACGCTCCGACCGCTGATGCGGTCAAGGGGAATTCTCTGCAGTGTCCCCACTGGCTTACGCCAGTGGTTGGCGGCCTTTTTGGTGCGTTGGACTACTCGCTTGGCCTTGAAGTGATCCCTCCTCCTGTCTTGCTCAATCCGCTATAATCCCTTCCATGGCGATTGACCACTTTCACCCGGCTGTCCGGAACTGGTTTGGCAAGCAATTTGTCGGACCTACAGAGCCTCAGAAGCGCGCCTGGCCCTCAATAGCCCGTGGCCAGCACACGTTGATTGCAGCGCCCACCGGCTCCGGGAAAACGCTTGCAGCGTTTCTTTCTGCCATCAACGATCTTGTCGAGCGCGGCGTTTCCGGCGAGTTGAAGGACGAGACTTACGTTGTTTACGTTTCTCCGCTCAAAGCCCTCAGCAATGATATTCAACGCAACTTGCAACACCCGCTGCAGGGTGTTCAAGAGGAGCTTCAGAGCCTGCGCCTGCCACAGTTTCAGATTCGAACCTGGGTGCGCACTGGCGATACCTCGGCCAAAGACCGCGCCAGCATGAGGCGGCAGCCGCCGCACATCGTCGTTACGACGCCGGAGTCGCTTTATATTCTGCTCTCCAGCGAGGGCGGGCGGGCCATGTTGCGGACGACTCGGACGCTGATCGTGGACGAGATCCATGCGATGGCGGACGACAAGCGCGGATCGCACCTGGCACTGTCGATCGAGCGCCTTGAGGCACTCGCCGGCCAGCGGTTGCAACGCATCGGTCTGTCGGCTACACAGCGGCCCATCGAGGAAGTCGCTCGCTTTCTCGTGGGGGCTCGCAGCATCGACAGAGACGGCATGCCGAACTGCTGCATTGTTGACAGCGGCCATCGGCGCCGATTGGATTTGGCGGTTGAAATTCCGGAATCTCCGCTCGAACCGGTGATGTCGCTTGAAGTCTGGGAAGAGATCTACGAACGGCTGAAGACTCTCATCCTGGAACATCGCACTACCTTGATCTTCGTCAATACACGACGCATGGCCGAACGCGTGTGTCGGCATCTGGGGGACCGGCTCGGAAACGAACAGGTCAGCACGCACCATGGCAGTCTGGCTCGTGAGCAACGCCTGGCTGCGGAGCAGCAGTTGAAAGAAGGAAAGTTACGCGCGCTGGTGGCGACAGCGTCTCTGGAACTAGGGATTGATATCGGTGAAGTAGACCTGGTATGCCAACTCGGTTCAACGCGATCAATTGCCACTTTTCTGCAACGTATCGGCCGATCCGGCCACTCCGTGACGGGTACTCCGAAAGGCCGGATGTTTCCGTTGACCCGCGACGAGCTTGTGGAGTCTGCGGCCCTACTGGGTGCCATCCGCCTCGGCGAGCTGGACCACTTGGAGATTCCGCGCGAGCCCTTGGATATTCTGGCCCAGCAGATCGTTGCGATGGTGGCGTGCGAAGAATGGAGCACAGAGGCACTGTTTGAACTGGTGTGCCAGGCCTATCCTTTCCGCGATCTCTCTCGGACGACTTTCGGCAGCATCATCAGCATGCTCTCCGAAGGATTCTCTACACGGATGGGAAGGCGTGCAGCGTATTTGCATCATGACGCCATTAACCATCGTCTGCGCGCGCGGCGCGGCGCGCGGCTAGCTGCCATTACCTCCGGCGGAGCCATTCCCGACACGGCCGACTATGAAGTGGTGCTGGAGCCGGCTGGGACGAAAGTTGGCACGGTCAACGAAGACTTCGCGATCGAAAGTATGGCGGGCGATATTTTTCAGTTAGGCAACACCTCGTGGAAGATTCTCCGTGTGGAGCCGGGACGGGTTCGCGTGGAGGACGCCAAGGGCCAGCCGCCCTCAATCCCGTTCTGGTTGGGTGAGGCTCCGGGCCGTACACGGGAACTCTCGTTCGCCGTGTCGCGGTTACGTAAAGAAGTCGAGGCCATCCTGGCTGAAGAGGACGAGAGAACTAAAGCTCCTGAAACTGAATCTGCCCCATCTCTGGACGCAGAATCTGCTATCGCTCGGGCTGTGACTTGGTTAACCGAGCACACGGGCATCTCGGTCGCCGCCGCGGAACAGATCGCTGCGTACCTGGCCGTCGTGCACAAAGGCCTGGGTGTAATCCCAACCCAGGACACTCTCGTACTGGAGCGCTTCTTTGATGAAAGCGGCGGTATGCAACTGGTGGTGCATTCGCCTTTTGGCAGCCGCCTGAACCGTGCCTGGGGCCTGGCTCTGCGCAAGCGGTTTTGCCGTAAGTTCAATTTCGAATTGCAAGCCGCAGCGACGGAGGATGCGATTGTTCTTTCCTTGGGACACACGCACAGTTTCCCGCTGGAGGAAGTTTTTAACTACCTGCAATCTCGCTCTGTTCGTGGCGTGCTGACGCAGGCAGTGCTGGATGCTCCGATGTTTACGGTGCGCTGGCGCTGGAATGCCAACCGTGCGCTGGCCGTATTGCGCTGGCGGAGCGGCCGCAAAGTGGCCCCGCAACTCCAACGCATGAATGCTGAAGACCTCGTGGCAGCCGTGTTTCCAGACCAGTTGGCGTGTGCCGAAAACCTGAGTGGTGAACGCGAGATCCCCGATCACCTGCTGGTGCAGCAAACCCTGCGTGACTGCCTCGAAGAAGCGATGGATATCGATGGTTTGGAATCCTTGCTGAGAGCCATGGAACGGAACGAAAAGACGCTGGTGGCGCGCGACAGTGTTGAACCTTCGCCGCTGGCGGCCGAGATCCTAAGTGCCCGGCCCTACGCTTTCCTGGACGACGCACCTCTGGAAGAGCGACGAACGCAGGCGGTTTACAGCCGCCGCTGGCTGGATCCCGAGACAGCTTCAGACCTCGGGCAACTCGACGCAGCCGCCATTGCGCGGGTTCGTGACGAAGCTTGGCCACAGCCCGAAAGCCCCGACGAACTGCATGACGCTCTACTGCAGCTCGGATATTTGACGGAGACTGAGGGAATTGCCGGTTCAGGCAAAGGTCTGGAGGAGGGGGGAGGGCAAGTCGATTCCGCAGAATCCGAAGGGTGGAAACCGTTCTTCAACCACTTGGTGGGCGAGAATCGCGTCGTCAGGCTTATTGTGCCAAGTTCGGATGTCGACCGCTCGCAGGTTCTTTGGATTGCTGCGGAACGTTTTCCAGAGTTCCAATGTCTGTTTCCCAACCTGGTGACGACGCATCCTCTGGTCAGACCCCTTTCGG
>Ga0180085_1000440_pt1 | contig 14588 bp, 7 predicted proteins | sample EasRiv730_16_10D_FD_123013 | JGI IMG/M metagenome (GOLD analysis project Ga0180085, IMG submission 123013) | Soil microbial communities from meander-bound floodplain in the East River, Colorado, USA - East River metaG ERMLT730_16_10D | ecosystem: Environmental > Terrestrial > Soil > Floodplain ... | reverse complement strand
TCGACAGGCGGATACACTTACCTGGTTCCCTCTGGTTCCCCACCGGTGATCAGCTCGTTCACCCCGACCAGTGGACCGGTCGGTACTGTGGTCACCCTTACTGGAACTGGCTTTATGGGAGTCAGCCTGGTGAAGTTTAACACGAGCACTGCCACGAGCTTCACGGTCGTCTCGGATACTCAGATCACAGCGACCGTGCCGTCCGGAGCCACCAGCGGCAAGATTTCAGCCACGAGTGCTGCCGGGGCAGGGTTAAGCCTTGCTGATTTCAAGGTGAACCTTCTCTCAAACGCCAGCTTTGAACTCGATGCGAACGGTGATACCCGACCAGACAACTGGACGAGCAATAGCCTGTTTACCCGCTTTAATACTGTGTCTGCTGTCGACGGAAGCTATGTGGGCAGACATTTGGCCACAGCCAACAACGGCTACACCATCTCTCAAGCGGTCAACAACCTCGTTGCCGGAACCAGATACAACTTCACCGGGTCGGTAAACATTCCCGCTACGAGTGATACCTTCACATTCACGCTCAACGTCCAGTGGCGCAACGCCAGCAATTCGGCCATTAGCACAACCACAATCAAGCAATACACCGCCTCGACCGGCGGGACCTGGGATCAGGTAGTGGCGAACATGGTTGCGCCTGCCGCGACCACCAATGCCCTTGTTCGCATGGCCGTGTCCAGTCTGAATGCGACCATCTATGTCGATGATTTCCTCTTTGTGGTTCCCAGCATCAACCCCAACGGCGGGCCCACGGGGGGCGGGCAAACGGTCGCGATTCCGGGGACCAACCTGAGTGGAACGACGGCGGTAACATTTGGTGGGACGGCCGCAACGATCATCGGGACGACAGCCACGGAGGTGACCGTGACGACGCCGACACATGCCGCGGGAGTCGTGGATGTGGTAGTGACAACGCCAGGCGGCAACACGTCACTGCCAGGGGGCTATACCTATCTGGCCTCTCCGGGTTCACCTCCGGTGATCAGCTCGTTCACCCCGAGCACCGGACCGCTTGGGACTGTAGTCACACTCACAGGAACCGGCTTCACGGGAGTCAGCCTGGTGAAATTTAACAAGACCACGGCCGACAGCTTCACGATTAACTCGGATACTCAGATCACAGTAGCCGTCCCCTCCGGAGCTACCAGCGGCAAGATTTCGGTGACGAACATTGCCGGGACCGGGCTGAGCCCGAGCGATTTCAAAGTAAACCTCCTCTTGAACCCCAGCTTTGAACTCGATGCGAACGGTGATACCCGACCAGACAACTGGACCAGCAATAGCCTGTTTACCCGCAGCAACGCTGTGTCTGCTGTCAATGGAAGCTTTGTGGGTAGACATTTTGCCGCTGGCAACAATGGCTACACCATCTCTCAGACAGTCAACAATCTCGTTGCCGGAACCAGTTACAGCTTCACTGGGTCGGTAAACATTCCCGCCACCAGTGATGCCTTCACATTCACGCTCAACGTCCTGTGGCGCAACGCCAGCAACGGTTCCATTAGCACAACCACGATCAAGCAATATACCGCCTCTACCGGCGTGGACTGGGATCCGGCGGCCCTGGCGAATATGGTTGCCCCTGCCGGGACCACCAATGCCCTGGTTCGCATGGTCGTGACAAGCCTCAATGCGACCATCTACGTCGATAATTTCCTCTTCGGGCCGTAAGACCGGCTCTTGGAAGAGGGAAATGGCCTATGCGGTCAGGCCGGAACAAAGGGCAACCTGCCAGTTGGGAGATCTATGCCGTCTCGAGTAACTCAGAAAAGGCAGTCAGTCTTTGGCGAAAAGTCGATACCAGACCAAAATGACCAATATAAAAGCCCGACCGTCGTCGAAAGTTCGCATTGCTGCCTATTTGAGATCCAACCTGACTACCGCTTTATATCTCGCGCTGGTAGCGGGTTTATTCCTCGGCATCAGCATTGTCTTTCGACGTAATTTGGTTCAAGCATCTGTCGGTCCAGATTTCACCTCCGAGACATTGATTCTCGGACTGAACGAGCCAACAGCGATCAGTTTCCTTCCGGACGGAAGAATGCTGATTCTGAGCAGGTACGGCACGATCCAGGTCGTACAGCCGGGAGCGTCTCAGGTTGATCCGATTCCGTTCATGACTCTAACAAACATCAATACCTCGGACGGCGAACGAGGACTCACCGGCTTTGCGCTTGATCCTAATTTCGCGACAAATAACTTCTTCTACCTATTCTATACAGCCAACAGCCCCTTGAGAGATCGAGTATCTCGATTCACCGCGCAGGCGAACACAGCGAGCCCGAGCTCAGAAAATATCGTTTGGCAAGATAACGTTGCTGCTACGCTTTGGCATCACGGAGGGAGTGTCGCGGTCGGCCCTGATGGCAAACTTTATATTTCGACGGGGGATGGCTTCCGCGAGAACGAAGTGCAGGCGCTCGATTCGTATCGCGGAAAGATTCTTAGAGTCAACCTGGACGGCAGCATACCAACGGATAACCCGTTTTATGACGGGAACGGACCGAATAAGGACGAAATCTGGGCCCTCGGCCTGAGAAATCCATTCAGGTTCTCGTTCGACCAGGGCACGGGAGACATGTACATAGGCGATGTGGGCGCAAACGACCCAGCCACGTCCATTGAAGAAGTCAATCGCTGGCGTGCAGGGGAGGCGACAGGGCTGAATTTCGGATGGCCCATCTGTCAAGGCAATTGCGCCGTCACTGGGATGACTAATCCACTCTACAGCTATCCCCACGCGAATCGCGACTCATCCGTGACCGGTGGATTTGTGTATCACGGTGGAAATTTTCCATCTGCATACCAAGGGACGTACTTCTACGGTGATTACGTTCAGAACTGGATCAAAAGACTCACATTTGACGCGGGCGGCAACCTCGCTGGTAATCTAAGTTTTGAACCGTCGACCGGGGTCTCTGACGGTCCCTATGGGGAAGTCGTAGACTTGAAACAGGGCCCCGACGGCGCTCTGTACTATGTCGATATCGGTATCACCTGGGAGGGCGTCAATAATCCAGGTACCGTGAGGAGGATCAAGTATAACGCCTCGAATCAGGCACCGGTCATTACCAGTGTCGGCGCGGATCCCCCGTCAGGCCCAGGCCCGACCCTGACGGTCAGCTTCACGGCGTCAGCAACTGATGCCGAGAACGATGTACTGACCTACTCGTGGGTATTCGGGGATGGTACCAGCGCAACGGGACCCGTGGTCACCCATACGTATCTCTCCAAAGGTCCCTATTCCGCCAGGCTCACGGTATCCGATGGCACCAACCAGACTCTATCGAATCTCATTCCGATAACGGTTGGAACGCCTCCGATCGTCTTTATCACGTCACCAGCGGATCAATCGTTGTTTAGGGCAGGTGATGCGATTCTCTATCAGGGTGTCGCGTCTGATCCAGATGGCTCGCTGAGTGCGGCGAATTTTTCGTGGCGCATTGTGATGTTGCACGACACCCATACCCATCCAGCCGCGGGCCCGATTGTTGGGCAAGAGTCTGGAACGTTCATCATTCCGACCAGTGGACACGAATTGAACAGTGACACCGCCTTTCAGATCATTCTTACAGTCACCGATGCAGACGGCCTGCAGACCAGCAGAGCAGTCGTGATTCGACCGGATACAGTGAATCTCTCGTTCAACACGATTCCGCCAGGCCTGACACTCCTGATCAACAACCTTCCTCGAACGACCCCGGTCAGCACCTTCAACATCGTCAAGAATTTTCAGCTGCCGCTCAGTGCGACCTCGCCACAGCAGCTAGGCGGGAACAACTACCTATTTTCCTCGTGGTCGGATGGCCAGCCTCAAACCCACGCGATTACCGTGCCGAGCGCGAGCCAGACCTATACAGCTCAATTCACGCAAGTCACTCCGCCGCCAGTGACTGGATCGAGTCTGACCTTTAATGGCACGAACTCTCGCGCCCGATTTACCGTACTGCCCAGTATGACCGCATTGACGGTCGAAGGATGGGTGAAGCGGACGGCAGACACGGGCCGTTACGAAACGTTCATGAGCGATGCCGTGAACGGGTACGGTCAAGAAACGGTCGGCGTGTACGTCGATGGGGGTAACCAGGATTGCGGGAGTAGTCCATCCGATCAGTTTGCGTGGGCCTACACGCAAGTCGGCGGGGGATGGTTTTTCCAATGCAGCGGCGTCACGGCGAATCTGAACGCATGGCATCACATCGCCGTGACCCGCGATGCCTCGAATACCGCGCGCATTTTCATTGACGGGCTGCTGAGAAGCACCATCACCAATACACCGGCGTCCACGGGCAGTTCGGGGACATTTGGGATCGGCGACGCGGCAGACGCGGCCACCGAGTACTTCCCAGGCAGGCTTGATGAGGTGCGCATCAGCAACATCGTACGGTACTCGGCAACGTTCACGCCCCAGACATCCGATTTCGTTACAGACTCCAACACAATCGCATTGTATCACCTGAATGAAGGTATCGGTCAGACCTTGGCGGATTCGTCGGGTAACAACCGTCACGGATTCCTTGGAACATCGTCTGCCATCGAGACAAGCGACCCCCAGTGGTCCACGGATGCGCCGTACAATGCAGGCTCACCGTCGTCCCCTTCGATAACAAACGTCAGCCCAACGAGTGGATCGACGGCCGGGGGGCAGACAGTCACGATCACTGGGACCAACCTGACCGGGACGACGCTGGTAACGTTTGGCGGAACAGCCGCCACGATCAACGGCACCCCGACAGCAACCCAGGTGGTAGCGACGACGCCGGCCCATGCGGCGGGAGTAGTCAACGTGGCAGTGACAACACCGGGCGGGACTACAACAGCGACCGGCGGATACACTTACCAGGCCCCCTCCGGTTCCCCACCGGTGATCAGTTCGTTCACCCCGACCAGTGGGCCAGTCGGTACGGTAGTGACAGTGACTGGAAGTGGTTTCACCGGGGCCACTGCCGTGCTCTTCAACACAACTTCAGCCGCTGCCTATACGGTAGGCTCAGACACCCAGATCACAGCAACGGTCCCGACCGGCGCCACAACAGGACCGATCCAAGTAACGACAGCGGGCGGGACGGGCACCAGCGGGACGCAAACCTTCACCGTTTCTACTGTTCCGAGCGGTCTGGTCGCGGCATATGGCTTCGAGGAAGGCAGTGGCACGAGCACGGCCGACGCTTCCGGCAACGGGAATCTAGGGACAATAGCCAACGCAACCTGGACCTCCGCCGGCCGTTTTGGGAAGGCCCTTTCCTTTAATGGGACCAATGCCTGGGTCACGGTCAATGATGCCAACTCCCTGGATTTGACCAACGGCATGACGCTGGAGGCTTGGGTTAACCCTACGGCTTTAAGCGGAGGCTCCTCGAATGGCTGGCGGACAGTCATTCTCAAACAGCAGACCAGCAATTTGGTGTATGGATTGTATGGCAATACGGACCAAAACCGGCCTAGCAGCCATGTCTACATTGGCGGTGACCTGGACACCGTGGGAACGGCGCAATTGCCTCTCAACACTTGGAGGCACCTGGCAGCCACTTATGACGGATCGACTTTGAGGCTTTTTGTTGATGCAGTCCAAGTCAGCACTCGAGCCGTGAGTGGCAATATCACTGCATCATCTAATCAGCTGCGAATTGGTGGAAACTCAGTTTGGGGCGAGTACTTCAGCGGGCTCATTGATGAAGTGCGTGTTTACAATCGAGCTCTCAGCCAGACAGAAATCCAAAACGACCGGAATGCCCCGGTGAATGCCGTACCGGCGATCACGACGATCAGTCCGAATAGTGGGCCTCTGGTTGGGGGGCAGAGCGTCACTATCACAGGGACGAATCTGAGCGGTACGACTGGGGTGACGTTTGGCGGGACGGCGGCCACGATCACCGGCACCCCGACAGCCACCCAGGTGGTAGTGACGACGCCGGCTCGGGCGACGGCTGGAGCGGTGAACGTGGTGGTAACGACGCCAGTCGGAAGCACAACTGTGACGGGTGGCTACACCTACCTGGCCGCACCGACGATCACGACGATCAGTCCCAACAGCGGCTCGACTCTGGGTGGGCAGACGGTGACAATCACCGGAACCAACCTGACCGGGACGAGTGGGGTGACGTTTGGAGGGACGGCGGCCACCATCACCGGCACACCGACAGCCACGCAGGTGGCAGTGACGACGCCGGCCCGAGCGACAGCCGGAGCGGTCAACGTTGTGGTGACAGCGCCAGGAGGGACGACAACCTCGACAGGCGGATACACTTACCTGGTTCCCTCTGGTTCCCCACCGGTGATCAGCTCGTTCACCCCGACCAGTGGACCGGTCGGTACTGTGGTCACCCTTAGTGGAACTGGCTTTATGGGAGTCAGCCTGGTGAAGTTTAACACGAGCACTGCCACGAGCTTCACGGTCGTCTCGGATACTCAGATCACAGCGACCGTCCCATCCGGGGCCACCAGCGGCAAGATTTCGGTGACGAACATTGCCGGGACCGGACTGAGCCTGATCGATTTCAAAGTGAACCTTCTCTTGAACCCCAGCTTTGAACTCGATGCGAACACTGATAACAGACCCGACAATTGGACCAGCAATAACCGATTTACCCGCAGCAACGCAGTGTCTGCTGTCAACGGGAGCTTTGTGGGTAGACATCTTTCCACTGCCAACAATGGCTACACCATCTCGCAAACGGTGAACAACCTCGTTGCCGGAACCAGTTACAGCTTCACAGGAGCGGTAAACATTCCTGCTACCAGCGATGCCTTCACCTTCACGCTCAACATTCAGTGGCGCAACGCCAGCAATAGTGCCATTAGCACAACCACGATCAAGCAATACACCGCCTCGACCGGCGGGGGCTGGGATCAGGCGGTGGCGAATATGGTGGCCCCTGCCGGGACCACCAATGCCCTCGTTCGCATGGTCGTGACAAGCCTCAATGCGACCGTTTACGTCGATAATTTCCTCTTCGGCCCATAAGATTCCTCTACCACGGAGCACCGAGTGTGGGTCGAACTCCGGGGAAGCTGGACGGTGTACGTCAGGCTTTCCAGCCTGACCCTGCAGTTTGTACATTTGGAGTGCGGTGACATGTCGCCGCGATCGAGCGCGACTCGTCGCGCCTAAGCGAGTCGTGCCTGCGCACTTCAAAGGGTCAGACTTTTCAGCCTGACCTTTGACTGGCTCAGCCTGGAAAGGCCGACCTACTTGTCAACGCACATCCCGACGATGTCTTCGGCGGCGGCAGAATGACCTTGAGCCCTTGAAAAAGGATGTGCGTCTGCTGCCTCGTCGCCGGCTCTCTATCTTTTCATTTTCATGAAAGGGCAAACCTATGAAGAAAACTATAAGAACATCGAAACTGTTTGCAATTTGCCTCTCCATCGTCTTACTGACCCCGAGCACGAACTTCGTTGCGGCGGATCGCGGCGTGGGAAAGTGGAAGCTCAATTTGACGAAATCGAAGTATCCGGCAAACAAGCCACCGACAGTGCGCAAGGTGAAGTGGATTGCAATTGCAAACGGCAACGGAGTGAAATTCAGTTCCGAGAGGCTTGGCATGGAGGGTAGCATCGAGTACACCGCTTCGTTCGACGGGAAGGATTATCCCGTCAAGTGGGCCGCGGAATACGAAACCGTTTCTCTCCGGCAAATTAACGCTAACACCGTTGAGAGCACTTACAAAAGGAATGGACAGGTTGTCGGCATCAGCAAGCGTGTGGTTTCCACTGATGGAACCGAGCTCACCATCACCTCCACCGGACCGTCCGCAGAAGGAGAAGTTTCAGATGAATTACTGTTCGACAAGGAGTGATAACCAGGTGCTTCGAACAGCGAAGACTTGATTACAGTCGGCCGCTCGCAATCTGTGAATCGGGCAGGCTCTGCCAGCTGATGATTGGACGTTTCTAGAAAAGTGCAGCGGCAAAGAGAGCCCCAAGGGTGTGTCAGTAGGTAGGCCAAAGAAAGCCCCCGTCGTGCCATCCTGGGTCAGCGTTCCGACCAAATCTTTTCCTCTCACCCCGAATATCTCCCCTTTTTCGCGATTCGGGAGAGACGACGGGAGAGGGGCCCGCTTGTCCCGAATCTCCCGTGTGGTAGAGATGAATGTCTGCGCATGCGTCAGCCATTAAATTCAATCGGTGTCTGGAAAATCAACAAGGCCAAATCCAAGTTCAACCGGGACAGAGGACCGAAGAACCTTAAAATCAAATGGGTACCTCACGGGAACGGTGGCGTGAAGTTCAGTTACGAAAGGCTTGCCGCAGAAGGAACTATCCAGTATACGGCTTTCTACGACGGCAAAGACTATCCAGTGCGATTTGCTGAAGGATATGACACAGTCTCACTGAAGCGGATTGATGCCCATACGGTGGAATGCACCTTCGAGAAAAACGGACAGACCGTCAGCACGAGTCGACGGGTGCTCTCACTGGATGGCGCTTCCATGACCGTAACCGCTACAGGAACCAACGCAGACGGGGAAGCCCAAAACACGGACGTCTATGACAAGGAAGCAAGTAACTGAGGATGAATGTGCAGCCAATGGCCGAGCGAATCGGTATACTCGCGTTAGTGCCAGACAGATGGGGAGGGCCTTGGCAACCACGACATCAAGTTCTCACGCGCCTGTCACGTTACTTCCCGGTGGTTTGGGTCGAACCACCCGAAGAGTGGCGGAAGTTGTGGCTTGCTCGAAGCTCCCTGGAACGCTCAAACCGTTTGGCGGCGGAACCTACGCTGCCCAACTTCACTTTGCAGCGAGCCGATAAGTGGCTGCCGAAGTTCTACAAACCCAAGCTACTCGATAATTTTGTGGCTCATGTGCGCCTCCGGAAGGCTTACCGAGTCTTGAAGAAACAAGGGTGCCGCAGGATCATTCTCTATATATGGCGGCCGGATTTCGACGAAGCTCTGGATTTAGTCGATTATGATCTCAGTTGTTTTCATATTGACGATGAGTATTCCTTCTCGACAGTCGAGAAACCCCTGGACGACCGTGAAGCAAATCTCATCAAACGAGTTGACCAAGTCTTTATCCATTCTCCAGGCCTCCTCGACAAGAAGGGTCACCTGAATCCAAACACCCTGTGGATACCAAATGGGGTCGATTTCGACAGGTATGCTGCCCCGGCAAGTGAACCGTCAGATCTGGCCGCGATCCCGCATCCTCGGATGGGATACGTTGGAATGATTCAAACAACCGTCGACTTCCAGCTTCTGAGCACAATCGCCGATCAGCGCTCCGACTGGTCATTTGTTTTCGTGGGACCACGATGGACTCTCACCGAGGAAGATGAGTATTGGATTCAAAGCCTCTCGCAGAAACCGAACTGCTACTTTCTTGGGGGGAAGCCGGTTGAAGTGCTTCCTGCATACACGCAGCACTTCGACGTTTGCATGATGCCCTACAAGAGAAACGGCTATACGAACCTCATTTACCCACTGAAACTGCATGAGTACCTGGCAAGCGGTCGGCCAGCCGTTGGAACTCCAATCCGCTCGCTTCAGGACTATTCTCATCTTATCGAATTGGCTGCGACTTGCGATCAGTGGCACCACGCGCTGGCTAAGGCACTCGACGCAAATGAGTCTTGTCAGGATCGGCTCGACGCAAGGCGCTCAGCGGCGCGGCAACATGATTGGAACAACATTGTGCAACGGATTGCCAATTCAATGTGCACGGGACTCGATACTTATCCAGTTAGTTTCAATTCTAGGTTAGCTTACACACGGTAGGATCCACCTCTTCTTTGGGTGGTGATCTTATCGTCTGCAATCAGTCTATTCGGTCCTGTTGTCGCTGCTAGTAGGCTTCCTTGTTCAGTGTTGGCTACGATTTCTTTTGAGAATCTTATCAAGAGATCACTGAAAACCATTGAATAAACGAATCCTGACAAATGTCCTCAGCAACTGGATCATGTTGGCCTCCAGCATAATCGTGGGTTTTGTATTGATGCCGTTTGTCATTCATTGTTTGGGGAAAATTGCTTATGGCTTCTGGACGTTGCTTCAGTCACTGATCTCCTACACCTTCCTCCTGGATTTCGGCGTTCGCTCGTCCTTGAACCGGCATTTGGCAAAGTTTTATGCTCAGCATGAACACAGCAAGGCGAACCAAGTCATTAACACCGGATTAGTTGTTTATCTGGTCGTCTGCGCTGCAGTGATTGCAGTGTCCGTCCTCCTTGCGGCAAGCTTTAACCGCTTCTTTAGCTTTCCAGAATTGTCCCATTCCACCATTTTTTGGGCTGTTACCCTGGTCGGGAGTAGCGTTGCTCTGCAGTTTCCGGCTGCTGTCTTCTCAGCTGGGCTCACGGGCATGCAGCGTTACGACTTGATGAATTTGGCTCAATTCTTGAGTCTCCTCATTAGGACCATTTTGATTCTCCTAGTCCTGAAAGAAGGACATGGAGTGTTGGCCGTCTCTCTTGCAACATTTGTCGCAAGCCTTCTGAACCTCCTTCTGGAATATGGGTTCTCGTTAAAAGTCTGTCCGCAGATCCGATTGCGGTTCTCGTTGGCGGACTGGAACACACTAAGGATGCTCTCAACGCACAGTATCTACGCATTCATTCTCCTTGCCGCAACTAGGGTGATTACTGATACTGGAAATATCATTGTTGGTGCCTTTTTTGGTGCAGCGGCTGTAACTTTGTATGGAATAGCCGGAACGTTAACCGTTTATGCAACGAACCTCATCAGCGGTATTTCCACGACGATCTCACCAGCCGCGAGTGAGTTAGAAGCCAAAGGGGAAACCGAGGCCTTAGGAGCTCTATGCATCAGTGGAACAAAGTTCATCATGCTTAGTGGAATGCCGATTTTGTTGACTTTCATATTAAGCGGAAAGCTTTTTATCAAGCTCTGGCTGGGAGAGGAATTCCTGGCGAGTTACCCGGTGTTGGTATTGCTGTCCACTAGCTGGTCTTTTAATTATCTTCAATCGGCTGCGGGGTGTGTCTTGATGGGGTTGTCTCGACATAAGATTGCCGCCTGGCTGGTAATGATTCAGGCAATGCTTTGTGTCAGTTTGGCGATTTTCCTGGCTGATAGAATGGGTATGATTGGGGTGGCTTGGGGGGCATTGATTTCGTCTGCTCTCATGAACCTAATCTTTCAAGTTCATGCCTTGCGTCTACTGCGAATTCCTCTGACACGGTTTTTGAGGGATGCTCTCCTGCCAGTTGCCGTGTCTCTTGTTCCGTTTGTTGTTGTCTCGAAACTCCTTTTTCATGCCTCTCCTGCTAACGGTTTGTTAGTCTACTTTCTTCAGGTGGTGTTCGCTATCGCCGCCATGGGCATTTTTCTTCCATGGACAGCATTAAACCGGGGTGAGCGCCGCAGGGTTCAACTCTTTTTCAATCGCTGGCTGCCATTGCAGCGGTCCTTTCCTACATAGCCACTCTCGGCACGAGCCAGTAGATTTTTGTGATAGAAGGCACCAAGGTTTCTATCGCTAAGAATCTAAGAGCGGCGCGACAAGTGGCTCGTGGTCTATGGTTCCGGAATGCAACCTACTTTGTTTGAAACTCCAAAGTGCCGGGATGGCCGAATTGAATGTGTGGACTGGTTGTGGTTGTCAAACAACTTCTCCGATAAGGAGCATTGATGGAGCGTATCCAGTGTAATCCCGCATCCTGGGCCTGACGAAGAAGCAAGCCTTATTGGGTAAACGTGTCGTGGTCTGGTGCAGCCAGTTGTCAATTCTTCACCACTTCCGCATGCGGCTTGTTTGCAAGAAATGGCGTTAGCTTAAGTGCTTCTCGTCCTCCAGTTGGCCTCGCTGCGACCGGAGAAACAGTAGTCTTCAGGTTGTTGACCACAATTCGAACACGTTCATATGGAGAGCCTCGACCAGGCCGTTTGTCAAGATGACCCTGCTATCACGCCCAATCCCCCGGATGCGCTGTTCGACACTTTGTCGGTGCGGCCACAGGTCGCTGCAAGACCGGCAGTAACCCGTGGAGAGCTTGCACGGCAACTCTTACTTGATGGCGGAGAGGTGGGAGGCTGCGTCCGCGACACGTTCTTGATAGAGGTCACCGATGCAGGCGGCAACCTCATCTTCGTCGTTCCTGAGACCGATGTTGATTGAGGCAACCACCAGGCGCATAGCCAATAAGATCAGCGAAATAGCTCAGGGGAGGGGGACAGCCCCCTCCTCATCTGACGAGTTTTTCTCCTGAACGATTGGACAGCTCCCAGAATCGGCTGTCACCCACCCTAGTTCTGATAGATTTTCTGAAACGACCGACTTACATCTTGTGGACTCCAATTTCTTAGGTCCTCGAACGATAACTGCCTCCTCACTTAAAGCGGGCACTGGGCGCTCGGCAGCGCGTTTCGTTCCGCTCATGCCACTGGTGGGTTACCTCATCTGGGTGGCTGAGGCTGCAATTGCCTCGCCTCAATTGAACTGGGCGCTGCTTCTGGCTCTGTGGACTCTCGGGGCGCTGCTTCTCGGTTTTTGGCTTGCCCGTGGAGGAGCAAGCCACTTTCTCAACTGCGTTGAGCGGAATGCCAGCCCCATCACTCTGGGGATGATCATCGTTGCCGCTCTTTGCTTGATTTCTGTTTCCCTTTTGCAGGCGCACTTTTTTGCCATAAGTGCAAACGCGGAAGATACGGCATATTATAGCCAGCTACTTTGGAACACATTACACGGCAGGTTTCTATCCGGAAATGTCCAGCAAGAGCGCCTTTACAACCCGCCAGTGTCAAGCGACCTGGCCTTGCACGTGTCGCCAATTCTCATCGTGGGGCTGCTGCCTATCTATGCTCTTTTTCCGCACTTCCTTACCCTACTGATCGTTCGTGATGTAGTGCTTGTGGCTGCCGCCTGGCCCCTTTTCTTGATTGCCCGTGAACGCATGAATGGAACTGCAGGGGTTGCCGCGGCTTTTCTCTACCTGGCAAACCCTGCGGTCATTGCCCAGGGGGTTGAAGCTTTTTACCTCCTCCAATTGGCTCCTCTTCCATTTTTCTTTGCCTTGCGCGCATTTCTGCGCGACGAATTCGGCCGGTTCCTGTCTTGGATGGCTCTCTGCATCGCCATGAGGGAAGACGTGGCCATCACCATGGCCGGATTTGGGTTGTGGGCCCTGGTGAAACGGCGTCAATTGAAATGGCTTGCCGTAAGTCTCGGGTTGCCTCTTGTCTGGTGGGGACTCGCAACTCTGCTGATCCAACCTGCTTTTGGAAGGTCAGCGAACAGCGCTCTTGACGTTGCTTTGGCAGATGGCAGCCAGACTCCATTAGGAATCTATCAGGTCTTGTTGGGGAAACCTTCTTGGGTCGTTGACGCATTGCGCGAAGGCGGACTCAATTATCTCTATCGATTGCTGCGTTCCGTTGGGTTTCTGAGCATTCTCGGGCTGGAAGGGCTCGTCGCTGCACCCGGTCTTGCCGCCACCCTCTTTTTGGGAAGGGTGTTTTACAGCGGTAGTGACCCAAACTCCCGTTTTGCGCTGTTGTCCTCTTGCGCTCTTATTGGAGCAGCCGTTTTGGTTGTGAGTAAGATAGGCAAGAGATACGCATTCGACTTACGTGCATTCGCACTCATCATGCTCGTTCTCCTGCCTTCGGTCAGCCTCTTGGACGGAGTCAAGGACGCCATTCAAGAACGTTTGTTGATGTATACAGTCCGCAACGATGCAGTAGCACTGAGGGAAGCTATCCGGCGGATTCCTGATTCGGCAAGCGTGGCTGCCCCCAACTATGCTCTTCCAGCCCTGGGGAGCCGTCCTAAGCTCTTTTACGTAAGCTATCTGTTTAAGTACGCAAAAGCACAGCCCGACTACGTCCTGCTCGACCATAACTTCCAGCGTGTGACGGCAAATCCCGAACTGCGCGAGCAGTACGTCAAGCTTGTTAGTAGCCTGTCTAACTCAACAGAGTACCAAACGACTTGGCGGCAAGGGGCCTACTCTCTGCTTCGACGAAAGGAAACTAAATGGAAGAATTTCTAGTTTACCGGGGCAGCCGGTTACATTGGATCGCACGTCGAGAAGCAACTGAGTAGCTGCGAGATTGGTCTAGCCTTCTCTCAAGCTTGCAACCAGCCTGACCGGATCTCCCAGTGAGGGGCGCAGCGGTGACTTTAGTTCTCTTTCGAGTTACTTTCTCCCCCTGCTCGGATGATTTCCCGCACCTAAATCCCGTTGACCTCGCTCGGATTTCCACGCTCCAGCTACTTCAGTCCCAGAACGTGGAACGTGCGCGCTGGCAACATCCGGTGACGTGGTTGTAGTCCCCGGATACACGTTCCCTCGGGAGTTTCATAATCGGCACCAAAGATTTCTATAGAGTGCCTATTCCCAGACAGCCGTGTCGAGGACCAATGCAACAAGATGAGTCTCAAGTACATGCCTTTCGCCAATTTCGCCGTCAGGATCGGCTCCTGCAGCATTGAAATGCCGAAATATTCAGAGTCCTGAACTAGCAGACAGAATGTTCCGAGCTCGGAATCGATCATTGAAGCGGCTTGGAATTAGCATCGGAGGCTTCCTCTACTGCTTTTGAAGATTCAGCAGGCGGAGGCAGGATGTTCAGAGTGCACTTCTGTCCCCAGCTAACGCGGTCCCAACTCGAC